>ERZ773071.203-NODE-203-length-10887-cov-4.31139_pt1 | contig 10887 bp, 10 predicted proteins | sample MGYA00580621_ERZ773071 | MGnify/ENA primary metagenome ERZ773071 (study PRJEB29015, sample SAMEA2738136) | human oral metagenome | biome: human oral; feature: human-associated habitat; material: saliva | place: China | collected 2211 ... | reverse complement strand
CAACTCAGCGCATAACCCAACCCGAAGGACACAAAACGATTACACCACTCCACAGGACTTGACCCAGGCATCTGGCTTCATCTTGAGCAAACTTCGAGAAGCCTGACTCGTGACGCAACGCCATGCAGGCTGCGACAAAAGCACTCAAAGCTTCTGAATAACACGCCATACGCACAACCGCGTCAATGACAGATTCGCATCGGAGCCCATCGATGATTTCCAATGCGTTTTCTGATGGTCGACTGGTAGTCGCGTAGACATAGACCGGCGGAACGGTAGCTACCATCGTTCTAACAGGAGGCAATCGCCGCTTTCCATGTCGCACACCGAACCACGCCACAACATCCGGATTGGCCTCCCACAATGGAATTGAACGTGCAACGAGGGCACTATTACCGACGAGAACAGCCTGCCGCTTCGCTCCGACACATACCGCAAGGAGCCTGGCTTGGGCTACTGTCGCCCATGAATCCCAGATAGTCGTGAACGCATCAGGACTATCAACACGGACGTAGCAGCCTTTCCTAATCCACACACACGTATCGGCACGTGGTTGCTGAACGGTACCCTCACACTGTGAGGGCAATGTCAGGACCGTCATCGATCGAATACTCATACATTGATGATCCTCATGCGAGCCGCACTCGTCACCCACACAACCGACACCTGTGGATAACTCGCGCCATAACGAAGCCTGTGGATAATCCCTGTTCGATACTCTCATCGGGACTACCCCAAACCGCGCCCCCATGTCAGTTCAGCCTTAGGCAGCGATGCACCACATAGGGAGGCATTGCACTATTTCGGGAAGCATTGCACTAGCTACTATCCAGTGCAATGCCGCGCTATCTAGTGCATTGCTTACTCTTCTAGTGCATTGCTCGTTCATCGCCCCGCCCGCACCAGGCCCACGACCTTCGCCGAGGCCTGGGCACCCGTCACGCGGACCCAGCGAGCCACGACGTCAGGGACATCGATGGACGGATCGACGAGCAGCGCCGTCGACAGAGCCTCCGCCAGCACACCCGACGAGGCCACGACGTTGACTTGTCGCACACCTGCATGAGCGGGGTATCCCGTGCGCGGATCGATGATGTGATGGTCGAACACTCGACCGCCACCCCCGGGTGTTTCACGCGATGTTTCACGCACAGGACGACCCGACACTGACCCGGCCGCACGCCCAACCACCTCAGGAGCCAGCACGCCCAGCGGCCCCAGGTTATCCCCGGACGTCGACAGGGAGGACATGCCATCCACAGGCAGCTCGACGACGCCAGCGACCGACGTGGGCCCTCCTTGAGGGTCGCGCAGGCCGGCGCGCCACGAAGAACCGTCGGCGCGAGTACCGAACACCGACACCGACGACGTCCCCACTGACACCAATACGCCGCGCACCCCCATGGCCACGGCCAGGTCGCGGCACGCGTCGGCGGTGTATCCCTTCGCGATACCGCCCAGGTCGAGGCTCGGGCTGGGCGCATCCACACCGCCCACGGACTCACCGGGGACACCCATCGCCCACCGCCGCTCACCCACGCGCGACAACAAGCCCCACGACGACGCGCGCACCGCTGCCTCGACAACATCGGCAGCAGGCGCGGGCGGCAAGGGCGCACCCGCGACGTACGCGGCTCGCATCGCCTTGACATCCCAAGCTGCAACGAGCGGCCCGATCAGCGGGTTGAACGCTCCCCCGGTCGCCTCCGCGAGCGCCAGCGCGTCGCGCAGCAGGCGGTCGGTTTCTTCACTCACGACGAGGCCGGGGCCAGCCTGCGCGGAATCGGCCCCGCAGCGGGACGCACCGCCACCGCCCCCAGTCGAGGCGACAGCATCATTGAGCCGCGACACCTCGGACGACGGCCGGAACACGCTCCACATGTCCTCGTGGCGCGCCACGACCTCGACAACAGCGTTGACGATCGCCATGCCGTCCCCGCCCCATCCGATGATGTCGACGCGGGTACCCATCGCGGGGAAGGAGGATCGCCACGTGGGCGCTACCCCCGCGGACTCAGCCATCGCCTCGTCCCCCGGGGTGCCGGCGAAGCGCGAGGGCTCAGCCGTCGGAGCCTCCGAGGTCCTTGTCGAGGTCGCCGTCCTTGGTGGCGTCGTTCAGGCCGGGGATGTTGATGTCGTCGGCGCCGTCCGGGGAGACGCCCTGGGCGGCAGCGATGGCACGGATGGCGGCCTGCACGAACTGCTGGTGGGCAACGGTGGCGCCGGTGATGACGTCGACCTTGGCGGGATCGCCGACCTTGGTGAGGTTGTCGGAGTACTCCTGGTAGGAGGCGACGGCGGCCTGAGCCTTCTTGTAGTAGTCCTCGTTGAAGACTTCGCCCGCGGAGTTCTTGCCGTACTCGGCGCCCTTGTCGGTGCCGTCGGCCAGCGTCGTCTCGTAGGAGGTGGCGGTGATGTGCCCGCCCTCGACGGTAATCGTGATGGTGCCGATGGAGCCCTGGTCGTCGGCGTTGGACTGGGCGGTCCAGGTGCCGTCGCTCATGGGCTTAGTCATGTCCAGGCCGGTGTTGGGCGTGCACGCGGCCAGGATGGTCGCGCCGAGGGCGCCGAGGACCGCGTACGAGGCCGGGGCAACCCAGCGGGATCGGCTCTCAACAGTGGTGGGCGTGGTCATCGCACCTTGTCCTTTCCGCTGCGCGCGTCGCCGTCGCGGCCGGGCAGGACCAGGCCGGAGGCGCGCTGTTCGAAGTCGTGGTCGTGCCAGGTTTCCTTGACGACCTTGCCGTGGTCGAGTCGGATTTCGCGCTGGCCCTGTTCGGCGACGAGCGCGTCGTGGGTGACGACCATGAGGGTCGTGCCGTCCTGGTGGAGCTGGTTGAACAGGTCGAGGACGATCTCCTCGTTGGTTTCATCCAGGTTGCCGGTGGGCTCGTCGGCCAGCAGCAGCTTGGGGTAGTTGATGAGGGCGCGGGCCACGCACACGCGCTGCTGCTCGCCGCCGGAGAGCTGGCGCGGCAGGTGGGTGGCGCGGTCGGCGAGGCCGACGCGGTCGAGGGCCTCGAGGGCTTCCTTCTCGTCAGGCATCGAGTGGTAGTACTGGGCGACCATGACGTTCTCGAGGGCCGTCAGGTGGCCGATGAGGTGGAACTGCTGGAAGACGAGGCCGATGGTGCGGCAGCGCACCTCGGTGAGCTCGTCGGCAGTCAGGTCGGAGATGTCGTGCCCGTCCAGCATGACGGTGCCCTTCGTGGCGGTGTCCATGGCGCCGACGATGTTCATGAGGGTGGTCTTGCCGGATCCGGAGGGGCCCACGATCGAGACCCACTGGCCGCGCGGGATCTCGAGGGACACGTTGTCGAGGGCATGCAGTTCGCCGTAGATCTTCGAGACGCCCTCGAGGCTCAGCAGCGCGTCCGTGGAGGCGGACGAGTCCGGGGTGGCGGTGGAGGTGGTCATGGTGACTCTCATTCTCCGCGCAGGACGAGCGCGGGGTCGACGGCCAGTGCGCGGCGCACGGGCGGGAGGCAGGCGAGGACGGCGATGAGGATCGAGCAGGCGACCGTGCCGAGGAGGATGACGGGGTGCAGCGAGATGGAGCGGTGGAAGACGGAGGTGGAGATGAGGACGGCGAGGCCGTAGCCGGCCCCCGCGCCCAGGATGCCTCCGATGACCCCCAGCATGACGCCCTCACCCATGAACTCGCGGGTGATGGATCGGGAGGTGGCACCCAGGGCCTTGCGCAGGCCGATCTCGTTGCGGCGCTCGGTGACGACGGCGATCATCGTGGTGGACACGCCGATCATGGTCAGCGCGAGCACGATGACGGTGATGACGACGAGGAGGGAGCGCAGCATCGCGAGGACGCCCGTGTCGGACTGGGCGAGGCGGCGCACGGTCTGGGCGTGAATGTCGGGGTTCGCGGCGTTCATCGCGTCGGCGATCGCGCTCAGCTGCTCGCCTTCCAACGCGATCGAGTACTCGGCGAGCGACACGGTGCCGCTCTGACCTGTCAGCGCGCTCATGTCCTGGCTGGACATGTACACGTAGCCGTCTTCGTTGCCGCCCGTCTTGAGGATGCCGGACACGGTCAGGGTGACGGTACGCGGATCGACCTTCAGGCCCGAGGCCGGGGCGCCCGACTGCACCTGCGCGCCCTTCGAGGATGCGCCGGCGTCCAGCTGGCTGATCGTGATCGTGTCCCCGGCCTTCACGTCGATCGTCGAGGCGACCTGCTCGCCCACGAGCACCTGGCCCGTCGCAGCGGGCCACTCACCGTCCACGAACCAGTACGGGTTCATGGCGTGCACTGCCTCCAGGTCGGCGCCGCCCGCCACGTAGGGCTGGTCGTTGATGGTGACGGTCTCGTAGTCGAAAGCGGCGGATCCGACCAGAGCACTCGCGGGCACCTGGGCGGTCGCGGCAGCCACGGCCTCGTCCGTGATGGGCACGTCCCCGGCGGGGGTGACGACCAGGTTGGCACCGTAGGAGCGGATCTCGCGGGCCAGCTGGGCCGGCACGTCGACGGCGATCGTGACGAGGCCGGACAACGTGGTCGCGCCGATGGCGACGGCGAGGATCGCGATGAGGACGCGGGAGCGGCGGCGCAGGATGGAGGAGGTGACCATCCGCCAGAACATTGCTCGTCTGGACATGGGCATCACCTTCCGTGCAGGACTTCCGCCGCGTTGAGGCGCAGCAGGTAGCGGATCGCCGGGATGGAGGCTCCCAGGACGACGAGGATGACGAGGACGGCGACGAGGCCGACGACGACGGGCACGAAGGAGATCGACGAGTGGAAGACCATGTAGCCGATCGCCTGGGCCAGTGCGAGTCCTCCGCCGTAGCCGAGGATGCCACCGACCAGGCCGACGATGACCGTTTCGGTCAGGAACAGGGCGATGATCTGCTTGTCCTTGGCCCCCACGGCCTTCATGAGGCCGATCTCGCTGGAACGCTCCATGACGCCTGCGGTCACCAGGTTCGCAATGGCCAGGGCCGAGGCGATGAGTGCCAGGACGGTCACGAGGACCATGAGCAGCTGGGTCTTTTCCAGGATGACGCCTTCAGACTGGGCGACCTGGCGGACCGGGCGGGCCACAGAGTCCGTCATGACTTCCTCGATCTGGAAGGCGATGGAGGAGACGTAGGCGGTGCAGTACCAGGTTTCCTTCTCGGATACGCTCAGCGAGTTCGGGTTCTTCGCGGCCTTGCGGGCCAGGTCGTTGTCGGGCGTGGTCAGGGCGGAGACCTCGACGCTGCCGACGACGCCCTCGCGGTTCAGGAGCGCCTGGGCCTGCGGAAGCTGGATGAACACGCCGCGGTCGGCATCGTCGCCGCTGGTGAGGATGCCGCGCACCGTGAAGTCGCGGGTGATGCCTTCGCGGGTGAGGGTGACGGTGTCGCCGACCTTCAGGCCGTGGGCGGCCGCGTAGGTGGTGCCGACGAGGGCGCCGTCCTCATCGTCGTCCGCGGGCCAGGAGCCCTCGATGCCCCACCAGCCGCGCAGCTTGTCGAGGCCGGTCTCGACGCTCTCGCCGGTGGCCAGCTCGAGATGGTGGCCAAACCACGTGCCGGTCGTGGGCACGTGCTCGCCAGACGCATCGGTGGCAGACACGTTCAGCAGGGGCGCGAAGTCAAGGATGTTGTACGTCCAGAAGATCGTCTTGATGTTGCCGAGCTCGTCCTCGCGCAGGTAGGAGCGAGCCTCGGTGACCTCACCCGTGTTGTAAAGGTCGTCGAGGACGGCCGCGCCCTGCGGGCGCACCACGATGTTCGCACCGTAGGACTTGAGTTCCTGGTTGACCTTGTCGCCCACGTTGAACATGACGGAGAGCATGGACGTGGCGACGCAGGCGCCCAGCGCGACGGTGAGGGCGATCATGAAGTGGCGGTTACCGCGTCTCGTGAGGGCACCGCGGAGCATCCGGAAAAACACGCGTGAGCCTTACTTTGCGAAGATGGAAGCCGAGGCCTCGAGGGCCGAGATCGGCACGGTCAGCGTGCCGTTGGAGACCTTGTAGTCGATGGGGATCGGGTTGCAGCCGCCCTTAAAGCCGATGGTCGCGATGTTCATCGCCACTTCACACAGCTTGCAGATGACCTTGCCATCCTTCTCGTAGTAGCCGGAGGGGCCGCAGATCTCGCACGCGTCCAGGCCCACGCCGAAGGCGGAGCCGGACTTCTGGATGACGATGAAGCGTACCTTCACGCCGCCCGAGGTCGTGTACTCGAAGCGGTGCAGGTGGCCGTCGGAGATGTCGGCGAGGTTGACGCTCACCTGGTCGTCGACGACGCTGAAGGACTCGGGCGGGGACAGCTCGATCTCCTGGCTGCCGTAGGCGACGCCGACGGTGATCAGCAGCGCGCCGCACAGGTAGCCGAGGGCGGCGGTGCCGGCCATGGACTTGTAGAGGCGCGAGCGCGCGCGGCCCAGGCGCCCCTCCGCCGGGTTGGCACCCACGGTCGGAATCGAGCGCGAGGCCAGCCAGGTCAGGACCACGACGGCGCACAGAGCCAGGGCAGCGGCGATCGTGAAGACGGCCTCGTTGTTGATGAACCACGACATGACCGCCCATGTTTCCTTGCTGGTTGAGATCAAGCGCTTGGCCTTGAGGATACGCACGACCATCAGAGAGTGGTTGGCCAGCAGGGCGATCAGGATGAAAGCCGCCGGCCACACGCGGTTGTTCCACGAGCACAGGCGGTAGGACACCCACGCGACGAAACACACCAGCACCCAGGCCAGCACATAGCCGACCAGCGCGAGAACGACCGGGGTCGAGTAGATCTCCACGCCGCCCGACAGCATCATGACGGCCTGGTTCATGGCCGTGGGGACGGCGCGGAACAGGGCGGCAGCAATGTAGAGGGCACCGACGATGCGCACGAGGTGATCCCCGCTCACCGCGGTCTCCATCGACGAGGCCGCCCGGGCCTCGTCGTCGGCGTCGCCAGGCAGGAGGGAACGCACGCGGCGCGAGCGCACCGCGATGAGCGCGAGGAACAGGACCGCGAGGACGATCGCGACGGGGAGGGTGAACAGGCCAACGGTCTGGCGGTTCACGGACTTGGGGGCCTCGACGTTAATGATCGTCAAGGCCAGGGAGGAGACCATACCCAGGCCGATACCGGCCCAGACGGCGAGCGAGCGCGCCTTCTTACCGCGGCGACCACGCCCGGCGGCGGGCATGAAGCGGATAACGGCGCCGAGCGCGAGCATCGTCAACAGCAGCGTCAGGGTTGCTTCACTCATCTGCTGAAGCATTGGCTTTCCTCCCGAAATAAAGGTTCACCGAAGTCGTAGCTACGGTGTCGATTCTAATCCCCTCACGGGGCGAGGGCCGAGGCGAGAGATCCCTGAAAAGAACCACTGCCTCGGCCCCGCTACAAGCGATCGTCGATCACCAGGAGACGGCCGTGGGATCCCACTGCCAATCCGGGAACTCGGCGACGAGCGGCTCGGTCCAGAAGCGGCCCTCGACACCCGTGGTCTTATCGGTGTGCAGCAGCCACACGCTGGGGGGCTTGATCATGAAGGACACGTCGTAGGTGCCGGCGTCCAGCTTGGGCAGGTTCAGGCCGTAGTGCGGGCCGTCGGACGCGTTCATCGGCATGAGCGTGCCCTCCTGGACGACGTTGCCGGACTTGTCCTTGATCGAGTAGTCAACGGTCAGGCCGGGGACGAAGTCGCCCGCGCCGTAGCCGAGCTTGTTGTCGGCGGCGGCGGCGATGTCGGCCTCAATGTGCATCGAGGAATCTGCGGCGGGGGTGCCCACCTGGGGCTCCATCTCGACGGGCTGGAAGTAGACGCCACCCACGACGAGGGGGCCGACGTGAACCTCGTCGCCGAGGGGCTGCTCTTCGAAGCCAGCGTCCTCACCGGGGGCGGGGGCGGCAGAGTCAGCGGCGGTCGAGGACGAGGTCGACGGCTTCTCGCTGGAGGACGAGGAAGAGTTGTTGGAGCAGGCCGCCAGAGTGCCTGCGAGGGCCAGCGTGGCCAGGGCCGCGCCGACGCGGAACAGAGAGCGCTTCATAGTGATGATCTCCTGTGCGTGTTGGTTGGATGAAACGTCGGTGTCGCTCGGGGGTGTCATTCCCCGGCCCGCGACTGGGCGGCGGCCTCGCGGGCGAGGCGAGCTTTTCCGAAGAAATAGAGACCGACGATGATGGCGAGAACGATGGCTTGCGCGGCCAGGTTCTCCACTCGGGGGTAGATCCCCAAGAGGTCAATGGTGGGGAAGCCGGAGATGGGCGTCAGGGACACGACGTCCGCCTCCTGGAGTTCCCCGATACCGGCACCCGTGAAGGTGAAGGCCATGAAGGCCATCAGCAGCGAGGTGACGGTGAAGAAGGGGCGCAGCGGGATGCGCACCGCCGCGAACTGGATGAGCAGGTAGATGATGACCAGGGCCACGAGGCCGACCGCCAGGCCGATCCACACGTAGTGGACCTTGTCGCCCGCGGCGGCGACGATCGGCACGTAGAAGAGCATCGTCTCGGCGCCCTCGCGCAGGACCGCAAGGAAGGAGATGAACGCCAGGCCCAGCAGTGAGCCGCTGGTCAGCGAGGCGTCCGTCTGCTTCTTGATGTACTCGTCCCAGGCCTTGTTGGAGGACTTGTTGATCATCCAGTTAGAGACCCAGATCAGCATGACGACCGCGAAGAGTGCGGCGAAGCCCTCGAGGAGCTCCTGGTTGGCGCCCGCCAGGGAGGTCACGTAGCTGAAGAGGAAGGCCAGGCCCACTGACAATCCAAGGGCGAGGGCCACGCCGCCCCACACGATGGGGGCCTTGTTCTTGTGGCCGGCCTTAGCCAGGTAGGCCAGGACGGCGGCGACGACGAGGATCGCCTCCATGCCCTCGCGCAGGATGACGAGGAGGGAGGGCAGGAACTGGGCAACCCACGGGGAGGTGGTCGAGCCCTCGGTCGCCTTGTCGGCGGCCTTACCGGTGTAGCCGTCGAGGCTATTGGCGTCCTCGCGGATGTAGTTCGTCAGCGTCGAGAGGTGCTGGTCGACCGCCGCCGAGTCGTCGTCGGTCATGGCCTTCTTGAGGAGGGAGAACTCCATCTCGACGGCCGACACACGCGAGCCGGAGATGCGGCTCATGACCTGCTTCTCCATGCCGGTGATCTCGTAGTGCTTGTAGTAGGCCTCGTTGACCTTGTCCTTACCGGCCTTGGCGTCGCCGCCCTTGTAGGCGTTGGCGCCGTCTTCGAGGATGCCGTTGATCGTCTTGGCGACCTCACCCCACGCGCCGGGGCTGTAATCATCCGACGAGGCCTGGGCTGCCGACCCGGGGGCGACGCCATCCAGGGACGCGCCGTCTTCGACCATGTACTGCTTGAGGGTCGTAGCGTGACTATCGACGCCGGCACTATCGCCGTCAGTCATGGCCTTCTTGAGGAGGGAAAACTCCATCTCGACGGCCGACACACGCGAGCCGGAGATGCGGGCCATCTCCTGCTTCTCCATGCCGGTGATCTCGTAGTGCTTGTAGTAGGCGTCGTTGACCTTGTCCTTGCCGCCCTTAGCGTCGCCCGCCTTGAAGGTGGACACGCCTTCGTCGATCAGGCCATTGATCGTGGTCGAGACATCGCTCCACGTCTGATCCGCTGCGCGCGAGGGCGCCGCGAAGACGGCCACGGCCAAGGCCGCCATGACTGCGACGATGAGGACGCGACTGAGTCGCTGACCGACGTTGTGTACATGAGCGCGAATACTATGCGCATGAGCGCGAAGCACTGTCACCGCTTGCCTCCTGACGATCCGGCGATTAGGTAACGCAGGGATAATGCGTTGTCTAAGCATTGAGCGTAGCCACATCTCGCCCAGGCGGAAAGTACTCCATTTAGGTCGTCCTAAATTGTGACCATGCCGTGACCGTGTTTAGCGCGGAGACATGACCCCCATGGAGGACGAAAGGCCCAGGCTGACCCCTTGCTGACGCGATGCCATAAAAATGGCGCGCCATCTGCATAAACACCCAAAGATAACGCAGAGTTGCATCAGAATTTAAAATTCTGTCATAATTCTCAGGCGCCGATAGTTACATAGAAAGCGGTTGAGCATCCATGTCGACAGATCCCAGCACATCACCCACAGCGGAAGCTGGCAACACCCTCGAAGCACTGACGTGCCCGCACGGTCCCACAGACACCGAGCCCTCGCCCCTCCGCACCGAAGCGGTGTCGGATGAGCCGGCCCCGGCCTCGTCCCCCAAGCGCCTCACACGCGACGACTGGGTGCGGATCGCGATCTTCGGGATCCCCTACGCGTCGTTCTTCCTGCTCGACATCATCCCGACATCGATCTTCCCCGCGTCATGGAACGCCACCCTCGTCAACGTCATACTCGACTCGGTTTTCCTGGTGATGGCGCTGGCATTTTTTGGACGCGAGGTCCTCTCCGCATTCTCGTACCTGCGTAGGCGACCCATACGCAAGATTGCGCTTCTCTTTGGCCTGTGGTTCCTGGCCACCATGGTCCAAGGCGCCATACGCCTCTCCATCTACGGTCCGAACCCGCCGGTCGCACAGAACCAGCAGGGGGTCGTCAGCGCACTATCCGACAGCGCTCTCGGCCTCACATTCGCGTTCTTCGTTGCCATTGGCATGCCCTTGGTTGAGGAGATCTTCTACCGTCACATCCTGATCGGCAAGCTGAGCCCGTACGCACCCACCTGGCTTCTCGGATCAATCTCCGCATTCGGCTTCGCCTACATGCACTGCCACGAGTGGCAGGACATGACCATGTACCTGCCCGTCGGCATCATCTTGACGCTCGTGTACATCAAGTCCGGCAAGAACATTGCCTACTCGTGGATGTACCACGCGCTCAACAACTCGATCATGGTCGCTGTCATATTCCTCGCGCCAACACTGCCGCAGAGCGCCTGATTGTTGTTTGCGGGAGCGCCCCGCCCGGCT
>ERZ773071.202-NODE-202-length-10894-cov-3.49875_pt1 | contig 10894 bp, 6 predicted proteins | sample MGYA00580621_ERZ773071 | MGnify/ENA primary metagenome ERZ773071 (study PRJEB29015, sample SAMEA2738136) | human oral metagenome | biome: human oral; feature: human-associated habitat; material: saliva | place: China | collected 2211 ... | reverse complement strand
TTGGGCATAATGAATGTGGTGGCAATGGTTGCTGCAACACATATAACGAAATGGTTTTTATATGTCTATTGAAAAGGCAAACGCTCACATTTCCTCGTGCCTGTACTATCTGAGCCGTGAGCTTGACCCTCTGCTGACTAAGTTGTTGGCTCAGAAGGATTTCATGCGTCAGGATGTTCTTGAAGCGCATGGTTGGACCATCATTTTGAAGATTCACGACGAGAGTCGTAAGCGTCTCCGTCACCCTGATCTTTATAACCCGAAGGATCTTCAGGTTCAGCTTCGTATGTTTACTGAAGCGGTGGGCACCCCGGACAATAAGTTCCCTTTTGAACCTGACGGCGCTCGCAAGGTGCGTACTTATGCGCAGGATTTGCGTATTTTCCGTAACAAGAGCGCGCATTATGTCGATTTGGACCGCAACGATGCGGTGCGTATCTACGATTCGGCGGCTCGTCTTTTTGAGGCGCTGGGTGCGCCGGAGCAGCAGGCGTGGTGTGAGAGCCAGCTGGACCGTGTGCATGCTGATTTGTTTGGTGTTGGTGAGGCGGCACCGGTTCGTCGTGAGCTAGATGATGAGGTTCGTCAGGCTACGTCGGCTGCCCGTGAGGTGAAGACTGAGGTGTCTGCGCCTCGTGGTGCGTTTACTCGCCCGGCACCGGTTTCTCGACCCGCTCAGCCGACGGCTCCTTCTTCGACTTCTCAGCCGACCCCGGCATCTGATTCCTCGGTTCCTCCGCTGTGTCTTGCGGTGGGGGAGGGCCGTTACCCGTTTGAGCCGTGGGAGCCGATTTCGCTAGGTGACCGTGATATTTTCGATTCGCTGCGCAGTAAGCGTTCTAAGGAGCAGATGTCTGCTGCTCTTGAAGAGATCGTGTCTGCTGAGGGTCCGGTTCAGGCGGATCGTTTGGCGACTTTGGCGGCGCAGTGCTTTGGTGTGAGCCGTTTGGCGAAGAAGAACCGCGACTGGATTATCCGTTTGGCGGGTCGTATGCCTGAGCTGCAGGTGGATGAGCATAAGTTCGTGTGGCATGTTGAAGAGCCGCGCGAGGAGTATGGCGAGTTCCGTCCTTCGGTTGATGGTGCGGTGCGCGAGTTTGACCAGATTAGCCCGGTTGAGATTGCGAATGCTTGGCGCTTCTATGAGCAGAATCCTGAGCTGATGGATGAGGGTCAGGATGTTGAGTCGGCTGTGTTGGCGACTTTTGGCCGTAAGCGTCGTACTGCGAAGGTTAAGGCTCAGCTGGAGCTGGCTAAGGCGCTGTTGGCTGCTTAGCCAGGCGTGATGGCTGTGTGATGGCTGTGTGAGCCTGGGCGACGGTTGCTGTTGGTGGCGGGTGCGCGTATTAGGGCCCTGTTGGGTGTGCGCCCGTCACCGGCATTTCTGTCAGTTCTAGAGTGTTTCTAGGGTGAAAACGCAGATTATTTCGGTATATGCCGTCAATTTATTGCGGTATGTGTGTGTTTTCCGCTTATTTTGTCAGGGGTTCCATATATTTTGAGTGTATGGAGCAAGGGCATAGCTCCATGGGGTCTGTTATCTGAGTGAACCGAAGGAGAGATACTCATGGACCTGAGCGGTTACTACACCGGTGATGATTTTCGCGAGTTCTACGCTGGGCAGGACGCCTCGAATATTGACGATTTCTTCACTGAGAACGGTGAGTTTTTGATGGATCGGCTTCCTGAGCTGACGGAGCGTGAGGCTTTGGCTCAGATTCGTTTCTGTGATTCTTGTGCGGCGTTGTGTCAGAGTGGTTACGCTTTGGATGAGGCCGAGGACGCCCTCCGAGATACCTATACTCTGGCTGTCTGAACCCTGACTGCTTGAACCCTGGCCGTTTGAGCCCTGGCTGTCTGAACCCTGGCTGGTTGAACCTGCTCTTTCTAGATTCAGAGCTGAGTCTAGCGTTTGTTTTTTCTTTCTTTATGGGGCTGTAGGCTTCGTATATTTTCTGTTTTCTATCCGCTTCTGGCGACCCGAAAGGTACTGTTGTGACGACCATTAACGATTATCAGGCTAAGTTTTATGCGCATGAGTTGCGCCGTAGCTATGCCGATAATGAGCTGGGTAAGCTGACGAGCCTGCTATTCGATGCGCAGGTTGAGCCTAAGCCGCATCAGATTGATGCTGCTCTGTTTGCTTTGCAGTCTCCCCATATGAAGGCCGCTATCCTCGCTGATGAGGTTGGTCTGGGTAAGACCATTGAGGCTGGCATTGTGATTACTCAGTTTTGGTCTGAGCGTCGCCGCAATATTTTGATTGTGGCTCCGGCGTCGTTGCGTCAGCAGTGGAAGCAGGAGTTGTGGGATAAGTTCATGATTCCTGCGACTCTGGTGGATTCTAAGAACGCAAGGGATGTTATCGAAGAGACCCGTCGGGGTGAGCCGTCGGTCTTGATTTGTTCGTACCAGTTCATGACGAGCTTTCAGGATAAGCTGGGTTCGTTGCCGTGGAATCTGATGGTGCTGGATGAAGCCCACTATCTGAGGAATTTCTATATGCCGGCTCATCGGCAGCCGAAGAGCGCTTTGGCTGCTTCGAAGATTGCTAAGGCGGCGCAGAAGGTTCTTCTGCTGACGGCTACTCCTCTACACAATAGGATGGAGGAACTGTACGGCCTGGTTTCTGTGATTGATCCTGAGTTCTTTGATAGCTTGAAGGCGTTCCGTGCGCGTTATGTTAATGGGTCTTCTGAGTTGTCTAAGAACGCGGCGATGGAGGATTTGCAGGAGCGTCTGAGCATGCTGCTGAAGCGTCATCTGCGCAAGGACGTGAACCTGTATGTGCGTTATACGAACCGTGGCACTGAGACGTTCCAGTTTGAACCTACGGAGAAGGAACAGCAGCTGCATGAGATGGTTCAGTCGTTTGTTCATAACTCGACTTTTATGCAGTACTCTCCGGCGCGTAGTCTGATGGCGATTCAGCTGTTTAAGCGTTTGGGCTCTTCGACGTTTGCGGTTTCTTCCACTCTTGAGTCTATGGCTGAGCGTCTGCGCTACCTTACGGAACCTGAAGTTCTGACGGTGAAGGAAGTTTCGGATGCCTCGCGTTCTTTTGCGCGTGGAGGTGCCGATTTTGATGGTGACGCGGGACCCTCTGAGGACAGTTGGCTGTCTAACCTTTCGGATAAGTCTGACGCATGGGCGGATCGTATTCTGAGTGAGCACGAGCGTTCTCAGCTTCGTCAGGAGGCTGAGGAGTTGAGCCGTGTGGCTGAGCATGCGGCGTCGATTACGGAGAATGCTAAGGCTCATAAGCTGCTGGAGGCGTTGGAGCGCGGTTTTGAAAGCATGCGTTCTATTGGTGCACCGGAGAAGGCTATTATCTTCACGGAGTCGACGCGTACTCAGGAGTACCTGCAGCGTGTTTTGGTTGAGGCTGGTTACGGTGATGAGCTGGTGCTGTTCAACGGTTCGAATGGTTCGAAGGAGCAGCGCAAGATTTACCGTGAGTGGCTGGCTGAGCATGAGGGTAGCGACCTTGTCACTGGTGTTCAGGCTGCTGATATGCGTAAGGCTCTGGTTGATAAGTTCCGTAATTCGGCTCGCATTATGATTGCGACTGAGGCTGCGGGCGAGGGTATTAACTTGCAGTTCTGTTCGTTGCTGATTAATTATGATCTGCCGTGGAACCCGCAGCGTGTGGAGCAGCGTATTGGTCGTGTTCATCGTTATGGCCAGAAGCATGATGTTTTGGTGATGAACTTCTTGAATAGCCGGAACGAGGCTGAAGCCCGTGTGCTGTCTATGCTTCGTGATAAGTTCCAGATTTTCACGGGTGTCTTTGGCGCAAGTAATGAGATTCTTGGTGCTATCGCTTATGGTGCTGATTTTGATAGGAAGATTGGTGCTATTTTTGCGAACGCTAAGACCGCTGAGGAGATTGAGGAGGCATTCCGTCAGCTTGAGGAAGAGAATGCCGAACTGATCGCTGAGGGTATGCGTGAGACGAGCTCTAAGGTGTTTGAGAATCTGGACGCGAATGTTCAGGATAAGCTCAAGAGTTACGATGAGGGTTCGCGTGAGCTGTTGGGTGTTTTTGAGCGTCTGCTGATGGAAGTGACGAAGCACGAGCTGGGTGACTTGGCTGATTTTGCGGATGATTCGCGTCGTTTTGTTCTGCGTGAAGTGCCTGCTCATGATGATGCTGAGGACGGCGATATTGTTCCGGGCACGTATGCGCTCAAGGAGGATTCGGATAATCATACTCGCCAGTATCGTTTTGATTCGCCGCTGGGTCGTTTTGTGGTGGATTCGGCGTTGAACCGTGAGACTCCGCAGCGTGAGCTGGTGTTCTCGGTGTCGGCTTCGGAGCGTCCTTCGAGGTATGCGCAGTCGTTGGTGGGCACTTCGGGTGAGTTGAGCCTGCGTGAGGCAACGTATACCGCTACGGTTGAGGGCCAGCTGGTTCAGGAGTCGTATCTGGTGGCTGGTGGTTGTACCGATTCGGGTAAGCCGCTGACGGCTGATGATGTGAATGATCTGATGTCTTTGCGTTGCGTGAGTGAGAGCCCGGTCGCTGGCATGATGTTTGCGGATCGTATGGAGTCTCAGATGCGTGAGCAGACGGAACGCCTGGCTGCTGAGGTGAATGAGCGTAATGGCCGTTTCCTGGAGGATATGTGGCAGATTCAGGATGCTCGTGAGCAGGATATGCGCGCGGCGATGGAGGCTGAGAAGCAGGAGCTGCTGAAGAAGGAGCGTCAGCTGGTTGCTGATTCGAAGCGCGAGGCTGATCCTACGAAGCGTATGCAGATGCGTATTAAGGCTCGTGAGCTGAATAAGCAGGTCAGCGCGGTAGATCGTAAGTACCAGCAGAAGTTTGCCGATTACGATGTGTATATGGAGAGTATCCTGGATCGAATGAAGAAGTCTACGGACGCGACGAGCTCGGCTCAGGACCTGTTCACGATTCGTTGGCGTGTTGAGCAGTAAGTAGGCTCTTTGCGGGCTGGAAGGCGGCTCGGTGTGGGTGACCATGCCGGGCCGCCTTTTTTGACGGTTTCGTTGGACAGTGTGGCGGTTATGGCCGAAACTAGAAGGGTACATTTTAGATGGTATGTCCCATTTACAAATTGTTGTGGCTCACATACCTGCCGTGTTCTGAATTGATGAGCTTATGAGGCTCTGACACGGGGATAGAGATGTCCCTCTGGTTGTTTGGGTAGTCAGTGTTGATGGCTTCTTCGCGGTGGGTAAGTGTTGTAAGTCGACGGTGTGGGGCGTACATGGTGGAAGGCTTATCAACGATGAGTGAAGTTTCTGAATTCGGCAGTGTGCCGTTGACTTCTCCGGATACGAGGGTGCAGCTGTGGGAGCAGCTGCAGGCTTCTGCTCCGGAAGTTTTTGCCGATGGCAAGCTGAACGTGGAAGCTCTGCAGAACCTTCTGGGTGATGAGAACCTGGCGGTGGGTGCTGAGAAGTTTGGCTTGACCTGGCCGGGTAAGCGTCAGGCTCAGCGTGTGGCGCAGTTGCCGACGTCTGCTGCTATTCACCCGCAGATTTTGGATTCGGTGGATTGGGAATCGACCCGCAATGTGTTTATTGAGGGTGAGAACCTGGAGACTTTGAAGGCTTTGCGTACGGCGTACCGTGGCAAGGTGAAGATGGTGTACATTGATCCGCCGTATAACACGGGTAATGATTTTGTGTATTCTGATCGTTTTGCGCAGACGGTGCGTGAGCATGAGATTGAGACTGGCGCGCGTGATGCTGAGGGCGCGCTGAAGGCTGGTACAGCTTTTGAGAAGAACGCGGCGACTTCGGGCGCGTATCACTCGAACTGGTTGAGCATGATGTACCCGCGCCTGGTGTTGGCACGTGAACTGTTAGCTGAAGACGGACTCATTTTTATCTCTATCGATGATTACGAAGTAGATAATCTTCGAGCTATTTGTAATGAGATTTTTGGGCAGCATAATTCTCTGAACGAAAACCCGGTTTCATTTATTTGGCCTCGTTCAGGTGCGACTGCTGGAATGGTACGTACTAGGCTGAATATATTCTTGTTTATGCGAAGAACCGTAGTTCTTTGAACGGATTCAAGCTCTTTGATTACGGCGAAGATGCCTATATCAATCATAGTGCGCTTAAGAAAATCTCAAGGAGCAATCCGGAATCTTCGCTCACGCTGAAAGCTGGCATGAGGTTTGAAGGGGATGACGCGGAGTTCACCGGAACTATTGGTACGAGTGAAACTATGACAATTGATGGTGTCATGCGTTTTGAAAATGGTCGGCTTGTCGAAGACGTAACCGTCTCTGCAGGTTGGGCTATGAAGAGCCAGATTCAACAGTGGATGCGTGGAGAAGAAACTTTTGATTCCAAAGGACAGAGAGTAATTGAATTCTATTTCAATAAAAAGGGTCTTCTGCGATATTGTAAGGAACGGTCTGCATTTTCTCCCTCAACTATCCTTGAGTCAAATATAGTTGGTACTACTAGGAGCGCTTCTAATGAGGTAGCTGAAATTCTTGGATATAAGAATCCTTTTAGCTACCCTAAGCCGACTGCTCTTATCCAGTATTTGATGTCTTTCTGCACCTCTGGCGAGGATATTATTTTGGACTTCTTCGCTGGTTCTGGAACTATTGCTCAGGCTGTCGTACAACAGAATATTGTTGATCAGCAGAACCGCCGTTATATCGCGGTGCAGCTCCGAGAAGACCTGGACCAGGCAAGCGAAGCGTTCTCTCAGGGAGACCGAACTATTCCTGATGTCGTACGTCATCGTCTCAGGAATCTTCCTAGCTATGTCCATGAAAAGTACGCCGAACAGATTGCCCAGCGCTCCGCAGACAACCCCCTCGATACCGGTTTCCGTGCCTTCACCCTGGGGGAGAGCTGCTTCAAGAGCTGGAAGATTGACAGCAGCATCGGCGCCGACAACCTGAACACGCTCTTCAACGACTTCGGTGACAGCCTCAAGCCCGGTGCTGAAGCCTACCAGGTTCTCTTCGAGCTCCTGCTCAAGTCAGGCTACCGCCTGGACGAAACCGTTGCCTCCTTCTCCCTCGGATACAAGGAATTCTTCGCTATCGCAGCCGGCGTGCTGGCATTCACTCGCCCGCCCACCGAAGACGCTGCAACCATCCCCAGCCTCGAAGACTGGGAAAAGGCCATCAGCAAATTCCACGAAATCTACGGCTACGAACCCGTCCAGTTGCTCATGATTGAAGACGCGCTCTCCAACGAGAACAACTACGTCAACGTAGACAGCCTCAAGCTGAACCTGGTGCAACTCGCCAAGCAGCACGGCATCAACCGCGAAGACGTACTCTTCGCCTAGAAGCACCAGCACACAGCTGAATAGGTTCCTCACGCGGACCCTGCAGAACAACCCGGCGGCGGCAAAGAACGCACCGCGACCTACGCCGCCGCCGTGGTTCTTCTAAGAACCCGCAACCCCTGAACCACTTCAGCGACCACACTCATAGCAAACAAACTCCGAAAGACCCCCGTCCGAAAGACCACTGCCATGCCTCACCCCGACCCTCAGATCCCCACACCTAACCCCTTATACCGCGGCGCAGCAAGCCCTTCCAACCCCAGCCCCGCACCTCAGCGTAAAGGCTTCGTCTTCGACCCCTCACAGAAGCACCAGGTGCGTGCCATCGACTCCACCGTGGCACTCTTCGAAGGGCAGATGAAGCACACCGGAACCACCCGCAATATCATCCCCACGGGTGCCGCAGCCGAAGAAGACACCCTCTTCGCAGCACGCGCCGCCGGCGTCGTCTACAACCAGCTCGACCTTGACCGTGAAGCCCTTTTCAACAACCTCATTAAGGTGCAGGAGAGCAACTACCTCGAGCATAGTGCGGAGCTCATAGTAGAAGATGGTGTACCCCACTACGACATCGAAATGGAAACCGGCACCGGTAAAACCTACGTCTACCTGCGCACCATCCTCGAACTTGCCAAGAACTATGGGTTCACCAAGTTCGTTATTGTCGTACCCTCCGTAGCGATTCGCGAAGGCGTCAAGACCAGCATCAACTCCATGCGCTCGCACTTTGAGAACCTGTACCTGCAGCACGGTGTGTCCCTCCGCGAAACCTTCTACAGGGGCGACACTCCTGAAGAGGTCTACTCCTTCGCAACCGGTATCGGCGTCGAGGTTCTCATCACCACTATCAGCGCACTCAACACCACCAAAAAAGATGACCGTATCATCTATCGGGAACGCGATAGCCTCAACGGTCTGGCGCCCATCGACTACATTCGTGCTACCCGCCCCGTCGTCATCCTCGACGAACCGCAGCGCATGAAAAGCAACAATAGTACCATCGCAATTTCAGAGCTTAACCCCCTTGCTGTCCTGCGCTACAGCGCTACCCACGATAAGGTCCGCAACCTCGTCTACCGCCTCGACCCGGTAGACGCCATGCAACAGAACCTTGTCAAGAAGATTTCCGTCGCTGAAGTCCTCATCGATGGCATGCCTACTACCCCTTACATTCGTTTTGCTTCTGTTGACGAGAAAAAGAGGCCCCTCAAAGCCATCCTAGAATTGGCCACAATAACTAAGCAGGGTGGCATCAAAAGCAAAAAAATTCCCTTCAAACAGGGTGAATCTTTGGCGAGCAAGGCCAAAAATGAGGCCTACGGTGATATCGCAGTCAACCACATCAGCATGGAATACGGGGCAGAAAACGCCTTCGTTGAACTGAGCGCCATCGAAGGTAAAAACCTACTGCACCTCGGTGAATCCCTCGGCGATGAAAACATGGACCAGGTGCACCGTGCCATGATTCGTGAAACCATTCGTCAGCATCTCAAGAAGGAATACATACTGCAGAAGGAAGGCGTTAAGGTTCTCTCGCTCTTCTTCATCTATAGCGTGCACAGCTACCTGGGCGACGGAACCAATAACCTTGACGCCAACGGCGACTTCGCCCGCTGGTTCGACGAACTCTACGTTGAAGAAGTCGAACGCCTCGAGCAGAGGACCGGAATCAGTAACTTCTGCTCGCACGACCCCCTGACTGCCCGCAGCGCTTACTTCGCACAGCTCAAAGCCAAGGGCGGCCAGACCCAGGGCGAATACGTGGACTCCAGCGACAAGAAGCAAAGGAAGGAAGACGACGACGCCTACGAGCTCATCATGCAGGACAAAGAACGCCTGCTCAGCCACGAGGAACCCGTACGCTTCATCTTCAGCCACTCGGCACTGCGCGAAGGCTGGGACAACCCCAACATCTTCCAGATTTGCGTGCTCCGCACCATGAACACCGCGATGGAACGTCGCCAGACCATCGGCCGCGGCCTGCGCCTGCCCGTCAGCGTCAAGAACGGAACCCTCACGCGAATTTCTGACCCGAATCTCGCACGCCTGACCGTCATCGCCAACGAATCCTACCGTGACTTCGCCGCAAACCTGCAGAAGGAATACCGCGAGGCCGGCGTGAGCATCGGACGTGTGCGCCGCACCGACTTTGCAAGCATCACAAACCGCACCGACAGCGCAACCGAAGGCCAGACCCTCGGCGTTGCCCAGTCCGGTGAAATTTTTGATGCCCTCGTTAAGAACGGAATGCTCACGCAAGACGGCGAACCGACCAAGCAGTTCACCCCGAACATGCTCGGCTTCACCCTCGACCTGCCCGAAGAGTACGCACCCTACGAAGACGAAATCATCCAGATTCTCGTAGACAACCAGAACACCACCAAGCTCGTCGAAAACGAGAAGAAACGCGGAACCCGCAAGTTCAACCCGAACTTCCCCTACGAGCTCTTTAGCGAACTCTGGGAACGCATCGCCGTTGACACCAACTACCGCGTTCACCTTGACTCAAAGGATATTGCAGACATCGCAGTAACCCGCCTCAAGGAAGCCGCAAAATACATTCAGCCCCTGCAGATTCGTATCGCAGAATCGAACCTTGAGATACGACGATCAGGTGTTAAAACCGGCACTGGTGAAGTAAAGGCAAGCCCCGCTTCGGTACACCTGGATCATCACTACCCCCTGCGGGACATCGTCGCGGAACTTCAGAAAGCAACCGACCTCTCCCGCAAAACCATCATCGACGTGCTCAAGGGATCCGAAACCCTGGACACGTTCATCAAGAACCCGGGCGAGTACATTGTGGCCGCCCGCAAGATCCTGCAGAGCGTTGTCGAAGAGGTCGCTGTCTCGAGCGCCGTCTTCCGCCCGCGCATCGTTGACGACGAAACCTACACGGAGAAAACCGGATACGAACCGCGCTACAACGCTTTACTCGACCAGAACGAAAACAGCGACAACCTCTGGAAGAGTATCAGCGGAGGAGGCGAATACCTCACCGAAGGTGTGGCAATGCCCATCATCCCGACCGATGACGTCTTCAACCAGCTGCGCGGCGACCTGAGCGACTACCCCCTGGACAAGCTCTACAAGGTGTCACAGCCCGAAAAGACGGACTACGACCACCTGGTGCTGGATTCAGACGTGGAACGCCAGTTCGCGCAGAAGCTTGAATCAAGCTCCGCCGTCAAGTTCTTCATGAAGCTCCCCTCGAACTTCAAGATCGACACCCCCAGCGGCAAATACAACCCCGACTGGGCGTACGTTCTTGAAGATGAAGGCGGAGAGAAGACCTTCTGCGTTGTGGAAACGAAGAGCACCCACAACGAGGCAGAACGTCGCGTCGGTGAGAACCAGAAGATTAAGGTTGGTAAGAACCACTACAAAGCAGTCAACCGCTTGATTCTTAGTGCGAAGTACTCTTCTAACGGTTCTAGCCTGGAAGTCTTGCCGAAGGTTATCTACGATGTGAAGACTCACGAGGATTCACCTATTCCCTGGTAGCCGGAGGTAGTAACCCGCGGTTATCCGCGGTTATCCCACCCAGAAGCCACATGTGTTTCGAAAAGCCACTTCTTTGGTGGCTTCTCGAAACACATG
>ERZ773071.199-NODE-199-length-11048-cov-3.15628_pt1 | contig 11048 bp, 11 predicted proteins | sample MGYA00580621_ERZ773071 | MGnify/ENA primary metagenome ERZ773071 (study PRJEB29015, sample SAMEA2738136) | human oral metagenome | biome: human oral; feature: human-associated habitat; material: saliva | place: China | collected 2211 ... | reverse complement strand
CTTGGCTGAAAAGTAACCAACAATCGCAACTGGCAAAGCGGCTAGAAAATAAGCCACGCCTGATTGCAGAGCCAATTCTGGCTTGATATTAAAGAAGACGGTAATCCCGATAACAAAGCCATAGAGACCTTGGGTACCTGGCAAAAGTTGCAAAATCAAAGCTTGAGCAAATTTTTCCGGCTGCTCTTTCAAGAGGGCTGCCGCTGCCTGACCAGTGCTTCCAACACCCAGAGCTGAGCCCATTCCGCTGAGAAAGACCGCCAAAGCTACTCCCAGACCTGCAAAAAAGGCGCCGCCGTAAGTTCCAAAATATGATGCTAAATGTTCCATGATTTACTCCTATGAAAATGCTGTAATTGTCGTAAAACCAACAGCTAGTTGAATGAATGTTGCTTGTTTTGATGTTTTAGAAAGTGTTTTTATAAAGACGAGTTTCTCATCTCTTACCCTAGTTCCTAATCTTTATTTCTTGCTTTGCTGGACGTATTTCTCACTAGGCTTGAGCGGAGTGAAAGGCTTGCCGCCACCGTCGTAGAATTTTCCGAAGAATTCCACGAAAATCAAACGCGCTCCGTGCACATAACCGGACAGAAAAGATAGAAACATATTAACCAAATGAAGGGCAATAAAGAGCAGAATGCCGATGCTAAAGCGAGCGACAGGTGGAAAAAGGCTGACAATCAAGTTAAAAGCCGAGCCAATGCTGGCTCCCGAAAGCCCCAGAGCCATCAGCCGCGTAAAGCTGACAAGATCCCCTACATAACCACTGACATTGTAGAGATTAAAGAGACCTGAGCCCAATCCTGCCAAGCTCTTAGCACTGACAATAGATACTGCCAGTATGCCCAGAGCATTGATGATGGCCAGCCACTGACCAATCGTTGCTGCAAAGGCCAAGGATGGGAAGAAATTTCCCAAGGCCAAGAGTAGCAGCCCCAGCAAAATCAACACCCAAGCAAAGCCTGCATTATAAGCTTCTGCATAATCTTTGAGACGGATATTTTTCAGACCGCTGAGGAAGAGGCCCGCTAGCACTGTAACAAAGCCAAAGACAACCGAAATAACCAGAATCGTCATGGCGTCTGAGCTGGTACTAATCAGAGCAAAGGGCAGTTCAAATCCAAAGAAAGAGCCATAAACCAGTCCCCAGATGATGACTGCCACACCAAGTAGGCGGAAGAATCGCAGATTCTTAGCCAATCCCGGCTTGACATGCAAGAAGTGCAGCGCCAGACTGGTGCCCAAAAAGAGCAAGAGACCGTAGCCGATGTCAGCGACCATCATCCCAAAGAATACAAAATAAAAGAGGGAAACGACGGGGGTTGGATCCTTATCACCATACTTAGGCAGGGAATACATCTCCGTCACTAGCTCGAAGGGCTCCACCAAGGCATTGTTTTTAAGCTTGGTCGGAACCTTATCTTCCTCATCCTGTCGAATCTCTCTGGTCTGGATGAGAATGCTCTGGCCAAACTGCTCTGTCAAGCAAGCCTCAAGAGCTTGAACTTGATTGCTTTCGATCCAGCCTTCCAAGGCTGCCAGATTTTGTGTGCTGGCTAACTGGTTCTTACTTTCTTGACGGGAGGAGAGATTGCAGAGATAATCAAGCTGAACCTTGAGCTGATCCAGTTCATTCTTGGAAGCTGCCAGACTCTTGGTCATAGCATCTGACACAGCCTCCTGCTGTCGAATATTGGCCTTGAGCTGGGCTATCCGCTCAGCAGGCAGTTCCGCATGGTCATACTCAAAAGGCTTAAAGCCATACTCTTTCAAGATTTTGCGAACTTCTTCCAAAGAGCCTGTCTTGTAAAAAATAAGAACCCCATGCTCCGTATCATCGGTAAAAACTTCCTGAAACTTCAGGTCAGGATGTGCTCCCAGAGTCAGGCGCAGAGCATCATCGTCGGTATTAGGAATCGTTCCAATCAAAGCTCCCAGATGACTGAAAGTCGCAGCTGCTTGCGGTGTTAGCTCCAGCGGCTCCCACTTCTCCAGCGCAGCCACTTCCAAGCAGTCAGCTTCTATCTGAGTTTTGGCTTCTTGCAAGACCTTAAGTTGCTTACTGATTCCTTCCAGCAGCGCCTCCTCATCTCGGGCCTTCCCTGCCTGCTCCAAAGCAGCAAAGGACAGCTCCAAAGGTTCTTCTTTTAAGGCTTCCAGCAATTTCTTTTTGGGCATAAAAGGCTCCAGCTCTGCAATTAGCCTCTCGAGCTTTTCTTGACGACTGAGCAAATCCTGCTGAGATAAATGCTGATCCGGCCGGCCGACTAAAGCCTGCTCAAAGGCTGCCTGCCAGTCCTCTTCCTGCCGCAAGTCATGAATCTGTACCGACTTTAAACCCTGTAGGTAAAAGAGAAGCTGGTCCAGCAGTTCCTTGGGCAGAAGCAGAGACAGCTGCCGCATTTGACTAATGGCCATAGGCTTCTACCACCTTCTCTACAATGGCTCGCGCCAAGTCTGCTTTTTTGTCTGTCAGCGCAGCCGCAACCTTGTCCTCATTCTGCTGGGTTGTCTGCTCTAGGTCTTGCTGCAGGTGCACCAACTTTTGCTGAGAAGTCGCGGTTAATTCCTCAGCCAGCTTCTGCGTTTCATCGTCATACTTCAGACCTAGCTGTCTGAGATTTTCATCTACCTGCTGTCGCAGCTCCTGAGCCTGCGTTCTGTAGCCCATCAAAACTTCTTCTGCAGCAGTTTCAATTTCCTGCATTTTTTCAAGTGTTTCATTGGCCATCTATTCACCCCCTCGTTTTCAAAAACCTTTGAAAACGGATTTTAAAATCTGCATTCCTGAGCGACTAGCCAACCATCTGGCAAGGTCATCTTCTGGAATACAGCTTCGTACTTGCATAAATTATAACATATTCTTTCTGAAAACATCTTTTTCAAACAGAGTTTTTCTCCTGATTCAGAAAATGTCGAACAGCGCCTAATCGTCCGGCTTCATTCCCTAGGGCTGCTGCCGCCAACTCTCTAGGCAAAAAGCGCTGATCTACTACTTGCTGCTTCATCAAATTTTCAAGACGTGGCAGAATAAGCTCAGATCTAGCTAATATCCCGCCACCGACAATCAACACCTCTGGATTTAGAATATAGGACAGGGTTAAAAGACCTTTAGCTAGGCGACCCAAGAATATATCAAGTGTTTCCTGCGCCAGCTTATCTCCTTGGTCTACCGCCGCAAAAAAACTACGCCCAGTATGGCCCTGCTCGCCTGTCTTTTGGCTGTATAATGCCAACAAGGCAGTTGTTGAGGCCAGGGATTGCCAGTCCTGTCCATCTTCCATGGGCAGATAGCCTACCTCACCAGCAGTATAAGTGGATCCATTGACAATCTTTCCATCATTGATAATGCCGCCGCCAATGCCTGTACCGACAGTAATCATAACTGCAGAAGCATGACCTTTGGCAGCGCCTAGCCAAGCCTCACCTAGAGCAGCGCAATTAACATCATTTTCAATCGCAATCGGTAAACCAAATTCTTTTAAAATCCGACTACGGAAATCCGTTCCAATATAGCCTGGAATGGTATAACCGGCGTAACTGATTTTCCCAGCCTGGCTGTCAACTACACCAGCAGATGAAATCGCTACTCCATCTAGCTCAAACTTCTCCTTATAAAATGCTATTAGCTGGCAAACCTGCTCTAAAATCTGATTCGTTTTCTTTTCAAAGTCGATCTCAGTGGCAACTTCTCGAAATTGATTTAGACTACGTCCATCAGACTGATAGAGATCTGCTTTAATCGTTGTCCCACCGATATCTATTCCCACAATATTCACGATTCATGCTCCTTCTCTTCTTGATTTTCTTCTAAAGCTGAAAGTGTATTTGTAAAGATTTGGCTGCGATGATCTCGGTCTAAATCCATATAATAGGCATAGAAAATGTCCATCACGACTAAAACCGGAAACTGAGGAGAAATATTATTGCCCTGTGCCAAGTGCTTCTTGACAGCTACTAGAACCAGTTCATCACACTGCTGCCTCAAGTCGTCGCTGTTATTGGAAGTTACCAGCACAGTCTTGGCTCCGACTTTTTTGGCATTCTGAATAGCCTGCGTGATAATTTTAGTCTCGCCAGATATGGAAATGCCAATAACCAGACAGTCTGGATCCAGCATAACTCTATTCACCCGAATCATATGGTCGTCCGTAATGGCCTTACAAACCATTCCCAACCGCATGAAGCGAAACTCCATTTCCCGAGCCACTAAGCCTGAACTCCCCTGCCCGTAGATATAGACTCGCCCAGCATTGTTGAGCATATCCCCCACGCGCAAGAACTGTTCTTCATCAATCAAGGAAAAAGTCTTATTGAGCAATTCGCCATAATCAGACAAGACATTTCTCGTCAAATCCCTACTGACATTTTTACTTTCTGAGCTGGATTCCTGAAATTCAAAGATAAACTGCCGATAGCCTGAAAAGCCACATTTTTTAGCGAAGCGAGTCAGAGAAGGCACAGAGACATAGAGCTTCTGAGACACAGCCTGAGCCGATAGATCAGCTGTCAGCGCCTCATCAGACAGAAAATAATCTGCAATCTTCTTTTCCAGGTGTGTCAGACTGCCGTATACAGACTCAATCACTGGCAAAATGTTTTTTTCCAAAGAAACCATCAGACATCTTCCTCCTGCAACTATTTTCTTTATTCTATCACTTTCTCAAAAGTAATTCCAACCCTTCCTTGCTAGAATTCTCCAGAAGAAGATAAAGTTCAAAACTGACTAAAAAAGCTGGGGCAGCATGTTAAGAACAATCAGTCTTTCTCATCCCGCCCGCAGCCTTTTATACAATTTTTACTTTAAAGACAACCTTACGGATGGGGCCGGCTTCTTCAGCTATCAGTCCAGTCTTATGGGCGTCATTAGGATCCAGCAAGAGCAGGCTGCCAGGAGTGAATATCAGGTCAAACAAAGCCTGACCGGACATCTGCTGCCAGTCTCCTTCCGCATCATAATCACCTTCTTCCATATTGGACAAAAAGTTATAGTGGATGCGCTCCCTTCCTTCAAAAATCAGATGCACATCATAAAATTCCCTATGACTTTCCCAGACCCGCTCCTCATCGGTCGTGGTCGTCATTTCAATGACATTGTAAAAGAAATCATCAGACACAGGGTGATTGCCCTTTTCATCTTGGCTGACATCATGTGTCCTTAAAAATTCTAAGACTTTTTTTAAGGCAGGTTGCTGAATGTCTCTCTCAACAGCTGCTCCTTTATATTGAACTAGTTCCATTAGTGCCGTACCTCCCAGGATTTATCTGCATGAATACTTGCAATATCGTAAACTGTTGTATTCTCTGGCGCAGCCTTGCCGCCAGTTAAGACGGAAACAACATAGCCTACAATCAAGGAAACAACAATTGAAATCAATGAATAAGCCCAAATACTAACTGCTTCTGCTGGCAGAGCGTACTTGATGACTAGTAGGACAATACTGGAAGCAATCATAGCTGCATAAGCTCCCTTGAGGTTGGCACGCTTGGTGAAGATTCCCAGAATAAAGATTCCTCCCAAGACACCTAGCACCAAGCCCATAAAGCCATTAAACCAAACATAAGCCGATGTAATACCTGTATGAGCCATCACGATTGAAACTACTGTGGAGAAGACTCCTACACCTAGAGAAACATATTGAGCAATTTTAGTCCGTTTCTTGTCGTCCAGATTGCTAGATACAACATCTTGAATATCCAGAGTCCAAGAAGTCGCTACAGAATTAAGACCCGTAGAAATAGTAGACTGAGCCGCTGCGTAAATTGCCGCAATCAGAACACCGGTCACTCCAACTGGAAGACCATAGGCGATAAAGTAAGTGAAGATCTGGTCTTGAGGAATAGAGCTGCCCTCGCTGCCTGGATGCTGTACTTGATAATAGACGTATAAGCCTGTACCAATCAGATAAAAGACAGAAGCGATAAAGATTGACAAAACTCCATTCGTAAACATCATTTTATTGAGTTTCTTCACATTCTGAGTTGTCGTAAAGCGCTGAACGATATCTTGCGAAGATACATAAGAGGACAGGGTGTTGATACCAGATCCCAAGATAATCAGGAAAATAGAATCTTTCAGCAAGTTAGGATTGAAAATAGTTTCATTTCCTGAGATAAATTTACCGCTGGCCAGCTCACTAGCAATATCGCCAAAGCCACCCTTGAGATTAGCAATCAGGAAGAAAAGCCCTATAACTGTACCAATCAAGAGTACTGAACCTTGGATAAAGTCTGTCCACAGAACTGACTTGACACCACCGGTATAGGAGTAAACAATGGCAATCGCACCCATCGCGATAATCAAGATATTGACATCAATCTTGGTCAGAGTAGCCAGAGCCACTGAAGGTAGATACATAATGATGGACATGCGGCCGATTTGATAGATGATGAAGAAGACAGCTGACAAAGCTCGCAAGGCCTTAGAACCAAAACGTTTTTGCAGGTAGTCATAGGCTGTATCAATATCCAGACGTGCATAAATCGGCAAGAAGAAACGGATAGCCACTGGAATGGCAAAAATCATACCCAGCTGGGCAAACCAGAGCAGCCAAGTCCCTGCATAAGAGTTCCCCGCCAGTGTCATAAAGGAAATCGGACTTAGCAATGTAGCAAAAATGGAAACAGATGTTACATACCAAGGTACCGTTCCATCACCTTTGAAGAACTCTTTACCCTGCATCTCCTTTTTCGAGAAGAGCAAACCTGCTACCAGAACAACTAGTAAATACACAATCAGAATAATCATATCGATTGTGGTAAAACCAACATTTCCCATAGAATTTCTCCATATTATTCATATCCAGAGCGTGGGGTGGGCAGTCTAAGCCTGCCCTGAACTCTGGCGTCACACTCTTGATTTTACAAGAAATCTTCTCTTACTTGCTTAATCATAGCAGCCGCTTCTTTGGCAATTGCATAGTCTCCCTCAGATAGAGGCTCTAACGGTGCTCGAACAGAACCAATATCCAAGTCCTCATTGAGACGAAGAATTTCTTTCATAACAGCATAGAGATTTGCTCGACCGCTGACCATCTTGTAAATCACACTATTAATCGCATGTTGCAGTTCTTTAGCACGACCCAGATCTTTGTCAATGATGAGTTGGTTGAGCTTCAGGAATAGGTCAGGCATCACAGCATAGGTTCCGCCAATTCCGGCCTTAGCACCAATAACTCGACCGCTGATAAACTGTTCGTCTGGACCATTAAAGACAATATGATCTTCCCCACCTTCTGCAACAAAGATTTGAATGTCTTGAGTCGGCATAGAAGAGTTTTTAACCCCAATAACTCGTGGATTTTTACGCATTTCCGCATAGAGTGCTGGTGTCAGGGTCGTTCCAGACAGCTGCGGAATATTGTAGATGACAAAGTCAGTATTCGGAGCCGCTGCACTCATATCGTTCCAGTACTTAGCGATAGAATAGTCGGGCAAACGGAAGTAAATAGGAGGAATAGCAGCGATGGCATCAACACCCAAACTTTCAGCATGCTTAGCCAGTTCCACACTGTCCTTCGTGTTGTTGCAGGCTACATGAGCGATAACTGTCAGCTTGCCCTTAGCCACTTCCATGACATTTTCCAAAATTAATTTCCGGTCTGCTACACTGAGGTAAATACACTCACCAGAAGAACCATTAACATAGACACCCTTAACTCCCTTATCAATAAAGTACTGAGTCAAAGCACGAACACGTTCTGGGCTTACTTCTCCTGCTTCATCATAACAAGCATAAAAAGCCGGAATGACACCTTCATATTTTTCTAATTTTGACATATTCTTCCTCTTTTCTATTCTTTCGTTGCGTCTGCAAACTTCCTTGTAATCAGCTGCGGCCGTGTAATGGCAGATCCTACTACCACACTAAAGGCTCCCAGCTCTAGAACTCTTTTCACCTTTTCAGGACTATCAATATTCCCCTCAGCAATCAGAGGGTGCTGAATCTCAGCTAAAGCTTTTCGGATGATTTCAAAGTCATTGGCTTCAATCTTATCTCCTTCGCTCTGACTAGTATAGCCCACCAAGGTTGTTCCGATAAAATCAAATCCCATTCGATCAGCTTCCAGCATCTCGTCAAGAGTTGAACAATCAGCCATCAAAAGCTGCTGAGGATATTTTTCTTTCACTTTCTGGAAAAATGCTTTTAAACTCTCTCCTTGAGGTCTGCTGGAATTTGTCGCATCTAAAGCGATAATCTCCGGATGGGCTTCCATCAGCTCATCTACTTCTATCATAGTTGGTGTAATAAAAGCTTGGGCATCTGGATAATCTCTCTTGATAATCCCAATAACTGGCAAATCCACCGCTTCTTTAATAGCCTTGATGTCTATAACCGAGTTAGCCCGAATTCCGCTAGCACCTCCTTCTTTGGCCGCCACTGCCATACGAGCCATGATAAAGTCGCTATGTAATGGTTCGTTTGGTAGAGCCTGACACGACACAATCAACTTATGTCTCAACTCTTCCATTTGATTCCTATCCTCCTTACTTATTTATTGTAAGCCTTTACATTTATTATCTTAACATTTATTGTAATTAGTTTCAATATGGTTTTACTTTTAGAAAGTACTTTCTTTTCGGGTATTACTTTTTTTATCTCAGTTTGAAACTTATACAGACGAATATAGCTAAAATATTTATTTTTTTCGTGGTTGTTCCAACATTTTTCTACAACTAAAAAGAACTAGGCGATTGCCTAGTCCTAGGGGGAAGCAGTTTTGTAGACTTCCAGCCTGAAAGAATAAAAACCTCTCAGACCGTATGCTAAACAAGCTTGTTTTAAAGCTCATATCTGGAGATAGGTCAGTAGCATACCAATGAGCAGCCACCACCATAGCTTTTTCCCAAAAGGTATCAAAATCGTCGGGCATTTCATCTCTTCCGTGATAATGTAACATTTCTTTAAGTAAAGTAGGGTTTTTCATGTCTTATCCTCCCAACGATTCTTGAAACCTCTTTCATCATACCATAGAAAGAGGAAGTTTTCAATAGGTTAATATATAAATTCCCTGAAATTTTACCGATTCACTGCCTAAGAAGCTATATGAAGCAGGAGCAGCAAATAGAAGAAACTGAGACCTATGTTTAGGCCAGCTCCGTTAAGGTAGGGGCGTCCGATTCTCAGCTTTTCTACCAGTAAGATAGTCAGCAGACTGAGCGGCAAAGGCGTCAGCAGCCCCAGATAAGCAGGCAATATTGTCTGACCGGCAACTATTAGCAGTGAGTAAACGAGCCATCCTAGACCAGTCAGAGCGATAGCTGTCCGCCAGGTTATATCTAGAAAGAGCACTGCTTCATTGATAAGCCCGCTGTCTTCGTCTGAGCAGACCAGTCCGCCGCTTCGTTTATAAGCCTTTTTACTAATGATCCCAACGTAGTAAAAGGCCACATGGGCCACCGGCGACAGGGCGAATCCAATCCCTAACAAGGCTATTGACAGGTAGGCCCACAAACCCTTATTTGTCAAGCCAAAGAGAGCATAAAGCGAGACTAACATAAGAGGGATTGAGAAGTTTGCCACCAGAGCGCCCAGACGCAGCCGACCGACAGAGCCAGAAAGCATCAGCATAGCCAGATTCTTATTGCCAATCCGACTCTGCTCCGTAAAAGAGGCATAACTTTCCTTGTCTACTTCAAAGCCAACCAGCAGAATATCCCCCAATAACCAGCAAAGACCACTCAACAGCCCAGCCCATAAAGATAAATAAATCACATTGGTCTCCTTTTTTCCATTGTCCCCTTATCTTAGCACAAAAGCTCACTCAATCACAAGTAATCAGAAGGTTTACATCTGTTTACCCCAGCAAGTTCCTTTCATTAAGAGGCCTAGCACTCATGTCGCTCCGCTCCTCAGCATCAATGTCTCTAAGCTCGGCTGCGACCTGTGCTCTTGCCTCGCTATATGTTTCTTCAAGGTGTACAGATTTTGTCCCAAGAAACAAAACTGCATCCACTGCTCTATGACTCAACTTTGTCCTACAGACACGTTTCGTTAAGAGACCTAGCACTCACATCGCTCCTCTCCTCAACATCAATGTCCCTAAGCTCAGCTTCGGCCAGAGGTCTTGCCTGGCTAAGACACATAGAAATATCCCCTACCAAATGGCAGGGGATGACCGACAAATTGTCCTATGATTGATTTAGGAAGCTATCCGCTTATTTGCGGCGTCCTGGGCGTTCCTTGTAGCCATAGTATGCGTCTTCGATGATTTCCTGCATGTGGTCAACCATTGGAAGGCGTGGGTTAGCTGGAGAACATTGGTCTTCATAGGCAAGGAAGGCCAATTCGCGTGAATGTTCTTTCCATTCTTTTTCGTCAATACCTTGAGCCTTGAAGTTCATTTCGATACCAACACGTTCTCCCAGTTCATAAACAGCTTTTGCGTAAGATTCAACCCCTTCTTCCGGAGTAGAAGCTGGGAGTCCAAGCATGCGTGCGATATCTTGGTATTTCTCATCCGCACGGTAGTAGTTGTACTTAGGCCATGTCGCTGTCTTAGCTGGACGTGTACCGTTGTAGCGGATTACGTATGGCAGCAAGATCGCATTGGTACGACCATGGATCGTATGGAACTGAGCACCAATCTTATGGGCCATAGAGTGGGAAATTCCCAGGAAGGCATTGGCAAAGGCCATACCAGCGATCGTAGAGGCATTGTGCATCTTTTCGCGAGAGTGGAAGTCAGCATTCTTAACAGAGCTTTCCAGATTTTCAAAGACTAGTTTGATAGCTTGGAGAGCCAAACCATCTGTAAAGTCGCTGGCCATTTGAGATACATAAGCTTCTGTTGCGTGAGTCAGTACGTCCATACCAGTGTCTGCTGCGACAGATCCTGGAACAGTCAGTACCAGAGCTGGGTCTACAATGGCTACAGTTGGAGTCAGAGAGTAGTCAGCGATTGGGTACTTACGGTTATTAGCCTTATCAGAAATAACGGCAAACGGTGTTACTTCTGAACCTGTACCAGATGTTGTAGGGATTGCGATAAACTTAGTCTTCTTACCAAGCAATGGGAATTTGAAGGCACGTTTACGGATATCCATGA
>ERZ773071.198-NODE-198-length-11066-cov-2.98883_pt1 | contig 11066 bp, 10 predicted proteins | sample MGYA00580621_ERZ773071 | MGnify/ENA primary metagenome ERZ773071 (study PRJEB29015, sample SAMEA2738136) | human oral metagenome | biome: human oral; feature: human-associated habitat; material: saliva | place: China | collected 2211 ... | reverse complement strand
AAATATATCTTCTTTGATTTGGATGGAACTTTAGTTGACAGTTCAAAGGGCATCCAAGAATCATTTGAATACAGCTTTAAACAACTTGGAAAAGAGTGTCCTGAAGAAAGTATTATAAAAAGTTTTATGGGTCCTCCTCTGGAAGTAAGCTTCGCTTCTGTTCTTGAAGAAAGCCAAGTTCCAGAAGCAATTAACTATTATCGCAGCTTCTATAAGGAAAAAGGCATCTGGGGCGTCCGCCTCTATGAGGGGATACCAGAATTGCTGAAACAGTTAAAAGAAGCCGGCTATCAGATTTATGTAACAACGAGTAAAAATCAACCCACAGCACAAGATTTATTAGCAAATCTAGCTATCTCTGACCAATTTGATGATATTTTTGGCTCACTGCCAGATTCATTCCACAAAGCAGATGTTCTGCGCCGAGCCCTGCAAACACTAGATGCAAATCCAGAAGAAACCATAATTATAGGCGATACAAAGTTTGATATAATTGGCGGTAAAGAAGTAGGGATCTCAACTCTAGGAGTTCTTTGGGGGTTTGGTAGCCAAAGAGAGTTACTAGAAAATGGAGCAGATTTGTTGTCTAATTCTCCCAAGCACATTTTAAAAATATTGAAAGAGCACTTTTCATAACTTTACATAGCTGTCAATCTAGATAAGATTGTTACCTTTAAATCTTAATCTACACTACCATTTTCTGCTTATAAATAGTCAATTTTTTGTAAACCAAAAACCACAGAAATCTGTGGTTTTTTATTTCTATTTTAGTAACCCCAAGCTGAAAGTCCTTGAGCACTGTAGGCACTATATGCTGATTGGATTTGATCATCAACAGTAGCTGTTGATCCCCAACCTGGCATTGTTTGGAAAAGACCACTTGCACCTGAAGGATTGTAAGCATCTACTTGACCATTTGATTCACGGGCAATGATAGCTTCCCAAGTTGATGCAGGAACACCAGTCATTTCTGCCATACGTGATGCTGCATAAGAGCCAGTTGCACCAGCAGTATTACCATTGCTCAGTACAAGGCCTCCTGATGTTGCTGCTGAATTAGCTGTTGCTGCAGGTGCTGCATAATTATTTACGGGAGTTGCAGTTGCTGCTACGCTTGTTTCAGACGTTTTGGCACTATTTCCAAGTTCCAAGATTTGACCAACACGGATGTGATTTGGATCTGCAATCTTGTTTAACTCTACTAATTTCTCAAGAGTTGTATTTTTTTCGTTAGCAATAGCTGATAAAGTATCACCGGCTTCAACTGTATAGGTCTCAGCATTTGCAATACCTGAAACCAAGAAAGCCGCTGCAGCGACTGCACCTGTTAAAGTCCATTTTGCTGTTTTTTTGTTCATTAAAAAGTAATTCTCCTTTCGGTGATAATACTATCTTACACATAAAATATTACCAAAAAGTTACATTACCAAGTCAAACGTTACAAGAACATTTAGTTTAGACGTTAAAAACAGACTTTTACAGCTTTTTTGCCAAATATTTTCTTTGACCAAGCAAAAAATAGACAAGTTTAACTTATACTATTCTCTAAAAACACTTTAAACAGCAGGTCAGTTTTTCAATATATAAAGTAGAATACCTAATATAAGTAAGCTAATAATAGCCAGGCTGTCATTTCTTTTCCATGCCAAACGGCGAAAACGTGTCCGACCTTCACCTCCATTATAGCCGCGCGCTTCCATGGCAATAGCTAGAGCATCTGCCCTTTTAAAACTGGAAGCAAATAAAGGGATTAGAATGGGAATAATAGATTTAACCTTTTGAACAAGCTTTCCCTCGCCAAAGTCAACACCACGCGCCCTCTGGGCGTTCATAATCCGAGTAGTATCATCCATCAAAGTTGGAACGAAGCGCAGGCTCATAGAGAGCATCAGGCCAATCTCATGTGCTGGCACCTTGAAAACCTTCAGAGGTTTCAGCAAAGACTCAACCGCATCGGACAAGCTTAAGGGCGTCGTTGTCAGAGTCAGAAGAGTAGAAAAAAAAAAAATCAGAAAAAAGCGGCTAAAAATAATACCAGCCTGTGACAGTCCTAGTTCTGTAATTCTAACAAAAGCGAATCGAAAGATTGTGGCCCCTCCCGAGGTCAAAAACAGCTGAAACAAGGTGGTAAAAGCTATGATAAAAACCATGGACTGGATACCCTTTAAAAAGAACTTCAAAGGAACCTTGGACAGCAAGACCAAACTAAAAACGAAAACAAACAACAGCAGATTGGTCACAAGATTATTAGCCCAGAAAATTAATAGAATAAAAAGAAACATCGCCAGCAACTTGCTCCGCGGATCCAAACGATGAATAATTGAATTTCCGGGAATATAGCGACCTAAAATCAACTTATCCATGCAAGATCTCCTTGAATTCTTCAATTGTAATAGGATAATGCGAGAAAGTCATCCCTTTCTCCGCCAATTCGTGAGCAAATTTTGTAATCTTAGGAACACCCAATTGAATACTCTCCATAAAATCAAGATCCTGAAAGACCTGAGCAGGCTGACCGCTCTTGACGACTCTGCCCTTATCTAAAACATAGACTGTATCAGCAAAGTTGGCTACATCATCCATTAGGTGAGTTACCAAAACAATGGTCATACCGAGCCTCATCAGTTCTTTTCGCCCGGATGGATCAAGTCCTGCTGTCGGCTCATCCAAAACCAAGATATCGGGCTCCATGGCTAGTATACCAGCGATGGCTACCCTACGCATCTGGCCGCCAGAAAGTTCGAAAGGACTGCGATTGAACAAATCCTCAGAAATTCCGACTAAGTGCAGCTTTTCACGCGCCAAAGCTTCCGCTTCTTCCTTAGAAACACCAAAATTCTGAGGACCAAAAGCCACATCTTTCAAAACTGTTTCATCAAAAACTTGACTTTCCGGAAATTGAAAGACTAGACCAACCTTCTTGCGCACCTGTTTAATATCTTTATTGACGGAATCAGCCGTGATGACTGTACTGCCTACTTCAACACTGCCCTGATTGGGAACCAGCAAGCCATTTAAAAGCTGGAGAATGGTTGACTTACCGCTGCCAGTATGACCGATAAGAGCGGTATAGCTGCCGGATTTTATCTCCAAATCCACTCCAAAAAGCGCTGGTCCCTCAAAAGGGGTGCCAGCTTGATAAGTATAACTTACATTTTTGAGAGTAATGCCCATAGTTGATCCTGCAATTCTTTTTCTGTTAAGTAAGTGTCTGGCAGAAGAAGCCCTGACTGACGCAAAGCCGCCTTTACCTGATTAACAAATGGCTGATCCAATCCTAGCTCTTCCAAATCTTCTCGAGAAAAAAGTTCTCTCGGGGTAGCAGTAGATTCAACCTGACCCTCTTTCATGACCAAAACACGGTCGCTTAAGGCTATTTCATCCAGGTCATGAGTGATAGAAATGACGGTCAGCTGATTACCATCTTTAATTTTTTTCACGGTCTGGATAAGATCCAAACGCCCCTCTGGATCCAACATGCTAGTTGCTTCATCCAAAATAATAATATCCGGTCTTAGAGCTACGACACCTGCAACAGCTACCCGCTGTTTCTGACCTCCAGAAAGACGAGCTGGTTCACGCTCCTTAAAATCCTGCATGCCGACAAGCTCTAATGCCTGCTGGACTCGCTCTACCATCAGATCATAGTCCAGCCCTTGATTTTCCAAACCAAAGGCTACATCGTCTTCTACAGTTGCACCGACAAACTGATTATCTGGATTTTGGAATACCATGCCAATCTGTCTGCGTTTTTCCCAGACGTTTTCAGCTGTTAGCTTATCGCCTGAGATAATAATATCTCCGCTTTCCGCTTCTAAAAGGCCGTCAATCAAACGAACTGTGGTTGATTTTCCACTCCCATTATGACCGACAATAGACAGCCATTCCCCTTTTTTTACTTGAAAGGAGACATCATTTAAAGTGTAATTCTCAGACTCACTATCATATTTGTACTTAAGATTTCTTACTTCGATGATATTTTCCATATTATTTAAAGGTATCTTTAAAGAGATAGGCACTTCCCTTGAAGTAGTCATATCCAGAATAAATCGTAAAGATTAAAGCGATATACAGAAGGATTTGCCCTAAGAGAGTCCAATGAATCAGTAGAAAAATAATAGCAAACATCTGCGTGAAGGTCTTGATTTTACCTGGCATAGCAGCTGCTAAGACCGTACCACCTGTTTCCACTAAAAGCAAGCGCAGACCTGTTACTGCCAATTCTCGGCAAATAATAATAGCCACAACCCAGGCAGGAGCCATTTTCATCTCAATCAACATGATAAAGGCAGACATCACTAAAAGCTTATCAGCCATGGGATCAGCAAATTTACCAAAGTTTGTTACCACTTCCCACTTTCGAGCCAAATAACCATCTAGATAATCAGTTATACTGGCAAAAGCAAAGATAAAAGCCGATAAAATATGCATGGTGTAAGAATGACCGAATGTTAAAATCACAACAAATACAGGGATTAAAGCAATCCTGACAAGAGTTAAGGCATTTGGAATATTTTCTTTTTTCATGGGATTCCCTTCGTTTTTATCCTTTCGTAATGTTTAAACTAATGGTTCCACTATCGCTAGTCAAAGCCGAAGTATCTAGTTTTTGTCCCTCTATCGTCACAGTTGCTCCTTTAACAGGTGCTAACGTAATAAGATACTTATTGCCTGGCTCAAGAGCAACCGTCTGGCTTGATTTTTCAGGAGATAAGGTGATGCCTTCGGCTAGTTCTGAATCGCTTATGCTTACCAAATTGGTCGTTTGCTCCACAGAAACGGTCACTTTGACAGGCTGACTTGCTCCGCTGTACTCAGCAGTCAAATTATCTCCGCTTCCACTAACTGTCAATTTACCAGCTGAGGAAGAAACTGACTTAGAATCAGCCGAAGAAAAGGAACTCTTCTGACTGTTAGTGCTTGTAGAGGAAACCAGACTATAATTGTTGTTAGATGCTTTGAAACTTACCGAATTGGTGTGAGCATAGCTCCAGATATAGTAAGCTACGAAAGCAGCAATAGCTGAAGCTAATAAGAGAAAATAGAACAAGGGCAGAAAAGAGCTTTTATTTTTATTTTTTCTGCTCCTAAATTCCTCATCTGCTGCCAGTGCCACTTCATCAAAGACAATCATCTCACCAGCTTCGTAAGCCTCCAGAATAATAGATTCATCCAAATCTACAGCCCAAGCATATTTACGTAAAAAGCTGCGGGCATAGAAAGGACTAGGAAGCAAATCATAGTCATTTCGTTCCAGCGCTTCCAGTAAATCCTGCTGGATATCTGTCTTTTTTGACAGTTCCTCTAAACTCAGCCCTTGATTAGTCCGGGCAAGCTTCAACACTTCTCCTATCGTTTTTTTTCTCATACGTACTTTTCCCTTATTTATATTCTTCACTATTTTAACAAAATTTTAAAAACGATTCTGGAATTATTTTGGAAAAATAGTGAAATCTGTCATATCACACTGATCGATAAATCGATGACCTAGTTTTATCACATCATTCAGGCTGATGTCCTGTAAAATTTTCGGCAAATCAAACAGATTCTCACCCGTCAAATGCGGTTCATATTGGGTTGCAATATACTCAAGCGAGTTTAAACCGTGCAGAAAATCACCAAACATCTCACTTTTAATCGTATCCAAATGCTCTTCTGTCACATCCGGATCCTTGTCAAAATTCTTGATAGCTGAGCGAAATTGATGAGAAAGTCCCACCGGTTCCTGAGTGTCCATCGTCAGCATGACAAAGTGAAAATCTTTTTCTACTTCCACTTCCAGCGTTAAAGAATTGTCCATTTTCCCACTTTCATAGAGGGACTGGAAACGCTTGGAAGTCCAGCCAAACATCATGGCAAATAAAAGTTTCAAAGTGATTTTATAGCAATACAACTCCGATTCATCAACAAAGTCTGTCCCTCGAATTCCAACTGCCAGTTTTGGACTAGCCACCTCCATTCGGTAGGTATCCGTTGATACCACTGGGTGAAGGGTAACAGGAATTTTTTCAATAGGTTCCGAACTCCCAGGAAAAACTAGTTTTTCCTGCTGTTCAGCAATCTCAGCAGCTATCTGTTCCAAATCAAAATTACCAATTACAAACAAAGTCATATTAGAAGGATGATAAAAGTTCTTGAAATTTTCCTTCAAATTTTCGACGGTAATCTCAGAGATGGACTCTTTCGTTCCTGCAATGTCTTCTGCCAGAGGTGTTTGAGGATAGAGATTGGCCAAGGCTCCAAAAAAGAGACGATAATCCGGATTATCCTGATACATTTCAATTTCTTGGCCGATAATATCCTGTTCCCGCAAAATGGATTCTTTTGTAAAATCAGCCCGATGCACCAGTTCTTGCAAAAGCTGTAGGTTTTCTGAAATATTATCCGTTGCAGAAAACAGGTAGCTAGTCCGAGTAAAGCTTGTAAAGGCATTACTCTCAGCCCCTAGCTTAGTAAATTCCAGCAGCAAATCCTTTCCCTGCCGGCCTTCAAAAAGCTTATGTTCCAAAAAATGAGCTATTCCAGCCGGATATTGAGTGACCTGCTTGGTTTCACGTGAAACAATCCCTGTATCCACTGAACCAAAATTAGTTGAGATAATCCCATAAGTTTCATTAAAATCATTTTTAGGCAGAAGAAACACACGCAAACCATTTGCTAATACTGTCTGATAAACAGTTTCTCCCACTGCTGAATAATTGATTTTTTCTAGCACTTCTCCCTGCATTATTTTCCTTCCATAAAGTAAATAGCTTGTAATTTTAAGAGACCAGCTGCCTTGATAATATCATCTTTGTTAACCTGTTCCAAAGCTTCCAGCCAAGCTTCAAGAGATAAGAATTTTTTCCCTAAAACAGAAGCCATATAAGCTCTCTCTAAGATTGTATTCTGTCGATCCTGAGCTAACAACACTGAATTTCTCAGCATTTTCTTGGTTTGATTCAGTTCTTCCTGACTAAAATTCCCACGCTTCAAATCAAGAATCTGTCGGTTGATTAAAGCAACTGTTCTGGTCCGATTACTGCGGTCAATACCAGCGTAAATCCGCATCATTCCTGAAAAAATATCAAAATTGCTAGAAATAGTATAAGCCAGCCCTTCCTTTTCACGAAGATTGACAAATAATTTCGAATGGGCAAAGCCACCTAGCAAAGCATTTAAAACGACCAAAGGCAGGTGCTCACTCTCTCCGTACTGAATAGGGAAATGATAGGCCAACTCAATAATTGACTGATGCACGTCCTTCTGCTCCAATCCTTCTCGCAAAACATTGGAATATTCTTGCTGATAAACTAACTGAAGTTCTTGCTGGCGAGGCACAAAATTGAAAGATTGAATTTTCTCCCGAACAGCCACTTCATTAAAGTCCCCGATAAAGAAAAAGTCAATCTGATTTTCCTTAAGCATCTGCTGAAAAGTAGCAAAACTGCTTGCAGCTGTCTCTTTCTGGATTAATTCAATCGTCCCAACACGAGGCATCTGCATTTCCTCGACTTCATAAAAGAGTTTATCTAATTCTCGATGAGCATGATAAAAATGATTCTCAATTTCAGCTTCCAAATCATTCAAGATATTTTTCTTCTCAATTTCAAAAGCAGATTCATCAAAAGCGTCCTGACTTACCAATGGAGAAAACAAGCTGGCTTTCAAAAAATCAAGCATGGCATCTGTCAGGACATTCTTACGACTCAAAAATTTATCCCGCACAAAAGAAAGATTGATATCTAAATAATGGACCAATCCTCTCCTTGAAAGACTCGTAGAATAATCAGCTCCATACAAATTGGCCAAACGTTCCCTGAAGGCCTGCGAAGTAGGATAAACCGCATTGACAGTTTCTAGCATGCTGGCTGTTAAAACCCGACCAGCTACTGTTTCTTTGGACATAGGCGCTGAAAAACGAACCCTAATTTTGTTTGTTTTAAATTTTTCTGATTGAATAAAATGGAGACGAACTCCTTTAGTGATTTCCATGACGCCCCTCATACTGAATAATATAGACTACTATTATATCATGAAATGCATCTGATTTGTTTGTTCTACCAAGCTTTTTGCTGATTAAAACGTTTTCTGATAATAGGAGAAAATTTCTGCTTTTATCCAAAGCACCTCAGCACTTTTTACTAACAAATATGGTATAATGACAGGGTTGAGGTGAAATATGGAATATAAATTATTTGATGACTACATCACGCTACAAGCCCTTTTAAAAGAAACAGGAATTATCCAAAGCGGCGGAGCAATTAAAACATTTCTAAGTGAATATCCAGTTCTTTTTAACGGTGAGCCAGAAAACCGCCGGGGAAAAAAACTCCGTGTCAATGATAGGATTTCCCTTCCTGAGCAAGGAATTGAAATTGATCTGACAGCTCCTAGTCAAGAAGAAATTCTGCAACACCAAAAAGAAATCGCAGAAAAAAAACGAGTTGCTGAACTTGTCAAAGCCATGAACAAGGATTTAAAAAAATCGCAGACTTCTAAAAAAGAAAAGCGTAAGAATACAGGGGTACCTAAAAAGCAGAAAACTACTAAAAGCCCTGTTCGCTTCCCTGGTATCTAATCATGTGGCTGCAATCATTAAAAATCAAGCATTTCCGAAATTATCAGGAAGCTGATATTGACTTCCATCCTGGCTTAAATGTCTTTCTAGGCCAGAACGCACAAGGTAAAACCAATATTTTAGAATCTGTTTATTTCCTAGCCTTGACAAGAAGCCACCGCACACGCTCAGATAAGGATCTGATTCATTTTACAGAAAATGATCTCCTTGTTTCTGGCATCTTAGAAAAAAAGACTGGTAAAGTTCCCCTTGACATTAACTTGACACCAAAAGGTCGCATCACAAAAGTCAACCACTTGAAACAAAGTAAATTATCAGACTACATTGGAACTATGAATGTTGTTCTTTTTGCTCCTGAAGATTTACAGTTGATTAAAGGTTCCCCCAGTCTACGTCGTAAATTTATAGACATTGAGCTTGGACAAATCAAACCTGTCTATCTATCAGATTTATCCAATTATAATCATGTCCTTAAACAACGCAATGCCTATCTGAAAGCTAATGACAAAGTTGATGAAACCTTCTTGACTGTCCTTGATGAGCAGCTGGTTGACTATGGCTGTCGTGTCATAAAGCATCGGTTGGATTTTTTGCAAAAATTAGAAAGCTTTGCTCAAGACAAGCACTGGGACATCTCTCAAAATCTAGAAAAATTGACTGTCAAGTATCTGTCGTCTATTCCTTTACACAAAATTGGCAATTTAGAAGAAACTTACCGCTCTTCCTTAATAAGCAGCCGTAAACGCGACCTATTCAAAAAAAATACAGGTGTTGGTCCCCATCGTGATGATATTGCTTTTTTTATCAACCAGATGGATGCCAACTTTGGTAGTCAAGGTCAGCATCGCAGTCTTGTTTTATCACTGAAACTAGCCGAAATCAAGTTAATAGAAAGCATTACGAAGGAAACACCTATTTTGTTGCTTGACGATGTAATGAGCGAACTTGACAATAACCGTCAACTAAAGTTATTAGAAACTATCTCTCAGGATATTCAAACTTTCATCACTACAACAACTTTAGAACATTTAAAAAATCTTCCACAAGATATTAAAATTTTCACCATTCAGCAAGGACAAATTATGTCTCAATCCTAGCGTTACACAAAATTTACGTTTTTGTAAAGTTTATTTACAAAATCTTGCTTATAGTGTAAACGAATTATATCGAATTGTTGTTAGAACAACTTTTATAGCCTTTTGATTTGTAAATATATGTCAATTTAAATCGTAAATTTAAAACGAGGTTAGGAAAAATTCCCGACCTCGTTTTATTTTTTTATTGAACCGAATAGTTAGGGGCTTCATTTGTGATTTGTACATCATGAGGGTGGCTTTCCTTTAATCCAGCGCCACTCATCTCAATAAACTGAGCATTATCGTGAAGTTCTTGCAGATTTGCAGCACCAACATAGCCCATTCCAGAGCGGATACCACCCAGCATCTGGAAAACAATGTCTGCAGCTGCTCCCTTGTATGCCACACGGCCTTCAATTCCTTCTGGAACTAGCTTATTCGCTTCATTGACAGAACCTTGGAAGTAACGGTCACTAGAGCCCTTCTTCATAGCTGCGATAGATCCCATACCACGGTAAGTCTTAAATTTCCGACCTTGGAAGATTTCCGTCTCGCCTGGCGCTTCGTCTGTACCAGCAAACATTGAACCCAGCATAACAGCATTTCCACCTGCAGCCAAGGCCTTAACAATATCTCCAGAATACTTAATTCCACCATCAGCAATGATGGTTTTTCCGTATTCACGCGCCACAGCTGCTGCATCATAAATAGCAGTTACTTGAGGAACGCCAACACCAGCAATGACACGGGTTGTACAGATAGAACCAGGACCAATTCCGACCTTAACAACATCCACGCCTGCTTCATAAAGAGCGCGTGCACCTTCAGCAGTTGCAATATTTCCAGCAATCAAGGTGCGATCAGGGAAATGAGCACGAATCTCTGCAATCTTACGCAAAACTCCAGCTGAGTGGCCATGAGCAGTATCAATAACAATCGCATCTGCACCCGCTTCAAAGAGAGCTTCCGCACGTTCGAAAGTATCTGAAGTAACACCAACAGCACCAGCTACCAAAAGACGACCAAACTCATCTTTAGCAGCATTTGGAAACTCAATAACCTTTTCAATATCTTTAATGGTAATCAAACCCGAAAGACAGCCCTTATCATCAACCAAAGGCAACTTTTCGATCCGGTGTTCTTGCAAAATACGCTCTGCAGTTCCCAAATCTGTTCCAACAGGCGCCGTTACAAGATTCTCACTGGTCATATGACGAGAAATAGGTTGATCATAGTCAGAAATAAAACGCAAATCACGATTAGTTAGAATCCCTACTAACTTACGATTTTCAAGAGTTTCTACAACAGGAACACCACTGATACGGTAACGTCCCATTAACTCATCTGCTTCAGCAATCGTATGCTCTGGCGTTAGGAAAAAAGGATCAATAATTACGCCATTCTCAGAACGTTTAACCTTTCGAACTTCA
>ERZ773071.195-NODE-195-length-11149-cov-2.88706_pt1 | contig 11149 bp, 12 predicted proteins | sample MGYA00580621_ERZ773071 | MGnify/ENA primary metagenome ERZ773071 (study PRJEB29015, sample SAMEA2738136) | human oral metagenome | biome: human oral; feature: human-associated habitat; material: saliva | place: China | collected 2211 ... | reverse complement strand
ATTGCCGAAGCGAGCTTTCAGGTTGGCTTCTTGGTCAATGTGCAGACCGAGGAAGCCCAAGTAGCCCAATACACGTTCGCGGATGATGTCGGAGTTTTCACCGATACCGCCGGTGAAGACCAATGCGTCCAAACCGCCTGCTGCTACTGTCATGCTGCCGATGTATTTAGCCAAGCGGTAGATGAACATTTCCAGAGCCAGTTTGGCGCCCGGATGACCTTTGGCAGCTTCTTCTTCGATGGTACGGCAGTCGTTAGACAAACCGGAGATACCGAGCAGGCCGGATTTCTTGTTCAGCATTTCGGTAATTTGGGAAATAGTCATGTTGGCATTTTCAGCCAAGAAGCTAAACACTGCGGGATCGATGTCGCCGCTGCGGGTACCCATTACCAAACCTTCCAGCGGGGTCAGGCCCATGCTGGTATCGCGTGATTCGCCGTTGGCGACGGCGGTAATGGATGCGCCGTTACCCAAGTGGGCAATCACCATGCGCAGGTCTTTTTTGTCTTTGCCGAGGAAGCGTGCAGTTTCGTCAGAAACGAAGCGGTAGCTGGTACCGTGCGCGCCGTAGCGGCGCAAGCCGTATTTTTCATACAATTCATGTGGAACAGCGTATTTGTAAGCATGTTCAGGCATGGTTTGATGGAATGCAGTATCGAATACGACAACGTTAGGCAAACCTTTGAAAATGCTTTGTGCGGCACGCAGACCCAAGAGGTGCGCAGGGTTGTGCAGCGGAGCGAGCGGAATACATTTTTCGATGCCGGCGATAACTTCGTCGTCAACGAGGATGGATTCGCTGTACAACTCGCCGCCGCTGACGACGCGGTGACCGATGGCGCCGATGCGGCTGTCGAGGCCGTGGGCTTTGAGTTCTTCCATCAGGGCTTCAACTGCGCCGGTGTGGTCGGGCTTGGCAGACAGATCGACTTTGTGTTTTTCACCGTTTACTTTGAACGTGATGTAAGCGTCGGGCAGGTTGAGTTTTTCGGCAAGGCAGCTCAGCAATACTTCGCCGCTGTCGTTATCCAATACGGCACCTTTGAGGGAAGAGCTACCGCAGTTCAAAACCAAGATTAACTTTTGTGTCATTTTTATGCTCCTTGAGGTTTCAGACGGCCTTTTTGTCGGGATCTTAACACACGATCATGCGTGGATTGATATTATGATATTCTGTTTTTACAATATCATTCAACATTTCAGATTTTTCAACTTTAAGCACCATTATTTTCTCCTTAATGGGTTCGTACAATAAAAATTTGGAATTTTTCAGAAATCAAATTCCCAATTTGTCTAGATTCAATATACAACGGTTTTTCTACATTTTTCAAACTGATATAATAATCGCCATCAATAATTCGTATAGCGATAATAAGACTCATATCAATATAATGTGTCAATCCAGTGTCAGTTACAATAAATAGATGACTATTAAATGTTTTAACATTCATATAATTCCAATCATTTGTAATTTTTCAAACTGCTGCTCCGGCTGGGTTGCATCCGCTGAGGGACGTAGTGGGTAGCGGTCTGAACAGATTAACAAAGTAAACGCCGTATTCTAACAAAAAATGTAATCGGCTGCTTGACTTAATATTTGATGTAAAATGGACGGAATTTTATTTTAGGCCGTCTGAAAAAATGACGGCGGTTTTGAAGATTTCCCGATATGCATTATTTCAGTATCCACACTCAAGACGGCGAACACGCCGGATTTTTTATTATGTTGGCAGATGATGAATCGCAAAATCCGCCGCAAAGCGGACGCTTCGCAATCAAGCTGCAAAGCGAAGACGCAGCCGAAGCAGCGGTATTGTCGCCTTTTGAGCAAACCGATATCCCACAATACTGGCGCGTGGTTAAAGACCGTATCGAATTGTTTTTTGACGATAAAAATATCGGTGCGTTGCGCAACGAATACCTGACCATCAGCGGTAAAACCTTTATCCTGACCGATTTGACCGGAGCGATGTAATGGAAAGTATGTTTATCCTTGTCCCCATCAGCATTATTTTGGCCTTTATCATCGGTTGGTTTTTCTGGTGGTCGGGTAAAAACGGACAGTTTGACGACCTTGAAGGACCTGCGCACCGAATTTTGATGGACGATGACTCCACTGAAAAACTGATCGAAAAAGACGAAGACAAAGAATCCAAACAATGAGCCTTAAAAAAGACAATCTGAATTTCCACACGACCCGCCGTTTTGCGCCGCTCTTTGGGACGCAGTTTTTGGGCGCGTTGAACGATAATATGTTCAAAACCGCATTATTCGTGATGATCAGTTTTTACGGTTTGGGTAAAAACGACTTTCTGCCGCCCAGCCAAATGCTGAATTTGGGCGCAATGCTGTTTATTCTGCCCTACTTCCTGTTTTCCGCGCTCTCAGGACAGTTGAGCAACAAATTCGATAAAGCCGTTTTGGCACGCTGGATCAAGCTGTTGGAAATCATCATCATGGCAGTGGCGGCGTATGGCTTCTACATCCAATCCGCGCCTTTGCTTTTAATCTGCCTGTTTTGCATGGGCACGCAATCGACCTTGTTCGGCCCGCTGAAATATGCCATTTTGCCCGATTACCTCAACGACAAAGAGCTGATTATGGGCAACAGCCTGATTGAATCGGGTACGTTTATCGCCATCTTGCTCGGTCAAATTTTGGGCACGGCAGTCGCAGGCATTCCTCCGTATATTGTTGGCGGTTTGGTGTTATTGGTCGCTATCGGCGGCACGATGACCAGCCTGTTTATGCCGTCTGTACCCGCTAAAATGCCGGACACAAAAATCGAATGGAACATCATCAAAGGCACAAATTCACTAATTCGTGAAGCGGCAGCCGATCGTCCAGTATTCACTTCTATCATCGGTATTTCATGGTTTTGGTTTGTCGGCTCGGTTTATACCACCCAACTGCCGACGTTCACGCAAATTCATTTGGGCGGCAACGATAATGTGTTCAACCTGATGTTGGCGCTGTTCTCCATCGGTATCGCTATCGGCTCGGTGTTATGCGCCAAACTCAGCCATGAGCGCCTGATTTTAGGCTTGGTTACCATCGGCACTCTGGGGCTGACGGTCTGTGGATTATTGCTGGTGTGGCTGACCCAAGGCCAACGCTTTACCGAATTAAACGGCATTATTTGGTTTTTATCGCAAGCTAAAGCGTATCCGATTATGCTCGTCATGTCGGCCATCGGCTTTTTCGGCGGCTTCTTCTCCGTACCGCTCTACACTTGGCTGCAAACCGCCAGCAGCGAAACCTTCCGCGCCCACGCGGTCGCTGCCAACAACATCATCAACGGCGTATTTATGGTGTCAGCCGCCATTTTGAGCGCGGTTTTGCTGATGTTGTTCGACAGCATCACGCTGCTGTATTTGATTGTTGCCGTGGGTAATCTTCCGTTGATTGTTTACCTCATCAAACGGGAACCAAAATTTATCGGGGATTTGACCGCTTTATTGAAAATCAGCAAATAAGACCGTCTGAAATATATCCCCACCATGCACATTTTCACTGTTCAATCTCGTGGACAGCTTGTGCATAAATCAGATTACTGTCTGATTTGAAATTAAAAAACACATCTGCCTAAATTTTAAGCACAACTTTACTCCCAAACAAAATGCACATTTTCCCCAAACAAGCGTGTGCAAAGGCTGTGAATAAATCAGCTTATTCATTGATATTTCAAAGAAAAACGATATTTGATTAATTTTTAGGCAGTTTATTAAAGGCCGTCTGAAACCTTTTTCAGACGTCCTGAGAGTATAATAACCACCTACCTAATAGTTCCCAAACGATATGATTTATCCATGGCATGAAACCCAATGGCAACAGCTCACCGCCCATTGGCAAAACCGTCCCAACGCCTGGCTGTTTACCGGCAAAGAAAATACCGGCAAAACCGAGTTTGCCCGCTTTGTCGCGCAGGCATTGCTGTGCGAATCGCCCAAGCCCGGTCATGAACCATGCGGCGAGTGTGCTTCGTGTCATTTGTTCAGCCAAAACACCCATCCCGACTTTTACGAACTCACGCCGGAAATTCCCGAAGGCGAGGCAACAGGACGCAAACTTCTGCAAATCAAAATCGATGCCGTGCGCGATATTGTGGAAAACATTTACCTGACCGCTGTCCGCGGCGGCCTGCGCGTGGTATTGGTGCATCCGGCGGAAAGCATGAATACACAGGCGGCAAACGGTTTGTTGAAAGCTCTGGAAGAGCCGCCGCAACACGTCGTTTTCCTGCTCGTTACCCACGCGCGCGACAAACTCCTGCCCACCATCAAAAGCCGTTGCCGCCAGATGGTGCTGCCCTCGCCTACCCATGAGCAGGCCGCATCATACTTACGTCAACAGGGCGTGGAAAATGCCGAAGCCTTGTTGGCGTTCCACAGCGGCGCGCCTTTATTCACGCCGACTCCCGAATTGGACGCACTGCGCGAAGAGTTGCTGACGCTGCTGGCTGCACCGCGCCTGTTGGCCATACTCGATTACGCCGCTACGTTCGACAAACAAAAGCAACCGCTGGCCGTTTTCATCGACTGGCTGCAAAAGTGGCTGATGGATGTCGGCTTAGCACAACAAAGCATGGTGCCGCTTTATTATCCGCACCATGCCCAAGCCCTGCTTCAGACGGCCTCTAAAACCGATTCACGCAAGCTGTTTGCCCTATTGGGCCGTCTGAACGCGCTCAACCCTTACGGATACCATACCTTGAGTGTTAAAATGCAGCTTGAGTATCTGCTTATCGAATATTTGGATTTTTGGCAAAACAAACCCTAACAGGTAATCAATGATGAATAAAAAAGACATTCCGGCGAAGATGTTGGCTTTGCAACTCAAAGACCCCAATCTGTTGTACAACTGCTATATGCCGTTTTTAGAACACGGCGGCCTGTTCGGACCGACCGATGACGTATTCTCCCTAGGCGAAGACATCCTCTTGGCCGTGGAAATCGCCGACTACCCCAAACGCTTCCTGCCAACCAAAGTCGTTTGGATCAATCCGGCGCGCACTTCGGCTCACCGCCCTAAAGGCGTAGGTCTTGCATTCTCCGAACACGAAAGCTGCCTGCAGGCAAAAAACCTGATCGAAGCCGAGCTTGGCCCGCGCCTGCGCAGCGACCGCACTACTTTTACCCTGTAATACCATGTATTTAATCGATTCACATTGCCATCTCAACTTTGACGGCTTAAAAGACCGCCTGCCCGAAGTCTTTGCCAATATGGAAGCGCAAAGCGTCAAGCAGGCGCTTGCCATCAGCGTCAGCAAACAAAGTTTTGCCGAAGTATTCGACATTGCTCAGGCAAACGACCACATCTACTGCACCATCGGCATACATCCCGACAGCCAAGAAGCAGAAGAATTTACCATTGCCGAAATGGTAGAAGCGGCCAAACATCCCAAAATCGTCGGTATCGGAGAAACCGGTTTGGACTATTACTGGTGCAAAGGCGATTTGTCATGGCAACATCAACGCTTTGCCGACCATATCCAAGCAGCCAACGAAAGCGGCCTGCCCGTTATCGTCCACACGCGAGATGCGGCCGAAGACACGTTGCGGATTTTGAAAGAATGCCACACCAACTCCGGCGTGATTCACTGCTTCTCTGAAGACGTCGCTTTTGCCAAAGCCGCTTTGGATTTGGGGTTATACATTTCCTTCTCCGGCATTGTAACGTTTAAAAACGCGCCGCTGATTCAGGAAGCCGCCAAATACGTCCCAGCCGATAGAATCTTGGTAGAAACCGATGCGCCTTTCCTCGCGCCGGTTCCCAAACGCGGCAAACAAAACGAGCCTTCCTACGTCCGCTATACAGCTGAGTTCTTAGCCAATCTGCGCAGCGAGAGTTTGGAAACATTGGCACAAAACACCAGCGACAATTTCTATCGCCTATTTAAGAAAGTACCCGATGGCCGTCTGAACAACGGCTAAACCCAGAGCTTCTACCATCCGCTCTGCCTACCCGTCATCCGGGTTCTGCCTCAAACTCAACGGTAAACTCGAAATGGCTTGAGACAGAAACGCAATCGGCTTGCGCTATCTTCCGAACGGCAGACTTTTGAAGAATGGGAATATTCCCATCAATACAATAAATAATTTTAAATTCAAAATATTGCTTTCCTAAGCCCAGCAAAGCTCAAGGCCGTCTGAAAGTATTTTCAGACGGCCTCTTGCTTATTTTACCGATAGGATGTAAAACCTATCCTTCGAAATAAACGGTTCATCGAAACCGTACATCAATCGACACAATATGGACACAAACTCCGAAATGCACACCCACCCTAATTTTTACGCTATGCTGACTGCAGCCTGCCAAAAAAACGGTAAAGGCACGGTCATTTTCAACGACAAAGAAAAAATCAGCTATTCCTCCCTCAAACGCGAAGTAGAAACCGTCGCCGCCTATCTGCAACACCAAGGCGTACAATATGGCGACAGGGTCGCCCTTGTCGTTTCCAACTCTCCCGAATTTATTGCTGCCTATTTCGCCATTACCTCTATCGGCGCGGTAGCCGTCCCACTCAACGTCTTTTTGAAAAGCGAAGAATTTTCCTACATTCTTAATGACTGCGGCGCACGCTTTATGTTCGCCTCCGCGCCGTTGGCCAAAGAACTCAAAAACATCAAAGCCAAAACCAAAGTCAATAAAATCATCTGGATTGGCGAAACCAAAGCCGCCAGTGGTGATGACAGCTATTTCGATGCCGCGCGTACATTCCCCGGCAAGCCAAATCTGAGCCGTCAGCCGTCCGTCAACGACTTGGCGCACATTATCTACACCTCCGGCACAACCGGCCACCCTAAAGGCGCATTAATCAGTTACAGCAACCTATTTTCCAACCTTTCAGGCGTCGAACAAATTTTCCAAATTTCGCAAAAAGACCGCTTCGTCGTCTTCTTGCCTATGTTCCACAGCTTTACACTGACCGCCATGGTTTTGCTGCCGATATATCAAGCCTGCTCGATTATTTTGGTCAAATCCGTCTTCCCGTTCTCCAACGTGTTGAAACAGGTTTTACTCAAACGCGCTACCATTTTCCTCGGCGTACCGGCTATTTACACTGCCATGAGCAAAGCCAAAATCCCTTGGTATTTCAGATGGTTCAACCGCGTCCGCCTGTTTATCAGCGGCGGCGCGCCTTTAGCCGGACAAACCATTGACGACTTCAAAGCCAAATTCCCGCGCGCCAAATTGTTGGAAGGCTACGGCTTGAGCGAATGCTCGCCCGTCGTGGCCGTCAATACGCCTGAGCGCCAAAAAACCGCCAGCGTCGGCGTCGCCCTACCAGGCTTAACCGTAAAAGCCGTCGATGACGAATTAATCGAAGTACCGCGCGGCGAAGTGGGCGAACTCATCATCAAAGGCGGCTCGGTGATGCAAGGCTACCTCAATATGCCTGACGCCACAGATGAAACCATTGTCAACGGTTGGCTGAAAACCGGCGACTTTGTCACCATAGACGAAGACGGCTTCATCTTCATCGTTGACCGCAAAAAAGACCTGATTATCTCCAAAGGCCAAAACGTCTATCCGCGCGAAATCGAAGAAGCCATCTACAAACTCGATGCCGTGGAAGCCGCCGCCGTAATCGGCGTGAAAGACCAATACGCCGATGAAGAAATCATTGCCTTTATCCAACTCAAAGAAGGCATGAAACTGGAAGAAGCCGAAGTCCGCAGCCACCTGCGCGGCCTGTTGGCAAACTTTAAAATCCCCAAACAAATCATCTTCCAAGACGAGCTGCCGCGCAATGCCACAGGCAAAGTGTTAAAACGCAAACTCAAAGAACAGTTTCAAGACTAAACCGCTGTTTCAGACGGCCTCTTGATTCATGCAGGCCGTCTGAGAATAACCTGTATTCCACAAACCTTTTCAGACGGCCACGACCATGACGATACCGATACTCGAAATCGAAAACCTAAACGGCTCCTTTCCGAGCAAGCAAGTCCTGCACGATATCAACCTGACCTTGCAACCCGGCCGCAAACTGGCATTGGTCGGCGAGAGCGGCAGCGGCAAAACCGTATTGTCGCAAGGCATTATGCGCCTGAATCCGATGGTTACCTTTGAAGGCAGTCTGAAATATTGTGGAACCGATCTGCTGACCCAACCCGAACGCGCCCTGCAAAAATTACGCGGCCGCGAAATCGGCATGGTGTTTCAAGAACCCATGACCGCTCTCAACCCCGTCATGCGTGTCGGCGAACAAATCGCCGAAGTCCTGTCCCTGCATTTGGGTTTGGATAAAAAACAGGCATGGGCGCGCGCTATCGAGCTCCTGGACGAAACCGGCATCCACCAGCCCGAGCAAAAAGCCCAGGCCTACCCTTTCCAACTTTCCGGCGGCCAACGCCAACGCGCCATGATTGCCATGGCCGTATCAGCCCAGCCCAAGCTCCTGATTGCCGACGAACCGACCACCGCTTTGGACGTTGCCGTCCAAGCCCAAATCCTCGACCTGCTCTCACGCCTGCAGGAAGAACACGGCATGACCATGCTCTACATTACGCACGACTTGAACCTTGTGCGCCGTTTTGCCGACGATGTCGCCGTTATGCGTAACGGCCGTATCCTCGAAACCGGCAAAGCAACCGAAGTCTTCGCCAATCCGCAGCACGAATACACCAAAATGTTGCTCAACGCCGGCACAACGCGCCGAGTGGCTCCTTTGCCTGAAAACCCTACCACCGTCCTTAAGGCCGAACAAATCGCCTTCTCCGTCAAAGAATCAGACGGCTGGTTTAAAAAACGCGACAAAACCATTCTCAACCCCGTTTCTTTCGATCTCAAATCGGGGGAAACATTGGGTATCATCGGCGAAAGCGGCTGCGGCAAAACCACGCTGGCAAAAGCCGTTATGCACCTTATCGATTCCGAAGGCAGCCTGCACATCAACGGCGAGCCATGGCGACACGAATTGCGCCGTGAAATCCAAATGGTGTTCCAAGACCCGTTCGGCGCATTCAATCCGCGCATGAACGTCTTCGATACCGTTTCCGAAGCCTTGCGCGTACACGAACCTGAAATGCCGCGCGAAGAAATGCGCCGCCGCGTCGAAGAAGTCCTCAAACAAGTCGGCCTGCCCGAAGATGCACTCGAACGCTATCCGCACGCATTCTCCGGCGGCCAGCGCCAACGCCTCGCCATCGCCCGCGCCATCATTGTCCGCCCGAAAATCCTCGTATTGGACGAACCAACCAGCGCGCTTGATGTCCAATGGCAACAACAAATCCTTGAATTGCTCAGCGGCCTGCAAAAAGAATACGGCCTCGCCTTCATCATCATCAGCCACGACCTCGCCGTCATCCGCGCCATTTCCCACCGTGTGATGGTGTTGAAAGACGGCAAAATCGTTGAAGAAGGCGAATGTGAAAACGTATTTGCCAATCCAAGCAGCGACTACACGCGCCATTTGATTGCACACTCCGGCCACATGGTTCAAGAGGCCGTCTGAATCTTTAAGGATTACGATAGACGCATTTCAAAAAAACTATTACCGGGCGGCGGCACTTGAAATTTTCCCTGTCTGCCACTATTCTGAACAACGTATTCATTAATCCCGATTTAAAAGGAAACAAACATGAGCAGCGAATTGATTATCCACGCCAGCGATGCCAGCTTCGAACAAGACGTTTTGAAATCTGACGTACCTGTACTGCTGGACTACTGGGCACCATGGTGCGGCCCTTGCATAATGATTGCCCCAATCTTGGACGACATTGCCTCCGAATTCCAAGGCCGTCTGAAAGTCGTTAAAATCAATATCGACGAAAATGAAGTTACTCCTGCCAAATTCGGCGTTCGCGGCATCCCTACCCTGATGGTGTTCAAAAACGGCAAAAACGTTGCCACTAAAGTCGGCGCATTGGCTAAAGGTCAACTGACTGCATTCGTTGAAGCTTCTATCGCTTAAGGCTTTAAGCATATAAAAAGGCCGTCTGAAAATTGTTTTCAGACGGACTTTTTTGTATTCATTAAGCAGCCAATGGTTTCAAAATCAGGCTGGCATTTTCAGCCTTCACTTTAAACAATAAATCAATATTCGGATGTTTGCCCGGATTGGCTTCGGCATCGGCAACATGTTCAGCAAACCATGCCAAGCCGCGTTCTGCCGCCGCTGCATCCAGCTTGCCGTCAAACTCTTGCGCCAAAGCATGGTAAAGCTTGAGCGAGCCTTGTTTGCCGGGCGCATTGGGAATGTGATGAACCACATTGCCCTCTTTATCGAGAATATCCAAGCCGCTCAAATGGTCGATGGCAGGCATGGCGGCCAGATTATCTTGGAAGCTCATGATTGTCCTTTCTGATGTGGGTTTTAAAGCAAACCATATAACAAGGCCGTCTGAAAGTTGATGTTTGACACTTTTCAGACGGCCTTAAACATTTCAATTAACGTGTACCGAAAATCTTATCGCCGGCATCGCCCAAGCCTGGGATGATGTAGCCGTGTTCGTTCAAGTGGCTGTCGAGCGCGGCGGTATAGATGGTTACATCAGGATGCGCGTCATTGACGGCTTTCACGCCTTCCGGAGCGGCAACCAATACCAATGCTTTGATATTGCTGCAACCTTTGGCTTTCAGCAAGTCGATGGTCGCAACCATAGAGCCGCCGGTCGCCAACATCGGGTCGATAATCAGGGCAGGACGCTCGGCCATGCTGTCAACGAATTTTTCAAAGTAAGAAACCGGTTTCAGCGTTTCTTCATCGCGCTGCAAGCCGACAACGCTGATTTTAGCGGTAGGAATCAGGTCGAGTACGCCGTCGAGCATACCCAAACCGGCACGCAAAATAGGGACAACGGTCAAGGTTTTGCCTTTGATACGGTCGCCTTCGATAGAGCCACACCAACCGTCGATGATGTATTTTTCGGTTTCAAAGTCGCGGCTGGCTTCGTATGCCATCAGGCGTGCCAGCTCGGTAGTGAGCGTGCGGAATTTGTAGGTACTGCATTCTGCCTCGCGCATCAAAGTCAGTTTGTGGCGGACGAGGGGATGATTGATGACGGTAACGTTCATTTTCTGTATTTCCGAGTTTCGTTGACGGGGTGAATTATACTTTTTTTCACGAATGGCGGAAAGGGTATGTTTTGTACGAAAGGCCGTCTGAATCAGGGGTTCAGACGGCCTTTGTCAACAATTTTACATT
>ERZ773071.192-NODE-192-length-11188-cov-6.32121_pt1 | contig 11188 bp, 7 predicted proteins | sample MGYA00580621_ERZ773071 | MGnify/ENA primary metagenome ERZ773071 (study PRJEB29015, sample SAMEA2738136) | human oral metagenome | biome: human oral; feature: human-associated habitat; material: saliva | place: China | collected 2211 ... | reverse complement strand
CACCATCGGCGGGCGCGGGTCATTCGGCACGGCGTTACGGTTGACGGTAATACCAGCCTGGTGCAGCAGGTCCTCTGCTTCCTTGCCGTTGAGGGCGTGGTCGCGCAGGTCAACGAGCACCAGGTGAACGTCGGTACCGCCGGAAGCAATCGCAACGCCGGCGTCCTTCACATCCTGCTGCAGCAGGCGGTCCGCGAGGATCTGTGCGCCCTCAACGGTGCGCTTCTGGCGGTCCTTGAACGCGTCAGATGCGGCGACCTTGAACGCGGTAGCCTTCGCGGCAATCACGTGCATGAGCGGGCCACCCTGCTGGCCGGGGAACACTGCGGAGTCAATCTTCTTCTTCAGCTCCTCGGTGCAGAGGATGAAGCCGGAGCGGGGACCGCCCAGAGTCTTGTGTACGGTGGAGGAGACCACGTGTGCGTGCGGGACGGGGTTCGGGTGCAGACCTGCAGCCACCAGGCCCGCGAAGTGGGCCATGTCCACCCACAGGTACGCGCCGATTTCGTCAGCGATCGCGCGGAACGCAGCGAAGTCCAACTGACGGGGGTACGCGGACCAGCCGGCGATAATCAGCTTGGGGCGCTCAGCCAGCGCCAGTTCACGCACCTGCTCCATGTCAACGCGGCCGTTCTCATCCACGCCGTACGCCACGACGTGGTACAGCTTGCCGGAGACGTTCAGCTTCATGCCGTGAGTCAGGTGGCCGCCGTGTGCCAGGGACAGACCCATGATGGTGTCGCCGGGGTTCAGCAGTGCATGCATGACGGCGTTGTTCGCCTGCGCGCCGGAGTGGGGCTGAACGTTTGCGTGCTCAGCGCCGAAGAGTTCCTTCACGCGGGAAATAGCGAGGGACTCAACGATGTCAACGAATTCGCAACCGCCGTAGTAGCGGCGGCCGGGGTAACCCTCAGCGTACTTGTTGGTCAGCACCGAGCCCTGGCTTTCGAGGACGGCACGGGGGACGAAGTTCTCGGATGCAATCATCTCGAGGGTGTTCTGCTGGCGCTTGCGCTCCAGCTCAATGGCTTCTGCAACCTCGGGGTCGAGGTCGGCGAGGGGCATCTCGAGGATCTTCTGCTCGGACATTACGCTCCTGGGAGTGTTTTTGCGTTATCTTCGGTCGCTCATCATCGGGGTTGCCGCGGCGTACGCCGGGCGGTCTTCAGGAGGCGGCGCGCGCCTCCAGCTGAAAACCCTGAATGAAAAAATATGAGCTACACCTCATAATACCGTAAAGCCCGCTTTCCTCCGAGAAGGAAAACGGGCTTTACAAAGCATCACGATGAAGTTTTCACGGTGCCTGCGCGAGTCCAGTGCGGGGCGCGCAACACACCCCCGCAGGCTTATCGGCGGCATCCAAGCGGGTCTACAAACCCTACGCCTGACGCAGGATAGCGGAAGCATACTCCAGGTACGCCTCGCGAGCGCTCTCCTTCTTACCGCCAGCCACCAGCTGGGTCTGCACCACGTAACCGGTCAGCACCGACAGCACCGCGGCACCGATAACGGTCAGCCACTCTTCAAGCTCTTCTTCGGTGAAGTCCAGCTCAGCGGCACCCCAGGCGCGGTAGCGTTCCAGGGACTGATCGCGCAGGTAGCTCAGCTGTTCAGACACCACGGTCGCCAGCTGCGGCATTGCCACAGCCTCGCCCCAGGTGACGAGCAGGTGACGGCGAATCTTGGGGGTGTCCAGCACCTTCAGGCACCCGAACACGTAGTCCCAGGGCTGTTCGGCGCGGATGCGGTCGAAGGGCGCCATGTCCATGCGGGCTGCCGCCAGGATAATCTCATCCTTGGAGGAGAAGTGGTTATAAATCGCTCCAGCAGACAGGCCAGTGGCCGCAATAATCTCGCTCATCGAAGCCTTCTGATAACCCTGCTTGATGAAGCATTCGCGGGCGGTCTCTACAATCTGAGAACGCCTGTTCTTTTTGTATTCTTCGCTGACTTTAGGCACACCCTAATCCTAGCGAACTTTTAGCCAATCCGTGCGCATCCTGGTCGCTGTTGACGCGCCCTCATGCGCAAATCCGGCGCAAAATAGAGCAAAAATTCTATAAATACGACTGCCCACAATACGGATGCCCTGCGGGCGTCCTAAGTAGCAAGCACGAAAAGCGGGGCACCCCGGGGTCACCTCAGAAGGTTCACCACGGAATGCCCCGCTCACGGCAGGCAGCTCAGCACGCGCTGAGCCCGCTACGAATTTTTAGTGGAAGAAGTGGCGGGTACCGGTCAGGTACATGGTTACGCCAGCAGCCTTAGCCGCCTCGATAACTTCCTCATCGCGAATCGAACCGCCCGGGTGCACAACAGCACGCACGCCAGCGTCCAGCAGAACCTGCAGGCCGTCAGCGAAGGGGAAGAACGCGTCGGATGCTGCAACCGCACCGCGGGCACGCTCGTTGCCCTCACCGCCGAGAGTGTTCGCACGCTCAACGGACAGCTTGCAGGAGTCCACACGGTTCACCTGGCCCATGCCGATGCCCACAGCGGCACCGTTATCAGCCAGCAGAATAGCGTTGGACTTGGGCGAACGCAGTGCACGCCACGCGAACTCGAGGTCGCGCAGGGTTGCCTCGTCAGCAGCCTCACCGGCAACCAGGGTCCAGTTCTTCGGGTCGTCACCCTCAGCCTGCAGGCGGTCAGCCTCCTGGAAGAGCGCACCACCAGAAATGGGGCGGTACTCGATAGCCTCACGGGCGAAGCCCTCGGGCAGAACCAGCAGGCGCAGGTTCTTCTTCTCGCGCAGAATCTCCAGCGCCTCGGGCTCGTAGCCGGGAGCCACAATCACCTCGGTGAAGATGCCCTTGACGGTGCGTGCCATCTCTGCGGTCACGGGGCGGTTAGCGGCAATCACGCCACCGTATGCGGACAGCGGGTCGCAGGCGTGTGCCTTCGCGTGAGCGTCCGCAATCGGGTCAGCCGCGCCGGGGGTCGCCACAGCAATACCGCAGGGGTTGTTGTGCTTGATAACGGCAACAGCAGGCTCGTCGAAGTCGTATGCGGCACGCAGAGCGGCGTCAGCGTCAACGTAGTTGTTGTAGCTCATCGCCTTACCGTGCAGCTGCTCAGCCTGAGCAATGCCGGGGGCTGCGGCGGGGTCAACATACAGGGCGGCACGCTGGTGCGGGTTCTCGCCGTAACGCAGGGTCTCGCTGCGCTCGAAGCCCAGGCCAGCGTACGGGGGCCAGAAGTTAGCGTCCTCATCCTGCAGGAACTGGGATGCGGTCCAGGTTGCCACAGCGGTATCGTATGCGGCGGTGTGGGCGAATGCGCCAGCGGCAAGGCGGCGGCGCTCATCCAGGGAGAAACCACCGTTCTTAGCGGCCTCAACGGTGCGTGCGTAGTCGGCGGGGTCCACAACGATTGCGACAGCGTCGTGGTTCTTTGCAGCTGCACGAACCATGGAGGGGCCACCAATGTCGATCTTCTCGATGATGGCGTCCTGACCTGCACCGGATGCGACGGTCTCAACGAAGGGGTACAGGTTCACGACAACCAGGTCGAAAGGCTCGACATCCAGCTCGCCGAGGGTGTCGATGTGCTCCTGCTTGCGGCGGTCAGCCAGAATACCTGCGTGAATGCGCGGGTGCAGGGTCTTCACGCGGCCCTCAAGGCACTCGGGGAAGCCGGTCACCTCGGTCACCTCGGTGACGGGTACGCCTGCTGCCGCGATGGTTGCTGCGGTCGAACCGGTGGAAACCAGCGCAACGCCAGCCTCGTGCAGGCCGCGGGCGAACTCCTCCAGACCGGTCTTGTCGTAGACGGAAATCAGGGCGCGGCGCAGGGGCACGCGATCGAGCTCAATAAGAGACACAAATACTCCGATGCTTTAGACGTGCACGCCGGATTTCGGCGGCACAGCTGGTGGATGGACGTAGCCTACCCGCGAAGAAGGGCAGGATATGTGTGGGGGTATTCCCCGCCGCTGTGCACCGGCTCCTCGAGGGTACGCGGGTGCCACAACGGAACGTGTATGGGCGGCGGGGTTTGAGCTCGGCTCATTCCGCCGCGAAAAATGTAGTGGGCGGAACTAGCTGTGGGATTCAGCGAGCGACGCGATGGTCTGCACGAGCAGGCGGCGCTCCTGCACCTTAATGCGTTCGTGCAGGGTCTCTTCGGTGTCGTCATCCAGGACGGGCACTGCCGCCTGGGCGAGAATGGGGCCGGTGTCAACGCCAGCATCCACAAAGTGGACGGTCAGGCCGGTAATCTTCACACCGTGCGCCAGGGCGTCACGCACGCCGTGCGCACCCGGGAAGGAGGGCAGCAGGGCGGGGTGGGTGTTGATGATGCGGTTGCTGAAACGCTCAACCAGCTGCGCGTCAACAATGCGCATGAAGCCGGCGAACACAATGTAATCGGGCTCGTAGGAGGCGATCTTTTCTTCCAGCGCGCGGTTCCAGGAGGGGCGGTCGGCGTAGTCGCCGGGCTGTACCAGGAAGGTGGGTACACCTGCCGCCTGGGCACGTTCAATACCCAGACAGGGCTTGTCGGCGCCCACTGCCGCAATTTCGAGGGGAAGCTCGCCCGCCGCTACGGCGTCGAGAATGGACTGAAGATTCGTTCCGGAGCCGGATACCATAACCACAATTCGCACCCGACTAGTATAACCCGTCTCACACCCTTATCCAAAGGGGTAAGAGGTTCACAACGCACCCAAACCCCAAAGGCGAACACGAAGAAACCCCGGCGAGGACGAATCCTCACCGGGGTTCACTAGAGTTCACCGGGGTTTGCTGGGGCTTGCTAGGGTTTACTGGGTGCAAACTCAACAGGTCGCGAACTCAATAGGTCACAGACGAGCGGGACGGTACCCTTATAGGTATGTCTACTCCCCCGCAGAACACTCCGAACAACAGGCCGCAGCAGCCCACCCCGAACAACGGCGCACCGCAGAACCAGCAGGTTCCGCCGCGAGCGCCGCAGCAGGCACCTCAGAACATGATGCCGCAGCATCGGGCACCTCAGGGCAAGAAGCCGCGTAAGCCCATCGACCCCATCGAGCAGCAGAAGGCGAATATTCGCACCTCGCTCATGCTGATCGCTGCCGCCCTGGTGATTTTTGCGGCGTCATCCTTCGTGCTCTCCACGATGCCGCTTTTCTTGGCGCTCTTCCTCTTCGCAATCGCAGGCATTACCCTGAGCATTATTGCGATCGTGCGCACGGCGGTCTACCGCGGCCCCTGGTTCTTCTACATTGCCGCGGGCGTCAGCATCATCTACGGCGCAATGACCCTGCTCGGTGGCATTGGTCTTGCCTTCATGCCCGGCGCGCAGGAGTACCGCGAGTGCCGCGCCGCCGCGCTGACTCAGACCGACATGTACACCTGCGACCAGAAGTTCCAGGGCACGATGGACAAGCTCACCGGCGCGTCCAGCTCTAGCTCTTCTGCAGCTCGTTAGGGGTTCTGCGCGCTAGTTCTTCTTGCGGGTATTAGAACCCTGGGGCTTCGAGGAGCTGACATCCAGCGGGGGCAGCTCCACGGTCGACGCCTCATCGGTCACCAGCGGCAGGATGCCGGTCTGGCTACGAACCTCAAAGATGCGGCTCATCGCCTGATCAGCGGAGAGGACATCCAGCTCGCGGTCCACAAAATCACGCTCTAGGTCGTTCTTCTGCTTCTTGCGTGCCGCCTTAGCCGCTTTCTTCGCCTCGCGCTTCTGCGCGCGCTCATATGCGCGGTCGTTGGCGCGGTCCTGAGCAGAATCCTGCGCGGCGGATTCAGCGTGGGCCCCCTCTGCAGGCTCGGAACCCTGCACTGCGGCAGGCTGCTCAATACCGAAACCGAAGTACGCCATGATGCGGCTCGCGCGGCCCTTCGAACGCGGTGCATGCTCTGCGGACTCTTCGACAGTGCGCTCACGCTCCACAGGTTCAGCAGCCTCGTAGACGGGCTCCTGGACCAGCTCGCGAGTCTCCTCATCGGAGGGGTCGTGAGCGTACGCGGCGGGCTCATACGCATCGTGTTCGTACGTAGCGTGCTCGCTGGAGGCAGGCTCGGCAACATCCTCAACCTGCACGGAGGTGGAGTGCAGGTAATCGACCTGCTGAACGGCCTCAATCGGCTCGTACTCCTCAGCAGAGCTCTTTTCAACAAGGCTCTCTTCAGCAACAGCCTCTTCGGAGGCAGGCTCCTGAGCAGCGTCCACAGCAGGTTCCGCTACTACAGGCTCTTCAGCCGACACTTCGCGCTCTGCAACAATCTCGGCGAAAGCGTCCGCCGCCGCACGCTGCGCCAGCTGCTCGGTCGCCTCCACGGGGACGGCAACCACCGGCTCCTGCGGATGCACCGGGACATGACCGGTCGCCACCTCATGCACAACAGACCGCTCAGACGCCACGGACTGCTCGGCCTCAACAACGTTCTCGGAATCCTGCGCGCGTGCCGCCTCCTCAGCCTCACGCTCGGCAGCTTCACGTGCTGCGGCTTCCTCAGCCTCACGCTGCGCACGTTCCTGAGCGCGTTCCTGCGCACGCTGCTCACGATGCTGGGCAAAACGCTCACGGATCGAGGCAGTAAAGCTCATCAGACGCTCACCCAGGTTCGGGCGCTCATCCGCAAAACGAGGTAGCTCACGGCTGCTATCCGGCACCAGGGCGCGGCTCAGCAGCATACCGAACGTCACGCCGGCACCCACCGTCAACGCGGTATGCGCCGCAAAAGTCAGCGGCTCAGCACCAACCTCCGTAAAACGACCAATACCCAGAGAGCCGTACGAAATCCAGCCCAGCCACAGGGCACCAAAGGACGTCAGAATACCGGTCACCACGCCCAGCGCCACGGCAGAAATCAGCGCAGACAGCGGGCGGAACGGAACCTTCAAAGCAACCCACTCATCCAGGTGGTCCTCGCCCTCACGCAAGAACCACCAGCCAGCAATCGCACCGGCACCCAGCGGCACCAGCAGACCCAACAGACCGGCCGTGCCCATCGACTCGGGCACAGCACCCAGAATCGGAAGCATCGGCAAAGTACCAACATCGCTACTGGTCAAACCAACAGAGGTACCCGCACCAAAGGAGAAACCGGCACCGGTCGACCACGCAATCGCATAAATCACCAGGTTCGGCAAGAAACCCAGCTGCAGCAGAGTCACCGCGGTATCACCCACAGCGCCCGCATGCAGCTCCTGGTAGGTGGCAACAATCTGCGACCAGCCCGCCAAAATACCGATACCCAAAAGCACCGCACCCAGACCAATCAGCGCCACAAAAGCAACCACCGCAGCACGCACCACAGCCCAGGCGTACGAACCCGCCCAACGCGAATACTGACTCATCTGCGAAATCTGCTCCGCAGTATCAACACCCACCATGCGCGAGAGCGAACGCGCTTCACGGTAGCCACCCCACATCAGACCAGCCACCACAATACCCAAAGGCACCAGGGCAGCATTCAACGCCTGAAGAGGCTGCGGATGCGGGCTCGCCCAACCGTACATCGCCGAACTAATCAGCGCATACGTCACCGAACCGGACAGCACCGGAATCAAAAACTCCCCCTCATACGAGGCGCGCGCCAGGCGACGACCCGAACGATAACAGAGCAGCAGAGGCAGAATACTCAAACCCAGCGGCACCAGCGTCATCGTGCCGGCAGAAGCACCAAAAGCAGCCGCAAGATCCAGAGGAACACCGTGAATCAGAAGCCACAGGTGCGCCGACATGGCGGCCACGGAGGAGAACTCCATGTCGCCAAAACCCTTAGTCGCCCACACGGCAGACATCGCCGCAAACACGGCAACAGCAGAGAACAGGGCAGTAACAATTAGCTCAACAACACCCTGAAGCCACAGAGGCATGGGCATGGAATAACGCGAGATAGGTGAGGTGCTTTTCATCGTCCTTCAATCATGCCACGAATTAACGACGAAACCCGCCTCCGATTAACACTCGAAAGCGGGTTCTCACAACTATTCGCACAGGTATTCATACAGACACGCACGCGAGGGCGCGCATACGGCGAAGTTTTACTGCTCAGTCCACGGGTTGGAAGCCTGCACACCCCAGGCGCGGTACACCTGCGCCTTAGAAGAAATCAGCTCCAAATCATAGGCACTCGCGCTCGCCGCCATCAGACCCTCCAGGGCGGCGGTAGGCAGCGGACCGGCATCATCACGACCCACAGCATGCACGCCGGGCGGTGCCTGGCGGCCCGCCCACTCGAGGCTCACACGCGCATCCACGTTAATAACGTGGTCGCCAAAGCGCTCAAGCAGTTCGGTAATCCAGCGATCAGTTTCCGGGTAGGGGTACAGGCCCTTCAGCTCGCCAATACTCAGCACAGAAATGTACATGTGCCGGAACGAGCGGCGGCGCAGAAAAGCGACCACGGCGGGGTCTGGATCCGCCTTACGGATCTCCGCAAGAACGTCGGAGTCCAGGAGCATACCGGAGAAATTCATACCCCTAATGCTACGCTACGCGCAGACCGGCATACTCAATAGCGGGGATGCCCTCGGGGTTGGGCAGAAGAAGGAAGTTCAGGAACTCGTCGCGCTTAGAAGAAATGCGGGAGTAGTCGTCAATGCTGACTGCGGTGTATCCGCCTCGCGCGGGGACAGCTGCGGCACGCAGGCTTTCCTGGTAGGAGCGGGAGGGGTTCAGAGAGATTGCTGCTTCGGTTGCAGAGCCGTTGTACATGTGACAACCTGCGCCGTGAGTGGCGCGATCCTTTCGCGTTGCTCTTGTCTGTACCAATTACCACCGGTTATTCCGGTGGTGAATACAAACCGCTTCGTCATCCGAGCCACCCGTGAACATGGGGTTGGCGTTCGACCATAGTCGGAGCTTATCAGTCGAAACTCTTGAAGCTGGGTTCAGCTTACAGCATTTTCTCAAGTTAAGTAAAGCGTTTTTTGAAAGAGATTTAGATTATTAGCGTTTTTGCTTGTGGAAGCGTTTTTGATGGCGGAAATTTTTGATACGGTGCGGAATATTTTATGTAAATATAGGTGTTTTTATGCATCAAAAACGCATCCCGCGCACCCACCCGGCAATGACCGGCGACAAGGCGCAAACCCGCACGATACGCGATAATGAGCTGGTGAGCGCCAACAATCCTTTTCCCGAAATTCCGGTTACCGTACCGCAAATCATCCGCCAGGTCGGGCACCGCACCTACCAGCGCGGTGTCGCCTACCAGCGCAACCGCGAAGTCATCCGCTACAGCTACGACGAAGAAAACCGTACCCTCACCGGGCTCGTTAACGGAAGCACCATCATCCCCTACGAAGTGACGGTTCGCTTCTTCCCCGCCGTCAGCGGCTCCGCAACCTTCGCCGCCCGTTGCACCTGCCCCGTGCTCACCGACTGCAAGCACGCCGTAGCGCTCATGCTCACCGCGCTCGACCGCGCCTCCGTAGCGAAAAAGGCACTCAGCGAACACCCCGGACCGGTCGGTGTGCCCAATGCTGGCTCTCATGGCGTAGCGGCGAAGAGCGCAGATGTTGCTGAGGCGAAGAAATCTGCCGACCCGCTCGCGGCGCTACGCGCCTCCGGTGCGCTCACCACCGCGGCAAAACTGCCCGCGCCCGATGCAGAAAACAACATCGCAGCACAGAACGCAGAATACGGCGCCGCAGCACACGGTACGTCCGAAGACGCTCAGGGTAGCTTTGCACTCAACGAGCTAGGCTCTTCCCCTGCCGTATTGGACGGTGCCACCTCCAAGATTTCTGCCTGGCGACGCGACCTCTCCTCCGTTCTTTCCGCACGTCAGGACCTTGCGGGCATCGATTCCATGCGCGTGAGCGGCGCCCTGGATTTCTCACTGAGCGTCTCCGGCTCCTACGCGCGCGGCCGCAATATGCCCGGCGCAACCCCTGCCATCAACCTGCTCGCACGCCCACTCATGGCGTCCAAAACCGGTCGCTGGATCAAGGGTGGACTCAGCTGGGAAACCTTCGCCTCCAGCGTGGGCGGGCCCGTCGGTCGGCACGAAATCTACCCCGAACACGAACGGTTCTTCGCCGAGCTCTACTCGATTGCCCGCCCGTGGCAGAACATGTACTCCTCGCACCGCGACTGGATTTCGATTAGTGCTTCTGCCTCCACTCTGCTCTGGGATGTGCTCGCCCGTGCGGAGGATATTGGCCTGCCCCTGCTCGTCAACGGCCGCGAGGTGAACTACGCCGTGCTGAGCCCCGCGCAGGTGCGCCTGCACGCCACCGCCAGCGAGGATGCGCCCGGTGAAGGCGCCGGCCTGCAGCTTCAAGCCGCGCTCAGCTGGGAAGGACGCGAAGGCGAACTGCTGCGCCAGCTCTGGCTGCCCGCCGCGCACTGCCACCCCATTGGCACCCCGCGCACCGGATTCTTTGCCCTGGGCGGGCTGGTTCAGCAGGAGTACGAGCAGGCGGCAAAGGCGGTGCACTGGAAGACCGCACGCCCCGGTGCGCTGGACGAGGTCGGTCGCGAATCCTTTGTGCAGAAGGACGCGCAGAAAGCGCCGGCTGAGAAGGCTGAGAATAGAGCGCCGACAATCGCCCCGGCGCAGGGTGAACGCGTACGCTACTCCCCCGCCGTGCCCGAACTACCCGAGGGTGTGGAGCTGGCGCTTATTCCCCTGGTCGAGCCGCTCGATGCCGCCTCCGAATCGCTGATTAGCGCCGGAACCGTGCGTATTCCCGCCGCGGAACGCGCCACGTTCCAGAAGGAGTATCTGCCCGCGCTCAGCCGCTCCATTCCCTCGCTGACCCCCGATCCGGCACTGGCGCTGCCGCGCGTGAAGCCGCCGCATCTGGTGCTCGAAATCAGCTTTGACGAGCAGGTTCGCCACGATGCGCAGCTGAGCTGGCATTGGGAGTACCCGCTGAACCCCTTCGCGGAGGACAGCGCAGAGGAGGCGAACGCACAGGAGGCGAGCGCGCAGGATTCTGCGGGTGCTTCCGATGTGCAGTCCCTGCCCGTTTTCGGCTACCCCGGAGAAGAGGGTGGCGAGATTCGCGATGAGCGTTTTGAGGCGCGCGTGCTGCGTTCGGTACGCGCCATTCTTGCCGCCCACCCGGCGCTTTCCGGGCTGGAGGAGCGCCGCATCGAAGGCTGGGAAACCCGCGAGCTGCTCAGCGCGATTCTGCCGAAGCTTCGCCGTGTTTCCGCTGTTCAGGTGCGTTTTAATGGCACCCCGCCACAGTTCGTGGAGGCAACCGACGCGCTCATTGAAATCACCGTGAGCGAGGG
>ERZ773071.189-NODE-189-length-11239-cov-3.17954_pt1 | contig 11239 bp, 10 predicted proteins | sample MGYA00580621_ERZ773071 | MGnify/ENA primary metagenome ERZ773071 (study PRJEB29015, sample SAMEA2738136) | human oral metagenome | biome: human oral; feature: human-associated habitat; material: saliva | place: China | collected 2211 ... | reverse complement strand
TTACCCTTTTGCGACAATTGATCCAAATGTCGGGCGGGTAGAAGTTCCGGATGCACGTTTGGATAAATTAACAGAACTCATCAAACCACAGAAGAAAGTTCCAACAACCTTCGAATTTACTGACATTGCTGGAATTGTGAAAGGTGCTTCAAAAGGAGAAGGACTAGGAAATAAATTCTTGGCCAATATCCGCGAAGTGGATGCTATCGTCCACGTAGTACGTGCCTTTGATGATGAAAATGTCATGCGGGAACAGGGCCGTGAGTCTGAATTTGTAGATCCAATGGCTGATATTGAGACCATTAATCTAGAATTGATTTTAGCAGACCTAGAAAGTATCAATAAACGTTATGCGCGCGTAGAGAAGATGGCTCGGACCCAAAAAGATAAGGATTCAGTGGCAGAATTTAATGTTTTACAGAAAATTAAGCCTGTCCTAGAAGATGGTCTGTCAGCTCGCACAATTGAATTCACAGAAGAAGAGCAAAAAATCGTTAAAGGACTCTTTCTTTTAACGACTAAGCCGGTTCTCTACGTGGCTAATGTCAGTGAAGATGAGGTGGCTGATCCAGATAATATTGACTATGTGAAGCAGATTCGTGAATTTGCAGCTACAGAAAATGCTGAAGTTGTTGTCATTTCAGCACGTGCAGAGGAAGAAATTTCTGAATTGGACGATGAAGATAAGTCAGAATTTCTGGAAGCTATCGGCTTGACAGAATCAGGTGTGGATAAACTGACCAGAGCAGCTTATCATCTGTTGGGGCTTGGAACCTACTTTACAGCTGGTGAAAAGGAAGTTCGTGCTTGGACATTTAAGTGTGGAATGAAAGCTCCACAAGCGGCTGGCATTATTCACTCAGACTTTGAAAAAGGCTTTATTCGAGCAGTCACCATGTCTTATGATGACCTAGTGCACTATGGCAGCGAAAAAGCAGTTAAAGAGGCTGGACGTTTGCGCGAAGAAGGAAAAGAATATATCGTTCAAGATGGCGATATTATGGAATTTAGATTTAATGTGTAAAGTATTTGTAAAGTCTAAAAATTCTAGGTTGGAAATTTTTTTCCAGCCCTTTTGGCTTTTATAAAGGAGAAAAATGGTAAAGTTAATAGTCGGTCTGGGAAATCCAGGAGAAAAATATATTGAAACCAAACATAATGTTGGTTTTATGCTAATTGACAAGATTTGTAAAGATCTTGATTTAAAGTTTACAGCTGATAAAATATTTCAAGCAGATATTGCCTCTACTTTTCTGAATGGTGAAAAAGTTTATTTTGTCAAACCAACTACATTTATGAATGAGAGCGGAAAGGCTGTTCAAGCTTTACTGGCATATTATGGTTTAGATATAGAGGATTTATTGGTCATCTATGATGATTTAGATATGGAAGTTGGTAAGATTCGTTTGCGCAGCAAGGGTTCAGCTGGTGGCCATAATGGTATTAAATCTATTATCAAACACATTGGAAGTCAAGAGTTTAAACGGATAAAGATAGGTATTGGCCGTCCAAAAGAAGGCGTGACAGTGGTTCACCATGTTCTAGGAAAATTCGATAAAGATGATTATATAACGATTCTGAATACTCTTGATAAGGTTGACAATGCTGTAAAATGTTATTTACAGTCAGGCAATTTTGAACAAACAATGCAGAAATACAATGGATAATAAAATGAACCTGATTGACTTATTTTGTCAAAACCAGCAAATTTCAGATTGGAAGAAAAATCTCCATAAAAACAGCAGACAGTTGATAATGGGATTGTCTGCATCAACAAAAGCAATTACTATAGCAGCTGGATTAGAAGAATCAGAGAAAATCCTTGTGCTGACTTCTAGTCAAAATGAAGCAGATCGTTTGGCTAGTGATTTGATTTCTTTGTTGGGAGAAGACAAGGTCTATACTTTCTTAGCAGATGATACTCCTATAGCAGAATTTGTTTTTGCTTCACAGGAAAAAATATTTTCTAGATTAGATGCTCTAAACTTTTTAATAGACCATCAAAAGTCTGGAATTCTAGTTACTAATGTCGCAGCCAGCAAATTACTCTTGCCTGATTCTATTGATTTTAAAAATACCAATATAAATTTGACAGTTGGACAAGAATATGACCTAAATAATCTTGTAAAGATGTTGTCAAGATCAGGATACAAGAAGGTGTCTCAAGTTTTAAGTCAGGGAGAATATAGTCTAAGAGGAGACATCTTAGACATTTTTGAGCGCTCAGCAGAGGCACCTTATCGCCTGGAGTTTTTTGGGGATGAAATTGATGGTATTCGGATTTTCAATCCAGAAAATCAAACTTCAATTGATAACATAGAAAGTATTTTGATTAAACCTGCTTCTGATATCCTGCTTTCTGAGAAAGATTATGCTCGAGGACGGGAAAATCTGGAAGCTATTTTAGAAAAAGCTGTTGATCCTGCTTTGAAATCTTACTTAGAAGAGCTACTAATAAGTGCCAAAGAGGAGTTCCATCATGCAGATATTCGCAAATTCCTTTCTTATTTTTATCAGAAAGAATGGACTATTTTAGACTACTTGCCTGTTCATAGTCCTGTGTTTTTTGATGATTTTCAAAAAATTGTGGATCGACATGCTCAATTTGAACTGGAAACAGCTAGTTTGTTGACAGATGATTTACAAAATTGTAAAGCTTTATCAAGTCAGAAATATTTTGCAGATAAGTACCAAGATTATCGTCAATATAAACCAGCAACCTTCTTTTCAAGCTTTCAAAAAGGTTTGGGAAATTTGAAATTTGATGCTTTGTATCAATTCAATCAGTACCCAATGCAAGAATTTTTTAGTCAGTTTCCCTTGCTCAAGGAAGAGATTAATCGTTATAAAAAATCTGGCTATACAATAATTTTACAAGCAAATTCTTCGTCAGGTTTACAAAATTTACATAAAAATTTACAGGAATATGATATTCATTTAGACTATATAAAAGAGGCTGAGATTCACAAAAATGCAGTTCAGCTTATAGAAGGAAATCTTGTTCAGGGTTTTAATTTCGTAGATGAGAAAATTGTTCTTATTACAGAATATGAAATTATTCACAAGAAAATAAAACGAAAAATTCGACGTCAGAATATCTCCAACGCTGAACGACTGAAAGATTACAATGAGCTAGAGAAAGGGGATTATGTTGTCCATAATATTCATGGGATAGGACGTTATCTGGGGATAGAAACGATTGAAATCTCTGGCGTCCACCGTGACTATCTGACAATTCAATATCAAAATTCTGATCGTATTTCTATTCCAGTTGACCAGATTGATCTCCTATCAAAGTATGTTGCCAGCGATGGAAAAACACCTAAGGTAAATAAGCTAAATGACGGTCGCTTCCAGAAGAGTAAGCAAAAAGTTCAGCATCAGGTTCAGGATATTGCGGATGATTTGATTAAACTATATGCTGAACGCAGCCAGCTAAAAGGTTTTGCTTTCTCAGCGGATGATTCTAATCAAGAGGAATTTGATAATGATTTTCCCTATGTTGAAACAGAGGACCAGCTAAGAAGTATTCAGGAAGTGAAGAAGGATATGGAAAGCAGTCGTCCGATGGACCGCCTCTTAGTTGGTGATGTAGGCTTTGGGAAAACAGAAGTAGCTATGCGGGCTGCTTTTAAGGCTGTCAATGATCATAAACAAGTAGCTGTATTAGTGCCAACAACGGTTTTAGCCCAGCAGCACTATACTAACTTTAAAGAACGCTTTAATGATTTTGCGGTCAATGTTGAGGTACTCAGCCGTTTCAGGAGTAAGGCGGAACAAAAACAAACTCTGGAGAAGCTGCAGAAGGGACAAGTTGACATTATTATTGGAACCCACCGACTCTTATCCAAAGATGTAGAATTTGCGGATTTAGGTTTAATCATCATTGATGAGGAACAGCGTTTTGGAGTTAAGCACAAGGAAACATTAAAGGAATTGAAAAAGAAAGTTGATGTCCTGACCTTGACAGCAACTCCTATTCCTCGAACTCTTCATATGTCTATGCTGGGGATTCGCGATTTGTCAGTCATTGAGACCCCGCCAACCAATCGCTATCCTGTTCAGACTTATGTTTTAGAAAGCAATCCTACAGTGATTCGAGAGGCTGTCTTACGTGAAATAGACCGAGGTGGACAGGTTTACTACCTTTACAACAAGGTTGACACAATTGAACAGAAAGTTTCGGAATTAAGAGAGTTAATCCCAGAAGTTTCTATAGGCTATGTTCATGGTCAAATGAGTGAGATTCGTTTAGAAAATACTTTACTGGATTTCATCAATGGAGAATACGATATTTTGGTGACCACAACCATTATTGAAACTGGAGTTGATATCCCAAATGCCAATACTTTGTTTGTAGAAAATGCTGACCATATGGGGCTGTCAACCTTGTATCAACTTCGTGGACGGGTTGGCCGCAGTAATCGGATTGCCTACGCTTATCTGATGTACAGACCAGATAAGATCCTAACAGAAGTTTCTGAAAAGCGTCTAGAGGCTATTAAGGGATTTACAGAGTTAGGTTCTGGATTTAAGATTGCCATGCGAGATTTGTCTATTCGAGGGGCTGGCAATATTCTAGGAAGCATGCAATCTGGCTTTATTGATTCTGTTGGTTTTGAGATGTATTCACAGCTTCTAGAAGAAGCCATTGCTAAAAAGCAGGGCAGAGAAAACAAGCGTCAAAAAAGCAATGCAGAGATTAATCTACAGATTGATGCCTATCTGCCTAGTGACTATATTTCTGATGAAAGACAGAAAATTGAAATTTACAAGAGAATTCGTGAGATTGACAGCCGTGTAAACTATGAAAATCTGCAAAATGAATTGATTGATCGCTTTGGTGAATACCCTGATGTTGTAGCCTATCTGTTGGAGATTGGACTTGCTAAGTCTTATTTAGATCAGGCATTTGTAAAGTCAGTGGAACGCCAGCAGAATGCAGTAAGTATTCATTTTGAGAAAATTTCGCAGCAGCTTTATCTGACGCAGGACTATTTTGAAGCACTTTCGATGACGAATTTAAAGGCTCGAATTGGTGAAAAAAATGGCTTGATTGAAGTGATTTTTGATGTGAGGAACAAAAAAGATTATGAGATTTTAGAAGGTCTAGTTAATTTTGGAGAAAAGATGCTGGAAATTAAACAGCGCAAGGCAGAATAAAGGTTACAATTCAGTGAAGTTTGGCTTTTTAAGCTCTATTTTTCTCAAAAAATGGTAGAATAATAAATTAAGAGAAAATGAGGTAATAGGATGAGATTAGATAAATATTTGAAAGTGTCACGGATTATCAAGCGACGTCCAGTGGCTAAAGAAGTAGCTGACAAGGGTCGGATAAAAGTGAACGGTATCTTGGCCAAGAGCTCAACAGATTTGAAAGTGGATGACTTGATTGAAGTACGCTTTGGTAATAAACTCTTGACTGTAAAGGTTCTGGAGATGAAAGATAGTACCAAAAAAGAAGATGCAGTTAAAATGTACGAAATAGTCAGTGAAACAAGGATAGAAGAAGATGCCTAAAAATATCGTCCAACTCAATAATCGTTTTATACAAGATGAAAATCAACGCCGCAGATATGTGGATCAGGAACGGCGGAAACGTAATCGTTTTATGGGCTGGGTTCTGATTTTGGTGATTCTATTATTTATTCTACCTACCTATAATTTGTACCAGAGTTATCAAACCTTGCTGCAGCGTCGTGAACAGTATTCTAAACTGCAGGAAAAATATCAAACGCTCAGCGAAGAAAAGGTCTATCAATCTGATATAGCAACAAAGTTAAAAGATGACAGCTATGCTGCTAAGTATGCACGCGCTAAATACTCTTTTTCAAAAGAGGGCGAGTACATTTATACTATCCCAGATTTATTACCGCAGTAGTTATGGAAGATTTATTAAAAACAATTGAGCAGTTCTTGGCCTTTTCAGATGAGAAATTGGAAGAACTGTCTGAAAAAAATCAAGCTTTGAAACTTCAAGAAAATCAAAAGGAAAGGGGAAAACATGCGTAAGTTTTTGTTACTGATATTTTTGCTGCCAGCTTTATTTAGCAGTATCACAGTTATTAGTACCGAAAAAGATTTCGTATTAGACGAGGAAGAAAAATATCATTTTACAAGCACTGCGTATGGACGCTATTATGATAGCATCCCGACAAATCCTAATGTTTATGAAGAAACTCCTACATTTACAGATTCTACTCTGAGTAAGACTGCTGGAAAGCTAGTTCCAGACCAGCCAATCCAGATAACAGGATTTTATGTAAATGAAGAAGGAGTTCCGATTTTCAAGCTGAAAAATGGGCAGTTTGTGACAGCGGATAAAAATACAATTTACGAAGATACTGTCCAGTCAATCGAAGATATCCATCAAGAAATGTGGCTGAAACCTGGCTTTACTCTTTATGATAAAGCCCAATACAACGGTAGCCCCATATACAAAAGTAAACATTGTCCAAATTGTCCAGACAGTCAAAGGAACTTATGCCCAGATTGAAGGACAGGGCTGGGTTTCTATGGAATTTCTGGATGAAACTGATAATCGAATGGACAAGGTTCAAGAAATTCTGAGCAGTAAGTACAACAAGGCGGACTACTCTATCTATGTCAAACAGCTGGACACAGGCAAAGAAGCAGGTATCAATCAAGATCAAGAGATGTATTCGGCCAGTGTGACAAAACTGCCTTATCTTTACTATGTGCAGGAACAGCTGAATCAGAAAAAACTTTCGTTAGATCAGAAGTTCAAGTATATTGGAGCAGTTAATGATTTTTCTGGTGCTTACGAACCAGAAGGAAGTGGCAGCATTGCTAAGTCAGCTGATGATAAGGAATATTTGGTTCAGGATTTGATAAATCGAGTGGCCAAAGAATCAGATAATGTCGCCCACAATATCTTAGGCTATTATGCGACCAATCAATCTGATAAAAATTTTCAGCAGACGATCAACAAAATAGCTGGAAAGAAATGGGATGTGGAAGAAAGACAAGCATCTTCACGTATGGCTGGAAATGTTTTGGAAGCTATCTATGAGCAAAATGGCATGATTATTGATGCCTTGTCTCAGACAAATTATGATAATCAGCGGATTTCTAAAAATATTGATGCTAAAGTGGCTCATAAAATTGGCGACGCCTATGATTTTAAGCATGATGCTGCGATTGTCTATGCAGATTCTCCTTTTATCATTGTCATTTTCACTAATAATTCAAACTACGATAACATTTCTCAGATAGCAGACGATGTCTATGGAGTCCTGAAATGATTAAGCAAGAATTTCTTAAAAAAATGCAGGAGAAAAAGTATTTCCAAGACCATCAAAAAGTTTTGGTTGCTGTATCAGGTGGACTGGATTCTATGACGTTGCTGCAGCTGTTGATTGATTCTCAAAAAGAACTGGCTATCGAGCTTGCGATTGCTCATGTCAATCACAAACAGCGGCCAGAGTCAGATCAAGAAGAAAAGGCATTAGTAAAGATTGCGGAACAGCTTGGTGTAAAGATTTTTACATCAAGTTTTTCTGGTAATTTTTCAGAAAATGCTGCTCGGCAGTTTCGTTATGATTTTTTCGGGAAAGTGATGCAGGAGGGGCAATATACAGCTCTGGTAACTGCCCACCACGCAGATGACCAAGCTGAGACTGTTTTTATGCGGCTGCTGCGTGGATCTAGACTTCGTCATCTATCCGGCATGAAAGCTGTCCAGCCTTTTGCTTGCGGAGAGCTGATTCGTCCTTTGATTACTTTTCATAAATCAGACTTTCCAGATATTGACCATTTTGAAGATAGCAGTAATTTTCAAAATGATTATCTCAGAAATCGAATTCGCAATCTTTATCTGCCAGATTTAGAAAAAGAAAATCCTCGATTTAAGGATTCTTTGCGGTATCTGGGAAAGGAAATTGAAGATTTGCAGACCGCTTTGTCTCACTTGACCAGAGATTTAGATATAGAAAATGTCCAAGTCTTTCATCAGCAAATCCCCCAGGTTCAACGTTTTCTATTGCAGAACTATCTGGAAAACTTTCCTGGTCTGAATCTGAGCAAGCAGCAGTTTGAGGAGGTTTTAAACATCCTGCGGACTAAGGCCAATTATCAGCACACTTTGAAAAAAGACCATGAGCTTGTTAAAGATTACCAGCGTTTTGAAATTAGAAAAATCAGTCGTAAGCCCGATTTAAAAATGGATTCAATTTTGTTAGAATTTGAGAACCTGATTGAGTTTGGGCATTATCGATTTTCATTTGGGATTCCTTTGAGTGGTGAAAATATTCAGAAAATTTTTGTTTCGCGTGAAACTTCTCTGACACTTCGCTTCCGAAAAGAGGGAGATAGTATTTTGCTGAATGATCATCACAAGAAACTTAGTCGTCTTTTTATTGATAAGAAGGTTTCTTTTGAAGAACGGAATTCATCTGTAGTAGTTGAACAAAATCATCAAATTTTAGCGATCTTAAATATTGCTATCAGTGATTTGAGTAAGGCATTAAAAAGTGATATAATGAGTACTGTACTTTATATTCAGAAAATAGATGGGTAAAATTATGCTAGAACAAGATATCAAAAAAATATTGATTTCCCATGATGAAATCGTGGATGCTGCAAAAAAGCTTGGTCAGCAATTAACCAAAGACTACCAAGGTAAAAATCCAATTTTTGTTGGAATCTTAAAAGGTTCCGTACCTTTTATGGCTGAGTTAATCAAGCATATTGATACACATATTGAGCTTGATTTTATGTTGGTCTCCAGCTACCATGGTGGTACTGCCAGCTCAGGTGTCATTAATGTTATTAAGGACATTGATCAAGACATCACAGGACGTGATATCCTATTTGTTGAGGATATTATTGATACTGGTCAGACTTTGAAAAATCTATGCAATTTGTTTAAGGAAAGAAATGCTGCATCAGTAAAAATTGCTACACTTTTAGATAAGCCAGAAGGCCGTGTTGTTGAGATTGATGCAGATTATACATGTTTCACAATTCCAAATGAATTTGTTGTTGGATATGGATTAGATTATAATGAGAACTATCGTAATATTCCATATATTGGTATTTTGAAAGAAGAAGTTTATACAAAATAAAGGTTTACTATTAATAGATGAAAAATAAGCAAAATAATGGTTTTATAAAAAATCCATTTCTCTATATTCTGATTATTGTTGTCCTAGTGACAGGGTTTCAGTATTTCTTCTCAGGAGATACTGGCGGTCGCAGCCAGCAAATCAATTACACAGAATTAGTGAAGGAAATTAAGGAAAATAATGTCACAGAGATGAGCTACCAGCCAAATGGCAGTGTCGTCGAGATTTCAGGTACTTACAAAACACCTCAGGAATCGAAAGAAGATACAGGGATTTTATTTTTCACTCCAAACATTTCTAAAGTAGAAAAATTCACAAGTATTATTTTACCGTCAGATATTACAATTTCTGATTTACAAAAATTAGCCTCTGAGCATAACACTGAAATCAGCATAAAGCGCGAAAGTTCAAGCGGAATGTGGATTACAATCCTCACTTCCATCGTTCCTTTTGTGATTGTCATCTTCTTCTTTATGTCCATGATGAATCAAGGTGGTGGCGGCGGTGCTCGCGGTGCCATGAATTTCGGGCGCAATAAAGCGCGTGCTGCTAACAAAGAAGATATTAAGGTTCGTTTCTCGGATGTAGCTGGTGCTGAGGAAGAAAAACAAGAGCTAGTAGAAGTTGTTGAGTTTTTGAAAGATCGGAAACGTTACACCAAGCTAGGTGCTCGTATTCCTGCTGGTGTTCTTCTAGAAGGTCCTCCAGGAACTGGTAAAACTTTGCTTGCTAAGGCAGTTGCTGGGGAAGCTGGAGTTCCTTTCTTCAGTATCTCAGGTTCTGACTTTGTAGAAATGTTTGTTGGGGTTGGAGCAAGTCGTGTCCGTTCTTTGTTTGAAGATGCGAAAAAAGCAGCCCCTGCTATTATCTTCATCGATGAAATCGATGCAGTCGGTCGTCAGCGTGGTGTTGGCCTTGGCGGTGGTAACGATGAGCGGGAGCAAACCCTCAATCAGCTCTTGATTGAAATGGATGGTTTCGAAGGCAATGAAGGAATAATTATCATTGCGGCTACTAACCGTTCAGATGTATTGGATCCAGCTTTGCTGCGTGCTGGCCGTTTTGACAGAAAAGTGTTGGTCGGCCGTCCTGATGTTAAAGGTCGGGAAGCTATTCTTCGTGTTCATGCTAAGAATAAGCCGCTGGCTAAAAATGTTGATTTGAAACTAGTTGCTCAACAGACACCAGGTTTTGTTGGTGCTGATTTGGAAAATGTCTTGAATGAAGCTGCTTTGGTTGCTGCTCGTCGTAACAAGAAAGTCATTGATGCAGATGATATTGATGAAGCGGAAGACCGGGTAATTGCAGGACCTTCTAAGAAAGATAAGATGGTTTCTGAACGTGATCGTCAGATGGTTGCTTATCATGAAGCTGGACATACTATTGTTGGTTTGGTATTGTCAAATGCGCGTGTCGTACATAAGGTAACCATCGTACCTCGTGGGCGCGCTGGCGGATATATGATTGCCCTACCCAAGGAAGACCAAATGCTTCTATCTAAAGAAGATATGAAAGAGCAATTAGCTGGTCTTATGGGTGGTCGTGTGGCTGAAGAGATTATCTTTAATGTTCAAACAACAGGTGCTTCTAATGACTTTGAACAGGCAACTCAGATGGCTCGCAGTATGGTAACAGAATATGGAATGAGCGAAAAACTTGGTCCGGTTCAATACGAAGGAAACCATGCTATGTTTGGTGCAACCAGTCCTCAAAAATCAATTTCAGAACAGACAGCATATGAGATTGACGAAGAAGTAAGAGAACTTCTTAATGAAGCACGTAACAAAGCTGCAGAGATTATTCAGTCCCATCGCGAAACCCATAAATTGATTGCTGAAGCGCTTCTTAAATATGAAACTTTGGATAGCAATCAGATTAAATCATTGTATGAAACTGGCAAAATGCCAGAAGAGTCTGAACTTGAATTAGACAAAGAAGCTCATGCACTTTCTTATGATGAAATTAAAACGAAAATGGAAGAAAAAAGTTCTGAGTAGAAGAAGTTGGAGAAATTCCAACTTTTTTCTCTTTTTCTGAAATAATTATTGACAAAGGAAGAAAAGCTGATATAATGGAATATGTTCTGCAGAAGGGCAAGAAATGGTCCGTTGGTCAAGGGGTTAAGACACCGCCTTTTCACGGCGGTAACACGG
>ERZ773071.182-NODE-182-length-11370-cov-4.67265_pt1 | contig 11370 bp, 9 predicted proteins | sample MGYA00580621_ERZ773071 | MGnify/ENA primary metagenome ERZ773071 (study PRJEB29015, sample SAMEA2738136) | human oral metagenome | biome: human oral; feature: human-associated habitat; material: saliva | place: China | collected 2211 ... | reverse complement strand
GTGCACACGGTCGCGGGCGACGAGCGATCCATGAAGGTCACGCGCCCCCTCGACCTGGCCCTCGCGCAGATCCTCGTCGCCGAGTAAACACGCGCCTCAAGGTACTCTCCGGCTCGCGGCGTGGTGTGCTCGTTGCTCGCGCCCCACCGCGGCCCGGGCGGCGATATGTGTCAGCGACCCGTCAGGATCGCGCATGCCATCCTGGCTCCCTCTGAGGATGTCAGCATTGCAAGCTTTTCCGGCCGATTGTTGAAGTAGGTGACCAGGCTGTCCACCCGCGAAAGCGGTATGGGGATTCCTGTCATGTCGAACTCCATGTCGCGGTTGGCTCCGTCGGCGGACACGTACATGAGCGGAAGCTGAGCGCCGATGTCGGGAATTGGACTGAAGCCCTTAATGGTCGGATGGTGATCCCACGGAATGAGTGTTGCAGACTTGTCGATGAGAGACCGAAATGCGACATGTTCAGGAGTGAACTCGATGATCGGGCCCTCATGGATCAACCAGAGCCTGTGGGGCGACGACATGAACATGAAATAGAACATCGTCGAGAACATGAGGCCCGTGATCAAGCTGAGAACAGCGCCGATGGCCGAGTGGGTCACCAGCACTTCGATGATGATCGCTATCGGAGCGCAGGCGATGCCGATGCCGAAGGCGATCTGTTGTACGCGAACGAGGGCAAGGGTGGGACGTATCGATATTCCCTTACCCTCTACGTGCACGATCCATCTGTCGTATCGGCGGAGCATCTGAGCGACTGCGAGAAACGCGGATGCGATGCCTAAGAGCAAGCAGTAGCCGGAGAAAAATAGCGCGATGCCACCCGGTATGTAGCCCGACAGTAAGAGGAAGATGACCGCGGCCACCGGGAAGAAGATGGCGGGGCGGACTAAGTTATTCGCCTTGGCGTACTGCTTGTCGGCTTCCGAGGGGCTCACCAGCGTGCTGCGTGCCATCGTCTTCTCCTTCCTGGGTGACATCCCAGCATATGACATGCGGTCAGGACGTGCTGGTGGTTCCCCGGCCTCGTTGTGGAGGTTCTTCCAGCGACAGGCCCGCGTCTCAGGCCTCCGGATCCTGCCCTCGCAGGAGCGCGCGCACCACGTCGACGCCGCCCGCAGTGGCTAGGATGCCACGGCGCTTGGGGTTGCAAACGAAATAACCGATGGTTCGTTGGAGTTGATCCTGCGTCCAGTCCAGGCACGTGATGTCAATGAGCGTGGGCGCCGGGTACTCCGTGGTCATGATGTGTGCCCTTTGGATGACGTCGGCCCTCACGGTCGGGTAGTCGATGGCTGTGATGGAGGGGGCATGATCCCAGGGGATGCGGATCGGTGTGGGGGAGGGCAGAGGGTGGAACTCTAGGTAGGTTGGGGTAACGTTAGAATCGGGGCCGCCGTGGATCTTGCTGGGCTTGTATGCGGAGCGGCGGCGTACTGCCACGGCGATCACAGAAATAACGCTGGCGCTCACGATGGTGACGGCATCGAGGGCAAGGTCGAGGTCCGCTCCAGCGCACATCCGATGAGGGCGAAGGGGAACATAGACAGACACGTGCCGAAGAACAACGTGTTCACGTTGATGGGCACCCGCAGATAGGCGACGGTCACCGCCCCGTCGGAGTGAGTGAGGGGTGGGCCCCGACGAATCCTGCGAGCCAAAGCGACGGCGAGGTAAAACAATGACAACGCCATGCAGGTAAGCCAGGCAGCACCGAGCACGAAGATGCTCAGGGGTGCCAACCGGGCAAGGGAGATTAAGGCCAGCGCGACGACGCTTGCGCAGAAAGCGAGGACGAGTGCGATTGCCAGCGATTCCCTATTTGGGCGTATCTGGTACCTATAGGTGGACAGCATCTTCCTTCAATCTCCCGTGGGCTCGCTGTCAGGGTATCGGCGGGTTGGTGAAATCTCCAAGTGGCTGCGCGCGTCAGGGAGCCGTCAGGAGCGAACGCACGAGTCGGGCCCCCTCCGGCCGACCGAGCTTCGCGCGTTCCTCTGGCTTGTCGACGAAGTAGTCGATGAGGCGCCGCAGCAGAACGAAGCGCATGGGGGCGCCCGTCATGTCAAAGATCAGGCTGTCCTCGAGACCGTCCACGGAGACATGCATATGCATGCACGGGAAGAAGGCATAATCCTCCATGGTGAAACCTTCAATGCGGGGGTGCATGTCCCACGGGATGGGCGTCGGAGAGCTGTCCGTGAGCGGGGGAATCTCCATATGATCGGGCGAGAACAGGATGAATGGGCCGTGGTGAATACAAGAGGGACGCCACGGATTGCTGACGCACAGCATGAAAGATATTGCCGACAGGAGAAATCCGCAGAGAATATGAATGATCGCGTGCACGATCGGGACCTGAAGTGCTAGCTCGGCGATGAGGGAGATCGGTCCGGCTGTGATTCCGAAAGTGTAGGAGTAACGACGCACACGAACCTGAATAAGGGATGGATAGAGTGCCATTCCTCGTGGCTCCGCGTGCACGTTCGGCCCCCTGCGACGGCGAACGGACTCCACGATGCCGATCACGAGGGATGCTGGGCACAGCAACAGACAATAGAAAAACAACAAGACGAGCAAGCTGGGCGGCAGAATCCCACCTAAGAAATACAAGACGATCACCGCGACGGGACAAGCGGCTGCGATGAAATACCAGTTGAGGGGCTCCATTTGGCGCCCGCCGGCAACGGGAACGCTCAACATCGGGCTTTGCTCCATCGTCTTCTCCTTCCTGGGTGACATCCCAGCATATGACATGCGGTCAGGACGCGCTGGCGGTTCCCCGGCCTCGTTCCTGGGGCGGCCCGAGGAGTAAGTGAGCTACGAAACGTGGTAGGTTCACCCTGGACGCACACGCGCCTCCGAGCACTCCCCATCGAAGGAGCCCGATCCCATGAGCACAACGCCCGCCACCCCACATCGCGTCATCACGCGCAAAGTCGTCGACTGGGCGGCCTGGGACTGGGGCAGCGCCGCCTTCAACGCGGTCGCCACGACCTTCGTGTTCACGACCTACCTGACCAGCGACGGCGTCTTCACCGACTCGGGCACGGCCTCGACGTGGCTCAGCAATGGCATGACGATCGCGGGCCTGTTCATCGCCCTGCTCGCCCCCATCACCGGCCAGCGCGCCGATCGACGAGGCCGGGGCGGAGTCTGGCTCGGATGGTTCACCGGGCTGGTCGTCGCCTGCATGCTCGCCATGTACTTCGTCCACCCCGAGTCGGTCCTTGGGCCCCGCGGCTCCCTCATGCTGGGTATTGCACTGCTCGGACTGGGTAACGTCTTCTTCGAGTTTGCCTCCGTCAACTACAATGCGATGCTCAACCACCTGGGTGAGAAGGAAGACCGCGGCAAGATCTCCGGCTTCGGCTGGGCGGCCGGCTACATCGGCGGTATCGTCCTGCTGCTCATCCTCTACGTCGGCCTCATCGGCAGGAACCTGCTGAACGTGCCCACGGACGAGTACCTGCCGATCCGTATTTCCATGGTGATCGCAGCCCTGTGGTTCGGCGGCTTCGCGATCCCCGTCATCGTCAACCCTCCGCTGCCGAAGAAGGTCCATACCGGCGGCGAAGGTGAGTCGATCATCGACTCCTACAAGCTCCTGTGGCGTACAGTGCGCACCCTCAAGAACGAGGCCCCGCACACCCTTTTCTTCCTTATCGCCTCCGCCGTCTTCCGCGACGGCCTCGCCGGCGTCTTCACCTTCGGCGCGGTGCTGGCCAAGACCGCCTTCGGCTTCACCGCCGGCGAGGTCATGATCTTTGCGATCGCCGCGAACATCGTCGCTGGCCTCGCGACCGTGGCCTTCGGCTGGGTCGACGACAAGATCGGCCCGAAGAAGGTCATCATGTTGTCCCTGTGCGCGATGGTCGTCGCCGGCTTCGGCGTCTTCTTCCTTCACGCGCGTGGCCCCATCGTCTTCTGGAGCCTCGGCCTGGTCCTCTGCGTCTTCGTCGGCCCCACCCAGTCCGCGTCGCGTTCTTTCCTGTCGCGCATCATCCCCGCTGGCCGCGAGGGTGAGGTTTTCGGCCTCTACGCGACGACTGGCCGCGCCGTCTCCTTCATGGCGCCCGCCATGTACAGCCTCTTCCTCATGCTCGGCAAGCGCATGACGCCGGCCGGCGAGGACTACACCTACTGGGGCATCCTCGGCATCATGCTGATCCTCGGCGTGGGCCTGGCCCTCACGATCCCGGTGAAGGCGGACCGCGCGACCCTGGCGCATATGGAGGACTGAGCTCCTCGACGAGGCCCCGCGCCCCCAAACGATACGTCCCCGACGCAACCGAGTGAGTCTCGGGCGTCGGGGACGTATCGTTTGATGATCCGCTTACTTGCGGTCGGGCGTGAAGGCGATAACCGATCCGCTGCGAGCCCCGACGAGCAAGTCGTCGTAAACCCACACGAAGTTCGTCGCCTCGTTCAGGTCCTGCGACACGTACGTCATCGGGTCCTCCGCGTTGAAGAAGAATGAGTCCGTGAGGTTCTCTGAGTAGCCCTGGATGTAGAGCGCCTTGCCGTCTGAGCTGGCGCGCACCTGAGCGACGGACCACCCCTCGCCCCCTCGAGCTTCGCGGAACGACTCGCCGGGGTTGAGCGTGAGGTTCTTCCCGTTGCGGAGAGTAAGTGACAGGAGATAACCGTTGTCATCCTTGGAATAGGGGCGCTCCAGAGCGCCAGACGTCCACCGGGTGGTGCCCTTCGTCAAGAAGGCTCCGACGTCGGCCACGCTCGGGAGATCGCGGTCGGTCGTTGGGGCCTTGTCGAGCTCCCAACCGGCGTCGAATGTGCCGACAACCTGGCCCGCGGTGTTGTAGGCGGTAGTTTCATTCTTTCCGGCCACGAGGACTCCATCGCTCGCCAGCGTGATCCTTGAAGCGAGCGGGACGCTCGTGGAAGGGGCATCCCCGAGCGTCGTGAGAGTACCCGTGGCCGGGTTGATGACCTGCGGGGCGTGGTGGGCCTCGTCGACGGGGACGACCACGGCGGCGTCCGTGCCGGTGCCGATGACGGCCGTCGTGGGCTTTGTCAGTGCCGTGTGGGCAATCCCCGCGCGGCGCTGGGGCGACGTCTGAGTGGTCCAGAGCGTCGTCCACTCTCCCGAGTCGTGGGACCATCCGGAGCACGAGCTGAAGGTGTCACACGTGACGAGGACTCCTCCTGCCACACCCATCGGAAGGTCGATGCCCCAGGGTGCCTGCGTCTGCTGCCCGGTCGAGCGATCGACGATGATGTCGCTGAGAAGGATCTCGTCCTGGGTCAAGACGGAGGACGGGAATGCCTCAGCGCGAATCCGTGAGGGCTTCGGCCCGGTCGTACTCCACTGAGCGACCGGCTCGGTGCCCGACACGTCGTAGGCGGACACCGTGGCCATGGCCTCGGTGCCGCTTCCGAAGGACAGCGCGTACAGTGTCGAACCTTCGGCGATCAGCTGCGCGGGCAGGAAGGAGTCGTCTTGAGTAGGGAGCATCCACGCCGTCGCAAAACCCGAGGCCCACGCGCTTGACAGCACGTTCGTGTGGGTGGCCTGTCCGTGGTAGCCGATCACGTCCGTGCGTGCCGTCTGTTCAGGGCCGCTGTAGTGCGGAGGTGGGGTCGCAGCCGGGCCGGGGAGCTGGAGGGCGCTGGTGCTCAGTGAGAACGCGGCGGAAGTGCCCAGGATCGAGACGAAAGCGACGCCGAGCAGAAAGAAGCGCGTCTTTCGTGAGGGTGCGGATGTCGGGAAGGAGGTCCCGTACTGGGGATTGTTGGTGCTCACAAGCTGTGCCTTTTCTGTCGTTACCCGATACGAGATAGTCACGAGGCCTTCGGGGTGAATGCGACAACCCCATCGATCGTCACGCCGATGGCCAGGTCATCGAAGGGCCACATGAGGCGATCAGCGTCGTGAAATTCCGGGGAACCGTGTCCCTTGCCGCTGGCCGTATCGAAGAAGAACCTGTTGCCTGTGTTGGCGTGATCGACGGACTCGACGTACACGACCGATGTGTCGGCGCTGGCTCGAACCTCGGAGGGCCAAAAGTTGGTCGCGGGGTGAAACTGGTCGTTGTTGTTGGGATCAAGAGTGAAGGGCGGGCGCCCGTCGCTCGGCGTCACCGTGAGGCTGAAGGGGGTGCCTGGCGCCGCCTGTGCCGGGGCCGTGACTGACGCGTTCGACCACGCCGGTCGAGCCCCGTTCAGGAATTCTGTCAGTTCGGCCGTGGTAGGCATGCGTCCGTCGCGCGTCGGTATTCTCTTCGCCTGCTTGTAGGCCTGGGTCTCCGTGATGAAGCCATCGGCGTCGTACGTGACGAAGCGGTCATTGTTGAATACCAGGAGCCCGTCGCTGGTCATAACAAACGACACAACATTGTTCTGCTTCTCCCTGAAGGGGCTCTTGGAGCCGACGTCCGTGAGCTGCCCGGTTCGCGGATCGAGGAGCTGGGCCACATGCGTGTTCGAATTGACGGGCAGGACGACCGCCTGGTGCTCTCCGGTGCCGATCACGGGTGTGTCGGGGTAGGTGAACTTGTCTAACGAGGACATGGCCCCATGTTGGCTGGCAGTGGTTGTCTCCCACTGGCGCACCCACGACGAGGCCTCCTGCGTCCAGCCCGAGCACGCCTGTTTCCTATCGCAGGCCACGACGATGCCATCAATGGCCGCGAGTGCCTCCGACCCCTCCCAGGGAGCCGCGGACTGTGCCCCCGACGCCTTGTCGATGATAATGCTGCCGACGATGAACTGATCTGCGTAGGGTACGAAACTGGGGCGTCCGAACGACTTGGGGAGGGGGCCCGTCGTGCGCCACAGCTCGCGCGGCTGCTCGGAAGAGATGTCGAAGGCCGCGGCGGTGACCTGGTGGGCGGTGGGATTGGGGTCTTCGAAGAGGGCGTACAGGGTGGTGCCCTCCACGGTCGTGAGTGCCCGGGAGCCATGCTTTGTCGAGGGGAAGGGGATCCTCCACGCCGTCTCGACGCCCGATGCCCAGGCGGGGGAGAGCGATCCCGTGCTCGCGGCGTCCCCCGAGTACCCGACGGTGGGTTCGGAGGCGAATGAACGCTGAGGGTCCGGTGTCGAGGGTGACGACGTGAGCCAGTTGATGCCGAAGACTGCGGTCATGACAACAGCGGTCAGAAGCACGACGAGGAGGACCGTCATCCCGCGTTTTCTCGCCCGAGGTTTGGATCCGTCGGGCTGGGTGATTGGGGGCGCTCCGGTGGGCGGCACACACTCCGCGGCATGCGGGGGAGTGCTCGTGCCCGTGTGATCGTCATTGGTCATGAGTAGTTTCTATCACACGGCAGTGTCGATGTGATAACCGGATATTGACCTCAGGACGACGCCGGTACGAAGGCCTTGATGCCGCTCTTGGTCATGCCGATGAGCATGTCGTCGAAGACCCAGGTCAGCTGCGTAGCCTCCGTGAGGCTTCTCGACGAGTCCGACGAACCGTCGGTGGTATTGATGACGTAGCTGGTCGTGTCCCGGGGGCTGAAGGACCTGACATACAGGGCCGACCCGTCGGCGCTGACGCGCAGGTCCTCCGGGCTGAAGGAGCAGTCATCGTTCATGCGCAGGCGTGCGGTATCGGGGATGGGGGCCTTGCGCGTCGAGTCGTCGGCCGTCAGGGTCACCTCGAGCGAGCACTCGCCGGTGCCGGTCACGCGCGCCGTCCCCGATGCCCACTCTGCTCTGCCCTGCGTCATGAATGCCTCGATCTGCGACGTGGTCGCATGAGTTCCGTCCATGCTGGGCACGCCCAGATTGTGCTCGGCTGTAAACGTCGACTGGAAGTTGCCCTCGCTGTCGAAGATTGAAGCGCGAGACGTGGATTTCTCGAAGATGATGAAGCCGTCGGAGGCGACCTCGACCAGTCGATCCGTGGCGTCCCCATCGGGACTGCTCAGGGTTGTAACGGCTCCGGAATGGACGTCGATGATCTGCGGGAGTTCATTGCTGGCGGTGGGGACCAGGACGGAGGTGCGCTCCCCGCTGCCGGAGACGACGGTTCCCGCGGGAGCAAAGCCCCGATTATCCGTATCCACACCTTGCGTGTTCTGTGTCGCCGTGGTCGTCGTCCACAGGTTCGTCCACTCGTCGCCCTCCTGCTTCCAACCGCTGCATGTTGTCGTGGTCGAGCACGTCACCACGATGTTCTCGGCAAAGGCGAGGGGAAAATCCGTTCCCCAGGGGGCCGAGGCCTCGTCCCCCGTCGCCTTGTCGAGGATGATGTCTCGGAAAAAGATGTGGTCGTCGCCTGAGACGAAGGCGGGCGCGTAGTCGGATTGGGTTGCCGGGGTGTCTGTGCGGATGGGCGTCGCCCACAGGGCTCGGGGCATGCGGCCGGACAGGTCGTAGGCTCCGACTGTATAGGTGGAACTATTCGCGTGTACGGCGACACCGAAGGCCACATACAGGGTCGAGCCTTCCACGTACATCGGGTGCGTCACTGTGGCCACACCACTGGGCTTGGGGATTGTCCAAGCGGTACTAATACCCGCGGCCCACGCGGGCGACAGGGCGTGCGTGTTTTGTGCGGTGCCGCTGTAACCGGGTGACGGCGTTGTCGGTGCCTGTGTGCTCGCCAAGTACGGGACCTTGACGGGAGCCGGGGTATTGGTATTACTGCCGAGGCGGACCAGGTGGGAGATGAGGGCGATGAGGGAACAGATGACCCAGAACGCGAGCTTGATTCGCGCGGCGGTTGTTTTGTTGTTGTCCTTGCTCTGGGATTGGCTGGGTGCCGGGGCCGCGGCGGTCGTAGTGGCCGTGGTGGTGGCGGTGTCGGTCTTCGCCTGGGCTGGCTTCGCCCGGGCCGAGGTTGTGACCACTCTCGTGGGTGTGGGCGCGGGCGTGTTTATCGTTGTGGTTGAGCGCTTGCGAGATCCCCGGCGGCCGGGAGGAGCGTACTTGAGCAGTTCGGTCCTGGAGTACGTGTGGGGCGTGTCCAACGCGGGAGTAAAGTGTGCAGCCGGATCGACCCGCGCCGAGGCGTTGGAACCCGCCCGGGTCGCCCCGACCTCGTCGTCGCCGACAGGAGGGGCGAACCTGAGGAGTTCGTCCCCCTCGCTCGAGGAGTCGATGTGCGGCTCGTCGTTGCTCATGAGCCGTTTGTATCACACGGCAGTGTCGGCATGGTAACCGGATGGTGGCCTCAGGAGGACGCCGGTACGAAGGCCTTGAGGCCGCTCTCGGTCATGCCGATGATCATGTCGTCGAAGACCCACATGATCTGTTTCGGCGCGTTGAGTTCGGGTGAGGTGTAGATGGGGCCGTTGACGGTATCGATGAAGAATCTGCTCTTGTCCTGGTAGGTGAAGGTATCGGCGTAGAGAACCGACGCATCCGCGCTGACGCGGACCTCCTTCGGTTCGAACAAGCACGAGCTGGTCATGAACGGACTCAGCGCGCCGGGCACCGGGCTCGTGTGCGTCGATCCGTCGGAGGTGAGGGTGACCTCGATGGAACAGTCTTTCTCGCCCACGAGGTCTACCGTGCCCGTCGACCAATTTGCAGTCTTCGTCGTCATGAAGGTCTTGATGTCAGCGGTGCTCGGGTAGGTGCCGTCACGGCTCACCGCGGGAAGAGACACCTGTCCTGCGGCAGTGAACGTGGATTGGAGGGTTCCCGCACTGTCGAAGGCCATTCCCTGTTTCTTGCCGATGTCGACGACAACGAAGCCGTCGCTTCCCACCTCGACATAGTGACCAGTGCCTGGCGCGCCGGGTTCGGGCAGGGTCGTTGCCTCGCCGGTATGGATGTTGATGATCTGCGGGGATTCCTCATAGCTGGTGGGAACCAGGACGGATGCGCGCGTACCGCTGCCGGCGAGAACCGCACCCTTGGGGGTGTAGTCGAGGCCGTGGTTCGCAAATCCGTAGCTGGCCAGCGGATTCGTGGGTGTCGTCCATAGATTCGTCCATTCGCCGGAGGTGTGTGTCCACCCGCTGCACGAGGACGTCGTCGAGCAGGTCACCATGATGCCGTCAGCCTGCGCGATGGGAAACTCCTTGCCCCATGGAGCCTGCGTGTGCTCGCCGGTCGCCTTGTCGATGACCAGGTCGTGGAAAAAGAGCTGGTTCTCGCCCGACACGAATGCGGGCGAGTACGTCTTGATTGCCGAGCTTTCCGTGGGGCCGACCGTGTCCCAGAGGAGAGTGGGTTCCTTCCCGGACAGGTCGTAGGCCAGAGTCCTGATAGCGGAACCGTTCTGGCCCTTGATAGTGGCGTAGCCGGCGATGTAGAGGATCTGACCCTCGGCAAACATGTGCGGTCCGAACTGAGTCATTTCCGCAGGCAACTCAAGCGTCCACGCGGTCGCCACGCCCGATGCCCACTGCGGCGACATGGAATGTGTGTTCGTGGCGCTGCCTCGGTATCCGGGCAAGCGGGGAGGCAGACCCTCCGCATGCTCGCGCACCTCCGTGTCCGCCTGCGTACTCGCGCTCGACGAGGTCTGCTGCGACCAAGGATTCCACGATGATTTGCTGCGACCGGGCGCAATGATTGAGAAGCCGACGCTGATAAGGATGATCCAGATGATCGACGTGAGGAGGAGATGGGGGCTCTTTTGTGCGGGTGCCGAGGCGCGCGGGGTCCTCGCGGGCATGGACCCGACGGTGATGGCCGACTGCGGTGCCTGCGTTGCTGAAGGCTGCCTCCTCGGCGAGGCCGTGGCGGTGGTTGGCCTCGATGCCCGCTTGCTTCCGGACTGTTTTTGCGGCGATGCCGTGGCAGCTTTGTGGGAGGCGCTGTGCGTCCGGGCTGTTGCAGCTCCCGCCGTCGGTGCAGATCCCGCCTCAGGGAGTGCGTCTGGCTGAGGGACGTCGGTCGGCGCGGGCGGTGTGACGCGAAGGAACTCATCGAGGTCCGGCATCTCCAGGTCCGGCATCGCCACCTCGGGCATCGTCAGCTCTGGCAACGCTTCCAGCTCCGGCAGCGGCGCGAGCTCGGGAAGACTCTCAACCCCCGGAAGATTCCCAAAGTCCGGGAGCGCGGGGATATCGACCTGTGACATGTCGTCCCACGCGTCGGATGGATGAGCGCGTGTGGGGTCGTCGGATGTGTGGTGCAGGTCGTCGTTGCTCATGACACGTTTCTACCACGTTGCGCGCCCGTTGGGCGCTCGCGGGTTACCCCTCGGCGCGCACCATGAGGGCGCTCGCCAGCGCGGCCACGCCCTCGCCTCGGCCCGCAAAGCCCAGGTGATCCGAGGTCGTCGCCGACACGGTGACCGTGCCCCCGGCGATCTCGCTCATGACCGCGCAGGCCTCGGGCAGTCGCGCCGCCATACGAGGCCGGTTCCCCACGACCTGAACGGTCGCGTTGCCGAGTACCCAGCCGGCCTCGGCGGTCATGCGGCGAACCTCCTGAAGGAGC
>ERZ773071.180-NODE-180-length-11385-cov-6.68738_pt1 | contig 11385 bp, 9 predicted proteins | sample MGYA00580621_ERZ773071 | MGnify/ENA primary metagenome ERZ773071 (study PRJEB29015, sample SAMEA2738136) | human oral metagenome | biome: human oral; feature: human-associated habitat; material: saliva | place: China | collected 2211 ... | reverse complement strand
CCCGCCGAGGTGCAGCAGCTACAGCGCTTCCTGGGTGAGCCCTCCCCCATGCACCGCGTGCACGCCATTCCCGGTCAGGGTTCGAATGTGCCCCTGTACATTCTGGGTTCTTCCCTATTCGGTGCGCAGCTTGCCGCACAGCTGGGTCTACCCTACGCATTCGCTTCGCATTTTGCGCCCGCAATGCTGCAGGAGGCGGTGGACACCTACCGCGCGAACTTCAAGCCCTCGGAGCACCTGGAACAGCCCTACGTCATGGTGGGTGCAACCGCGATGCTCGCCGATACCGATGAGCGAGCACGCTACCTGTACACGACCCAGCAGCAGCATTTCCTGGGTGTGGTGCGCGGCAATTTGTCTTTCGCACCTCCCGTGGAAGATATGGACGCCGTCTGGACCGACGCGGAGAAGATGCACGTTGAACGCATGACCGCTGAGGCAATCGTAGGCTCTCCCGCCACCGCGCAGGCTCGTATTGAGGACCTGGTAGCGCGCACGGGCGCTGACGAGCTTATCGTCATGACCGAGGCGTGGGAGCACGAGGACCGCCTGCGCTCCTACGAGCTGCTGTCCCAGCTGCCGGTGGTGCGCCGCGCCTCCTAACGCTTAGATCAGAGCATAAAGACGAAGCCCCCGAGTATTTTTCTCGGGGGCTTCGCTATGCCCGGTATCGAGCCGCAGGGCTGAGTACTATTGAGCGCCTGCAGACCGGGCTTCAGGCAAAGAAAATAGGCAGACAAAATTGGCAAACAAAAAAGCCTGCCTCCGAAGAGACAGGCCTATCTGAGCCCCGACCGGGAATCGATCCCGGGACCTCCATCTTACCAAGATGGCGCTCTACCACTGAGCTATCGGGGCGTAGCGGTGGACGGGCTCGATCCGTCGACCTCACGATTATGAGTCGTGCGCTCTAACCAGCTGAGCTACACCGCCAGAACATCAACCTTGCAGGCCAATGCGAGAGCCCCGACCGGGAATCGATCCCGGGACCTCCATCTTACCAAGATGGCGCTCTACCACTGAGCTATCGGGGCAACAGGTAAAACTATACAGGTCTTCAGGAATGCTCGCAAGCGGAAAAGCTATGGCATACGCCACATTTGATGCTTACTTGTTCTCCACGGTGCCCCATGAGCACCCAGCATCGACCAGACACCATCACTCCAGCTGACGCAGACACACAAAGACCGGCAGGAGAGCTCATCGTTCCCCTGCCGGTCTTTGACTCATCTGCGGATGACAAGACTGCTAGCCGATAGCCTCAGCAAGCCCCTCATACCGCGAATTCAGGCTTAGCTGAAATCTTAGTAGCGCTTGCCGCGGCCACCGAAGTCACGGCCACCGTCACGGTTACCGCGGTAGCCGCCATCGCGGCGGTTATCGCGACCACCAAAGTCGCGGCCGCCAAAGTCACGGCCACCATCGCGGTTGCCACGGAAACCGCCCTCACGGCGGTTATCACGGCCGCCGAAGTCGCGACCGCCGAAGTCACGGTCATTGCGCTTGCCACCGAAATCGCGGCCGCCACGCTTGAAGTCGCGGTCGCCACCGAAGTCACGGCCACCTTCACGGTTACCGCGGTAGCCACTCTCGCGACGGTTATCGCGACCGCCAAAGTCGCGGCCGCCATCACGGTTGCCACGGAAACCGCCCTCACGACGGCCACCACCGAAGCTGCGGCCACCGCCGCCACCCTTGGGACCGTTGTCCTTGCGGATGTTGATGAACTCGCCAGCGATCTTGGTGTCGCGCAGGCGATCGAAGAAGTCGCGGGGCAGGTCCTCGGGCAGGCCAACAATGGTGAAGTGCTGGCGAATGTCGATGGAGCCAATCTGGGAGCCCTTAATGCCACCCTCGTTAGCCAGCGCACCCACGATAGCGCCTGCAGTCACACGGGAGGAACGGCCAACGTTCAGCTTGTAGTTGACCATGCCCTCGTCGTTGTGCGCGCGCTTAGCCTTGCGGCCGCCGCGGTCCGAATCGTCGTCGGAGAAGGGGCGGGAGTTGCGCGCGATGTCCTCTTCCTCATCCAGGAAGAACGGGCGACCCTGCTGGGCGATAACAGCCAGTGCAGCCGCAATGTCCTCAGCGGTGGTGTCGTGCTCGTTCTCGTAGTCCTCGATAATCTGGCGGAAGAAGCTCAGGTCCTCAGACTCGATGGTCTCGGTAATCTGCTGTGCGAAGCGCTGCTTACGGGTCTCGTTCACTGCCTCTGCGGTGGGCATGTGCATCGGCTCGACCTTCTGGCGGGTTGCCTTCTCGATTTGACGCAGCATGTACTTCTCACGCGGGGTGACGAAGAGGATTGCGGCACCTTCGCGACCTGCACGGCCGGTACGACCGATGCGGTGCACGTAGGACTCGGTGTCGTGGGGGATGTCGTAGTTAACAACCAGGGAGATGCGCTCAACGTCCAGGCCACGTGCCGCCACGTCGGTTGCCACGAGGATGTCGATGCGGCCGTCACGCAGGGCATCGACGGTGCGCTCACGCAGCTGCTGGGGGATGTCACCGTTAATCGCTGCTGCCGCGAAACCGCGTGCCTTCAGCTTGTCGGCAACTTCCTCGGTTTCCTTCTTGGTGCGCACGAAGACGATGATGCCGTCGTAATTTTCGACCTCGAGCACGCGGGTCATTGCATCCAGCTTGTGGGAGTGCATGACCTGCATGTAGCGCTGGGAGATATTTGCGCTGGTGGTGGTCTTAGCCTTGACGCGAATCTCGGTGGGGTCGTTCAGGTACTGCTGAGCGATCTTGCGGATCGAGTTGGGCATGGTTGCGGAGAAGAGGGCAACCTGCTTGCTGTCGGGGGTGCCTTCGAGGATCTTTTCCACGTCTTCGGCGAAGCCCATGCGCAGCATTTCGTCTGCCTCATCGAGTACCAGGTACTGCAGGTTGGACAGGTCCAGGGAGCCCTTTTCCAGGTGGTCAATCACGCGGCCGGGGGTACCGACGACGACCTGCGCACCGCGGCGCAGACCGGCCAGCTGCGGGCCGTAGGGGGAGCCACCGTAGATGGGCAGGACGGTGAAGTCCTCCATGTGGGTTGCGTAGGAGGAGAAGGCTTCTGCAACCTGCAGAGCCAGCTCGCGGGTGGGTGCCAGGACCAGGACCTGGGTGTCGCGGGAGACGCCGTTGATGTCAGCGAGTTCAGCCATACGGGACAGTGCCGGCAGCGCGAATGCTGCGGTCTTACCGGTACCGGTCTGTGCCAGACCGACCACATCGCGGCCCTCAAGCAGCAGGGGGATGGTCTGTTCCTGGATGGGGGACGGCTTCTCGTAGCCTACCTCTTCCAGGGCTGCCAGGACGCGAGCGTCCAGGCCCAGGTCGGTGAAGCGTACGCCTTCTTCTTCAGCCTTCTCGGCGGTTTCTTCTGCTTCTACAGCAGGGCTCTCAACGATATTCTCTGCGGTGTTCTCGGTGATGTTCTCAGTGGTCACAGCGGTCTCTGCCTCGGCGTTCAGTTCGGCCGGGGTAGCAGTATTCTCAGTCAATTTTTCCTCTATACGGTAGGGGTGGATAGCGCACGCTTTTCGGCGCTTACCGGGTGTCCCCTTCACGGCCCAGCCACACATCATCCCCTGGGGAGTAGAGCGTCCAGGGGTCCTCCGTTACCGGCGCATTCTGCAGAGGTGTTCTGCGGATGCTGCGGGTAGCGGCTCTTTGCTGGGGGTGGTCTTGAATTTCTCGGCACATTATCCGCACGCCTGTTCGTGCTCTACGCTCGGCGCGCAGTAGTCCCTGTGATTCAGGGGTGTACAGGGTGGGTAATGCTCACATGCAATGTCACGTATTCCTGGTGGTTCGCCTTCCCGCTCTACGGCGGTGGTGTGTCTGTTACAGCAGACGCAGCAAAGACGCTGGACCAGAGATCGTTAAGAGAAGCCCTCGTGTACGGTGTAAACCGCAAATTTATGGGGCGTATCAATCGGTGATGGTGAGTACGGCGCACCTACAATTCCAGCACCACCTTGGGTGCCGGGTGCGCACAAGACCTTCATCGGGGGTTCCCGTATTCTACCTAGTCTACCTTAGCGGCGTCCATTTAACCCCAAAAGGTGCTTAAAACCTCATCTCTTAACGGCGAGCGCCCACCCTCACAGCCGGAGGGCGGGCGCTTTTCAGGCACGCATCATGCCTATGCAGTCCTGGGATTAATCCACGCGACGCACAATATCAATCGTGCCGACAGTCGCATACTTAGCGTAGGAGCTGCCGTAGCGGTCAGCCGCATACTGTGCGGCGTTGGTCGGCGGGTTGCCGCCCCAGGAGTTGCTCATGCGGTCGATGACCACGTAGTCGGGCGCTGGCTTACCGGTGTGTCCAATCCAGTAGACGGTACGACCGGGAATCAGCTGGGTCAGAATCGACAGGTCAGATGCGACCGATACCCCTTCAGGTACCTTCTGGACGGCGTCCCGCTTCATCTGGTCAGTCGTAGTCAGCGCGGAGGCGGTGAACTGCGCATTACCCAGGGACGCGAGGGGCTGCTGGGATCCGGGCACGAAAATCGGGGACGCGGCTAGGAAGAGCGCCACGGCAGGCAGAACCCACACGGGCATGCGGCGCGCCGTGGCGGTCAGGCGGCCGGGCTCGGTATTGGTCTGAGGTTCCTGCGCGGAGGCGCTATCGGCGACTCGCGCACCCAAACGTACCGGAATCGCTGCGGGAACCACGCCGTAGCGTATCCGCATGACAGCGTCGAGCAGGGCGAGGAAGACGATGGGCATGAGCACGAGCGAGTAGTGCCAGGTGCTTGCCCAGTAGGATTCCATGGTGGAGAGCAGTCGCCATGCGAGGGTCGGCAGAGCAATTGCCGCCAGAGGAGAAATCACCCAGAGGACCGCTCCGGTAATGAGCAGCAGGCCGAGGGTTGCCAGCTTAGTGTTATTGCTGAGCATCTGCAGTGCCGAGCCGAAGGGGTCACCCAGGGCTGCGGAGAAGTTCACCTTGTCGGCGTAGTCGAAGTTTCCGCCGCTGTTGAAGTAGGGCAGGATCACGTAGATAGCGACGGCGGACCAGAAGACGCCCCAAATCATGACCATGGTGGATTCGGCGACGGCGGGGGTGCGCGCCCAGGAGGAGTAGAGCTGCTGCATGCGGGTGCGCATGGGGGCGGGAGTGCCGGCGGAGAGGCGCGGCATCAGAATGTCTACGGCGGTGCTCAGCCAGCCGGTGCGGATAAAGATCATGAGGCCGATGGCTGCGACAGTAATGCCCATATCTTCTTTGACGAAAGCAATGGGTAGAGACCACCAGCAGGCGTAGGCGAGGTAGCGTGCGCGTTCGGTGCCGCTCACTCGTGAGGCGAGTACCAGGTAGCCGAGGCTCATGGCGAGTAGCGGCACGGCGAAGGCTACTTCGTGGAATTGGGCGGCGATAGCTTGCTGAACGCCGAAGCTGAGGGCGAATCCGGCGCCGAGCAGCAGACCGGTGATGGTCGGGATAACGCCCTGAAGTTTTGCGGCTTGAGCGTTCTGCGCGTCTTCAGTTTTCTGGGCGGGTTCGCTCTTCTGCGCGTCTTCAGTTTTTTGGGCGAGCGCGAAGGCACGCTGAGTGAAGCGCACAATGGCGAAGCTTGCGAAGGCGACCAGGGCGTTCTGCACCACCAGCAGGGTGGTCGGCGAGGGGAACAGCGCGTAGACGGGTCCCAGGAGCACCAGAATCGGGTGGAAGTGGTCACCCCAGAGGTTAAAGTCGGGCCCCTTAATGGGCACGATGGGCACGGAGAAGTGCGAGTACGCCTGCGCCATCTGGGTGAAAATCGCCAGGTCCCAGGAGGGGGTAATCCAGTGCTTCATCTGTTGCAGCGAGTAGTAGGTGTACAACGCCATGACGGCGGCGGCAAGCAGCAGGCCGGGTAGTAGTTCGAGGGGGCGGATGCTTTTGACGCGCTCGGTGAGGGACTGACGCGGCTGTTTTTTGGCGCGCTGAGTACGGTCCGCGCTGGTGGCGGTGCTGTTCTTCTGTTCAGGTGCGTCAGTATTCGAGGATGCTTCGTGTGCTTCCGCTGCCATAGGCGTCCTTCTCTCGGGGTGTGTGTCCGGGCTACAGGCGCCCACAGAACGGGTGGAACGCGTCGCCTTTGTCGTTGCCGGTGGCGGAGTTTGCGTTCGTTCTCACTCTACCCTTTAGGGTATCGCATTAGCGCTGTGCCTGCCCTTCCTGCGCTTTTTGTATCTTGTCCCTCAAATATCTGCCCCGGATGCTAGGGCCCGGTTTGGGCGCATAGACTGGTGTGGTGAGTACGTTTCCTTCCTCAACCCCCGGCGGTGTCACCCCTAACTGTGCGGCCCTTGACAGCCACCCGGTAGCGGGTGCTCGGCGCATCCGGCATCCTTTGGCGGCAGCTGGTGTGCCCTATGCGCCAGCGCTTGCGGATGTTCTTCAGGAGCCTACCGTTCTTCACCAGCCGCGCGTTCAGGTTCGTACTCTCTCCTCCGCCGCTTCGCCCCTTCCGGGTGTCCTGGCTCCTGAGGTGTGCGAGGTTGTGATTGAGCCGCATGTTCCGGTGCAGTTGGCGCAGACGTTGGGGTCGCTACGCCGCGGCGCTCAGGATTTTTCGTATCGTGCGCTGAGCCGCGCGGATGGTGCTGAGAGAATCTGGTTGACGGCTCGCACGCCGTTTCACGAGTTCCCAGCGGTGCTGTACGTTGAACGAGTTGCGGAGACAGCCACGCTTCCCGAGACTCTCCCCTCCCTGCATCGCCTGCTGATGCGCCCGGTGCGTATTCGTATCTGGGTTTCTTATAGTGCCGCTGATCAGCAGATGCAGGCGCGAGCCGACCTTCAGGCGCTAGCGCAGGAAATGACGTACTGGCTGGGGTTGCACGACCCCGCCGAACAGTTCGGTGCTCTGTCTTCTTTTGAGTCTCTTCCGCCGCGTGTTCAGCAGGCGTGGCGGCAGAATCCGGGGCTCCGCCTCAGCGCTTCGGGGCAGCTGGACCGGCAGATGCTCAACGCCATTGTGGAGCAGCGCATCACCCAGACCGAAGCGTTCAGGACCTTAGGCTGGGTTCTGCGAAAATACGGCTCCCCCGCCCCTTCGACCGGGTTGGGGAATCAGCCGGAGGGGATGCGCGTCTATCCAAGCGCCCGGACCCTGGCGACGATTCCTACCTGGGATTGGCATCGGGCTGGCGTTGATAAAAGCCGCTACGATGCCGTGTACGCTTACGCTCGTTCCGCAGAGTCTCTAAAAAACATTGCGGCAGAAGGCGACGTCGCACTTCTGGCGCGGAGCCTGCACGCTGTGCGCGGCGTGGGCCCGTGGAGTATTTCCGAGGCCCTGCAGCGTGTGTGCGGGCACCCGGATGCCATCAGCGTGGGCGACTACCATCTGGCGCACGCGGTCGGTGAGCTGTTCATAGGTCAGCGCACCGATGATGCGGGAATGCTCTCCCTGCTGGCGCCCTTTAGCCCGCATCGGCAGCGTCTGGTGCGGCTCATGCATGCTTCGGGCTTTTCGAAGCAGCGCTACGGGGCGCGCATGACCATTGAGGATCACCGCGACCGCTAACGCTCCTGCACCCTCACGAGGTTAAAAGGGGGCGGGGCGCCCCTGCCGGTTGTGCCGGCGGGTGCGCCCCGTTCAAGCTCTTTTGTGGTGGTGAGCTTACTTCTTCTCTGCAGAGCCCTCTGCTGCTGCGATCTCTGCACGGACCTTGTCCATGTCGAGCTCGCGGATCGAACCGATTACGGTCTCCAGCTGGTCTTCGCGCAGTGCGCCAGCCTGCTGGTATACCAGGATACCGTCACGGAAGCCCATGATGGTGGGGATGGAAGTGATGCCTGCTGCCTGAGCGAGCTGGCCCTGGTCCTCGGTGTCGACCTTGCCGAAAACAATGTCGCTGTGCTTCTCCGAAGCCGCCTCGTAGACGGGGGAGAACTGCTTGCAGGGACCGCACCAATCTGCCCAGAAGTCCAGGAAGACAATATCGTTGCTCTCGACGGTAGCAGTCAGGTTCTGCTGAGTAATTTCATTAGTAGCCATGAGATAAAGCTACACCCTCAAGACCCCAATCGCTAATTGTTCGCTCTGGGATTCAAACATGTGAAAGATATGACAAATTGCGGTCATAGTAAATACTTTTTGCGGCTGTTTCAGCCGGTTTACGGGCGTGTCGCGAATACTCTGGCGAATGTCCCTGTAGCCGAATGATGGAGGCGCCCGACCCGGCGGGCGAAGCCCCGTGGTCGTCCCCTACAGCATCCTGAGGAAAGCACCCAATGCGGGCACCCAGAAAATACGGGCGCAACCATGAAAGACCGTTGCTGTGGAAGACCACTGTGGTGGAAGATTACCGCGGTGGAAAGCAGCTGGGTTGGAAAGCGGCTGCGGAATCCGCTATAAAACTGGTTTTAGATACACAAAAGCCCGGTTACTTTCGTAACCGGGCTATTTGTGGCAGGTGAGGGATTCGAACCCCCGTAGGCAGTGCCAGCTGATTTACAGTCAGCCCCCTTTGGCCGCTCGGGTAACCTGCCGCCTAGCTAGGTGCTAGTTGCTCGCTCAAGCGAACAGAGACTACTCTACAGCAGTTTTAGGGACTTGTACACTTCACATAGGGTTTTGTGACGAAGGTTATATATCTGGTTGTATTTATCGTCTTTTCGTCACACAAGAGCGTCAGCGCACGCTCACCGCGCGCCCACGCTCTCACCTTATGAATAAAGCCGCGAATAAAGCCACCGCCTACAGTAGCTTTAGAAGGAGCGGGACGGAGTATCGCCATCCTGCTCAAGCAGAAGCACGATCTCCAGGTGCTCCAGATAGCGGCGCGCCTGCTCCACGGTGCACATGTCGCCGGCAATCTCACGCTCCAGGTCACGGCGAACGCCACGGAAACGTGCCACCAGCGAAGGTTCCGTCAGGGTGATACCGATACCGTCAAAGAGAGAAGGCTCAGCATCTTCCTCGTGCAGGTCAAGGTGAATATCGTGGTGGTCAGACTCGCTGAGGCGCTCAGCCTCAGGAATATCTTCGGGCTCAGCGCCCAGAGAGGTATGCAAGTCAATGAAGAGCAGGGTTTGCAGGTCGTGAGCTTCCTCGCTCGTGTGTGCGTCCGTTGCAGACAGGTTATGAATGGTCATATCTCTATTGTCCTCTTTTTAGGTTGGTAACGCCTGTAAAACAGGCCCGTATTTCTGTTAGTTAGCTGTGAACAAGAGCCCCAACCCGGTAGGCTAGTACTAACCGGTGCCAGTAGCACCTCATTCACGAAAGGAAAGCCCATGGCTAGCGAATCCTCATTCGACATTGTGTCCAAGGTGGACAAGCAGGAAGTTTCTAACGCACTGCACCAGGCGCAGAAGGAAATCTCCCAGCGTTACGACTTCCGTGGCGTTGGCGCAGAAATCGACTACTCCGGCGACAAGATCCTCATCAAGGCAAACGCCGAAGAGCGCGCACTGGCAGTGCTGGACGTTTTCCAGTCCAAGCTAGTCAAGCGCGGCATCTCCCTGAAGTCCCTGGACTCCGGCAAGCCCTACGCATCCGGCAAGGAAACCCGCATCGAATGCTCCATCAAGGAAGGCATCGCGCAGGATCAGGCAAAGAAGATCTCCAAGATGATCCGCGAAGAGGGCCCCAAGGGCGTAAAGGCGAACATCCAGGGCGATGAGCTGCGCGTCTCCTCCAAGTCCCGCGATGACCTGCAGGAAGTCATTGCAATGCTCAAGTCCGCTGACCTTGAGGTTGACCTGCAGTTCGTCAACTACCGCTAAACTCAGGTGAGGCTCCCCGCCCAGCGATGGGTGAGGGAGGCGGCTAGAAGCCGAAACGTAAAAATCCTCTACACAAAAAATCCTCGGGGTGGCTACTTCCACAGTAGCCACCCCGAGGACTTTTTGTCTGCCGCCCCGTCATCGCGGGTCATAATCGTCACCCCGGGTCATATTCATGCAACGCCATCTTCATACAGCGCAATACTTCACACAGCACCACATGCGCGCCCGAATGGTTCAGCCAAGAAAAGGCCTAGTACTGACCCATCTCACGAGCCTGCTGCTGCAGACGCGCAATACGCTGATCCATCGGCGGGTGAGTAGAGAGCATGCTCTTCAGCGAACCGAAGGGATTCGCAATCATCATGGCGCTCGCCGCCTCAGTGTTGCGGTTGTTCGGATCCATCGGGTACATGGACACGCCGCTCTCCAGCTTGTGCAGTGCCGAAGCCAGAGCCAGCGGGTCGCCGGTCAGACGTGCGCCGTCCTCGTCGGCATCAAATTCGCGGGTGCGGCTAATAGCCATCTGAATAATCTGCGTAGCAATGGGAGCCAGCATGGCAACCACGAACATGGCGAGAGGGTTCGAACGTTCACCATCGCGGTTGGATCCACCGAACATCGCGCCAAACGAAAGGAACTGGGCAACAGTACCGATAATGGAGGCGATACCCGCCGCCACCGAAGAGGTCAGAATATCGCGGTTGTACACGTGCATCAGCTCGTGGCCGAGCACACCGCGCATCTCGCGCTCATCCAACAGCTGCAGAATACCCTCGGTGCAGCACACCGCCGCATTCTGCGGGTTACGACCGGTTGCGAACGCGTTCGGGGTCATGGTCGGTGCCACGTAGAGGGCGGGCATGGGCTGACCCGCGCGGGAGGACAGCTCCTCCACAATGTCGTAAAGCACCGGAACCTCTTCACGGCTGACCGGGTACGCATTCATGGAGCGCAGAGCGAGCTTATCGGAGTTCCAGTAGGTGTACGCGACCGAAGCCAAGCTCACCAGACCCATAATCCAGATGAAAAAAGAGGTGCGGAAGGTCGCCGAAAGCAGGCCACCAATGAGCAGCATCATGCCCACCATGGAGCCCATCAGCAGGGCAGTTTTCAGTCCATTGTTATGACGGTGCATGGGTATCCTCCTAAGCAAATAGGTCAGCGCGTACAGCGTGTACTTGACTCTATAGAATACGTGCAAGCACCCGCGGGCGCACCTTATGGCGCGCGGATTCACCCAGAGCGTCACCGACGCGCCAAACTATGCGGGAGGTATTAGGGAATGGCGCCCGGGATATTCACCAGGGGCACCTGCTCCAGCACCTGCGCCGTAGCAGTCGGAAAAATACCGAGCAGCAGAATCGTGCCGTAAGCACCCAGAAAAAGAGTGAAGAGCAGACCGAGCATCAACTGCCCCTCCAGATCAAAACCGGTGGTAGTACTGCGGTACTGGCCGTAAATCACCGGGGTCACAATGGGCACACCAAAGAGCAGAACCATCAGCAAAATGTAGATGGGGTTTGTGAAGTCGTACACCATGACCCTATCCTCCTTGATGGTGATCGCCGGTGCGGGTTACTCTAGGTTCTTTGATTGTACGGCATCTCTTCACACCCGAGGCCAGGGCGAGGAGGGGGGCCACAGAGGGGATGA
>ERZ773071.176-NODE-176-length-11818-cov-5.16535_pt1 | contig 11818 bp, 10 predicted proteins | sample MGYA00580621_ERZ773071 | MGnify/ENA primary metagenome ERZ773071 (study PRJEB29015, sample SAMEA2738136) | human oral metagenome | biome: human oral; feature: human-associated habitat; material: saliva | place: China | collected 2211 ... | reverse complement strand
CCCGCCAGCATACTCCACCAGAGAAGCTGAGGATACACCCGCTAGATTGCGCACCTGCTGGGCTGCTTCACGTGCCTGACGCAGCGATGTCTCCGCAGCAGAATGATTTGAGCCATTATGCTGCTGCGGCTGTTGCTCGGCAGCATGTTGCGCGTCGGATGGTGTAGCGTGTGGTGGCAGCGCAGAGGATGTGCCAAAATACAGGGATGCTGCCGCAGCCTTCTGCTGATCGACGGTGTGCATCACCATTGACTCCAGTGTGGCCCGGCCAGAGAGCACAACACCCACCAGAACCGCCCCCACCAGCAGGGCACGCCCGGTCGCCACTGTACGTTTGGGGGAGCGCAGCGCGTTCGCTCGGGCAATCTCACCCGTTAACGTGCGGGCAATAAGCGCCGCCCACCCGCGTACCAGCAGCGGTATAAACCGATAAGCAAGGAACACCAGCGCCACCAGCAGGCACGCTATCCCAAGTGCCGAGAATATGAACCGTTTCTGCCATCCTGTATCAGTAATATCATCTATACCTATTGAATGGAACAACCCCCAGGCTACTAAGCCTGTAGCAAGCAGGAAAAACACGGTGCCTAGGATGGTCTGCACCCGACCACCGGCATGTACCGTTATCTTTGTGCCTTGCCGCAGACCCTGTACCGGAGAAATACGCATTGCCGTCACCGCTGGCAGAAGTGCCGCAATGAGCGTGGCGGTACAACATACGGCTAGGGTTATTGCCGCTGGCATGAGCGATGAGCTGAACACGAGCTCGGTAATAGCCCGCACCTCTGAGATGGTTATTGCGAAACGGGAGGAACGACCCAGCAGCAGAGTACCCACCGCGAACAAGATATAGGCTAAGACAATACCAGCCAGTGAAGATACCACACCCATAATTGCCGCTTCCCCCAGCACCAGGGCAAGGAGCGAGCGTTTATTCATCCCCACTGTTCGCAGCAGTGACAGTTCGCGGGTGCGTTGAGCCATGAGCACATTCAGGGTATTAGAGATAACAAATGCGGAAACCAACACCGCCAGTATGGCGAAGCTGAGCATTGAGCTGGTCAGCACCACTAGAACTATATACTGGATTCCGCGCATAGCATCAGCATATTGGTGGGGAGTCATTGCCGTGAGCGCGTGCCCACCGGGATTGGCCCCGCCAAACCCGTTCAGCCCTGCTGATTCGGCCAAGTCTCGGATGCTGGACCCGGGTTTAAGCTTAATGGCTAAACCCTCAATGGTGTTTGAGGACGCTCCCGGCCGGGTCAGTGACAAGCCACCAGCATATACGGCACGCGTTTCGTCAGACCGCTGCGTCGCTGGCTTAAACGTACCCACAATACGGTATTCACCCATCGTATAGTGGTCTGTGCTGTTGCCCCTGAGTGTATCACCAATATTTAGCTGTAAATCAGCGGCTACGTACTCAGAGACCACCACTTCCCGTTCGTTAACTGGCATGCGGCCATTCACCGTGTAGGGGAACATATCGGTGCGAGTAGGAACCTCCCGGAGTACAAAATACTTATCAGTTGTTCCGGCGGCGATGTAGGAATCTCCCACCAGCTCCCAGACGGCCTCAACATGGGGGTCATTCCTGACGCGCTGCACCTGCTCAGTGGTCAGAGTGTCTGAGCCGTTGTTGGGACTTGGCGACATTAACAGTGTTTGTGGTACCACAACGGCATCACTGCGCGAGACCCTATCCTCATAGTGGGCCTCAAATGCGGCGTTGAATGACAGGCTCAGCAGAATTACCATAGCTAAGAAAAACGCCGAGATCCCCACCGCTGCCCCCGTGAGCGCGTATTTACGCCACGAGGCGCGCGCATTTGCGCGAACCAGCGTCACTAACGGTGCCCTCATCGTTGCCTTTTTCGCCAATTTTCCCACTACTTTTATCGTCCAGCTTTACCGTTTCAGTCGTACACGCCCGCACCCACCGCCGTGGGTTTCCCGCCTTCTAACTCACGATCCCCGCCTCGTACGCCATGATGACCGCCTGCACACGATCCCGTGCGTCCAACTTATTCAACACATGCGACACATGTGTTTTAATGGTCGCCTCAGAAAGCACCAGCTCCCGACCGATCTCAGAGTTCGACAGGCCCTCAGCCACCAGTTTCAGCACCTCATACTCGCGCGGGGTCAGCTGCTCAATAAGTTCCTGATGCTGCAGCACCGGCTGCTCCTGTGGTGGCGCTTCGGCTGCAGCATTTTCCCTGGAGGTATCCAGTACCGGGATCATGTGCTTGAGCAGGCGGCGCGTGGCCGAAGGCGCGATCACCGCATCCCCCCGGTACACTGTGCGCACCGCCCCCAGCAGCTCCTCCGGCGGGGCGTCTTTGAGCAGAAACCCGCTCGCACCGGCCCGTACCGCCGAGTACACGTACTCATCCAAATCGAAGGTGGTCAGCATAATTACGTGCGATTGGGGGGCGTGCATTTCAAGGATGCGCGTGGCCGCCTGCAGTCCGTCCAGTACCGGCATGCGCACATCCATGAGCACAATGTTCGGCGCGTGCCCCTGCTCCGCCAGGCGCGCATAACTATCCACAGCGGCGGCGCCGTCATCGGCTTCCATCACCACCTGCAAATCGGGTTGAGAGTCCACGAGCATCTTCAGCCCGCCGCGCACCAGCTGCTGATCATCAACCAGCATTACCGTAATCTTTTCATCCACTATTACGCTCCTTCACGAATAATTAACCAAAACCTACACTGACTAAATTTCTCGGTATGGCAGGTGCGCCCGCACTGTGTAACCGCCCTGAACGTCCGGGCCGTAGCTCAGCTCACCCTCATACATGTTCACGCGCTCCGCCATGCCGCGCAGCCCGTTACCTGACCCCGGCACCGGGGAAAACTTACCCTGCGGGGCGCTATTGTGTGCACTAATGCCCAGCCCCGCCCTGTCCCAGGCCACCACCAGCTGCACCTGCTGCGCGTCCCGGGCGTGCTTAAGGATGTTCGTCAGCGCCTCCTGCACCACCCGGTACGCTGCCAGCTCAGCCCCCTGCGGCAGTGTGCCTCGCGGCACCCCGCTAATACCTGAGAACTCGATTGGAACCCCCGAATCGCGTGTCTGCTCCACCAGCATCGGCACCTCACCCAGGCTGGGGGCGGGGGTGTACATGGTCACCTCGTCGGTGCGCAGTATTCCAAGCAGTGAACGCATCTGTGCAAGAGAACCACGCGCCGTTGTGGCGATCGTATCGAGTGTTTGCTCCGCAATTTTTTGAGATGTTTCCGGCTGTGAGCCATCTGCGTCGGTGGCTTCTTCGCTAGCCTGCCGTGCCGCCGCTGAGGCATACCGCGCCCCATCGGCCTGCGTAATAATGCTGGAGAGTGAATGCGCCACAATATCGTGCATTTCCCGGGCAATACGGGTGCGTTCGTCCTGAGCCGCCAGTCGCCGCTCCTGCTGCTGCTCAAATTCCAGGCGCATGGCGCGCTCACGGATTTCGTCTTGCAGCAGCACACGCATACGCCGTGAAGCACCAAAAAACCAGAAGAACGAGAACGTGAGCCCGCAAAAGAAGAGGGCGAAGAGCGCTATGAAAGCTGCACCGGCGGCATTGAGCACCGGTTCATTCGGGCTGAGGCTATGAAGCAGTGCTATAAAACTACGGACTCCCACCAGGAATGAGATAACCCACCCGCCAATAAATGCGCGTGCTCGTCCCTTTTGGTTCCAATGTCGGCCGGTATGGTACGCGGCCAATAACACCGGCAGGTAGGAGTAAATAACGACGGTGGGGGCGAAAAGCGAAAGGAGCAGCGCCACCGTAAAAACATAGATGCTGCCGTAGGGGTTGCGGTACCGGTAGTACAGGCTGGTGGTAGTCACACCCGCAGTAATAAAGGCGACACCCGCATCACGGTCAGCGGTTCCTAAACAGATCAGCAGGGTGAGCATCTGAATGCTCAGAACAGCCGCGGCATTACCCCACCGGTGGTGTTTGTCGAGGAAGTTATTAACGCGGCTAGTGAAGTCCATGGGTTAAGTTTATCGGTGGGTAGCTACTACTCAGGTATGAGAAGGCCATGTACGCCAGCTGCATCATGATAAGTACTGGGGTTCTCAGGCTGCCCACACTGTGAGATTCGCGGGGTTGTGTGTGGGCGTGGTTCCGCACCAGCAGTAGGGTAGTAGCATGACTGAACAGCACCTCACCAACAGTATTGACCTCGCCGTAATCGCTGGCGACGGTATCGGCCCCGAAATTATTGCTCAGGCCCGGCGCGTACTTGACCGCGTATGCGAGCTCGATAGCATCGCCGTGACCTCAACCGACTACTCACTTGGGGCTGAGCACTGGCTAAAAACCGGTGAGACCCTGCCCGAGAGCACCATGGATGCGCTGAAAAAGCACGACGCTGTTCTTTTCGGCGCTATTGGTGCCGACCCGCGCAGTGGTGATATCCCCTCGGGCCTGATTGAGCGTGAGATGCTTCTGAAACTACGGTTCGCGTTCGACCACTACATTAACCTGCGCCCCGCGCGGCTGTACCCGGGGGCGGTGTCGCCGCTGAGCAACCCCGGCGAGATCGACTTCGTGGTGGTACGTGAAGGCACCGAAGGCCCCTACGCGGGTAACGGCGGTACCCTGCGTGAGGGCACGCAGGAGCAGATAGCAACTGAAGTGTCGCTCAACACCGCACACGGGGTCAGCCGCCTAATCCGGTACGCCTTCGAGCTGGCACAAGCCCGCCGCAAGAAGCTGACCCTCATCCACAAAACGAATGTGCTGGTGCATGCTGGCCGCCTGTACACCCGCCTTTTTGAGGAGATCGGGCGTGAATTCCCCGAGGTGCAGACCGACTACCTGCACATTGATGCGGCAACAATTTTCATGACCACCGACCCCTCACGGTTCGACGTGATCGTAACCGATAACCTATTCGGTGACATCCTGACCGACCAGGCCGGTGCAGTAACCGGCGGTATCGGGTACGCCGCCTCCGGCAATATTAACGCGGTGGGGAAGTTCCCCTCAATGTTCGAGCCCGTGCACGGTTCAGCCCCCGATATTGCGGGGCAGAATAAGGCAAACCCGACCGCCACAATCCTCGCAGCGGCCCTGCTGCTGCGGCACCTGGGCTATGAGTCGACCGCCGTGCGCATTGAGGAAGCAGTGGAGGCCGACATGCGCGCCAATGGTGCCCGCACCCGCACCACCGTTGAGGTTGGTGACGACGTGCTGGGCTTTATCGGCTAACCACCACCACCGGGCACCCGCACCCCAGCACGGGTGTGCGGTGCCAGACAGTCCCGGCAGCAATATGCGTGGTGCCCCCATATCGGGTACCCTAAAACAGGGTGCGGCGAGCACACACGGTTTGCCCACCGCTGGCGTGGTCACGAACCACAGCATCCCCACGCGCCACCCGCGCAGTTTAACGATGCGCACCGCTCACCTTCATTCGCGGGCGGCACACCAAGTAACGAACTCTCACGGAAGAAGAACCTCGATGGCCATCGAATTCAGCCACGAAACGAACCAAAACCCCGCCAGCGACGCCCGCCGCGCCGAGATCCTAGCCGACCCCGGGTTTGGCGATTACTTCACCGACCACATGGTCAGCATCGACTGGAACGGTGACTATAAAACCGGCGGTGAATGGTCGAACGCGCGGGTGCACGCCTACGGTCCGCTCAGCTTAGATCCCGCCGCTGCGGTTTTTCACTATGGCCAGGAAATCTTCGAGGGTATTAAGGGTTACCGCCACGCGGACGGTTCGGTGTGGACATTCCGGCCCGAGAAGAACGCGGCGCGCCTAAACCGCTCAGCATATCGTATGGTGTTGCCTCAGCTGCCCGAAGAGACCTTCATCGAATCCCTGAAACAGCTGGTGCAGGTGGATGAAAAATGGGTTCCCAGCGGTGAGGGAGAAGCGTTCTATTTCCGTCCGTTTATGATTGCGACCGAGGCATATCTGGGGGTTCGCCCTGCTCGTCACGTGGAGTATCATGTGATTGGGTCACCAGCCGGTAACTACTTCGGCACCCCCGAGCCGGTGGACATTTGGCTGTCCACGAAGTACGCCCGCGCTGGTGAAGGCGGCACCGGCACTGCAAAATGCGGCGGTAACTATGCTGCCGCCATGATCGCCCAGCTTGAAGGTGAAGAAAACGGCTGCAAACAGGTGATCTTCAAAGACCCGCACCGCAACGACGCGCTCGAAGAGCTGGGCGGCATGAACGTATTCTTCATCTACGGCAAAGAGAACAAGCTGGTCACCCCCGAACTGACCGGAACAATCCTAGAAGGCGTTACTCGCTCCTCAATTCTGCAGCTGGCCAAAGACCGCGGAATGACCGTTGAGGAACGCCCCATCACCCTGAACGAGTGGCGTGACGGCGTGGCATCCGGCGATATTACAGAGGTGTGCGCCTGCGGCACCGCAGCGGTCATCGCCCCCATCGGAAAGCTCAAAGCCGCTGATTTTGAGATTCCCGCAGCCTCCGAAGGGTTCGGTGAGATCTCCAAGAGCCTGCGTGAGGAACTCGTGGGTATTCAGACCGGCACGGTAGAAGACCGCCACGGCTGGATGACCCGCCTCGTCTAAAAAGCTCACCCCCGCACGTGGCTTTTCGACCGAAACGCACCTCATAGAGGCAGCCCCGGCCGGAAAGCCACGTTTCGCGCTTAAAATCCGTGCCGATTCCCTACCAGCCACCACCGCGCCGGGGTACACTTGAGACAAGCAGAAGGGAGGTTCTGAACCGGGTCACACCCGTGCAGGGCCTCCTTTTGCGCACTCAAAACCACACGGTGCGGGTGCGCACCACCGATACACCAGGTTCAACCGAGGGAGACCCCATGCACAAGCTGGCCATTATTACCGCCGTAGCCCCCGACCGCGCCGACCACCTGCACGAAACCGCCCAATCCGTGGCCCAAACCCGCAACCACCTCAACATCCAGTGGATCGTGGTGTGGGACGGCGTGAGCACCCAACCCGTCGAACACGCAGACGCACAACTAACCACCGGCAAACTCTGCAGCGGCGCCTCCGTAGCCCGCAACACCGCACTCCCTACGGTCGAGGCCGAATACCTGCTCAAACTCGACGCCGACGACGTGCTCAACCCCGAAGGCGTGGCCGCCACCATCCACCAGCTTGAGAAAAACCCAGACGCCGGGTGGGCCGCCGCAAACATGCTCATCCACGGCACCGGCGAACGCACCGAACACTGGGCCAACACCCCAGAAACCTACCCCGAAGGCACCCTTGCCGGGCTCTGGACCGTGCCCTTCCCGCTACACCCCGGCGCCGTCATCTACCGCACCGACCGCGTACTCCAAGCCGCAGGCTGGCCCGCCCTCAACAGCGCCGAAAACCTAGGGCTGCTCCTGCACGTCGCAGAAGACACCCAAGGGCTGCGGGTACCCGACGTACTCGTCTACCACCGCCAATGGGACGCCCAAGAAAGCCAACAAGAATACGCCCCCCAACGCGAAGAGCAAGCCCTCAAAACCATCCGCGCCACCATTAACGCCCGCCGCGGACGCACCGGCCGCGAACCCGTATACTTCCGTACCCGCTAAACCCCGCCGCAGACGCAGACAACCCGGCGGCTGACACCACCGCCGGGCTGGTACCCTAGAGGGTATGCGTATTGCACGATTTACCGTAGATGACGAACTACACTTCGGCCTCGTCGAAGGCGAAGAAGGCGCCGAAACCCTGCGCGTTCTCGCCGGTGACCCGTTCTACAACGGCATAGAACCAACCGGTGCAACCCACCGGCTAGATGATGTGCGCCTGCTCGCGCCCATCATCCCACGCTCAAAAGTAATCGGCGCTATCGCCAACTGGGCGGGCACACCGGCACCGGCCGCACCACAGTTCTTCACCAAACCCAACACCACCGTGGTAGGCCCCGGCGACCCCGTCACCCTCCCTGACTACTCCGAAGCGGTCAGCCCCGAAGGTGAACTCGCCGTCGTCATCGGGCGCATCGCAAAATCCGTGCCGCTAGAACGCGTACCCGAAGTCGTGTTCGGCTACACCGTAGCCAACGACCTCACCGCCCGCGACGTCATGGACACCGACGCCCAATGGACACGCGCTAAAAGCTTCGACGGCTCAACCCCGCTCGGGCCCTGGATCGAAACCCAGCTCGACACCGACTCGCTGAACATCACCACCTGGGTAGACGGTGACACCCTCCAAGAAGGCAACACCTCCGAGATGCACTACAGCGTGGCTGAACTGGTCGCCGCCGCATCAGAAGTCTTCACCCTCTTACCGGGCGACATTATCCTCACCGGAACCCCCGCAGGAACCACCGTGCTGCACGAAGGCAACGAGGTCGAGGTGGAAGTTGAAGGAATCGGCGCGCTCGTCACCCGAATCCGCAGCTAACCCACCCCACCCGGCACCGGATAAGCGGGTACCGAACAGCACCCCCGCCCCGCCACCGAAACCTCTGACACATATATAGGAGAACAATAATGACCGAATACCGCGGCCCCGCGCTCGCAGACGCGAGCCAGACCCGCGTCCGTTTCTGCCCCTCACCGACCGGAACCCCGCATGTGGGCATGGTACGCACCGCCCTGTTCAACTGGGCGTACGCGCACCACACCGGCGGCAAACTGGTGTTCCGTATCGAAGACACCGACGCGGCCCGCGATTCGGAAGAGTCGTTCAACCAGGTGCTTGAGGGCCTGCACTGGCTGGGCATTGACTGGGACGAAGGGGTGGGCGTGGGCGGCCCCCACGAGCCGTACCGGCAGTCGCAGCGCATGGACCTGTACGCCGAGGTCATTCAGAAGCTCAAAGACGGCGGCTACATTTACGAAGATTTCTCAACCCCTGATGAGGTGCGTGAACGCCGTAAAGCTAAAGGTGAAGACCCGCAGTTAGGGTACGACAACTATGACCGCACCCTAACTGAGCAGCAGAAAGAGGCGTTCCGCGCCGAAGGCCGCCAGCCCGTGTGGCGCCTGCGCATGCCTGAGGAAGACATTACGTTTAATGACCTGGTGCGCGGTGAAATCACGTTCCGGGCCGGTTCGGTACCGGACTATGTGGTGGTGCGCGCAAACGGCAAGCCGCTGTACACTCTCGTGAACCCGGTGGATGATGCGCTCATGGGCATCACCCACGTGCTGCGCGGTGAAGACCTGCTCTCGTCAACCCCGCGCCAGATCGCCCTGTACCGTGCCCTCATTGATGTGGGTGTTACCGAGTTCATCCCCGAATTTGGGCACCTGCCCTATGTGATGGGGCAGGGTAATAAGAAGCTTTCAAAGCGTGACCCCGAGTCGAACCTGTTTTTGCTGCGTGAGGCCGGGTTCATTAAAGAGGGCCTGCTGAATTACCTCTCACTGCTGGGCTGGTCGCTCTCAGCAGACCAAGACGTGTTTACGGTGGACGAGCTGGTGCAGCATTTCGATGTGCACGACGTGGTGGGCAACCCGGCACGTTTCGACGTAAAAAAAGCCGAAGCCATTAACGGCGACCATATTCGCCGCCTGGATGCCGCCGATTTCCGGGACCGCCTGGTGCCGTACCTGCAGGCGGCGGGTGTGCTGGGGGAGCAGCTGAGCGAACAGCAGGAGCAGGTGCTCACGCAGGCCGCCCCGCTGGTGCAGGAGCGCATGCAGCTTCTGGGTGAGGCGCCTAAACTTCTGGCGTTCCTCTTCACCGCTGATGAAGATATTACGGTGGCTGATGATGCGCGTAAGCAGCTGAAAGAATCCGCCCCGCAGGTTCTTGCCGCCGCCATTGAGGCGCTCGAACCCATCACCGAATGGGATTCTTCTCACATTGAGGCGGCGCTGCGTTCGGCGATCGTTGAGGGCCTGGACATCAAGCCACGCCTGGCATTCGGGCCTGTACGCATCGCAGTTTCAGGGGAGCGTATCTCCCCGCCGCTGTTCGAATCTATGCAGATTCTGGGGAAGGAATCATCGCTGAAGAGGCTGCGTAAACTAGCAGCCGATTTGGGGGAGTAGAATATTACTTAGCCCCTTTCTGAAAGTGCCGCCCGACCCGCCGCCTGCCACGCGCAGGGCGGGCCGGGCGGTTCTCTTATACCCCCGTGCGCAACCGGTAGAGTGGTGCGCGCACTATGGGCGCAGGGTGCGCACAGCTTATGCTTATAGCAGTGCAGGAACCGCTGAGAGGCTACGATGCTGGAGATTTTTAGCAGTAAAAAACGCGTGTGGCGTGCCGTTCGTAAAGGCACGGTGATGGCGTTCGCAAACGCATCGATCATTATGCTCATCGCAACCGTTGCCGATGCGCTGCGGTCTGTGTGGACTATTGTGGTGATTATGGTGGCAAGCCTGCTGGCGTATTTCGCCGCCTACCAAGAGGCACGTTTTGACGACGAACAAGACGCCTGGGAGGCGCAGCAGAAAGCCCAGGCTGAAGCCGCTGACACCAGCAGCACTGAGCTGGAGAAAGGACAATAAGGATGACCCGCAAAGATGTGGCGCTGGCACTGACGATTTCCGTTGCCGCCCTGCTGCTGTATGTGGGGGTAAAACAGGTGCTGGGCGGGCACTGGGACTGGGTGACGTTCGTGATCTGGGTGCTGGGTGCGCTGCTGTTTGGGTTCGGCATGGTGTACGCAAAATCGTTCCTAATGCGCCTGGTAGATGAGATGAACGAGGACGGCGTGGCCCCTGAAACGCAGCGTAAACGACAGCCCTCCACCGGCGGTAAGGACAGCACGAACAGCGACAGCGAACCAGAAGCAAGGAAGACCACAAACGAACACCCAAGCACGGACAGGAACGGTGATTAAAAGCACCAGACAAAGGCACGGTATGCATAGTCAGGAGTAGTTGCCAGACTTTGCGCACCTGCCCAGAACCGGAACCATCGCTGAGGCACAGCAGCACCCGATGAGAAAAACCTCAGAAAAATATTGGCCATGCTCACCAGTGTTTATGCTTGTCAGAGCGTTCTATGGGATAGTTTTCCGGGTTCAGAGACAGAATTTCACGCCCGCCAGGCCCGTGAAGACTTGCAGGGTGCCCAACAGTTCGGTATAGTATTCTTCGTTGTGCGGTTGTAGCTCAGTTGGTAGAGCACCACCTTGCCAAGGTGGATGTCGCGAGTTCAAGTCTCGTCAACCGCTCCACCAAGCCCCCAAAGGTAAAACCTTCGGGGGCTTTCGCTTTGGTTGTTACTTTTCTAGACCGCACGGTATTTGCACTAATACCGTTGCTTATGGGGAGGGGAGAGAACAAACGTTCCGCTGAATACTTTTGAGATTATCACGACTATTGGTTTTCAGTAGCAGCCGTGCGGAGTTTCGCCTGTATGCTGTGGGAATAAATTTTAGAATCCCGTGAGTAAACCCTAAAGGTGCGGTAGAATTGGTTGCGAAGGCTCCTGGCTCTGTAATCTAGTTATTGGAATAGCCATTGACTAGTGGGTAAAACCTCTAGTCAGTGGCTATCTTCTTGCCCAAAATAAGCATAGGATAAGTTTTAAAAAACATACCGCCCTCTGCTAAGCAGCAAGAGGACGGTGAGAAGTCAGCGCCAAGATGCGCCTTATTGGGAACCTTCATTTTCCAGGAATAACTGTAACAGACGGCGGTACGGCTCGCAAGTGCAGGTGGCAGGGGATTACGCCTAATGGCATTCGTCATAGAATCTTAAAAATCAGATAAAACTTGTGCAGAGTTCGAAAAATCAGTATAGGGTTATACACGGGAAGGTAAATCCTATCTTCATTTTTACCCCATCCGCAGAGACAAAGGCTGTTTCTGTGTGGGTACACATAGACTCGCTCGTTGAAGGAGTATACGTATGTCTGAGCACACCAAATATCGGATTGGTAT
>ERZ773071.174-NODE-174-length-11984-cov-3.83821_pt1 | contig 11984 bp, 10 predicted proteins | sample MGYA00580621_ERZ773071 | MGnify/ENA primary metagenome ERZ773071 (study PRJEB29015, sample SAMEA2738136) | human oral metagenome | biome: human oral; feature: human-associated habitat; material: saliva | place: China | collected 2211 ... | reverse complement strand
AGACCGGGACTTAGGCGTGGGGACACCCGCAAACGGTCTTAACCAGACCCCCTGCCCGACCAGGCCGGGAGTCCAACGACCGATCATACCAGGAAGGGGCCTTTTCGTCATATCCCTAGGCGTTCTCGCGCCTCGTAAGGTCGGTCACGTGTCGGAGGCGTCAGTCGCCGTGCGTGCGGTAGTGCTCCTCGAGGGCGTCGACGATGAGCTGCCAGGTCTTCTTGGGAAGGATCGCACCCTCGCGGCGAACGTCGGTGGCCTTGACCCACAGGGCGCGGTCGAGGCGAACCTCAGAGGGGCGTCCCTTGGAGTCCCAGTCGCCCGCGCCGATGTCGAGCCAGTAGCGTCCGGCAGCAGCTTCCTGGGCGGCGTCGCGCGTGTGGTCCTTGCTCGTCAGCTGCAGGATGTACACGCCCTCGCCCTGCGCGCCGATGACGACGGCTGGGCGATCCTTTCCGACGGAGGCGTCCTCCTGGTAGGGCACCCAGGTCCACACGACCTCGCCGGGATCCGCGTCGCCGTCCATGACGGGCGTGTACGAGGCGTGGGTGAGTGCGTCCGCGATGCTGGCTTCGCGAATCGAGGTCCGAGGGCGGTTCGAGGTCGCCGGATCCTCGTACTGGTGGTGGGAGCCGGAGTGCGCTGAAGAAGACGAGGACGAACGCGGCTTGGGAGTTGACTTATTGCTCGACTGACGCTGCCCCGTCTTGGTGGTCGTGGTGTTCTTCTGTGCCTCCTCTGCGGCGCCGGAAAAGACGCCGATGAGGAAGTTGATGATGCCCCTGACGATTGAGTTCATGGCACCAGCATACGGCAGCCGTCGAGGGCTGTGTTTCATCCACAGGGTGCCTCATCGCTCGCAAGTTATCCACAGGCTTCGTTCTGACGCGTGACAGTGCATATCGAATGGTGTCACTCTGTCATTGTTCGCAGGTGAACACGCAACAATAGAAAGGCGACGACGATGTTGACTGCAACGATGCACGGACCGATTGTTTCTCTGGATGCGCTGGCTGGGGGTGGCACGCATGAGGGTCACAATACGAGCGCGACGCGGGCGCGGTCCTCGATCCAGGAATCCGTCCGCTGCGGTGCCTCGGGGAAGATCGACAAGGCGCTAGAACACGGACTGGAGGCCTATCGAGACGAGGAGGCACCCACCGAACTGCGCCTGGAGGCAGCCAAGCTCTGTATTGACTGGTATGCGGCTCTGGGGTCCTATGGACAGTGTCGGAAGCTGGCCGCCGAGGCGGCTCGGCTGGGGGAGAGATACCTGGAGCGCTGCCATCCGATCATCCTGATGCTCCGTAACTCCGAAGCCTACTGGCTCGCCATCCTCGGCCAGCATGACATGGCGATCCGTAAGTTCTCGGCCCTTCTGGCCGACCTGAAGCACTGCCCGGACTTGGATCCGCAGATTTCTATCGCTATCCGCAATAACTCGGCGATGCCGTGGAAGCACACGGGTAAGTGGGGAAAGGCTGCGCGCGTGTATCGCGAGCTTCTTTCTGAAATGGAGGCCCAGTGCGAGGAGGCCGACATGACGCTGCTGACGGTGCGCGACAACCTCGCCGAGGTCCTGTCCGCGGATCGTCACTACGACGAGGCCATCGCCCTGTATGAGCGCAACATGGACGCCCTGCTGACCGTCGCGGACCATGGCGACTGGCGCGTCCTGCGGCTGCGCAACGAGATTGCGCGCAACACCTGGATGGGAGGAGACCGAGACGCGGGCGAGGACCTGTGGACCGTTCTGGCCGAGGACTGCCGCAGGTACCTGGGGGATCGAGACCCGATGACCGCACGCATCCGCACGATCCTCCTGACTCTCGCGACGCTGCGCGGAGATGAGGACAGGGCGATGTCGATCGCCCGCAAGCTCCGAGATGACCACCCCGATGACTGGGAGGAGTGTGACTTCAGTGAGGCCGCCGCGCTGCTCGCCGAGTCGCAGAGTGGGGGAGGGGCCTCGATCGTGTGAGGCGTGGCCACTGTGCGCGACTTCCCGCGCCTGAACTGGCACAAAGTCCTATGACAATGGGACGATAAGGAGGTTAACGACTTCACGGAGGTTCACGTGCCCATCCCCACGCCCGCGCAGCAGGCGCAGATTCGCCCGGCCCATACCCCGCAGGGGCAGATCCGTAACTTCTGCATCATCGCCCATATTGATCATGGGAAGTCGACGCTCGCGGACCGCATGCTCCAGCTGACCGGCGTCGTCGAGGCGCGCGAGATGCGCGACCAGTACCTCGATCGCATGGACATCGAGCGCGAGCGTGGCATCACGATTAAGAGCCAGGCGGTGCGCATGCCGTGGGCGCACGAGGGCACCCCCTACGCGCTCAACATGATCGACACGCCCGGTCACGTGGACTTCACGTACGAGGTCTCCCGATCCCTGGCGGCCTGCGAGGGTGCGGTTCTACTTATCGACGCCGCGCAGGGCATCGAGGCCCAGACGCTCGCGAACCTGTACCTGGCCCTTGAGAACGACCTGGCGATCATCCCGGTCCTCAACAAGATCGACCTGCCGGGCGCGCAGCCCGAAAAGTACGCGCACGAGGTCGCTCAGCTCATCGGCTGCGACGAGAGCGAGGTCCTGAAGGTCTCCGGCAAGACCGGCGAGGGTGTCGAGGACCTCCTCGACCGCATCGTCGAGGTCGTCCCCGCCCCCGAGGGCACCCTCGACGCCCCCACGCGCGCGATGATTTTCGACTCCGTGTACGACACCTACCGCGGCGTCGTCACCTACGTGCGTGTCGTCGACGGCGTGCTATCGACCCGTCAGCGCGTGCGCATGATGTCGACGGGCGCCACCCACGAGCTCCTGGAGCTGGGCGTCATCTCGCCCGAGCCGAAGCCTGAAGAGGGTATCGGCGCCGGCGAGGTTGGATACCTGATCACGGGCGTGAAGGACGTGCGTCAGTCCCGCGTCGGCGACACCGTCACCAGCCAGGTGCGCGGCGCGACCGAGGCTCTCGAGGGCTACCGAGACCCGAACCCGATGGTCTTCTCCGGTATCTACCCGGTCGATGGATCGGACTTCCCGGACCTGCGCGACGCCCTCGAGCGCCTCCAGCTCAACGACGCGGCGCTGACCTTCGAGCCCGAATCCTCCGCGGCCCTCGGCTTCGGCTTCCGCTGCGGCTTCCTCGGACTGCTCCACCTGGAGATCATCCGCGAGCGTTTGGAGCGTGAGTTCAACCTTGACCTCATCGCCACCGCCCCGAACGTCGTCTACCGCGTTGTCACGGAGGACGGCACCGAGGTGCGCGTCGACAACCCGAGCGAGTTCCCCGAAGGTAAGATCTCGGAGGTGCGCGAGCCCGTCGTCAACGCGACGATCCTGACACCCACCGAGTTCACGGGAACCATCATGGAGCTGTGCCAGGAGCGCCGCGGCTCGATGCAGGGCATGGACTACCTGAGCGAGGACCGCGTGGAGCTGCACTACCAGCTGCCCCTCGCCGAGATCGTCTTCGACTTCTTCGATCAGCTCAAGTCCCGCACGCGCGGCTACGCCTCGCTGGACTACCAGGAGAGCGGCGAGCAGAGCGCCGACCTCGTCAAGGTCGACATCTTGCTCAACGGTGACCGCGTCGACGCGTTCAGTGCGATCGTTCACCGCGACGGCGCCTACAACTATGGCCAGCGCATGACGAAGCGCCTGAAGGAACTCATTCCCCGCCAGCAGTTCGAGATCCCGGTCCAGGCCGCGGTCGGCGCGCGCGTCATCGCCCGCGAGACCATCAAGGCCCTGCGCAAGGACATGCTCGCCAAGTGCTACGGCGGCGACATCAGCCGTAAGCGCAAGCTGCTCGAGAAGCAGAAGGAAGGTAAGAAGCGCATGAAGTCCATCGGCCGCGTCGACGTGCCGCAGGAAGCCTTCATTGCCGCCCTGACCTCCGACGTTCCGACGGGCAAGAAGTGAGCGGGGATCAGATGAACGAGGCCGTGGAGGGGAATGTTCCCGCCGGCCAGCGCGAGGATCGTCGCCCGGGCGAGGCTCCCGAGGGCACGGTCTTCATGAGCCGCACGAAGTCTTTCACGCGGCGTACGCGTGAGCTACCGGCGAACCTTGCGCGCACGTGGGAGGCCCACGCGCATCGCTACGTGGTGGAGCCGCGCCGCGGCGTCGGCTACACGACGGTTGCGCAGGACTTCACCCTTGACCTGACCGAGCTCTTCGGGCGCAGCGCCCCCGTGACCCTTGAGATCGGCTCGGGTACCGGCGAGCAGCTCGTCGCGGCGGCGGCCGCGCATCCCGAGCGCAACTTCCTGGCCCTCGAGGTCTGGGTCCCGGGTATCGCCAAGCTGGTTTCCAAGGCGGTTGAGGCCGACGTGGACAACATCCGCGTCATCGAGGCCGACGCAGCCCAGGCGCTCCCCATCATGCTGGAGGACGCGTGCCTGGACGAGGTCTGGACCTTCTTCCCCGACCCGTGGCGCAAGGCCCGGCATCGCAAGCGTCGCCTCGTCTCTGATTCCTTCGCGCTCGAGGTCGCGCGCCTGCTGCGCGATCGCGGAGCGTGGCGCCTGGCCACCGACTGGGACGACTACGCCTGGCAGATGCGCGACGTCGTCGAGGCCTGCGAGCTCTTCGATAACCCGTACGCGGGGCAGCGCCCGGATCCCGAGGATCCCCAGCCTGAGCGCGGCGGATTCGCTCCGCGCTTTGAGGGCCGCGTCGTCACGCACTTCGAGACCCGAGGCATCGATGCGGGCCGCCGCGCCCACGACATCGTCGGCATTCGTCGCCCCCGTGGCTGAGTCCAGCATGGGGGACGGCGCCACCTCCGCGCTGGCGGGAGGGTGCTCGTGAGCCCCGCCCAGCCAGACGGCCAGCGCTGGCCAGACGACGGTGCTCTGGACCCCGGCCTCGTCGAGGCGGAGGCCCGGCGTCCGCTCTCCCTGTACGTGCACGTGCCGTTTTGTCGCGTGCGATGCGGCTACTGCGACTTCAACACCTACACGGTGGGCTTTGGGCCCGGCGCGCAGGTGGGGGACTATGCCCCGTCGGTCCTGGCTGAGGCCTCTCTGGCCGCCCGCGTCATGGCCGAGTCCGGGCTGCCCGAACGCGAGGCTCGGACGGTCTTTTTCGGTGGCGGAACGCCCACCATGCTCGATACCGGCGAGCTGATCGCGATTCTCACGGGTTTGCGCGAACGCATTGGTATCGCCCCAGGGGCAGAAGTGACCCTCGAGGCCAATCCTGACACGGTGACGCGCGAGGGGCTTGCCGCTCTTGCTGACGCCGGTTTCACCCGAGTGTCCTTCGGCATGCAATCCGCTGTGCCCACGATCCTGGCGACGTTGGACCGCACGCATACGCCCGAGCGCGTTCCCCTCGCTGTTGAGTGGGCGAAGGAAGTGGGCCTGTCGACCTCCGTCGACCTCATCTACGGCACGCCCGGGGAGAGCCTTGCCGACTGGGAGAGGTCCCTGCGTGCCGCCCTGTCCTACGAGACCGACCACATCAGCGCCTACGCCCTCGTCGTCGAGGAGGGAACCAAGATGGGCGCGCAGGTGGCCAGGGGAGAGTTGCCGACCCCGGATCCGGATGACGAGGCCGCCAAGTATGAGCTGACCGATGCCCTCCTCGGTGAAGCCGGTTACGCCTGGTACGAGATCTCGAACTTTGCGCGTGCGACCGACGCGGACCTGGCGTCGGGACGCCCGTCCACGTTCTACGCGCACGCGTCGGCACACAACCTCGCCTATTGGCGCAACTGGGACTGGTGGGGCCTGGGTCCCGGCGCTCACTCGCACGTGGGCCGCATGCGCTGGTGGAACGTCAAGAACCCGGGCGCGTACGCCGCTCGGCTGCGCGATGGCCGTTCCGCTGCCTACGCCGGAGAAATCCTGGATGAGGAGACGCGCGAGCTCGAGCGCGTCATGCTGGGCGTGCGTACGTCCGAGGGGATCGAGTTGGCTGGCCTACCCGGCACTCGTCAGGCTGACGAGGCCGGGGCTTTGGTGGATGCCGGCGTGGCCTCGGGTGGTCGCGTCGCCGCGCTCATTGCGGATGGCCTCATTGACGGTGCCGCCGCCCTGAGGGGGCGTGCGATTCTGACGCTGCGTGGACGGCTGCTCGCTGATTATGTGACCCGCGAATTGATGGGATATTGAGTCGGTTTTCCTGACGATTCTCCGTAATCTGAATGCGGTGGTAAACGATCGTTTTCGCCTATAAATCCCGTGCTAGGACTTGTATATGCCTCAATACAAGTAAAACTGTGGATAGTTTTGTAAGGTATTCATAAGTGTTTAAGTACTGCGAATGTGACAAGCTTGGATTACGTAGCAATACTGTTGACATCATGGTTGAAATATGTTTGCCTAGGTATGTCATGTGAAGCCGTGCTGTCTGCTGGTCGTCTCCTTGAGAGGGCTTGTGGAGGGGCAGATACAAGGAAAAGTGTGGTATTGTGACTCTGCGATACGCTGTCATTGCTGACATCGTGGGCTCTCGTACGTTGACCAATCGTGCAGACGCTCAGAGAATCTTTGAAGCGGCCTTGGAACGGGCCAGTGAGGGGCTGGCTCTCCTGCAGGCTCCTTACTCGACGGTGGGGGACGAGTTCCAGGCGGTTGCCTACACGCTCGAGGACGCTCTTCTCCTGACGCTGCGCGCGCAGCTTCTTCTTCCCCCGCAGCTCCAGCTGCGCTTCGGCATTGGTGCCGGTCGGATTGAGGAGTTTGCGTCGGGCGTGCATCGCCAGGCTCCGGCCCGTGGTCGCGGCGCGGACTCAGCTGCTCTTCAGGATGGATCCGCGTGGTGGGCGGCCCGAGCCGCGATCAACCGTGCGCACGATGTACAGGATTCCTCGAACCCCTTTATTCGCACGTGGTTCATGGCGCACGCGTCCGTCGAATCCGAGTTTTCTCCGCACTGCCAGACCTGCATCAACGCCATGCTGAGCCTGCGCGATCATTCGATTCTCAAGCTGTCGGCGCGTCATCGTCGCATCACGGCTTCGCTGCTGCTGGGTAAGACGCAGGTGGAGATCGCCCGCGTCGAAAAGCTCTCGCAGCAGGCTATTTCGGACTTTGCTCGGGGCACGGGGGCGGGGCTCATTCAGTCTTCACTGATCATCGCGGAGGCCGCTCGTGCATGAAGTTCTTCTCCTAGGCATCGCCGCCTCGGAGCTGACCGTACTTCTCACCTCTGACCCGCGCCGCTGGTCGCGACGCCTGTCGCTCTTTCTGACACTGCTCCTCGCGGTGATCTGCTACTGCTGGTTCATCCTGGGCGTGAGCGCCGTCGCGAACGCGATCGGTGCGACGCTCGCTCTTGTGTGGTTCGCTTGGGACCTCGTTGACTCGTCGGCGCGCGGCGTTCTCGCTCGCTGGGCGTTGGCGTCCGTCGGCTTCGTTGCCCTGCTGAGTCTGAATCCGTTGAACTTTCCCCTGCTGTCGCTGCGTTCGGGGCGCTCCATCGACCTGATCATCGCGGTTCTCTTCCTCGTCACGGGGCCTGTCAATCACCTGATAACCGCGATCCTGCAGTGCGCGCGCGGCCGCGCATCTGATCCCGTCTCCGGGTGGATTAATGCTCCCGTCCTGCCGGCGATGGCGGCTGACGAGGAGGATGCTGATCGTGGCGTGGATGAGGGCGCGGAGCCCGAGATCATTTCCGGTGCGCTGCCCCTCTTGGGGGCGCAGTCGGACGAGGAGAAAGTGACGGCTCTGCGTGGCGGGCGCTGGATCGGTCCGCTTGAGCGTCTGCTCATCATCGTCCTGGCCGGCGCGGGTGCAGAGGTTGCGATCGCTGCGGTCGTCGCTGCCAAGGGAGTCATCCGATTCCCCGAGATCTCACAGGATGCGACGGGGGAGAAGGCTGAGGAGTTCCTGATCGGTTCGGTCTCCTCGTGGATCCTCGCTGCCCTCGTGGCGATGCTCATTCGCGTCGTTAGTTTGCATTGAGCTCTGCGCCGCTAGAGTATGCCGGGTGAATAGCTTAGACCCTTACGGCCGCAACATCTTCGCTCACGACCCGCATCGCGACGGTCCGGGAGCGAGGCGTCCGCGCTCGCAGGCCGTCCACGTCGAGATCGGCATGGTCCTCGAAGATGTGGCCTCCGGATGGGTTGGCGCCGTGACGCGCGTGGAGAAGTCTGGTGGTATCCACCTTGTTGAACTCGAGGATCGTCGAGGAGTGCGGCGCTCCTTCCCCCTAGGACCCGGCTTCTGGCTCGAGGGTCGCCCCATCGAGGCGCTGCCTCCGCGCCCGGCTCCCGCCCAGGCCTCGCCGAGCGAGCAGGTGAGTGCATCCGGACGGCGCATTACGAACTCCGGATCCTTCGCGCCCGCTGATAGCGGTCCGAAGGTCGCCAAGCGCTCGCGCATCTGGGTGGAGGGACGCCACGACGCGGAACTCGTCCAGCACGTGTGGGGCGAGGACTTGGCCGAGGCCGGGATCGCTGTGCAGCTCCTTGAGGGCGTCGACAACCTTGAGGCAATCCTGGAGGTTTTCGGTCCGACCGACACTGCCCGAGCGGGAATCCTTGTCGACCACATGGTCCCCGGATCGAAGGAGTCTCGCATCGCCGAGGCCGTATCGGCCAGGTGGCCCGGCGCTGTTCTCGTCCTCGGCCACCCGTTCGTCGACATCTGGCAGGCGGTGAAACCCGCCCGCGTGGGCCTCGAGCGCTGGCCGGACGTGCCTCGCGGCATCGACATCAAGCACGGCACCCTCGACGCCCTCGGTTGGCCGCACGCCGACCAGCGTGACATCGCCATGGGATGGAAGCGGATCCTGTCCACCGTGCGCACCTATCGCGACCTTGAGCCGGCGCTGCTCGGGAGGGTTGAGGAGCTCATAGACTTCGTGACCGTGCCCTGGGCGCAATGAGTCGCGCAGCCTGAGTGTGAGGTTCGCGCTGGGCGCACACCCGGCTCGGCCCTCATGTCGCCCCCGATTGGCTGCGAGGAGTAGCATTGGCACTCAGGAAGTAGGAGTGCCAGAACGGGAGGAGATGGCATGACACGCAACAGCGCACAGAATCGCAGGCTCGACGTCCTGCGCGCCATCGTCACCCAGTACGTGGCCACCCGTGAGCCCGTCGGCTCTAAGGCCATCGCCGCCGGAGGGCTCGGTGTCTCATCCGCGACCATCCGCAACGATATGGCGGTGCTGGAGGAAGCCGGCCTCATCTATCAGCCCCACACCTCGGCCGGGCGCGTGCCGACCGACCGCGGCTACCGCGTGTTCGTTGATCGTCTCGCCGAACTGAAGCCGATGAGTGGGCCTGAGCGCCACGCCCTCGAGACCTTCCTGGCCGAGTCCGTCGATATCGACGACGTCGTGGAGCGATCTGTTCGTCTCCTCGCCCAGGTGACGCACCAGGTCGCCCTCGTGCAGTACCCGGCCGTCGGCTCCGTGCGCGTGCGCCACGTGGAGCTCGTCACCCTGGCCCCCCTCGAAGTCATCGCTTTGGCGCCTGGCCGAGTTCTCATCGTCGTCGTCACCACGGACGGCGAGGTCGGGGAGCGCAGCCTCACCCTCCACGCGCCCCTCGACGACGCGCAGCTGCGCGAGGTGCGCGAACACCTGCGCCACCACTGCGACGGCGCGACCTCTGGAACCGCGCAGTCCTGCGTCGACGAAGCCACGGCCTCGGCCCGGCCCGAGCTGGTGGGAACGGTCGCCGCGATCGGCGCCGCGCTGACGGACGTGCTGAGCGGCCAGAGCGAGTCGAAGATCGTCGTCGCGGGTGCCGCGAACCTGGCCCGTGGTGCCCTTGACTTCCGTGACATTGCCCCTGTCTTGGACGCCCTCGAGGAGCAGGTCGTCCTCATGCGTCTCTTCGCCGAGACCGACCCGGGCGACGACGTTCACGTGAGCATCGGCGCCGAGAATCCCCACGATGGCCTGGCGGAAGCCGCCGTCGTGACGGGCACCTACCGCGCCGGCGCCGACGATTCTGTCGGATCAGCGCACCTCGGCATCGTTGGCCCCATGCGCATGGACTACGCGCGCACCATGAGCTCCGTGCGAGCGGTCGCCGCCTACCTGTCGCGATACCTCGCCTCCCAGCGCGGCGACTAAGCCGCCCCACAGACGTTGATGAACATCCCCCACGAGAAGAAAGAGCAGCCGTGAGAGACTACTACGAGGTTCTCGGTGTCGCCCGTGACGCCAGCCAGGACGAGATTAAGAAGGCCTACCGCAAGCTCGCGCGTAAGCTTCACCCCGACTACGCGGGAGCCGACTCCGAGGAAGCCTTTAAGGAGCTGTCCGTTGCCTACGAGACGCTCTCGGATCCCGAGAAGCGCCAGATGTACGACATCGGCGGTCCCGACGCGCTGCACGGCGGCGCGGGTGCGGGCGCCGGCTTCGGCGGATTCTCCGACATCTTCGAGGCCATGTTCAGCGGCGGCTTCGGTGCGTCCGCTGCGGGCCCGGCTTCCCGAGTGCGCCGCGGCAAGGATAAGCAGGTGACCGTCGACATCACCCTGGAGGACGCCGCCTTCGGTGCCGCCAAGGAGGTCTCTTTCGACACCCACGTCCTGTGCGACGCCTGCAACGGCTCGATGTGCGAGCCGGGTACGTCGCCCACGCAGTGCACCACCTGCCACGGCTCGGGCTTTGTCACCCAGATTCAGAACTCGCTCTTCGGCCGCATGCAGACGCAGGCTCCCTGCCCGTCGTGTCAGGGATACGGCAACACGATTGCGACCCCGTGCGCCGAGTGCTCGGGAGCGGGTCGCGTGCGCACACGTCGCACCCTCAACATCAACATCCCGGCGGGTGCCTCCGAGGGGACCCAGATTCGCGTCAGCGGCGAGGCCGAGGTCGGTCCGGGCGGCGGCCCCAACGGCGACCTGTATCTGCTGATCCGCGAGAAGAAGCATCCCGTGTTCGATCGCCGAGGCGACGACCTGCACACGTGGATCACGATCCCGATGACCACGGCGGCGCTGGGCACCGAGTTCGAGCTGGAGACTCTCGACGGTAAGAAGACCGTGACGATCAACCCGGGCACCCAGCCCAACGACGACATCGTCCTGGAGGGCCTGGGCGTCGGCCACCTGCAGCGCTCGGGCCGCGGATCTATGCACGTGCACGTGGACGTGCAGATCCCCAAGAAGCTCGACGAGAAGTCTCGCGAGCTGCTCGAGGAGTTGGCGAAGGTGCGCGGCGAGGTTCGCGTGGAGCCCCATCGTCAGCAGTCCTCGTTCTTTGACAAGCTTCGCGACACCTTCATGGGGTGATGCGCCGTGACGCTGCCTGTTTTCCTTGGCTCGGACCTGACCCCGCCCCTTGAGTCCCTGTCCGTGGGGGACAGCGCGACCCTCGCGGGTGCCGAGGGGCGTCACGCTGCCTCCGTGCGCCGCATCGGCGCGGGGGAGTGGGTTGACGTCGTGGATGGCGTGGGAGCGCGCGCGACCTGCGAGGTGAGCGGGAGCGACAAGTCCTCGCTGTCCCTCATCGTGCGCGAGCTCGTGCGCGAGGATGCCCCGTATCCCGAGGTGATCCTCGTTCAGGCGCTGGCCAAGGGCGGGCGCGACGAGGCCGCCGTCGAAATCTGTACGGAGATCGGCGTCGACAGGGTGATCCCGTGGGCCTCCCAGCGTGCGATCGTCCAGTGGAAGGGTTCGAAGGCCGAGAAGGGGCGCGCCAAGTGGGAGGGGGTGGCCCGTGCGGCCGCCAAGCAGTCCCGCCGCGCCTTCGTCCCGCTCGTTGAGGATGTCCAGGACAGCCGCGAGCTTGCCTCCTGGGTTTCCTCCCTCACGCACGAGGGCGGGGTGGCCTTCGTCTGCCACGAGGAGGCGACAGATTCGCTCGGGGCTGCGCTCGCGCGGGTCCAGGAAGCGTCCGTGGACGGGGCTCTTCCCGCCCGCATCGCCCTGATCGTTGGGCCGGAGGGCGGCATCGGAGCCGAGGAGACGGCGCAGCTGGTGGACGCGGGTGCCCGCACGATCGGGCTGGGAGACAACGTCCTGCGTTCCTCCACGGCCGGCGCGGTCGCGCTCAC
>ERZ773071.173-NODE-173-length-12066-cov-4.72425_pt1 | contig 12066 bp, 7 predicted proteins | sample MGYA00580621_ERZ773071 | MGnify/ENA primary metagenome ERZ773071 (study PRJEB29015, sample SAMEA2738136) | human oral metagenome | biome: human oral; feature: human-associated habitat; material: saliva | place: China | collected 2211 ... | reverse complement strand
CGAGATGGCCGCATCGCGCCCATCCGAGGACGAGGCCGACGAACCCGCCGTCCACCCCGGCTGGTACGCGGTCGCGGAAGAGGCACGCCTCGACGCGGAAACCCGCCCCACGCCCACGGTCCAGCCCGCGCGCGTGTCCATCATGGACTTCTTCCCGGCCGTCGCCCCCACCGGCGCCGAGGCCGATATGCTGCGCGCCGTCACCGGCCAGATCCCGGCCGTTGAGCCCCGTGCTCCGCAGGCTGAGGATGCCGAGGCTGCGGTGACGGAACAGGCCGCGACGGACGAGGTTGCGACGGACGAGACTGCGGCACCCGAGAGCGCGGCCGCGGATGAGCCGACCCCTGAGGTTGAGGCTCCCGAGGTCGAGGCGACTGTCGTCATGGATCCCGTGGAGTCCGCAGAGGCCGGCGCGCTCAATTCCGACGCCACGCAGGTCCTGCCTGCGGTTGACGAGCCTGAGGACGAGACCCTCGTGATGCCCGCGGCGGCCATCGCCGACCCGGCTTCTGAGGCTGCGAAGGCCGACGTGGACGCCGAGACCCTGGACCCCGCGACCGAGGTTGTCGCAGCGGAAGAGGAAGCCCCGGCGAAGAAGGAGCCCGCCAAGAAGGCGGCCTCCACCAAGGCCGGCGCGAAGAAGGCTCCCGCGAAGAAGGCTGCCACCAAGAAGGCCTCGACCGCGAAGAAGGGCACCAAAAAGTCCTCCGCCGCGGCCACAAAGACCGTGAAGGACGAGGACGCCGACAAGGCGAGCGACGTGACCCCCGCCAAGGACGCGAAGGCCCCCGCCAAGAAGGCCGCCACGAAGAAGACTGCCGCCAAGAAGGGCACCGCTAAGAAGGCGGCTCCGAAGAAGGCCGCGGAGAAGAAGACCTCCAACGCAGGGCCCGCCACCAATGAGTGATGGGGACAGGTGAACGGGCCACGGCCTCGTCACTGAGGCCAGCGCGAGGAAAAACGGACCGCCCGCGCCCACGCACATATGTGCACGGGCGCGGGCGGTCCGCGACAATAGAGACATGACGGCTCCCGATTCCACCGCCCACAGCGAGACGCCCGGCCAGCAGACTGCGCCAGGCCCACAGGCCGCCCCTGGCCCTCAGGATTCTCCTGGAGGACGAGTCGGCGTTGCTGTCCACGCAGCCCTTGCCGCCGGTGTTGTTCTCCCTGCCATCGGCATCGCTCTGGCCGGAACGATCCTCGGTATCGCTGCTCCCGACACGATCGCGTGGATGATCTTGGTCCCTGCGGCGATCGTCCTCATCGTACGCACGAGGCCCTGGCGGCAGAGCCTCGGCGTGCGTGGGCTCGGCATCGCAGTGATTGTGGGGGTCTTGTGCGATCTGTACGGTAGTCGCATGTTCACGGCGATCAACCACCTGCCGGTGGGTAACGCCGTGGCGATCTCGATGACCGTCGGTCTGCTGATCGGCCTGATTCACGGGCAGGGGAAACGTCGTTTCCTCAGCCCGGCTCTTGCCCTCGCGGGATGCGTCGCGTTTGCATACCAGGCGTCCCCGAGCACCCTCGATGGCAAGGCGATGCAGTCGAGCATGATGGCGAGCCTATGGGCTGGTGTTCTCCTGCTCTTCATGGCGATGATGAAGGGTGTCGTGTCGCATCTCGGCTACGACCGCGGAGCGGTCTCCGGGGTGGGTTTTGTGATTGCTGCACTGGGATTCGGTCTGCGGGATGCCACCATTCATGAGATTCCCGCCCTGGATGGACGCTTTATCGCGGTCATCATCGCGGTCGGCTGCCTGATGTTCGTCAGACCCACCGTGCTGCGCCGCATCGTCGATCAACGGGTAGATGCGCGAACCCAAGCTCGATACAACGTTTTCTTTCCCGCGGTCGCGATGGTTGCCGGCGTCGTCCTGCTCGGACAGGTTCCCAGCCTCCTCGACCTCCTCGGTCTCGCGCTCATCACCGGCGCGCTCTGGATCACGTCGGGCGTGACGATCGTTCCACGGCGATTCTTTCGCAAACGCGGGTCCGGAGAGGTGACCGCGGACTGAGCCCCCGCCTCGTCGATCGAGGCGCGCGAGGAAAGCGGCCGCACGCGTGCGAGGGCGCGGGCGGCGCGGGACAATAGAGGCATGAACGCAACTGATCCCGCTGCCCGCACCGACGCCGAGTGGAAGAAGCTCCTGAGCCCCATGCGCTACCACGTACTGCGCGAGGCCGGCACCGAGCGCCCCTTCACCGGTGAGCTCCTCGACGAGGCGCGCGTCGGCACCTACTCGTGCGCGGCCTGCGGATCCGCTCTCTTTGACTCCGACGCGAAATTCGACTCCTCCTGCGGGTGGCCCTCCTTCTTCCAGGCCCACGACGGCGCGACCGTCGAGAGCGTCGACACCAGCCACGGCATGATCCGCACCGAGGTGCGCTGCGCGACCTGCGACTCCCACCTCGGCCACGTCTTCCCCGACGCGCCCGACCAGCCCACCGGCATGCGCTACTGCATGAACTCGGCGGCCCTCACTTTCGCGCCCGCGCAGTGAACGCGCCTGCCCAGTGAACGTGCCCGCGCAGTGAACGAGCCCGCCCAGCGCCCCGTTACCGACCGCATCCCGCCCCAGCTCTACATCGTCGGCTCCGGCGTCATCCAGTACGTGGGCGCGGCGCTCGCGGTTATTGCCTTTGCGTCCGTCGAACCCGCCTCCGTCGCCTGGTGGCGCGTCCTGACCGGCGCGGTCGTTCTCCTTGCCTGGAAGCGCCCGTGGCGCGGCGGCCTCACGCGCTCCGACCTGGCTATTTCTGCGCTCTTCGGCATCATCATCCTGACGATGAACTCCTCCTTCTACGAGTCGATCGCGCGCATCCCCCTGGGGACCGCCGTATCCATCGAGTTCATCGGCCCCGTCGCCGTCGCCGTCATCAGGGGCCGCGGCTGGCGGCCGCGCATCGCCGCCGTTCTCGCATTCGCTGGGGTGGCGTGCATCGGTGGGCTCGCCCTCGACCTGAGCGTGCCGAGCGTGCGCGTCGGCGTTGCGTGGATCCTCCTCGCGGCCCTCGCATGGTCGGCCTACATCGTCGTCGGGCAGAAGGCCTCGACCACGCGCGACGGGGTGACGAACCTGGCGCTCGGATGCGCGTGGGGCACCCTGTTTTTCGCGCCCTTCCTCGGCCCGGGCGCGATGGCCGCCCTGGCCTCGTGGAAGCTGATGGCGATCGTCGTCGGGGTGGGCCTGCTGTCTACCGCGATTCCCTACACCTTCGAGGCGCTCGCGATGCGGCGCCTGGCCGCGTCGACTTTCGCGCTGTTCGCCGCGATCCTGCCGGCCACGTCCGCCCTGGTCGGGGCCGTCATGCTGCGCCAGATCCCCGGCGTCTTCGAGCTGATCGGCCTGGTGCTGGTGTCGGTCGCGGTCTGGCTGGCCTCGCGCGAGTAAGGACCGAGTGGTGGGCGTTGTGCGGGTCGGGCAGCGCCATCCCAACTGATAGTCGTGGCCGGCGATAGCCGTGGCCGGGCCATGAAAGTAGTGCCTTCCGCTGAATTCGTCGCGATGAGGCGCCCGATCCGGATAGGTTGTGACGATCCGGATAGGTTGTGACGATCTGGATAGGTTATTAACCTATCCGGATGCGCGTTACCTATCCGGATGCGCGTTACCTATCCGGAAGTGCACAACCTATCCAGAACATGCCGGTACGCGGGGCCCGGGTGGCACCACGACACGGTGAATGGGGTGCTGAAGCCCCTCAGTCGAGGTTGAGGTGGCGCGGCGTTCACTCCCCGTCTGTGCTCGCCTCCAGCGCATCCGCCGCGGCCTCGATCTCCTCGCGCGTCGGGCATGAGGCTGGCCCCGGCATGGTCGAGGCCAGGGCACCCGCGCAGTTGGCGAGAAGCAGCGCCCTCTCCAGAGGGATCCCTTGCGCAAGGAAGGCCGCAAGCGCGCCCGCGTAGGTGGCAGCGGCCCCGTTCGTATCGATCTTGCGCACGGCGGGACCGGGAATATGTGTGACCTGAGTGCCACCCTCGCCCGTGCTCATGAGGTATTGGCTCGCATAGTGTGTGTCCCATGTGCTGGAGTGCACGGCGGCTTGACACTTCAGGAGCTGTGATAGGAAACGGGCTGCGCCGTGGTCTGTCTTGCAGGCATCGAAAGCTGATCGATCTGCGACGATCGGGCCACCAATGTGTTCACACTGTTCCTTTGTGAGTGCGACGATCACGTTGTTGCTGCGCAGCTTGTGTGGGAACCAGCACGCGGGGGAGGGGTCCACAACGACACGCACGTGTTCAGGCAGGACCTTCAGAGCCGCCTCGGCTTCCTTCCTATTCGCCGGGAGACTCATGAGCGAAGAATCGATATAGAGGACGTCTGAGGGGCCCAGCGTCTGAACGACTGACGCCCACGCGCCCGGTGGAACCTCGCTTTCGGCACCACGCAGGGAGACATATGCCCAATCCAGCCCACCCGAACCCACGGCCACGCGATACGCGTTGTCCATGCCCGTCACGCGAGCCCCCGCGTCGACGATGCCCGCACGCTTCAACGCGTGTTCGATGGACGAGGCCCGGGGGCCGTCACCGATCGGACTCAGGGAGATGGCCTCAACCCCCATGCGGCGCGCGGCGAGCAAGGCAGGGAAGATTCCGCCGATGTGCACGCCTTGGTCATTCGCCCACGCGAGCCCGTTCTTCCACGGGAGCATCTGGGTTGTCAGACAGTGCTCGACGAGGATCTGTCCCATGACAACGACGCGGCCCGCCGGAACCTCTCCCCGGGAACCAACCAGCGGTGCGGGTGCGTTCTCGGGTTCGAACAGGGTCTGACGTGTCTCGAGAGGTGAGTCAGGAGTGCTCGCAGTGCTAGGTGGGATCTGAGTGGGGGAGTCTGTGCCAGCGACTGTGTGCGCAGCGGGCGGTCGTTGCGCGAGCAGGCGTTCAGCAAGGGGCCCCAGTCTCAGGTGGAAGACTGCGTCGACCGTGTCGATGTCGTGCACGGATAGAGCGCTCGAGCCTTGGATAGCGCCAATGATCGAACCGGCGATTGCCGCGATTACGCTTGTGTCCCCGCCGAGGCTCGCCGCGCCGAATGGAGCAAACCAGTCCGCAAATAAGCTGACAATTGCGAAGGCTGCCGGAACCGACTGTGCTGGGTCCGCCGACGTGCCAATTTGCGCGTTCAGCCGTTCGTAGACATCGTACTTGTAGTTGTCGGCGATGCTGACGGCCGTGCGGGTAGCGACCACCACGTCCGGTCCGGGGTGCCAGGTTCCCCGCGGGGGCAGGTCGTCCACGAGGGAGACTGCCTTCCACAGGACGGGTGGCACGTCCATCGGCCGCGACTGAGGCGAGTCCAGGCCAAGGGAGATCGCCGCGGCTACCAGGGCGGCTGCCTGGAACTCCTGACGTGTGATCGTCTCGTTCGCGCAGGCCTTCCAGACGGCCTCTGCGAAGGTATCGGGATCGTCCGTCGAGGTTGTGATTCCCGCCGCGATAGCGCGCAGCACATAGCGCGAACCTGCGAGCCGAGAGCCTGAGCCCTCCTCTGCCTCATCCCCGAGCGTAGGCATCGGATCGCCCAGCAGAGCCGAGGCCGCAGCCAGGATCTCGCGTGTGACCTCCGTGGTTGTCCCAGCGGGTGCGCCTGGCATCGTGGGGTGCGAGGCATCGGCGTCCACCAGCGTCCTGAGCCTCGGATAGGTTGCCTTGATCTGCTCGGGGGACATTCCCCGGGTGGGCATACCGGCGGCGTCGCCGAGAGATGCTCCTGCCAATGCCGCGTAGACACGGTCGCGTCGTCTCATCTACTCATCCCCCTGATCCGTGAAGGCGTCTACCGCGGCCTCGATCTGGCTGCGCGTCGGGCACGAGGCTGGGCCAGGCATGGTCGAGGCCAGCGCTCCGGCGCAATTCGCCAGAAGAATGCACCTCTCGATGGGGTAACCGAGCGCGAGGCCGGCAGCCAGGACGCCGTAGTGGACGGCAATCGAACCCTCAGGGTGGGTGGACTCGACGGTGGGCGCGCGGAAACGGGAGATATGTGCGACCTCCGAGGTCTTTTCGAGCAGCGGTCGCGCCAAGTAGGACTCATGCGAGTCCGTGCTGATGAGAGCGTAGCGTTCGAAGAGATTCTGGACGAAGCTCGCCGAGTGATCGGGATCTTTGCTGGCGTCGAAGGCCGAGCGGTCGCTCACGATTGGCTCGCACAGGCCCTGTACATTGCTCTGGCTCAGTGCCATCAGCACATTGTCGTTGGGCAACTGGTGCGGCCCGACGCCACCCCTCGATGAATCAATAATGACTCGCGCATGCTCGGGCAGCTGGACGGCTGCGTTCTCGGCAACTGCAAGAACAGCCGGTGACCTTTCAAGGCTGCCGTCGACGAACAGGATGTCCGAGGGGCCCAGGGTCCGGATGGCCTCGTCCCATGCGTGCTCGGGAACGTTCTCGATGAACGAGAGTTTATCTCCGCGGTAGGTTCCGATGACGTAGGACCGGTAGCCGCTGTCGCATCCCGTCACACGCGGACCTGCGTCAATGATTCCCTCGTGCGCCAGGGCATCGGTGATGATCGAGGCACGGGGACCCTCGCCGATGGGGCTGAGGCTTATGACCTCGAGGCCCATGGCGCGGGCGGCGCACATCGCCGTGAAAGCAAAGTCAATGTGGACGCCCTCGCGGGTGGCCCACTCGTCTCCGCTGGGCAGGGGATCGTCCTCGGATTGCCGGTCGTACCGCAGCGTCAGCTCGGTCATGAAGACGATGCGTCCAGCGGGCGCGTCGCCCCTGGAAGGCCCGAGCGGGGTGGGTTTGCTCTCCGGCTCGAAGGCGGCGAAACGGGTACAAACAGTGGAGTGGGGTTCCTCGAAGGAAGTCGGACCGCTTCGTCGATATCGAGGCCCCGAGCGTCCCGCCGCGCGGCTGAGCCAAGCCGCTGACGCGGGAGGGCGCAGCTCGAGGAGCTGACCGGCGATCCGCATCGGATCGAAGCCTGAGTGCTCGTTGGTGTGTGCCTGCTTCCTGAGCCGGGCGCTGAAGCCGCGTCCGCTGAGGGGTGACAGAATGCTGGAGATGACCGTACACAGCTGCGGATCGCCGCTGAGCTCGGCGATCTCGGACGCGATCGACGAGCGATAGCTGAGAGGCGGAATGTAGAAAGACAACGGGATGACCAAGCTCGACGAAGGGTGAGCAGCCAGCTTCTGCCTCAACAGATTGATGGGCGACCAGTAACCAACCCACTTGGAGTTGCTGAGGACATTCATCGCACGTCGCGTTGCCGTCAGGACATCGGGGCCCTCTTCCGCTTCCCCGCGCGGGGACAGGGAGGCGACGAACTCTACTGCCTCACCAGCGGGAGCAGCATAGGAGTCGAGAGCGAGTGATACAGCCGCCGCGAGGAGTGCCGCCGACTGGAACTCGTCGCGGGTCGTACACCCGCACGCGAACCACACGGTCTTGGCGAAGGCCTCGGGGTCGATCGTCGACAGGGCGATGCCGACGGGAACCGCGCACATGAGGCGATCGCGTTCCCTCGTGGCGGGGGAGAGCCATCGCCCGGATTGAATGGAGTGCAGGCCGTCCGGGGCCTTTAGGAGCTGCTCGGCAACGACCATCGCTTGAGCCGTGAACCGCGAGGCTGTGGCGTCGTCTGCGCCCTCGGGCACCATGGCTGCCATCGCCGCGAAGGCGCGGGGGAGTCGTGGATCCATCTGTTCTCTCCTTGTCAGGCCAGATCGGCGCGCAGTAGTCGGACGGTTGCCACCTCGATGGTTTCGCGCGTGGGGAGCGAGGTCGGGGTCGCAAGGGAGGCTGCGCAATTGGCCAGCAGAGTCGCCCGATCGGCCGGAATTCCAACGGCGAGGCAGCCCGCAAGCGTGCCGGAGTGGACGTCCGCCGTGGGCAGTGCGCCCGGCTGCGCGGGGGTGGGAGCTGGGATGCGCGTGACCATCGGACGAATCATGCGAGCATCGTCGAGATCGGGGCTCGCGAAGTATGCATCCCCCTCCTCCGTGCGCAGCACGATGTGCCGCTTCGCGAGCATGGCGAGGGCCGAGGCCTGCACCTCGGGTGTGTCGTTATCTTCGTAGAAGGGGTAATGGGCATCGAAATGGCGGGTGAAACCGTCGAAGCCTCGCGCGTGGGAGGCTCGCAGGGACACGATGACGTTGTCGTGGGGCAGGCCCTTGAGGAAACCCTTACTCTGCGATGCGTCGAAGACCACGCGAGCGTGCTCGGGCATGCCCTTCACGGCCTCGTGCAGGGCGCGTGCGTGCTCCTCAGAGTTGACGAGTGCCCCGTCGATCCACAGGACATCCGAGGGGCCCATCGCCTGGATGGCCTCGGCCCACACGCGGGTCATCTCCGGGGTGATGTCGGTAGTCGTCGAGACGGCTAGTCGCCAGCCGTTATCCGCGGTGAAGATGAGCCTGTACCCGTTATCGACCTCCGTCAAGCGCGGGCCGGCGTCGACGATGTTCTCTCTCTGCAGCGCCCTCGAGATAACTGAGGCGTTGGGACCCTGTCCCATCGGACTGAGGGAGACGACCTCTGCGCCCATGCGCCGGGCCGCCACCGGGGCATTGAAGGTTCCGCCCGCGGACTGTCCCAGGTCGGTGGCCCACACGTCCCCGCCATATTTCGGGTACTCGGCCGAGTGCATGGCCTGGTCGACGAGGAGTTCGCCAAGGAAGAGGACACGCCCAGGCTGCCCGCCCGAGCGATGGGGAATGACGGGTGGGTTGACGGACTCGAAGTAGCGCTGGCGCGTGCGCAGTTTCCACGGGGTTTCCTTGAACGAGACCGGGGCTGAGGAACCGGTCGATAACATGGACGCGCCGGGGGCGAGAAAGTCGCCCGGGTAAGGCATACGGCTCGCGAGCAGTTCATGTGCTCGCTGCTTCAGGTCCATTGTGAACACAGCCTCGATCTGCGGATATCCGTAGTGGCGCAGGAAACTCGTGCCCCGAACCGTGCCGACCAGCGCGCCGGCGATGGATAGGATCGTGTGCGCCTGCGCACCCAGGTGCAGGGGAGAGGTCAGGAGGTGGCGGTCCCGGTAACGGGAGGCCAAAGCAAAGGCCATGGGGACGATCTGCGAGAGCGAATTACCCGCACCGACCTGCTCGACGAGGCGCTCAAGGGGAGACTCGACGTACTCGTTCACGTCGCTGACGATGTTCATCGCCCGACGAGTCGCGGCCATGACGTCCGGCTCCGGGCTCCATGCGCCGCGTGTATCCAGAGACGAAACGACATCGACGGCTCGTACCAGAACATCTGATACACAGAAGTTCGGGCTGTCGAGGCCGAGGGACACGGCGGCGGCAACGAGGGCTGATGCCTTGAATCTCTGGAGTGTTGGTTCACGCATCTGCTTGTTGTTCCACACGGCGTCCACGAATGCCTGCCGTCCGCTCGTCGAGGTGGAGATGCCGACCTGGATGCCTCCGATTAGCAGACCGTACAAGTCATCAATGGGAGCCAAGAGTGGAGGGAACGTCGGCGGCTCCCCCGACTCGTCGACTGACAGCAGTGGGAGAATGGCTTCGCTCATGCTTACGGCTTCCGTGCCGTTGTCGCTCGCGGTATCTACCCCGAGCGAGCGACCGAAGATGAGTCCGGCCAGCGCGCCGTGGGCGCGATCAAGACGTGGATCCATTGCTCAGTCCTCCTGCTCGGCCGGCGTGTCAGCTGCGGCCTCGATTTGGGGCCGGGGCGGGCACGTCGCGGGCCCAACCGCGGTCGATGCCAGGGCGCCCGCGCAGTTGGCGAGCAAGAGCCCCCTCTCCATAGACATGCCCTCCGCGAGGCAAGCTGCGAGGACTCCCGTGTGGGCGTCGCCCGCGCCGTTCGTATCGATTGCCTCGACGCTCAGGGCCGGAACATGTGTGGACGTCAGCTCTGTGGAGTCGGTGTAGCGCGTAAAGTACGCGCCGTCCTTTCCTGCTCGCACAACCACATCACGCCGGAGCAGTGTCGCCATCGCGATGGACGCGTCCTCGTCGGGGAGCCACGAGCGTACGTTGATGGCCTTGCGATCGGTGTCTTGCCACAGGCTGGCCGCTTCGCTTGTACTCATGGATATCAAGCTGGTGGGAGGTAATCCGTCCGGGATGCCGATCACGGGGGAGACGTCCAGGACGACACGCACGCCCTCGGGTAGTGCGTGCAGCGCTGCTTCTGCGGCCTCGCGGTTCGCGGGGTGGTCCATCAGGTAGCCGTCGATGTAGAGCACATCCCCTGGATTCATCGTGCGCACGAAGTCCGCCCATGCGCTCGCGGGGGTCATCGTCTCCGCCCCCTTCGTGGAGATAAAGGTGCGTTCGGCGCGGCTATCGATCAGAGCAACGCAGAAACCGTTGTCCACCCCCTCCACTCGGGGACCGGCGTCGACGATTCCCTCTCGTGCGAGGGCATCCGTGATCAGCGACGCGTGGGGACCGGCGCCGATCGGGCTGAGGGAGACGGCCTCGGCCCCCATGCGCCGCGCCGCCACAAGGGCGTTAAAACCACCGCCTACGTGCGTGCCCGCGTCGCGTGCGCGTTCGTTCCCGCCGCCGTATACCGGGCCGGCGCCATGTAGGACCCGGTCCACGAGGATCTGGCCCATGAGGACGACTCGGCCCGCAGGGGAGGTGGGCGACGAGGCGGGGGCTGGCTCATCCGGAGACGTGTCGGCATCGGGATCGGCAGCTGGCGAAGCACTCGTGGGAGACTCCTTCTGGCGCCCGACAAGCGCCTGATTGCGCAGCTCCAGGAGATCCCCGGCGACGCTGGACAGGCCGAGATGGGAGACCTCCTCGATCATCGAGAGGCTGTCTGCGGGGAGAACCTGAACACCGATGGCAGCGCCCAGGATCGCGCCCGTGATTGCGCCGATCGTGTCGGTGTCCCCGCCGATGTTGGCGGCGTCCAGCAGCGCCTGCGGGGAGGGGTCTCGCGCGAGCAGCGCGAAGGCCATGGGGATCGCGTGTGCTGAGGCAACAGATGTGCCCACCTGGTCGATGAGGCACTCTAGGGAGGAAGAAGCAGGGTTGGCGACCAGCTGCATGGCTCTGCGCGTCGCGGCAACGACGTCCGGGTCTGGGGTCCATGCGCCGCGCTCGGGCAGGGAATCGACGTAGGTCACGGCCTTCCACAGCAGAGTTGTCATGTCCGAAGGAGATGGGGTGTCCCAGTCGATACCCATGGACACGGCCGCCGCCACGAGGGCGGCCGACTGGAATCCCTGTCGCGTCGCGTGTGTGACCCGGCACGACGACCATACGGCCTCGGCGAAAGCCTCCGGATCCTCCGTCGAGACCGCAATACCGATCGGCGTGACGCGCATCGCCGCACCGTTCGTGGTGCCCTCGCCGCCCACGGTCAGCGGATCCTCGCCCGCGCGCACGCGCTCGAGCGCAGCCTTCGTCGAGGGTCCCAGCAGGTCGAGCGAGCCGCGCTCGATCATTGAATCCTCCCAGGCCAGCAGGGCGTGGGCGAACTCGACCGCATTGAGGGCAATGTGACCCGAGGAGGAGCCCCGGCCTCGTATTAAGAGGGACGCGACCAACAGCGCCTGTTCCGTGTCATCCGTGACCGACCCGGCCGGCATCCCCGGCGCGTAGGGCTGCGAGGCGTCCCCGTCGACGAGGCCGGTGATGCGCCCGTACACCGCGCGGATCTGCTCCGGGGACATCTCCTGCGTCGGCATGCCCAGCGCGTCTCCGAGCGCCAGGCCGGCCAGGGCGCCGTGCGCGCGAGAAAGACGAGGATCCATGCTGCACCTCCGAACGCGGGCGCGCGCCCGCAGATAGCGTGAACGCCCCGGAACGTTCCGAGGCGACCAGTAGGCCCAGGGGGACTCGAACCCCCAACCTACGGATTAAAAGTCCGCTGCTCTACCATTGAGCTATAGGCCCAGCAGCCCCATTGTAGGAGGAAGAAGTCCCCATGGCCCAATCGAAGATGCCGCGACGCCCCGCCATGCTCGACGCTGCCAGGGCTGACGCCATCATCGGCGACGAAGACCCCGCGGCCACCGCCGCCGTCGCACACACCGCCGCCTGGGCCCTCATGGGCGTGGGCGACGAGACTTTCACCGACGCCGACGTCGCGCGCCTGCG
>ERZ773071.171-NODE-171-length-12162-cov-4.22029_pt1 | contig 12162 bp, 6 predicted proteins | sample MGYA00580621_ERZ773071 | MGnify/ENA primary metagenome ERZ773071 (study PRJEB29015, sample SAMEA2738136) | human oral metagenome | biome: human oral; feature: human-associated habitat; material: saliva | place: China | collected 2211 ... | reverse complement strand
CGGATACGATCAAGACCGGTAGTAGTTCGCCCGTGTATTTTGAGCACCGCCTCGGATTCCGTGACGGTGGCAGGAGCCGCTGGGGTCTGCCGCGCCGCCACAAGTAGGAGCTTGACGGGGCGCCGGGCGATTGTGGTTCCGAAGCCTATCTCACTATCGAAAATTTCAAAATGTATGCCCGCGAGTCTGCTCGATCAGAGCACCCGCGGGCATCACTCTACTAGGATTAAAATATGACTGAGAACACCCACATTCCTGCATCTCCTTTCCTGCCCAACGCCGGTGTTGGCAAAGTTGCCGTGGTGACCGGCGCCTCCAGCGGTATTGGCCGCGCCACCGTACAGCAGCTCGTGGCAAGCGGCTGGACCGTCTACGCCCTGGCGCGTCGCACCGATCGCCTGTACACCCTCTATGCGGAGACGGGCGCTCACCCGGTGACCTGTGACGTGACCGACGAGCATTCCGTACGCTTCGTTGCCGAGCAGATTCTGGAAGAGCAGGGCACCATTGACGCCCTGGTCAATATTGCCGGCGGCGCTATTGGCGTGGATAAGGTCGCCGACGGTAAGACGGTCGACTACCTGAAGATGTACCAGATGAACGTGCTCGGCATTCTGCACATGGTGCGCGCCTTCGCGGAGGCGCTGCGACTGAACGGTCACGGCACGATCCTGAACCTGACCTCCACCGCAGCGGAACACGGCTACGAGGGTGGCGCCGGATACAACGCGGCGAAGTTTGGCGCTCGCGGTCTGACCGAGGCGCTACGCCTGGAAGAGGCCGAGAACAATATTCGCGTGATTGAGATTTGCCCGGGCATGGTGCATACCGAGGAGTTCTCCCTGAATCGCCTGGGTTCTAAGGAGGCTGCCGAACGCGTCTACGCGGGCGTTGAGAAGCCGTTGACCGCCGAGGATGTGGCGCAGACCGTGACCTTTGCGTTGAACGTTCCGCACCACGTGAACCTCGACCGTATTACGATTCGCCCGGTTGCGCAGCCCAGCCAGTTCAAGGTGATTCGTAAGGAGAGCTAAGCTTTGCGCTCTTGCGTTCGCTGATGCGGGGTTATTGTGCGCGCCTCGCCTGTATTCCTGATTCTTGGGATGCGGGCGAGGCTTTTTGTGTGTGCACCCGGCTTTTTTGTGCGTGTGCACGGGAGGCCTGCGGCTTGTGTGCAGCTTAGGTTGGGGTGCCGTGCGAGGCGGGAATGGGCGGGGGAGAGGTATCAAGGAGTGCTTGATAAAACTATAAAGTGGTACGTGAGACTTTAAGGTTCACCAGGGTGAAATAGTTGGGGTGAAATTATCCATGGAAAGTATCATATTTTCTTCAAATGCAATCAAAATGTAGGGTTGCCGGTGCTCGTATGTCAATACATGATCGCAAAACACCACAATTGGTCTGCATTAACTCTCAACTTTAGGGGTGGTTTTATAACGATTTCGTTACAGTTGCTTAAAGCGGGCATTAAGAGGGGAGAAGACTCAGGGTCGGGTGCTAGCCTTTTAGCAGTCACACCCGTATGTGAACCTGCGCGCCTCTCAAAGACGGAGGCGCACCGCGTAGGTTCACCACCGATAATTCAGAGATCGAGGAAAAATGTCGAAGACTACCCGTCGCGTTTACAAGATCGCAGCTGCGGCAGCTTTTACCGCTGGTTCTGTGGCAGCAATCCCGGCAACCTTCGCGGCAGAAGCACCCGCCGATCAGCAGCAGCAGGTTGTTGATCAGAAGGCAACTGCTCAGGCTTCTTCCCTGCCTGGCGGCAACGCAACCGAGACCCCCAAGGCTGAGGCGCCCAAGACCGAAGCTCCTAAGGCTGAGGCTCCGAAGACCGAAGCACCCAAGGCTGAGGCGCCCAAGACCGAAGCTCCTAAGGCTGAGGCAACCGAGGCTCCGAAGACCGAAGCAACCGAGGCTCCGAAGACCGAAGCTCCTAAGGCTGAGGCAACCGAAGCTCCTAAGGCTGAGGCTCCGAAGACCGAAGCTCCTAAGGCTGAGGCAACCGAGTCTCCTAAGGCTGAAGCGCCGAAGACCGAGGCTCCTAAGGCAGAGACTCCTAAGGCTGAAACCCCCAAGGCTGAGACCCCCGCTCCCGAGGTGAAGCAGGCTAACCCCTTCGTCTCCATCGAGAACGCACGCTTCTCCGGTGATGCGCAGTTCAACACCGTGAGCGTTGTTGGTACCGGCTTCTACGGCGAGAAGGTTGGCCCCGGCGTTCAGGTCAGCATCTACGCGCTGGATGAGAACCAGCAGATTACCGGTGACGCCATCACCACCGTGTCCGTGTCTGCGGACCAGATTCAGGACGGCTCCTTCAAGACTTCCTTCACTGTTGAGGCAAGCAAGCTGCCCGCCGGCGCTTCCTACGCTCTGGTTGCTGTGAGCAACCCGCAGGCTGCTCAGGCTGACCAGAAGCTCGTGGCTCTCTCCTCCTTCAAGGTCACCGAGACCACCTCTCCCGAGGCACCCAAGAACAAAGAGACCCCCGCTCCCGTAACCCCGGCACCGGAAACCCCGAAGGCTGACGAGACTCCCGCTCCCGTGACCCCGGCACCGGAGACCCCCAAGGCTGACGAGACCCCGGCACCCGAAGCTCCCAAGACTGAGACTCCCAAGGAAGAAACTCCTGCTCCGGAAGCACCCAAGGCTGAAACCCCGGCACCCGAGCAGACCGAGACCCCCGCTCCTGAGGCTCCCGCAGCACCCGAGAATGCAACCCTCACCACCGAGGATGCATCCCTGAATCCGAACGACCAGTACAACGTCCTGACCTTCAATGGCTCCGGCTTCACCCACGAGTCCGTCGCTAACGGTGTGCAGATCGCTATCTTCCGCCTGGATGCAAACGGCAACATCACCGGTGATGCTCTGGCAACCCACGACGTTCCCGCTTCTGAAATCGTGAACGGCACCTTCCGCGTCAAGGTCAGCGTTCTTGCTGAACTGCTGCAGCCCGGTTACGCCTACGCAATGGTGGCAACCAGCGACCCCAACGGCCCGGTACACCAGGTGGCAATCACCACCGCTACCGTGAGCGATGCGAACAACCCCGCACCGACCCTGCCGGCAGCTACCGAGGGTGACAACACCACTGTTCGCGATAACGGCGACGGCACCACCAGCGTCTTCACCGCCGAAATGCGCGAAGATGGTTCGGTTGTCGTAACCGAGACCCGCATGCCTTCTTCTCAGGCACCCAAGGCTAAGGTTGGTAACGCATCCGCTGCTACCTCCTCTAACTCCAAGGGCCACACTGTAGGTGTCTCCGGCACCAAGGGTTCGACTTCGACCTCTTCTTCGGCTTCCTCGAAGCCGCAGCTGGCTAACACCGGTGCTGAGGGTGTTGCAGGTATCGCAGGCGTTGGCGCCGCAGCTCTGATTGCTGGTGCCGCACTGATGCTCCTGCGCCGCCGCAGCCTCTAATAGCTCAGCCTCTATAGGCTAGGCTCTGAATATCTGATACTCGCCGTAAGGTGAGTGATTCAAGTGCCGTCAATACTCTGAAAAGGGTATTGGCGGCACTTTTGCGTGCTAGCAGTTTTGTGTTGAGCTGTTTTGAAATGGAGGGGGGTGGCAAAGCGTGTGCGGCAAGCTGGGGGAGAGGTGCGGGTGTTCTCTTTCGTGGTGGAGGTGCGGGGTGGAAGCGCGGGGCGGTGTAACGGAATGATTTTGCTGGGTTATTTGGCGCGCAATTATTGGTACGCATGCTTGTAATCAATGCGCATGTAAAAGTGGTGTGACCTGCGATTTTTTCACTTAGAAGAAATAAATTAAATGCATGAATGTGCAGAATATTTTTATCTCAAATCCATTAAAACTGCATATGCATGCAATAAAACCTTGAGTTTCAAGGGAGAGTTGAAAAATTTTGCCTAGTCCATGCAATTTGAGTGCTCTTGATGATGTTATAGAGAGTAAAAAATATGCTGTGTGGGTTATTGCACAAGAAAATAGTCAGGACGTAAAGCGTATTTACAGCAATAACCTAAAAAGTATTGTTAGTGTGGAATTACCGATAAATAGAGCGATTCCCTTCGCGGCAACTTCCACCATTACATGAATGTTATGACTAGTCCGTACGTTATAGCGGTCAATCCCGAAGAGACACCCGTCCAGCTTCGATCCGTGGCACCCTCCGGAGGGTATCGTTCACACTCACAGAAGAAGGTGTGTTTCATGCCCGAACCCGCTCACTCAAAAACCCGAGCAACAGCCGCTATTGCTGCTTCCGTCCTGTCCGTCACCGGTGTTGGTGCTGCGCACGCAGATGTGCAGGTGCAGAATACCGGCGGAATGGCTTCACCGACTGCGGTGGAACTCGACAATCCTCCCTCCGCTGTAAACGCAACCCCCATCGAAAACGTTGCTACCCAGAACTCCCCGCAGGTGTACGTCGAGCAGGGTGTTGTCATTAACCCGGCGCGTTCCCAGAGCATCACCGTCACCGGTGAAGGCTTCACCGGCGGTGCCGTTGAACGTTACGGTGTGGCGGTGTACGTGAGCGAATACCGCCAGTACCCCCTCTACGCACTGGGTCGCGGCTCCGCAGTGACGATGACCCTCGTGCCCGAACTCGATGTGGACGGTGGCCGCTTCAGCACCCAGTTGACCCTGCCCGCAGGTACCCTCGACCCCAACCAGCAGTACGTTGTCGCAACTGCCGTGGTTGACCCTGCCAAGGGCTACGCGACGGAGGATCCCTCCTACAACTCCTCCGCACCGCTGGAGCTGCTGCCCGCAAATACTCAGGATGAGCCGCTCAATGCTCAGATTCTTTCGGGGCAGCTGGAGATCCCGCAGGATAAGAACCTTGTCGTCTACAAGGTCACCGGTCTGGGTGAGGCGCAGGCCTTTGAAGTGATGACCTACGCCTACGCCCTGGATAGCCAGGGTAACCGCATCCTGCTCGCTGCCTCTCCCGCGCGTGCCGACGTTGTAAACGGCACCCTCCTGGACGGCATTGAGGTGCCCGGATCCAGGTTGGAAGAAGTGCAGGCTGTTCACGAAGACCTGCGCTATGTGCTGAGCGTTGAGGTTGCACCCTCTGCCGCTAATGGTTACACCGCCCAGGAAGTTGAGGTTCCTTTCATGAATGGTTGGAATGTACAGCACGGCTCCGCTCCGGTTGCCACCGCCGAGCGCGCAATGGCGGAGCAGGCACAGTTCGAGAAGAAGCAGCTCGAGGAGAAGGTGCAGCCTGAGCCGGCTGCACAGCCTGAGAGCGTAGTACCTGCGAACACTGCACAGTCGCAGTTCGATCACGTGCTGCCCGAGGACAACCCCGGCCGCCGCTACAGCCTGCCGCGCAACACTCGCTTTGACCGTGTTCGCGACACCTCTGCCGAACAGCCGCAGGACAATGCTGCTAACCCCGTGCTGGCTGCCCGCCTGCACGTGGAAGAAACCGTTGTCCCCGAAACTGACTCCGAGAAGACCCTGACCTTGCGCGGTGAAGGTTTTGAAGGCGTCGGCACGGTGCACCTGATGGTGAGCGCCGTGGACGAATACGGTGTGGCAACCGACGGCATCATTGCTTCGGCTGATGTCTCAGAGATTGACCCCACTGGGGCTTTCACCGCACAGGTGCAGATTCCCGGCGCTGCCCTTAAGCCCGGCACCACCTACCGCGTGAGTGCTGTAGCGGAAGATGAGCAGGGCACCGTGCGCATCGTGAACGGTGGCTTCAAGGTGGACCGCGACGGCGTGGGTAATGCGCCCGAAACCCCTGAGGCGTCGGAGTCTGAAAGCTCTGCACCTGAGGTTAAGGCGCCTGAGGCGACCGGTGCTGAGGCTGCTGCACCCGAGGCATCCGCGTCTGCTGAGGCTGCCGCTCCTGCCGCAGATCAGCAGAAGACGGGGGAGAGCGCTACCGACCAGGAGGATGATACTTCGGTTCCGGTTCAGAACACCGGTGCTCAGGATGCGCCCGCTCAGGAGGTTGAACCGCAGAAGGTTGAACCGCAGAAGAGTGGCGAGCAGAAGGCGCAGGCCTCTGGTTCTCAGAAGGCTGTGGCAGAGCAGAAGCGTGAGCAGCTTGCCGCTACCGGTGCTTCCAATGTGCTGGTTATTAGTGCTGTTGGATCGATATCGCTGCTTGCCGGTATGCGTTTGAGTCGTCGTCGCCGTAGTGGGATGCAGTTCAGCTCTCGCCGCTAAACCACGCGAATTATTGCCCCACTAGGCAAAATATGCACAAAGATGAAGGGGCGTCCGAATCATAGGATTTGGGCGCCCCTTCATCTTTAACTTTGCCTAAGGCTAAGCCTACGTTGATCTAGGATTACGCCTATAATTTATGGTGATGTCGCATACATTGCTGTAACTCTTTGCCGCCTCGTTTACACGGGGTGGGAAACGCTATGAAGCGCCTCCGCTCACCGAAAGTAGAAAACCGTTGCACTGCGTCTACTTCCAATCTTTGGGCGTGGAAGTCATACGATCATTCCACTATATTCACTCACGAAATCAGGTGACCACCATGTTTTTCATGCAGCGTTCTTGCCGCGGCGCGGCGCTAGTAGCGTCCGCAACCCTCGGTTTGGCAGGTGCCCTCGCACCTGCAACTCTTGCTCCCGGCCCCTTTGCATCCGCCGCTTATGCGCAGACTCAGCAGGCCGTGCCGTCTGAGAGTGCAGCACCTGTAAACACCGCAGAGCCGTTCGACCACGTACTGCCCGAGGATGACCCCCGCCGCCACTACAGCCTGCCGCGCGACACTCGCTTTGACCGTATTCGCGACATCTCTGCTGACCAGCAGCAGGACAACACCGCTAACCCCGTGCTGACCGCCCGCCTGCGTGTAGAAGAAACCGTTGTTCCCGAAAACGACTCCGAGAAGACCCTAACCCTGCACGGCGAGGGATTCACCGGCATCAGCTCGGTACAGCTGATGGTCAGCGCCTTGGATGAACACGGCGTGGTGACCGGCGGCGTCATTGCTTCGGCCGATGTCTCGGAGATTGATTCCACTGGTGCTTTCACGGCGCAGGTGCAGATTCCTGGCGCTGCCCTTAAGTCCGGCACTACCTACCGCGTGAGTGCTGTAGTTAAGGATGAGCAGGGCACCCCGCGTACCATACTTGGTGGATTCAAGGTGGTTCTTGATAGCACGGATGGTGTGCCCGCTACTCCTGAGGTGTCGGCATCTGAAAGCTCTGCCCCGAAGGCTGAGGCACCCGTGGCTAATACCCCCGAAGTAACCGGACCTGCGCAGACTCCTGCGGCTGATGCATTGGCACCCGCCGAATCTACTGAACCTGCTGAGACCCTTGCTCCTGCTGTGGATCAGCAGAAGGCGGGGGAGAGTGCTACCGAGCAGAAGACTGATGCCTCGGTTACGCTCCAGGATGCTGAACCTCAGAAGGGTAGCGAGCAGAAGCGTGAGCAGCTTGCCGCTACCGGTGCTTCCAATGTGCTGGTTATGAGTGCCGCTGGGTTGCTTTCGCTACTTGCTGGTGTGTACTTGAGCCGCCGTCGCCGTAGTGAGATGCCGCTCAGTTCTCGTCGCTAAAACGGGTCAATTATTGCCTCACTAGGTAAAATATGCACAAAGATGAAGGGGTGCCCGAATCATAGGAATTGGGCGCCCCTGCATCTTTAACTTTTTCTAAGGTTATACCTATAATTTAGAGTGCTGTCATAGACGGTACTATCACTCTTTACCGCCTCGTTCACCCGAGGTAGGGAAGCGCTGTGAAGCGCCTCCGGTCACCGATATCAGAGAACCGTTATTCTGCGCCTACTTCCGACCTTTGGGCGCAGGAGTCACACGACGATTCATCACACTCACTCACGAAAATAGGTGACCATGTTTTCCACGCAGCGTTCTTGCCGCGGCGCGGCGCTAGTAGCGTCCGCAACCCTCGGTTTGGGGGGTGCCCTCGCGCCTGCAACTCTTGCTCCCGGCACCTTTGCATCCGCCGCTTATGCGCAGACTCAGCTGTCTCCGAAGCCTGAGCTTCCCATCGCTGTTGCCGCCGACGTCGTTCAGCACAGCATCTCCTTGGATCTGCTGGCTCAGACTGGCGACTACACTCTCCTGCAGGTCAGCGGTGTAACTTCCCTGGATCAGGTGAAGGTTCGCCTGTCTGCCATCTCCGTTGAAGATGGCGTCGTGGCGACTATGACCGTACCCGCTGCTCAGCTGACTGCCTCAAAGAATGAAGAAGGCAACATGGAGCTGAGCATCCACCAGCGCCTCAACGTTGAGCAGCCGTACATGGTCGAAATTGAGAATCTGAGCAACGGCGAGACTGTCTCCATTGAGTTTATGCCCGAGCACGGTGTAACAATCGACGAGATTATGGCTAGCCGCCAGAACATTTTCTTCCCGGACACCCCCGGCGTTCGCCGCGCCCCAAAGGTGGAGGCGAACCCCGCCCCCGAGGTATCCGCAAGCCCGAGCGCATCCCCGAGTGCCGCGAAGGATAGCCCGCGCCCGACGGTAGCCCCGGCACCTTCTGAGGCGCCGTCTGCCTCGCAGAGCGCTTCGGCGCGTCCTTCTGCAAGCGCATCTGCTAGCGCCTCGGTGAGTGCATCCGCGAGTGCGTCTGCCAGTGCTTCTGCTTCGGCGAGCTCTTCTGCTGATGACGCGGCACCTGCCGAGGTGACTGAGGATCGTCTGCTGGTGCATAACCGCCCTGACGGTCGTGCCCCCGCAGGGACTCGTGAAGCGACTCTGGAAATCTCTACTGCAGAGCTGCGCGGGTCGGCTGATTTTCAGCCTATTAGCGTCAGCGCTAGGAATGTGGCGGAGAGCAGCCTGGGCTATGACGTGATGGTCTTTGAAATGCCTGCTGATGGTGGTGCCGTGGGTTCGCCTCTGGCTACTACTCACGTGAATCCTCAGCAGGTTGCTGATGGTGCTTTCTCCACCGATTTGCAGGTTCCCGGTACCGCGTTGAACCCCGGCAAGCGCTACCGTGTGGTTGTGGTGGGTGGTGACTCCACTGAGGAGCTGAAGCTCATGGCGACCACCGCTTTTGGTGTGAGCGTGGTTCAGCGTGCTGTTCCGGTGAATCACACTTCGAGGCCTGCAGAGTCTAGTGCCCGTCCGGTGGGCCCGGTGATTTCTGAGGTGAATCGTCGTGTGGTTCCGTCGGCTTCTTCTGCGCCTTCTATGGTGGATGAGTCTGCGGTGGAGTCTGCTAATCTTGCTGCCGATTCTGTTGCCAAGATCCCGTCGGTGGAGGGCGCCCTGGGCTATATTGCTCAGGCTCAGCGTTCTGCTCGTGCGATTACTGCGCAGGCTCGAAGCTCTGTGGCTGATACTTCTGTGCAGGCTCCTGGGACGATGATTATGTCTGGTTATGCGACGCTATTGCCTGGTCGTACCGTGGTGAACCTGCTGGGCTATCAGCCGTTGGAGTCTGAAACGGTGACTGTTGCTTCTCCTCAGGAGAATGTGGGTGCTGCTGGTTCGGGTAGTTTCTATACTCGTAGTTCGAAGTCGCGCGGTGATTCTTCCGGTTCGAAGCTGGAGGCGAGCGCCCAGGATAATGGCCCTCTGCCGGAGGGCACTTTGCCGCTGAGTATTGCTCTGCTGGGTTCGGTTGCCTTTGTGGGTACTGCTGTGGCGGTTAATGTGTATCGTCGTCGCATTGAGGATGCTGAAGAGTTGGACGCGGAGTAGTTCAGCGTATCTATTTCTTCGTGCTGTGAGGCGTGTAGGCGGGCCCTCTGTGGGACTGCCATGATGCGGGAGGTGCCCTGTCGGGTGCGCACTGATGGGGTGCGTGTTCGGTGGGGCGCCTTTTGTGTGTCTGGATATTTGACGCTGTTGTGCGTTGGGTTGTGCGTTGGGAATGATGTAAAAATCTCTTTTTAGTGCACTGTGGGGAATATTTTCTTGCATTCGAATTTTGCGTTATTTATATCTCAGTAAAGTATTTAATTCCCTTTTATTTCGGCAATTGTTGCGGCATAAAGTTTTAGCACATGAATGCAATGCAACATTTAGTGCAATATCTATGTTAGGCTGGGATATAACCGACGTACTGGTGCGCAAATACCTGGATAGAAACACCGGCTTGTGGTGAGCCTTCCCTAGTCCACGCTTTGCGTCTACATCGATTGAAATGGCACACATGACTATCACTCGACTTCCGAAACGCATTCATGCTCTTTCGCTTGTTGCCGCTCTAGGCGCAAGCGCTTTTGTGCTTCCTGGCGCCTCCGCAGTAGAGGCTGAAGCAATTAATGTGAATGATTGTCTGGCGGCTCTAGTTAATAACGAATTTGATTCGAGTTGCCCTTATGAAGACCTTGAAATTGAGGTCGATACCATCGAAATTCGCGTGCAGTCCATTAAGGATGGCAAAGCGACCCTGAAGCTTGCACCCCTTTACGAGGGTGGCTATGTGGGTGACGCATCCAAGGTCTACTTGGTGTTGCAGTACTACAGCACCACCGGCGCGGTGCTCGGATCTGACACCTACGAGCCGTCTGCCCTGCAGGTCGAGCGCGCTGATGACGGCTCGATGCTCGTCACCTTTGAGTTGCCGCAGACGCCCCAGGAAGGCTACTACTCCATTAGTGCCATGGATCTGATGACCTCCGACGCGGGTTACGGCGAATTCATGATTTCTGGAGGCTCCCTCGTACCGCACGCTATTCCGGTTGAGGATGACTCTGACGAGGTTCTGGTGGACAAGAAGGAGAGTGCCCACCATGTGCCGACCATTGATGAGCTGAAGGCGCTGGAGAAGCTCCGTGAAGAGGAGCAGAAGAACCAGCAGGCTGCAGATCAGAAGGGTAGCAAGGATAGGGTCAAGGTGGAGATTCCCTCTGATTCTTCTGAATACCCGAACTCTTCTGAACACCCGGATCTTGAAACTCACACTCAGAAGCTGGAACAGGTCCCGGGTGGATCGAGCTCTTCTCGTGATACTCAGACCCTGAGCGTTTCGGAACTGAAGGTTGCGTATGCTGAGGTTCGCTCTGATAAGGAAACCAAGCCGGTGACCATCAGTGCAGAGCGCCTGCCCGCAAACGCGGCTGGCTACGACCTGATTGTGGTTGAAACCGATATGAGTGGCAACCACAAGGGCGATGCGCTGTCCATTACGCACATCAGCTCTAATCGCATCGTCAATGGCGCGTTCAAGGAAGAGATTGGTATGCCCGGTTCTCTGTTGAAGACCGGCTCGGTGTACACCGCTTACCTGGTCCGTGCGGACGATACTGAGTACGCGGAAGAAGTTGTCTCGGTGCGATTCAAGGTCAGCGGTGAGGCGACCGGTAGCGCAACCTCCTCGACGAAGGCTGAACAGCCGCGCCAGGATGCGAGCGCTACGGTGGCACCCAGCGCCAAGACTGATGCGGCTACTAGCCCTGCCCAGCGCAGTGTCCAGAGCGGCGTCTCTACTTCGGGCTCGAAGGAACCCGCCTCGAGTGCGCCTCAGTCGACTTTGGCGGCAGTGAGCGCTATGTCCCAGCAGCAGGAGGCGAAGGCTGAGCGTCAGCGTCAAGCCCTGCTGGCTTTGGCTCAGGCACGTACTATAAGTCCGCGTTCGGCTTTTGAACCGACCCACACTAACCAGATTTCGGCGTATAGCTCGGGTTCTGACCCGGCGTCGATCGCTGTTGCTGCGAACATGGAAGCTCTGACGGATGAAGAAAAAGCGGCGTCGGCAGCTTCTGGCAGTGGCAATTCTGGTAGTGGCAATAAGGCTTTCACTCCCGTGGTTCACTCCGAGTCTAATACTCGTTCCGCGACGGTGAACTCGAACGTCACCCAGGTGCACTCCAATGCGAATGCTGATCGTCAGGATGGCGTGAAGGCTGTAGCTTCCGCGGCATCTCCCGCTGGTGAAGAGGTCGCGCAGCACGGTGTAGCTTTCTGGGTTCTTGGAGGTGCCGGCTTGATGCTGGTGGTTGGTGCCGCGTGGATGGCTCACCGCAGGGGAGTCCTTGGCGGCTAATATTCCTCATCAGTGCTTTTTGACGGCTCTGTATATGATGTTCTTTGTTTCATGAGGATTGTTCGCCCCCGCTATCTGTAGTTGCAGATTGCGGGGGTGAATTGCGTGTTCAGGGTGTTCAAAAAGCATCTACCCTCGCGTGAATAAACCTTAAGGTTCGTGATAGGGTTGAAATAACCGATAAATAGATGCGAGCTATTGTCAGGTCTTCTTCACCTGAAATATGAAGCGGAGTATG
>ERZ773071.170-NODE-170-length-12194-cov-6.07744_pt1 | contig 12194 bp, 9 predicted proteins | sample MGYA00580621_ERZ773071 | MGnify/ENA primary metagenome ERZ773071 (study PRJEB29015, sample SAMEA2738136) | human oral metagenome | biome: human oral; feature: human-associated habitat; material: saliva | place: China | collected 2211 ... | reverse complement strand
ACTGCACCTCTTCACCGGCCCCCGCTACACCCTCGCACTCGTCCGCGACGAACAGCGCAGTGACCGCAACATCAACGACCAGTTCAACCTGCTCTACGCCACCCCCGACGCATCCCCCGCCCGACTGCTGCACCGCATCCTCGACAGCACCGTCGACGGGTACGCACCCGTGCTCGACGGACTCGAAAACGACAACGACGAAATCGAAGACATCCTCTTCTCCCCCAGCGAGCGGCAAGAGGCCAACTCCCTCGCCCAGCGCATCTACGAACTGCTCAACCAGGTCATCGACTTCCAGCGTGCCTGCCGACCCCTCGAATCCATGATCGGCCGAATCATCGAAGGCATACGCACCGGCGCGCTCGACCCCTCACCCTACCCGGGCGTATCCGAAGAAGAGAAGAACGAAGAAGCGGTCGAGCTCGCCCGGCAATTCCGCAACGTGCTTGACCACGTGGTGCACACAAAAGAACGCCTCGAGGACCTTCGCAGCTCCCTAGAAAACGCCCTGCGAGTGCACGACACCCTGCTCGGTCAGCAGCAGAACGACGACACCAAGAAAATCTCCGCCTACGCGGCGCTGCTCATGGTGCCCACCATCGTTGGCTCCGTCTACGGCATGAACTTTGAAGTCATGCCCGAACTCAAATGGGAGTTCGGCTACCCCGCCGCGCTGCTACTCATGGTGGGTTCCTGCCTGCTCCTCTACTGGTTCTTCAAGAAGAACAAATGGCTCTGATATGCGCGTATGCCGCATAAGGCATACACGATATACCTTATGCGGCGCGGTCGTACTGGGCACGCATTGCACGGCGGCAATCACGACGCTCACGCTTGAACTTCTTACACACAGCCTCCGAATCGGCAAACATGTAGAAGTCCTCCGGCTCAGCCGACAGACCCAAAGTCGACAGCTCAACCAGCGACAGCATCGCGTAGAACATCTCGCGGCGCAGCTCAAAATTGCAGGCACCCGGAGCGGACTCCACCGCAAACACGCCGCCGGTGCACTCCAGCGCGCGCATCGCCCAGTGCTGAGTCCACAGGTCACCATTGACCGGGCTCACGCCCAGGCGAGTCAACGCCAGACCGGTACCCTGCACACGCTCAAAGCGCAGGCACATCTCCAGGTCCTTCTCCAGGGGGAACACGAACAGCAGAGCGTTCTGCGCCGCCGCACGCAGCTCAGCCAGGTTCGCCACGTAACCGGAAGCGCCCTGAGTCAGGTGACGCATCACGCGGCCCATCGTCGAAGACGCCGGCGCGGTGCGGAAGCACGAACCGTCAGCCACCAGCTGCTCCAGAACGCCGCGGAGCTCCTCCACGTTGAAACGCTCCATACGGACGATGGTGCCCGCCTGCATCAGCAGGTTGAACTCCGCATCACGGCACAGCTGCTCATCTGCGGTGCAGGAAATCTCTGCGTTTGCGTACTGGCTCTCGTGAGTGGTGTTGTCCATGACCGTTCCTTCCGTAGATGCTGAATCAACCTAGTGGCAACACCGCAGGAGACGGCGTGCCCGGTCGGAAGGATCGTCCCTTCCAACACCTACACTCTATGAGCGACCCCTGACACGATAAGCAGTTTTTAATCTACCCCGGGGTAAAACTGGGAAAATTCTGAAAAATCTGAAACCGCCTCCAAAGCCACCCGTGAAACCCCGTGAAATACAGAAAACCGGGTGCCCCCACAGTGGGGAACACCCGGTCACTCATACCGAATAAGGCGGCGCAACTAGCGCTGACGGTACAGCAGCCACAGCATGTACGCGCCGCCCAGTGCGCCCGTCACCAGGCCCACCGGAATCTGGAACGGCGCCAACGCACGAGCCGACACAAAATCAGCCAGCACCAAAATCCCCGAACCCAACAGCGCCGAATGCCACATCGCCGCACCGGGAGTATTCCACAGGCGGCGCGCAATCTGCGGGGCAACCAGAGCCAAGAAACCAATCGGACCCGCAACAGAAATTGCCACAGCCACCAGAAGCACGGCAGCTGCCACCAGCAGGTTCACGGTCCTCTTCACCGGCAGACCCAAACCCGCCGCCAAATCGTCACCGAGCTCCAGTGTGCGCAGTCGGCGAGTCAACAACAGAACCAGCGGAATAGCCACCAGCAGCAGCACTGCCTGAACCGACATCTGGTTCCACGACAGAGCATTCAGCGAACCGTGCTGCCAGGTCTTCGCCGCCTCCGCCTTCTCCAAATCGCCGCGCGTAATCAGGTAATCATTCACGGAACTGAGCATTGCACTCACCGCAATACCAATCAGCACCATCTTCTGCCCCATCGTCGCGCCACCGCGCGCACCCGCCAGAAGCATCACCACAGCCGCCGTCGCAAAACCGCCAATAATAGCGCCCATGCCCATACCCACACCGGTAGAACTCAACGACCCAATCAGCACCACCGACAGGGCACCGGTCGCCGAACCCACCGTGAAACCGATAATATCCGGCGAACCCAGAGCATTACGCGAAACCGACTGAAAAATAGCGCCCGACAAGCCCAAAGCCGCACCCACCACCACGGCGGCAAGCATACGCGGCAGACGCTGATTCAACACCAGCTGACGCTCAATCTCCGTGCCCTCACCCTGAAAAATCAGGCGAAACACCTGATCAGGGCTCATCTGATAACTACCAAACACCAGGGAGGCGACCGCCGCCACCACAAGCACCGCCACCACCAGCAGGGTACGCGGAATAGGGGTGCGGTAACGCCCCGGGATACGCACAGAACCGGCTACAGAACGAGATACAACGCTCACAATAAAACCTCTCAGAAACCGGGACCTACGAACCAGATGAACCACGCAGAACGGGGCGGTGAGCACGATGCAGACCGTGCTCCGACACGTGAGGCGGACCCGCCTCCTCGTGCGCCTGCGCCTTCTTACCCATGCGGCTCTTCTTCGCGCCGCGCGCGCCGGTACTCAAACGCAGCACCAGAACCATCAGCACCGGGGCACCGATAAAGGCGGTCACAATACCCACCTCAAGCTCACTGGGCATGACCAGAACGCGACCCAAAATATCGGCGGCAAGCACCAACACCGGGCCGTACACCAGCGACAACGGCAGAACGCGCGCAATATCGGAACCCACCAGCAGACGCACCACATGCGGCACAACCAGACCCACAAAACCAATCGGGCCCGCAATCGCGGTCGCCGCACCACACAGCGCCATAATTGCAATAATCGTCGCGCCACGTACCATCGTCACCGGCACGCCCAGGCCGGCTGCCGCATCCTCACCAAGCGCCAGGGCGCGCAGGGGACCAATCAGCATGAACGACAGAACCAAACCCAACGCCACAAAGGGCAGTGCCGAGAGCACCTGCTCAAAGGTGCGGTTCTCCAGCGAACCCACCACCCAGAAACGGTGCGAATCAAAAGCCTTCGAATTAAACATCGTGATAATGCCGGTAATCGTGCCCAGGCAGGCATTCACCGCCACACCCGTGAGCACCAGACGCGCCGTCGAATCCAGGTTCGGCTTAGAATCCACCAGACCCATGACGAACACCAGCGCCGCCGCCAGACCCGAACCCAGTAGCGCCAGCCACAGCTGAACGAACGGGGACGACACCCCAAAAACGCCCACACCCACCACCACGGAGGCGGCAGCACCCGAGTTCACACCCAGCAGGCCCGGCTCGGCCAGCGGGTTACGGCTCAACGCCTGCATGAGCACACCCGACACCGCCAACGCGGCACCGACCAGCAACGCCGCGGCGGTACGCGGGGCACGCTTCGCCCAAATCAGCTTCGACTCGATGGTGTTTGCCTCCGGGTGGAGGAAACCGTCAATCGAGCGCTCCAGGGCGAACATGCGCGAACCCACCGCAAATGACAGGGCACAGAGCAGTACCAGCAGAACGCCGCCAATTATGAGCGCAACCGCCAGGCGCGAGATGGACTTGCCGCCCCGGCCGCCCGAAGAGGCGCCAGATACGGCGTCCGAAGAAGCAGAGAGGGCACGAATTTTCGCCAGGGAAGCTTCGCTGACGGCGGGTCCGGAAGGGGTGGTGGTCTGTGGTGTCATATGCCTTGGAGGTAGTGGGGGAGCGGTGTGCTCCCGTGCGGACGGAGGATGCTTAACGTATCAATAGATAAGTATTAAGTATCGCATATGCATATATGAGGTTATCCTAATAATATGGCAAATATGACGAACAAGATCACCCGCCGCTCCTTCGGCGCACTCGCACTCGGTTCCTTCAGTGCCCTCGCCCTGGCGGCTTGCGGCTCCTCCAACACTTCCGGCTCTTCCTCCTCCGCGTCCGCTTCGGCGACCGGTAAGAAGGTTGCACCCTCCGCCCTGCCCTCCGGCATGGGCACCACCACCGTTGACGGCGAATTCCCCCGCACCGTCAAGCACTTCCGCGGTGAAACCACCATCAAATCCGCACCCTCCAAGGTCGTGATTCTCTCCACCGGTCAGCTCGACGGCGTGCTCTCCCTGGGCGTCGTGCCGGTCGGCGCAGCAACCGCCGGTGACGCCGACCTGGTCCCCGCCTACCTGAAGACTAAGTTCTCCGATAAGTCCGCAGAGCTCGACAAGATTGCCAAGGTCGGCAAGCGCACCGACCCGGACGTTGAGGCCATCGCAAACCTCAAGCCCGACCTGATCCTCATCAACAACACCAACAAGAAGGACGAGCTGTACGAGTCCCTCGCCAAGATCGCGCCGACCGTGGTCACCGAGGGCACCGGCGTCAACTGGAAGCAGGACTTCCTGCTGATTGCCGCCGCGCTGGGCACCACCGAGAAGGCTGAGAAGCTCATGGAGGAGTACAACACCAAGGCGAAGTCGGTCGGTCAGAAGGCTGGCAGCGAGAAGACCTTCTCCTTCCTGTACACTTCCGCTGACCGCACCCGCATCTTCGCGAAGTCCTCGTTCGTGGGCTCTATCTGCGCGGATGCGTCCTTGGCACGTCCCGCAGCTGCGCAGGTTGAGAAGACCTCCATCGACTTGAGCTCCGAGCAGCTCGACCAGGCTGACGGCGACTACCTGTTCTACGGTGTGCAGGGCGGCGACGAGTCCAAGCTGACCGGTGAGGCGCTGTGGAGCACCCTCAAGGCTGTCACCGAGAAGCACGCGCACAGCGTGGATGCTGACATGTTCTTCCTGAACGCTGGCCCGGCTGCCGCGCTTGGTGTTCTGGAGACCATCGAGAAGGCGCTCTAAAGGTTCTAGCCTCTCGTAGAGATTCGCCGGGAAGCCCCGTATTTGCCTCTTATGCCCGCGCATGAGGGTGAGGGTGCGGGGCTTTCTGCGCGCTGTGCACCTGCTTTTTGCCCGCCGGATGCACTCGTGACCGGATTCGGTGCGCGCCCGCCCGAAATAGGGTCTAATGGGGGTAGAAGGCGCAGCGGTACCGTTGCCCGCGCCTGACACACCGAACCTTCCACACCGATTAATTCACCGACGAAATGAGCACGCAATGCCGAAGAACAAGCCCTCCGAAGAGACCCTGGCGCAGGCACGCCGCGTCATCGACGCACTCAACGAGCGTGGTGCCCGCAAGCAGGCGATCCGCCTGAAGGTAACCCGCCCCGAAGCGCCGCTGCCGCAGACCGCATCCAAGTTTGGTGGCCGACCGTACCTGTCCGCAGGCGAGTCTGCTCCGACCAATGAGAAGGGCGAGCCGCTGGGCATGATTGCGCAGATTAACTGTGCCGACCTGCCCGAGAATGACCTGTACCCGGTGACCGGTCTGCTGCAGTTCTGGATTAACCCCAACGACGAAGAGTGCTTGTGGGGTTACGACTACGAGAACCCGCTCTCGCAGAAGAACCACCGCGTGATCTACTACGAGACGTTGGGTGAACCGAACCCGGATGCCCCGTTCCCGACCGTGAACTGGGACGACTACGGCTGGCCCTTTGGCCGTGACGGCAAGGGTACCGCTGAGGAGGTTGTTGAGTACGCACTTGCCTTCGAGCCCTGGGAGCAGGGATTCCTGGATGGCGGCTTCGAAATCTACGACCAGTTCGCTGACGCCTGGGATGAAATGTACCCGGACCAGAAGCTTCCCGAGGAACCGAACGCACGAGGTGACGCCTCCTACAACCTGCTGGAGCCCTTTGAATCGGAGGAGAGGGATTACTCACATATTGGCGGCTACCCCTCGTTCGTGCAGGAGGACCCGCGCGATGAGTTCGAGGAGCTGCGCGGCCACACGGTGAACCTGCTGACCATCGAATCGGAGTGGGGTGAGGACGCCGAGGAGGGCGTGTACGTGATGTGGGGTGATGCCGGTGCGGCGAACTGGCTAATTACCCCGGAGGCGCTTGCCGCCCGCGACTTCTCGCAGGTCGTCTTTGAGTGGGCCTGCGGCTAAACGTGGTTTTGGCTGAATAGTCGAATGGGGAGGGAAATAGAGAATAACCGCTCTATTTCCCTCCCCTTTTTGTGTACCTTTTATCGGGTACGTCTAAGCAGCGCGATACTTACGGTTCTTACTACGCGGCGGAGCCGTAGGAACAATCAGCTTCGCTTCCACAAGACGGCGCAGATCATTCGTGATGGAGGTACGTGAAGCACCCCGACCCCAATGCTCTTGGATATATGTCGTGGAAACAGCCTCGCCCTGTGCACGCAGGCCACGCACAATACCAGCCTGGCGTTCGCTGAGGCCGTCAAGCGACGCATCGGCGCCCGCCGGTTCGACGGCGTCGGCTGAATGTTTGCCCGTGGAATGGGTTGCTTGCTGAGTCTTATCCTCAGGCGCGGTCTTCTGTTCCGTAGAAGACGCACCCTGCGGGGGCTGCATCAGAGTGACCTGCACATAGAGTAGACGGTCAGCAAACTGGGGAGCGGGCAGACCCGCCTCCTTCAGCGCGCGCAGAACCGTGGGAATACCGGAAGCCCTATTCTCTGCAATCAAACGCCCCGTACCCGGATCGGGCAGATCAGTCAGAATGCTTGCCAAGTAGCTGTTGCGGGTTGAAGAAACACCGGGCTGACCGAAATCTCGGATAGTCACAGCACCGTAGATACCGCCCGGGCTACGCACCACCAGGCGGTTAGTGTAGAGCTCAACCTGCACCTGTGAGCCGCGCGCACCCGGTGAATAGTCGCGGTGCATGAGGGCGTTGACCAAGAGCTCGCGGATAGCCTCCAGCGGATACTCGTAGCGCTCAACCCGCCCGATACCGCTGCTGTTGAGGCCCTCCATCGTGGACGTTTTGCGCATATTGCGAACCAAAACGCCCATAGCTTCATCCAACATGGAGGGGATAGGGCCGGTACAGCTGTGATTGTCCAGGAAACGTCGACCGTCCTCAGTAACCTCACCAAGCTCTTCACCGGGAAGAACAACAACGCTCATCATCAGCTGCGGGAAGAACGCCTGCGGGTATGAGCCCATGGCGATAAGCGCTCCAAGAGTGGGTACTTCTCGGCCCTCAGAATCGATGCGTAGAATGCGTGCCTGCAGAAGAACCTCACGGTCAGAAAGCGCCGCAAAAACACGAGGCTGCTCCTCGCGCAGGCGAGCGACATAGGCACTCACAAGGGTGGGGGAGAGGTCTTTGAAGCTTGCCTCACTAATCAGCTCCTCGTCATAACGGGGCTGACTGCGGTTCTCTAGGAGACGGTCAATCTCGTACTTGGTGAGGCGAATATCGGCCTCGCCGACGCGCTGGTAGGAGCCGTTATACATGCCGTGTGCTTCGATGTAGTAGGGCTTCTGCGTCGGGTCGCCGGGGAGCACATCGATGCGCACGATACGGTGTTGCTCGTCTGCCGCCTCAATCTGAATATCTACCGGGGGTCGAGGCGTGATCTTGGAACGGATTGCCTCAACGGATGCGTCGTGGACTGCCTGTGCGTTGAAACCTTCAACCGGCTGTAGACCTTCTGCCGGGTCGGTGAGGCCAAGAAGAATGGTGCCACCGTCGCCGTTGGCGAAGGCGCTAACGGTTTCAAGAACGGACTTGGGGAACCCGCCAGCTGCAGCTTTGACTTCTACCTGTCCATTTTCAGCCTGGCTACGGCGTAGGTTTTCGATGAGTTCGGCGGTGTTAGTTTCCATACATGCTCCCGATGGCTACTTCTTGGTGAACGTCATAGCAACGTCATAACAGCATCATAACAATTTCTGTCATGATGTTGTTATGATCCTGTGATGATATTGATATGATGCGGTATCTTCATCACCTTTAGAATCCTAAAACCCCGGAATTGCAGGCTAAAACCGGGTATTTCTATCGGTCTCATTGACCGCGCATCATATCAGCCGTCATAACAACTTCTGCTATGACGGCTGATATGATGCCCCGTCATAATCCGCAATAAACGACACATAGCTACCCGCACTTGGTGCGCCCCGCCGCTGGTGGCACAGTATAAAGTCGAGCCACTATCGACTCCCCGCACGCAGGCGGGCAGATACACCAGGAGCAAACCAATGGCTGAACACACTTTCGGCTTCCGCACCCGCGCACTACATGCGGGCGGCACCCCCGACGCTGAGCACGGTGCCCGCGCGGTCCCCATCTACCAGACCACCTCCTTCGTTTTCAAAGACGCTGACGACGCCGCGAACCTCTTCTCCCTGCAGAAGTACGGCAACATCTACTCGCGCCTGTCCAACCCCACCGTCGCCGCCCTGGAGGAGCGCATCGCCTCCCTCGAAGGCGGTATCGGTGCGGTAGCGACCGCCTCCGGCATGGCTGCCGAGTTCATCACCTTCGCGGCTCTGTGCCAGCAGGGCGACCACATTGTTGCTTCTTCGCAGCTGTACGGCGGCACCGTCACCCAGCTGGACGTGTCCCTGCGCCGCTTCGGCATTGAAACCACCTTCGTGCCCGGTACCGACCCCGCCGACTACAAGGCGGCACTGACCGAGAACACCAAAGCGATCTACACCGAGATCGTGGCGAACCCCTCCGGTGAGGTTGCCGACCTGGAAGGCCTCGCAGAGGTCGCCCACGAGGCGGGCATCCCCCTGGTCGTGGACGCGACCCTGTCCACCCCCTACCTGATCCGCCCCCTCGAACACGGTGCGGACATCGTTATCCACTCGGTCACCAAGTTCCTGGGCGGTCACGGCACCACCCTTGGCGGTATCGTCGTCGAGTCCGGTCGTTTCAACTGGGGTAACGGCAACTTCCCGTCCATGACCGAGCCGGTTCCCTCCTACAACGGCGTGTCCTGGTGGGGTAACTTCGGTGAGTACGGCTTCCTGACCAAGCTGCGTTCTGAGCAGCTGCGTGACTTCGGCCCGTCGCTGAGCCCGCAGGCTGCGTTCAACCTGCTGCAGGGTGTTGAGACCCTGCCGCAGCGCATGGATGCGCACCTGGCGAACGCTAAGCAGGTTGTGAACTGGCTGGTTGAGGATCAGCGTATCGCCTACGTGAACTACGCCGGCCTGGAAGACCACCCGCACCACGAGCGCGCGAAGAAGCTGCTGCCGCTGGGTGTCGGTTCCGTGTTCTCCTTCGGTGTCAAGGGCACCGAGAAGGCTTCCGGCCGCCTGGTCGGTGGCGAGTTCATCGGCGCGCTGCAGCTGGCAAGCCACCTGGCGAACATTGGTGACTCTCGTACCCTGGTGCTGCATCCGGGTTCGACCACGCACCAGCAGCTGACCGCTGAGCAGCTGGCCGCTGGTGGTGTTGGCGAGGACCTGATTCGTATTTCGGTGGGTCTGGAAGACGTTGAAGACATCATTTGGGACCTGGACCAGGCGCTGACCTACGCGACCGGTCTGAACCACGCCGGTGAGCGTGTGGGCGAGTCCAGCGCAGACAAGATTGTGGAGGCTGAGGAGGCGGTTGCCGCCGCTAAGGCCGCCGAGGACGCTGCCGCCGCTGAGGCTGCTGCTGGCGCATCCTGCTCCCTGCCTACTACCACTCAGGAGGAAAAGTAATGACTGAGAAGCGTACCTGGGTGGGTCCTTCCGCCCCTGAGCGTCTGAACATTCTGCGTAATACCCGCACGATCGCGATTGTGGGTATGAGCGATAAGATTTCGCGTGCTTCGTACTTTGTGGCGACGTACCTGCAGTCGGCGTCGCCGTACAAGCTGTATTTTGTGAACCCGATTCTGGCTGCGAAGGGCAAGCTTGTGCTGGGTCAGCCGGTGTACCCGTCGCTGCAGGACCTGCCGGAGGTCCCGGATCTGGTGGAGATTTTCCGCCGTAATGAGGACCTGCCGGGCGTGGTTCAGGAGGCTGTGGATCTGGGCGCGAAGACCGTGTGGATGCAGCTGGGCTCCTGGAATGAGGAGGCTGCCGCGATTGGTGAGGCTGCCGGCCTGAACGTGGTCATGGATAAGTGTGTGAAGATTGAGCACGCGCGTTTCCACGGTGGCCTGCACCTGGCTGGTTTCAACACGGGCGTGATTTCTTCGAAGCGTCAGGTGCTGTCGAAGTAAGCAGCCTGTGCTGTATAAGCCGCTGCGGCTTGTAATTACAAAAATCAGGCGCTCGTTAGCGTTTGAGCGGAAGGGGCGTACCCGGGGTGATTCCCGGGTGCGCCCTTCCTTCTTTGATGCTGACGCAGTGATATAAGCAACCATAAGATGACCAGGGAAAACACCCAGATTCCTTGAGCGCGTGTAGCTCCAATGTTATTGTTGTAATAACAGTCCCCCCTCCGCCTCTGATTCAAGCGCCTCTCGAGGGGGTCCTTTTTTATGTTCGGTTCTACGGCGAACCGATTAAGGAGAGTAGCGGTTTTGCCCAAGGAATCGTGCGTATTTCTGCCTTTGATAGAGAAGCAGAAGGATTACCTTATTGCCAAGGGGTATTTTCCTCAGGGAACGACCCTGAGCGATGATGACCGAGACATGCTTGCGTGCTCTAATTTTCACTACCTTCTGGGGTGAACCATAAGCACTTTGAGGGTCGTCTTAAGTCTTTGACCACTCTGAGGAACCGTGTAGCTCATGGTTCTCGCCTCTGGATGATGCCGACGACTGATACCCCTGCAAAGCCCAAAATTTTTGCTAAGGACCTCCGCGAGGCGGACCCGAAGGGTATGTTGGTCAGCTTCGCTAACGTTGCTCTTTTGCAGGGAAACACCCGTCGTCAGAGGGAGGCGTGGAAAGCGATAAAAGCTTTAGTGGAGCAGAATGAGAGCTACCGCGTTGGCGTAGGTTCGCAGAAAATCTTCTAAAAACGGCGCCAGTCCTGCAGTTACCTCGCCTTATGATGCTGGCGTTCTCACGGGGCTAAGAGAGGGGCGTACCCGGGGTGATTCCCGGGTGCACCCCTCTTTTGTGCCCGATGTGTCGGGGGAGGGGGCTTCTCTGCAAGCGGTATCGCCCCTAGTGGAGGGCAGTTCAGCTTTAAGGTAAACCTACCCTTATGTTCTGGGGTGCTAAGCCGGTATCCTAGTGTGGAGCCCGGCGGCCGGTACTCAGCACACACGCGTACCGACCGTCGGGTCTTTTCACGCCCGAAATATGACGAAATATATGTCTAAAATGTCGAAATATAACGCCGTTTTTCAGTCATAAAAAGTCACTCGGTCACAGAAAAGAAAAAACTAGTCAGCTCTCAAAAAGAGCCCTAAGCTAACAATATATTTATCCCCGCATTTTATGCATAACCCTTAGCCGAGGACAGCATGACCGGATTCACCACGAAGGCAATTCACACCACGGACCGCGACAACCCGTACGGCTCCATCCTGCCTCCGATCTACACGACCACCACCTACGCCCAGCCCTGTGACGGCACCGAAGGCCCCTACGACTACCAGCGCGGCGGCAACCCCACCCGCGGAGCCCTCGAAACCACGCTCGCAACCCTCGAAGGCGCCAAGCACGCCTTCGCCTACCCCTCCGGAATGGGCGCCACCGCTGCCGCCCTCGGCATCCTCAAGGAAGGCGAGACCCTGCTACTGGGCATGCCCTCCTACGGCGGAACCTACCGCTTCGCGACCATTGAGCTGCCCGCCCGCGGCGTCAAGACCCGCTTCATCGGCGACTTCACGGCCCTCACTGACGAGGACTTCGCCGACAACGTGACCATGGTGTTCTTGGAGAGCCCCTCCAACCCGCTCCTGCGCGTGAGTGACATCGCCGCCATCGCCGAGATAGCGCACCGCAACGGCGCAATCGTGGTCGTCGACAACACCTTCATGACCCCGTTGCTGCAGAAGCCCCTCGACCTGGGTGCAGACATCAGCGTGCAGTCCGCCACCAAGTACCTGGGCGGCCACGCCGACCTAC
>ERZ773071.168-NODE-168-length-12229-cov-4.57721_pt1 | contig 12229 bp, 9 predicted proteins | sample MGYA00580621_ERZ773071 | MGnify/ENA primary metagenome ERZ773071 (study PRJEB29015, sample SAMEA2738136) | human oral metagenome | biome: human oral; feature: human-associated habitat; material: saliva | place: China | collected 2211 ... | reverse complement strand
CGCCCGCACCCAGGGTGCCTTCCATGGAGCACCAGGGGCTGAAATCCCACTTGGACTCGAGGAACTCGATCTTGTAGGTGGCGCGCAGGGTCGGGTCGTTGGCGCGAACAGTGGCGGTGTACTGGTCCGTCGTGCCGGGGATCAGATCGTAGGAGACGTCGACGCGACGCGAGGAGATCGGCAGGTGATCGGGGTTCCACACGGGGGCGGGATCAGGGTTCGAGGGGCCGAGGATCGTGTCGGTACCACCGACGGTGACAGGTTCGGTGTCCTTCTGCGAGTACTGGACGGTCTGCGAGATCCAGCGGGCCGAAGCGCTGTCGCCGGGGATGTAGACCGCCTGAACGGCAGCAGTATCGGCGCCGAGCAGCTCAGAGATGGTCGCACGGCCACCCTCGACGGCGACCTCGGTGAGGAAGTAGCCGTTGACGGTGATCCACGCGCGACCCGTGTCGGTGGCGACGCCCGTGTCGATCGTGATGTCGGTCAGGTGGTTGTCGCCCGGGTGCTCGCGCTCGCCGTGGTGCGACACGGTGAGGGTCGGAGTGGCAGCGTTTCCGTCGGTGCGCTCGGCGCGCGCCCCGTTATAGGCGGAGACAATGTCCTTGATCGTGCCCTCGGTGGGGTCCGCACCGCCAACCTGCCAGACCAGAGGGGTGATCGGCGAGGAGTAGATGGCAGTGCCATCGGCGCTGCGGGCGGTCATCTTGTAGTTCGCGACGTAGCGGCCCGGCTGCGTGAAGGTCGTGTACAGGTGCGTGTGGCGCGGGTTGTAGACGCTGCGGTAGGCGGTGTCGTGGCTGGAGAGGAAGCGGTTAACGCTGTCACCGTTGTCGATGAACATCTCCATGCGGCCCGGGCCGTCGACGCTGATGAGGTCGAGTGTGTAGGTCTCGCCTTCGAACTTGTCGGTGTCGCCGATTTCGCCGGCGCCGAGGCCTGCCCAGATGGGCGTGTTACCGGGGCCGGGGTTCTGGGGGGCAGCGTTCAGGACGGTGCCCTCGGCACCCAGGAAGGAAAGGTCGGGACGCTTCGCCGGGATGACGAGCTGCGACTTCGCCTCGTCCTTCTCGCCGGTGCCCGTCCAGGCCTTGGGGATCCACAGAGCGGTCTTCTCCATCGGCATGTTGATGGTATTCAGAGTGAAGCTGTTGGTGTCGTCATGCCAGACGGGGATGGGTGCATCAACGTGCTGCCTGGTAACGATCCATTCCTTGTCCTGGTCGGGACCGGCCCACGCGGCGGCGGGGGTCAGCGCCAGGAAGAGGGCGAGCGCAGCTGTGCTGATGCGTCGCAGGTGTGACATTCGAGTGCCTTTTCTAGCTATGTTGTAGGTGAGAATCATTATCACTCTAAATAAGCCCTCGCACAACTCACACCTATCAGGGATGTTTCACGCGCGTTTCACGCAGCCGCCTCTCTCCCCCGCCGATAGGCTCGACTCCATGAGATTTGCGACCTGGAACGTCAACTCCATCCGCACGCGCGTCGACCGCGTCATTGCTTTCCTTCAGCGCTCAGGCACGGACGTGCTGGCCATGCAGGAAATCAAGTGCCGCCCCGACCAGTTCCCCGTCGAACCCTTCGAGGCGGCGGGCTACCATGTCGCCATCCACGGTCTCAACCAGTGGAACGGCGTCGCCGCGCCTGCCGATCCTCGACGTCCAGGACCACTTCCCCACCCAGCCCGCCTTCGGCGAGCCGCCCGTCGTCGAGGCCCGCGCGCTCGGCGTCACCATCGACACGACCGACGCCCTCCCCTCCCAGGATGGGCAGGCCTCGTCGATGACGATCTGGAGCCTGTACGTGCCCAACGGCCGCGAGCTCACGCACGCGCACTACGCCTACAAGCTGGAGTGGCTCGCAAACCTCGCCGAGCAAGGACGCGGCTGGCTGGCCGACCCCACCGCCCAGATCGCCCTCGTCGGCGACTGGAACGTCGCCCCCCTCGACGAGGACGTATGGGACATGAGCGCCTTCGAGGGCGCCACACACGTGTCAGCTCCCGAGCGCGAGGCCTTTGCCGCCTTCGCCGCGGACGGCTGGGTCGAGGTCACGCGCGAGCGGGTCACAAACTACACCTACTGGGACTACCAGAAGCTGCGCTTCCCGAAGAACGAAGGCATGCGCATCGATTTCGCCTACTGCTCACCGGCGCTGGCCGCGCGTGTGAGCGGCGCACAGATTGATCGAGACGAACGCAAGGGCAAGGGCGCATCCGACCACGTGCCCGTCATCGTCGACGTCGACTGAGGGGCGGACGAGGCCGGGGCACCGTCCCGTTAAACAGGTTGAGGCCTGGGCGTGCGCCCAGGCCTCGCTGCGTACCGGTTACGCGTGCTCGCGCGCGACGCGCAGCAGCTCGGAGTTGAGGGCCGACCAGTTATCGTGATGCCAGGCCCCGAAGGGTTCCGCGCCGACGAAGGCTGCGCTGGCGCCGAGGTCACGGTCCGCCCACACGAAGGAGCCGGATTGACCGAAGTGCCCGATCGTGCGCGGGGAGGCATCGGGGGCGGTCCAGTGCGGCGACTTTTCTCCGCGAATCTCGAGGCCGAGGCCCCACGGACAGGGATTGAAGCGCCCGTAACCGGGCGTAACTCCGGCGAGCGCAGGAAACTGCGACAGAGCGGCGAGGGCCGCCAGAGGTCCGCACACCAGCGTCGGACGCGCGAGCTCGGCGCCAAACAGGCTGACGTCGGACGCGCTAGCGACCCCCGCATGAGCGGGGCTACCGGGAATGTCGGCCGTGACCATACCGAGCGGCTCAAAGACCGTCTCGCGTACCCACTGGGCGACGCCGATGCTGGTCGCGGCCTCAATCACCTCACCGAGGACGTCGAAGCCCTCGTTCGAGTAGATACGGCGCTTCTCGGGAGCCGCGACGGGACGGCGCCCCTCGAACGGCAGGCCCGAGGCATGGGCCAGCAGGTGACGGACCGTCGCCCCCTCGGGACCCGCGGGATCATCGAGGGAGATCAGGCCTCGCTCAACCGCCACCAGAACCGACCAGGCGACGATCGGCTTGGTCACCGAGGCGAGCAGGAAGACACGATCGACGTCTCCGTGCGAATAGACGACGTCGCCCCCGACACGAAGGACGAGGGCGACATCAAAGGATGGCAGTGGGCCGATCACGCGGTGGCCTCCGGAGCCGGAGCCGCACCTGCCTCGGCAGCTGCGGTGGTCTTTTCGCTGATCTTACGCAGCGTACGCGCGTAAACTTCTGCGACCTCCTCGGGGACCGAGGCACCGAGCTGGAGCACGTAGTGCGCGGGCAGGCGCAGGAGCTGAACACACACAGCGAGGAAGTCCGCGACGAACTCACGAGCGTCGATCGGCTCGTCGTTGTAGCGAGCCGAGACGACGGAGCCGTACCAGTAGCGGATGAGGATCTTCGCGAGCGTACGCGGAGTCGTGCCGATCTCGGCACCCTCCTCGTCCACGAAGTTTTGGATCATCGCAGTGAGGGCTTCCTCCATCTGCTGGGTGCGGTACTTGTAGTGCGCGTGTGCAGGGTGAGACTCGGAGGACGACTCGGCCCACAGGACACAGTCCAATGCGATGGCCGCGTCGGCGCCAGGCTTCATGGCGAAACGCATTTCCCCAACCGCCCAGTCAACAAACGAGCCAGCGGTGATGCCGCCCTCGTCGAAACCGCCTTCCGCCTCTTCGTTAATGGAGACGTCGAAGAGGGCATTCATCTCCTCGTGGCGCTGGATCGCGCTGCGCAGGATGGCTTCCTTCGACGGGAAGTGATAGACCACCGCGGGGTGCGAAATGCCGACTCGACGGCCAAGGTCGCGCAGGGAAAAGCCGTTATAGCCTCGCTCTGCAATCAGAACCATCGCTGCCGAGAGGATGGATTCACGCGTCGCCTGTCCTACGGAGTAGGCGCCACGGGCCTTCCTCTGGGTTGTCATATCATCTCCTGCTGTTGCGGACACCACATACCGTGCGCCCGAAATACACACTGGTAGTCAGTGTACCGCGCAATCTCAGGGTTTATCAACATTCATGACAAGCCCGTCAATGGAATCGTTGATGTCAACTGTCACATTCTGACCATCTTGAACGTCTCCGGAGAGGAGCAGCCTGGCCAGTCGATCGCCAATCTCGCGCTGAATCAAGCGGCGCAGCGGACGTGCTCCGAAGGCCGGGTCATAGCCGACTCGAGCGAGCCATCCACGGGCGGGTTCGGTTACTGTCAAACCGATGCGACGCTCGCGCAGGCGAGACTCCAGGGACGCAACGAGCAAATCGACGATCTCGCCCAGATTTTCACGGGTAAGGGCGTCAAACATGACCGTCTCGTCCAGCCTATTGAGGAACTCCGGACGGAAGGCCGCCGAAACGACCGACATGACAGACTCCCGCTTTTCTTCGGGCGTCAAGTCGGGGTCCGCCAGGAACTGCGATCCGAGGTTCGAGGTGAGGATCAGAATGGTGTTGCGGAAGTCGACCGTCCGCCCCTGTCCGTCAGTGAGACGTCCATCATCCAGGACCTGCAAAAGAATGTCGAAAATCTCAGGATCGGCCTTCTCGACTTCGTCCAGCAGAACCACGGAGTAGGGACGACGGCGCACCGCCTCGGTCAGCTGACCGCCCTGCTCGTAGCCCACGTACCCCGGAGGGGCACCGACGAGGCGCGCCACCGAGTGCTTTTCGGAGTACTCGGACATGTCGATGCGGACCATCGCACGCTCGTCGTCGAAGAGGAACTCCGCGAGCGCCTTGGCCAGCTCCGTCTTACCCACGCCCGTCGGGCCGAGGAAAAGGAACGAACCGGTCGGACGGTTCGGGTCGGACAGGCCCGCGCGAGAGCGGCGGACCGCATCGGACACCGCACGCACGGCATCTTTCTGACCGATGAGGCGCTTTCCGAGCTCATCCTCCATATGCAGGAGCTTGTCTGTTTCAGTCTGCAGGAGCTTACCCGTCGGGATTCCGGTCCACGCCTCGATCACCTCGGCGATTTCAGCGGGACCGACCTTCTCGGCGATCATCGGCTCTTCATCATCCTGGGTGTCCTGAGCCTCGGCCTGAGCTTCGGCCTCGGCGATCTGACGTTCGACGGCGGGGATTTCGCCGTTCTGGAGTCGACCTGCCTCCTCCCAGCGACCCTCTCGCACGGCCAGATCGAGCTGGGTGCGCAGCGAGTCGAGCTGGACGCGCAGGTCACCGACGCGGTTGTGTCCGGCCTTCTCAGCCTCCCAACGGGCCGTCAGCGCACGCAGGCTCTCCTCGCGATCGGCAAGGTCCGCGCGCAGCTTGCTCAGGCGCTCCTGGGTGGCCTCGTCGAGGCCCTCCGGGTCAGACTCAGTCAGATAGGACTCCTCCATGCGGAGGCGATCCACGCTGCGACGCAGCTCGTCGATTTCGACCGGTGAGGAGTCCAGCTCCATGCGCAGGCGCGAGGCGGCCTCATCGATCAGGTCGATCGCCTTGTCGGGCAGCTGACGGCCCGTGATGTAGCGGTTCGACAGGGTTGCCGCGGCAACGAGCGCACCGTCGGAGATGGTCACCTTGTGGTGGGCCTCGTACTTCGGCGCGATACCGCGCAGGATGGCGACGGTGTCCTCGACCGAGGGTTCACCGACGAACACCTGCTGGAAGCGACGCTCGAGCGCCGGGTCCTTTTCGATGTTCTCGCGGTACTCGTCGAGGGTCGTCGCACCGACCATGCGCAGCTCGCCGCGGGCGAGCATGGGCTTGAGCATGTTGCCCGCATCCATGGCGCCTTCAGAGCCGCCGCCCGCACCGACGACCGTGTGCAGCTCGTCGATGAAGGTGATGATCTGCCCGTCCGAGCGAGAAATCTCGGCCAGGACCGCCTTGAGGCGCTCCTCGAACTCACCGCGGTACTTCGCGCCGGCGACCATCGATGCCACGTCGAGAGACACGAGGCGCTTGTCGCGCAGGGACTCCGGAACGTCGCCCGCGACGATGCGCTGGGCGAGTCCTTCAACGACGGACGTCTTGCCGACACCGGGTTCACCAATCAGAACCGGGTTGTTCTTGGTACGACGGGACAGGACCTGCACGACGCGGCGAATCTCGTTGTCGCGGCCAATGACCGGGTCCAGCTTGCCTTCGCGCGCAACCTCCGTCAGGTCACGTCCATACTTGGACAGAGCCTCGAAGGAACCCTCGGGATCCGCCGAGGTGATCGGCTCGGGGCGCAGCTGTGCGAGCGCCTGAGTCAGCGCGTCGACCTCAACACCGCCCTGAGCGAGGATTCGGCCAGCCTCGGTCTGCGAGGCGGCCAGAGCGATCAGCAGATGCTCGGTGGAGATGTACTGGTCCCCGCCAGCCTCGGCGCGCTCGCCGGCGTCGCGCACGACCGCGAGCAGAGCGTTCGAGGGCTGAGCACTGCCGGCGGACGCGCCCTGCGTGCTCGGGAGTGCCACGAGGGCATTGCGAGTACGCGCGCCAATCGCGCGCGCATCAGCGCCAACGGCCTCGAGCAGGGAGAGCGCGATGCCTTCGCGCTGCTCAATCAGTGCTTCGAGCAGATGGATGGGTTCCACCTGCGGATTGCCGGCTGCAGCGGCAGCCTGGAGCGCAGAGGAGACGGCCTCCTGCGCCTTCGTTGTCATTTCACGTGCCATGAAATCACTCCTCAACATGTTCTTGTCTGGTCGCGTCGAGCCCCTCGACGCCTTCTGACAGACACAACGAAGCCAGAGTTGAGTCTATTCCACTCAACTTCGAGTTTGAGGAGGATGTGAGTCAGCTCTCAGGAAGCCAGGCGGGGCCATCAAAGCCGCGCTGATGCCCACCCCCAGGACCGAACCCTTCGCCACCGTCGAGGCCATAACGCTCCTCGAGCGCACGGAACAGCTGAAGGGTCGTCGCCAGCGCACACATGACCTGCTGCACGAGCTGCGCATCCGTCGCACCATACTCGTAATCAGCATTCACCTCGGCGACGACGCGGTCCCCTTCGTCCTGATCGGCCACGTAGGCCTTCGGCCACAGGAACTCGCCATGCCACGCCTGCAGGAAGTCACGCAGATCCTCACCGAATTCGATCGGAACGAGGCTCTTCATGAAGGCGACAATCGACAGCACCTCGCGAGAGTCCCCGAGGAAGCGGAAGCAGAACAGATGCCCCTCCCACAAGCCGCAGAGGTCCCCATCGCTATCAATGCGCCAGGTCCACCCCTCAGAGTCGAAAAGGAGCCCCAGGCGCTCCTGCGTGATGGGGCGAACCATATCGAAACGATTGGCTTCAAACTCCGAATTACCCGTGACAATTCCTTCCGGAGGTGCTGCGTTGCTACCCTCCCATTGTTCCATATCAGGGGCGGTATCGTCCGGCAGTTCACGGCGACGAGGCGTCTCCTCGCCGTCGGCTCCACCGTCAGCATCCGCCCGCCATAGCCAGCCCATGATGCACCCCTAGTCGTGCCGATGATTGATGACGCGCCACTGCGTCGCTACCGATGGGGCGAGAGCGCGCCGATCGCCCCTGACTGCGGTCTGTATATGCATACCCATTGGCGCCTCCTCAGCTCACCTCATCGTGTTACCAGCACGTGTCTTGGTAACTTCACAGTAGCGCAGAAACCGCGAAAAACCAACGCCCCCGGCAGGTCAGAGCCTCCAGAAGAGACGCCCAATCAGACAGCTCGTCACCATCGTCGCAGCTCATCCGGGGGACTCAGCCACACCTACCGCCAATTGTCTTGTTGCTCACATTTTGGCATAGCCCTTGCAAGCAGCGTGAATTTCTATTAAATAGGGAATTTTTACTCGCCCTCGGAAACACTTCCCCGCACAGGTGTCTCACTCTCAGCGCACGACGCGGCGGCCGCAGTCACCGCGTCTGATGATGTCGCCGCAGCCTCCGCAGGCGCGCCCGACTGACCGGCGAGAACAGGCAAGAAGGCCGGCAGCTGCCTACGCCTGGCACTCTTGGCAACAAGCCAGCGCAGCGCCCACTCAGCGGGACCGCGCGACGATCCCAATGCCTCGGCAATGACACAGCCGATGCCGATCAGCGCCCACACAACGAGCGCGATCAGGCCAGACACGGCGACCCCGAGACTGCGCACCCCGGCCACGCCAAGCACGACGAAGATGAGGATGAAGAGCACCGTCTGGGACAGGTAGGCGGTCATCGAGCGGCGACCGATCGCACTCAGGAAGGCACAGACCGAGCCAAGCTTTTCGCGAGGCCCACCACCCACGAGCGCGAAGAGCGCAAGCCAGCCGCACGCGCCCAGCACCCCCGAGGCATGGAAGAGCGGGTAGGACCATGCGGCCGAGCCCGCAAACGCCCACGTCAGCTGCATGAGCGCGAAAGGAAGCCCACCGAGGACGCCAACACCCAGACCACCGACGGCGACACAGGCAAGGACGCGCCCATGCCCGCGGGGATCCTGCAGGACACCCCAGCGCGCCACACCCACGCCAATCATGACGCACGGAACCACGAGGGACATAAGAACCGTTCCGATGGTTGCTCCCAACCAGTGTCCCAGGGACTCCAACGGGTAGAACATCGTCAGCGCCACCGGGCCGTGATACTCGAGCACCATGGGCGTGCCACCCATCGAATACCCCGCTCCCCACAGGCCGAAGAGGCTGAGCGCAGCAACGAGGGAGCCCACCAGGACGCGAGGCCACGCGCGCTTCATGACGACGACTTCGGCGAAGAACACCGCGACGAGGCCGTAGGTTCCGATGATGTCACCCGAAAAGAACAGGGCATGCACGCCGCCGAATACCAGCATCCACAGGCCGCGGCGACGGATCAGGCGCGCAGCCACGCGGCGAACGTGACGCTCGATATTCTCCTCGACAATCTGTCGCTGGACGGGCTGCCAGCCGGCGACCTCCTCGGCGGAGAAGGTGTCCGCAGCGGCCCGGCGCTCACCCTCCATCGTGCGCGACGCCATGATCGCCATGCCGAAGCCGAACAGAATGGAGAAGAGCGGGTAGGCCCTACGATCGACGAGCACGGTGCGGGCCAGATACCACCACTGGTCCGCCTGATTCAGGGCTGCGATCGCGTCGTGCCCAGCCTGGGGAGTCTCCGGGAAGTAAGCAATCCAGAAGGGCACATTCGCCAAGGCGATAAGCGCGAGCATGGCGCCGCGCGCCACATCGGGGGCCGGGTATCGAAGCTGGCGCTCTCCCGTGAAAGACAGGGTATGCATGGTGTCCTTACTCGTCGTGCTGTCAGTGTGGCAAAGGGGCGAGGCCGGAGAGTGTTTCCGGGCCTCGCCCCTAATCGCATCACATGGGTCAGTACATCGCTTGCATCATGGCCTGCTGCTGCAGCTCTTTGCGCTTGTTGCCGGCTCGAACCGCGAGGAGGATGCCCGCGATCAGCAGGACGACGCCGGAGACGCCAACCACGGTGCTCCACAGGAACGCGTCGCCGATCGTGGTGGTGAAGTCACTGAGGCTCATATTCATGCCCTTGAGGCTTGCCTTCGCATCCAAACCGTCACAGGTAACCGTGTAGGTACCGTTGGGCAAGCCGTCGATGTAGTACATAGTCCTATCATTTTGGACCCGAGACATGTCGTAGACGTTGTTGGCCGAGTCAGTCATCTTGCATGCCTCTGCCCCATTGCCCGATATGTCGATCGTGTAGCTACCGACTCCGGCGACCTCGACGGCGCTGCCATTCGCGATGACGGCACCATTGATCAAAGCATCCTTCATATCCGTCAACCCCTGGAACCACAGGACGAAGAAAAGGATGGGGGCGGCGACAAAAGACGCGAGGACGCCGAGGATGATGAGAATGGTGCCGGGGGCGTTGCTGGGACCCTTCACGATCGGCATCGGGGCCGGACCGCCGTAGCCTCCGCCCTGGAAGTTCTGAGGCCCTCCCTGCATCGGCATCCCCTGCATGGGCATGCCCTGCATGGGCATCCCCTGTATCGGGGCGCCTGCTCCATTGCCACCGTACTGGGGCCAGGGTGTGCCCTGATCGCCGGGGACACCGTAGGAGGGATTCGACATGTGTGTGCCTTCCTCAAGGGGTTTTTGCTTAAGCATAACAATGCGGCACGCGGAGTGAACAGAGTGCCGGCTCGATTGGAACGCTCGAATACCCCTTGATCGTACGCTGTTTTCCTCGTGAGGAACGCCCCAAAGGACAACGACAAGGGGCGAGGCCCGGAATAGTTCCGTCAGCCTCGCCCCCTCGTCGGGATCGAAGTCAGCGCAGGGCGCTCATCAGCGCTTCCTGCGTGATGCGGCGGCGCTTGCCGTTCACCTTCACCAGCAGGACGATGCCGACGATCAGGACGATCAGGCCGACGACACCGACGATGGTTCCCCACACGAAGGGCATGAGAAAGATCTTTGCAATGGCCTCAGGCGATGTGTTGAATGCGGTGATTTTCGCATTGCTGGCAATACCGTCACACTTCAGCTGGTACGAGCCGGCGGGCACGCCCGAAGCCGCGTACACTTCGTCACTGCCCGCATAGGACTCCAGCTTGTAGCTCTTGCCGTCTGCACCGATGAGCGAGCAGGCGGGATCCTTGTGCGCGTCACCCTGCACCGTGAAGTAACCGTCAGCGGTCACGGTGACGACGCTGCCGTTGTCGGTGGTGCCGCCCTTGACCGAGTTACTACCGGTGCCGGCCACGCCGGCGATCATCGTGGCGAAGAAGACGATCGGCGCGATGATAACCATGAGCACCACGCCGAGAACGAGCGTGGTAACGGCGCCGCCTCGACCGGGCAGCTTCGGCATGGCCACCGGAGCGGGAGCGCCGTAGCCCTGCGGAGCTGCGGCACCCGGGTAGGAGGTACCGTTCGCGGGCATCGCGCTTTCCTGACCCGCGGGGCCGTAGGAGGGGTTCGACATGTCTGTGCCTTTCTGATGAGAAATCTGATCGACCGTCAGTAAGCCGTGCAGATTGACGGCAACGCGTCAACATAGCACACCGGCGACCCCTGCGCGGAATCGGCGGTGAAAAATACCGAGCTCTGGTCGCGTATTAGCTCAGCGAAACTCCGCTCAGGCGCTCCTCGCGCAGCTCGGCGACGCCCGGCACGTCGAGCGGCTCCAGCGTCACGCCGGTGGCTCGCGCCAGCAGCAAGTCCGCCAGCTCGGGATTACGGGCGAGGGCGGGACCGTGCATATAGGTGGCAATGACGGATCCCTGAACGGCGCCGTCATAGCGCACCTCGGGCGCTTCCTCTCCCTGGGGCGTGCCGTTACCAACACCCGAGATGACGCGGCCCAGCGGGGAGGCGTCGGGGCCGAGGACGGTGCCGCCCCCGTGGTTTTCAAAGCCAGTGAGAGTCTGCGTGAGGCCCTCGAGGACGGGTTCACAGATGAGCTCGCCGATCGCCCGGTGCCCCTGAGGGCGCGTCGTGATGTCGAGGACGCCCATGCCGGGAACGCGTGCGCCGCGCGCATCCTCGTACCAGTGACCAAGAACCTGCAGGGAGGCGCAGATCGCGAGGAGCGGGCGACCCGCATCGAGGGCGCGGGCCAGCCCGGAGGTGCCGCGGAACTTGTCGGCCGCGAGCGCCTGGGCAGTATCCTCACCGCCGCCGAGCGTGTAGATGTCCAAGCTGTCCGGAATCTCCTCGGTCAACCCGACATGAACGACCTCGGCGTCGATGCCCCGCCTGCGGGCGCGTTCGGCGAGGACCAGAGCGTTACCGCTGTCGCCATAGGTGCCCAGGACCTCGGGCATGAGGACGCCGATTCGCAGCGTGGAGGCACTCATCGCGTACCTTCCTTTCGATCGAGCAGGACCTTGAAGTCACGCATGGCCGTGTAGTTGAGGAGCATCTCGACGCGGCCGGGCTCGCACGCGGCCAGGGCGTCCATGGGCAGCGGGACGAGGTCGCAGTGGACACCTGCATATTCGAGGCGCACGGCCAGGTCGGCGCCGCGCTCACCGCAGGCGACGACGCGGCGGCCGGGCTGTTTGACGGCGGAGAAGTCGACGTCCCACAGCCAGGAGAGGTCTTGTCCGTCGGGCACCTGGCCGTTGACACCGATGACGACCTGGTCGACGCGCGGGTCGATCATCGTCATGGCTTCCTGCCATCCGGCGGGGTTCTTGGCGAGCATGAGGCGCGCGCTGCGTCCGTTGACATCGTGGACGGAGTAGCGTCCCGCGACTTCGGTGACGCTGCTGACGGCCGCAGCGGCAGCCGCGGGGTCGATGCCCATCGCGACGGCGGCGGCGACGGCCTGCGCGGCATTGCCAAGGTTGGCGCGCCCGGGAAGCTTCAGCTC
>ERZ773071.164-NODE-164-length-12268-cov-6.32883_pt1 | contig 12268 bp, 9 predicted proteins | sample MGYA00580621_ERZ773071 | MGnify/ENA primary metagenome ERZ773071 (study PRJEB29015, sample SAMEA2738136) | human oral metagenome | biome: human oral; feature: human-associated habitat; material: saliva | place: China | collected 2211 ... | reverse complement strand
GGAGCGGGGCGTGTCCCCTTGGTGCGGCGGGTATTAGCCGCCGGGTCAGCACCGGCTGTTTCAGACTCACGGCTGCCGCGTTCAGCGGAGGCTGTCGCCTCGGCCTGTTCGGATACCGGGGCACTGGAAGATTCGCGGCGGCTCGCTGCGGGCTTTTTAGCACCCGAAATCGCCAGGTACCGCAGCAGCCCGCCGGTCGCCACGGCAACCAGCAGCGCCGCCACCGGCCACACCCACGACAGCATGCCGGAAAAAGCCATAAGGGCAAACCCCAGGGCCGCAACAAACGCCAGCAAGGCCACACCCAAAAGTACGGCGCGGCCGGTATGAACCGTCATCCCCGGGGGTACCGGACCCCCCAGCATTGACTCCTGAACCTCCGGAACTTCTTCGGTAGAGGAAAGCTCATGCAGGGCAGGGCCGCGAACCGCCGCAGCCGAAGGCGCCTCCCCCCGAGACTCCTCCGCACGCCCGGTGCCCTGATGGTGGGTGCCGCTGGGGCGCTGAGAATCGGTGTCCTCGCCCGCTGCGGAGGGATCCTGCCCCGCCGTCTCAGCGTCTATATTAACCTCAGGGATACTACGACCTATCCGGGAGCCTGAAGGTTGGGAATTTGCTGTAACCTCCCAATGTGCGGGTGCATCAGCCTCGCCGTCGGCAGGCTCCGCACCGGGCGCAGAGTCCAGGTCAGGCTCCGGGGCGTAGAGGTCCTCATCGTACGGTTCGTCGTAAAGCTCAGTATCGTGTGCGCCCTGCTGCTGGGCGTTCGCGTCCTCACGCATCGTAGCCTCCTCCCACAGGTCGGCGTCTTCGGCACTCTCGGCTGCATCCGTGGTGTACAGCAGCTGCGTCTTATCGTCCGCAAACTCTTCCTGTCGCTGCTGCACGTTCACCGCAGCCGAAGCGGCACTCTCAGCAAACTCCACCCCGCCCAGGGGCTCCAGCGAACCGGTGGAGGTTGAAGCGTACACCTCAACCTTGCCGGAAGCAGAGGGCACGGCCGCACCTGTGCTGCGTGCAGTCTCCTCATTAAACAGTACTTTTGCGGACGAGAAAATATCCTCAGCGGTGCGGCCCACACGCGCCAGCTGCCGCCGGGATCCGTTGGCAGGCGCGCGCCGAGAAGCCCTAGGCACAACCCACAAGAGCATAATGACAGCAAGGGCAACCACAATGCCCGAAGTGCTCAGCCAGATCATGCTTCTATACCGCCCCCATAAAAACGCCGGATCCCAAAAACCTATATCTATAAATACTACCGAAGTTAGCGGATATCGGTGTGCCAGAATACGCCCCAGGCACAAAACATCACCAAGTTTTTGTGCCCGCCCACACAGCACCGGGTTGAAAACACCCAACCGCACAATAATGCGGTGGCCCCGACATGGGAAGCCACCGCATCATAACACCCTAAAACGCGTATTTTTTAGCAGTTTTCGGCAGTAAATTCCTTCAACCACTGGCACAGCTCGGGGCCGAAATCGCCGCGCTCAGCAGCCAAAATAATATTCGCCTTCAAATACGAGAGCTTATCACCAGTATCAAAACGACGGCCCTTAAACACCACGCCGTACACGCCTTCCCCATCGCCCTCGCCCACGGCAAGAGTCTGCAAGGCGTCAGTGAGCTGAATTTCCCCACCACGGCCGGGGGCGGTATTCTCAAGCACCTCAAACACCTTCGGGCTCAGCACGTAACGGCCAATCACAGCGTAATTTGAGGGGGCCTGCTCCGGCTCCGGCTTCTCAACCAGCCCGGTCACCTTCACAAAGTCCTCACCCGCAACGGTCTCAATCGCGGCGGCACCATACGCAGAAATCGCCTCACGCGGCACCTCCATGAGGGCCACCACAGAACCGCCGGTACGCTGCTGCACCTCAACCATGCGAGAGAGCAGATCTTCCTTCTCATCAATCAGGTCATCGCCCAGCAGCACCGCGAACGGCTCATTGCCCACATGCACCTTACCGCGCAGCACCGCATGCCCCAGGCCCTTCGGGTCGCCCTGGCGCACATAGTGGATCTCTCCCAAATAGTTGGACTCCTCCACAGCCTTCAGCAGGGCCTCTTTACCCTGCTCAGCCAGCTGCCGCTCCAACACCGGCACACGGTCAAAATGATCCTCCAAGGCGCGCTTATTGCGGCCGGTGATCATCAGCACATCTTGCAGCCCCGCGCGGATCGCTTCCTCCACCACATACTGGATGGCGGGACGGTCCACCACCGGGAGCATCTCTTTAGGGGTCGCCTTTGTTGCGGGCAAAAATCGGGTGCCCAGACCCGCCGCAGGAATAACAGCCTTAGTAATAGACCCAGATACATTAGTCATGCAAACAGCATACATGAGAAGAGAATGTCCGCAGAACAAGCGTGTCTCAGGTACCGCATATTTCACAATATTTTGATTAGACATTCCCCTCAGGATTAGGCCTTCTGCAATTCTATAATTGAAATAACACGCGCCACGCTGTGTTTCAGTACTGCAGCCAACGTCGTCCCAGGAGAACCATGCAGCAGCCCGCCTCGGGGGCATCCCCCGAAGACATCGCGCTCGATAAGCAAGTATTACGCGCCCAAATCCGCCCGCGCCGCCTCATTAACCGCAGCAACCGCGCAGAGGCAGGGCAAGCAGACTATGCACGCCGCTACCAGGAAGGCATCTACTCCCTCATACCCCGCACCGGGGAAAAACTAACCATTGCAGCGTACCTGCCGACCGTTGCGGAGCCCCCCATCACCGACGCACTGCAGCAGCTGCACCACGACGGGCACCGCATCCTGGTGCCGGTGGTGCGCCCCGGGCGGCAACTCGCCTGGGTACAGTGGGACCCGCATGTGCAGCACCCCCTCAACGGTATGGGTATTGCCGAACCCGAAGGCGACACTGAAGGCCCCCACGCCTTCACAGCAGCCGACCTGCGCCTAGTACCCGCCCTGGCCTACGGACGCAACGGGCGACGGCTTGGCCAAGGCGGCGGGTACTACGACCGGCTGCTGCCGCGCCTGAGCGAGCAAGCCCTGCGCGAAACAACAGTGGGCGTGGTATTCGCCGACGAAGTGCTTGACAGCATCCCCTACGACACGTGGGACGGGGTGCTTTACCAGGTGCTCACCGAGAACGGGGTGCACCCACTCGGCGAACACGCCACCCACTAACACACCGTACAGCCAGCACGTAGGCAGGCACCACACACAGGCGGTACACTTTTTAGCTGGAAGTAATCACACAGGCTCAGCGAGGAATACCATGCCGATCTACGTCTACCAGTGCAAAAACTGCGGCCACGCCTTCGAAAAACGTCAATCATTTAGCGATAATGCGCTGCGCACCTGCCCAAGCTGCGGGCAGGAAACACTGCGTAAACGCTACAACGAGGTGGGCGTCGTCTTTAAAGGCTCCGGTTTTTACACAAACGACAAAAACAGCAGCACAAATAGTTCAAGCAGCTCCAGCGGCAGCTCAGCAGGCACCGCCTAACCGCCGCGCACCCAGCCTCTCATCCGGTCAGGGTACGGAGCAAACGTGAACAACATTAGCCCAGCATGCAGCGCCGGGCTTTTACCACACCGGGTGCGAGACTACGGTAAGCAACCAGGGATGGGGTACGCGGCGCCCTGAGGTCACCGTGCGGGCTAATAGTGCGGAGGTTTCTGCTCCTTCATCTCCTGCACCCACCGCAGCCTAGCCAGCTCATCCGCGCGCGCCTGCCGGGAACGCCCACCCGGCACGCCACGGGTAGCCCCAGTCCCCTGTTGTCCGCTGGCGGGCCTCTGCCCGCCCGACGGCTTCACACGCTGCACCCGCCCCGGTTCGGGGGCATTCACCCCAGCGATACGCGGTTCAGCTTCAGCTGGCGCGCCCGCCCCACTCACCCGGCGATGACCGCGCCGCGGTTTCGGCACGGGCGAGTAGCCGCTCACGAGTTGTCCTCCCGCATCCCAACGTACCGCATAATGCGCTCCACCACAGCGTCCGGGTCGGCGAATACCTCCACCGTGTTCAGGGTCAGGTAGTTCCACCCGGTAAGGCCCAGCCGCTCAGGCAGCAGGCGGGTGCGCTCGCGCACGCTGGTGCTTGCAAAACGCGGTGAGGCATCCGAGCAGGCAACCAGCGGCATAGCGGGCTCCTCATCGTCGCCACCGCCTGCGGGGGCGTAGGCAATAAACGCCACCAGCCCGCCGCCTGGCTCAATGCGCACCCCGCGCTGGCGCAGCCGAACCAGCAGGTCGTTCAGCAGCCAATCACCGGTATCGGGCAGAGGGCCGTAATCCTCCCCCGCTAAGAACTCGTTATCGGGCATTTTTTCGGGGATGCGTGCCGCCTGCTGCTGCTCGTCCACACGTTTCTGGTGTGCCTCATGGGCACGCATCAGACGGTAAAAGTCGAGGGCGCCGTGCTCTAGTTTCTGCGGCTCCAACGCATCCGGGCTCACACACGAAACAATGTGGGTGGCGCGGCGGGCACGGGTCAGCGCGGTCACGAGCCCCTCCCGGCCGTGCTCCTGCGACAGCTGCCCCATCGTGTAGGGGGTACGCTGGTCGGGGCGGGGGCGGCCCACCCCCAAGGAGAAGATAATGGTGTCTCGCTCCATGCCCTCAGCGCGCGTAAAATCAACCACCCTAAACGGTTCTTTCCCGGGTTTAAAGAACGGCGCCAGCTGCGGATATTTATTCAGGGCGTTGCGTACCGCACCAGCCACCCGCTGCGCGTGTTTAGGGCTCGCGGTTACCACCGCCAGGGAACGCTCCGGGCGGCGGTAAGCGTGCTCCAGCACCAGTAAGGTCACCCGTTCCACCTCAAAACTGGGCGATTCCTGGTTGGCGTTATCGCTCACCTTCCCGCGTGTATCAATGTATTCGACGCTAAGGGTCGGCTTCGGTTCGGAGGCGGCCTCACTCACCGAACGCTGCCGCAGCTGCCCCCCGTAAAATTCACGGTTCAAATAGTCAAAGGTCACCGGGTCCATGGCCCGCCCCAGCTGCGCCAGGTGCAGCGAGGGCACCACCTTCGAGAGCGCGTCAAAGGTGCTCTCAAGTCGTTTCGTTGCCGGTGCTGGCGCCCCCGTCGCCGGTGCCGAAACAATAAACGGGGCCGGGTACCCGGAGTGCGGGTCGCCGAGGGCGATCACCGCCTCAGCGCGGGTAATGGCGGGCAGGTTTGCCGCCAGCGGCGTCGATTCGGAATCCAATAAGATCGCAGCGTCAAAACGCATAGTGGGCGGAACGTGACGTGCCAACGCGAAGGGGCTGGCCGTCCAAATCGGCAGCAGGGTGCTCGCCATCGTTGGGGCGTGCTCCAATAACTGCTGAAGCACAAACTCATGCCCGCGCAGCTGGCTTTTAAGGTACGCCGCCTGCTCATGGTGGGTGTCGATCCGGTCGTTCCACAGCTGCCGGGTGCACTCCAGCAGTCGTGAGGCGGCACCCAGCATGTGGGCGTAGTCGGCGCGGCGGAACCGGGACTCAACGCCGCGAAGCGCCTGCCCGCCCAGGATTCGCCCCTCGTGGTCGTGCAGCAGCTCCTCAAGGGCGGACTGCCACCAGGCCAGCTCCAGCTCAGCGGCCACTAGCCGTGCTGGCACCTGCCGGGCGTACAAATCTTCCATGAGCTCATCCAGGCCCAGGCACAGCAGGCGCGCGGTGAGGGTATCCCGCTCGGGCAGGCTCATCAGCAGCACCCGGTCGGCCAGTAACGCGTCCAAACGCTGTTCGAGCGCGTCCAGGGTGGTGCGGGTAAAGTCGGTGCCTTCCGGGGAGTCATCCAGCACGATCCGCAGCCCGTCGAATTCTTTCATGAGGGAATTGCAGGCGGTGACAAGCGCATCAAGGTTCTCAGGGATCTGCGGGGTGCGTGGGGCGGCGGTGTGCCGGATCCACTCTGCGCGTTCAGCCTGCACAATCCGCAGCTGCTCGTGCAGGTCGCCAATATTCACCCCCGGCAGGATGTACTCCTTAGCGGCGCGGCGCAGGCGGGAGCGCTGCATACTGCTCATTTCGATGCCGTTTTCGCGGCGCCACGCCCCGGTCGCGGTGGCCGCTATCAGGTCGGTGACGGGCCGGTCATACACGGTGGGGCGGAACTGTTTCAGGGTTTCCCGGATGCGCTGCAGAATACGCAGCTGCCCCTGCCAGTCGGTGATAGTGCGGCCCAGCCGTAACCCGGTGGTGCGGCTGAGCCGGCTCATAGCCTCCCGCAGAGACAGCAGGGAGGATTTGAGGGTGAGAACCAGTGCGTAAGCGTCAGCGGTCTCCTCGTCGTTGGCCAGGCGGGCACGGTACCAGGGGGAGGTGCGGGCTGCCGGGGTGAACGCCCCCAACTCCGCGAGGCGGGTGAGGTCGTGAGCAAGGTTCTCGCGTTCGAGCAGCCGATCAAGCATGCGGCGGCTAAACCGTACACCGGTTGCGGGCGCCTCGTTCCGTGAGGTGAGTTCGGCGAGGGTCTGCAGCGCCTGGTAGGTGGTGATATTCCAGTACGGCTCGTGCGAGAGCAAAGCCTCGGTGTGCCTGTGCAGGCGGCGGCGGGTTTCAAGCAGCTCGGCGGTGGTCTCCTCTTCCTCAGGTACGGCAGCGGTTTCATTGCGCACAATGGCTTGGATGAATTCAGCGCGCTGGCCTTCGGCGTCGCGGTCGGTGAGCACATCAAAACGGAGGGAATCAATACCGTTGCGTTCAAGCAGCGCGGTGAAATCGGCCAGGGTGGATCGTTTCTCCCCCACCACAAGCACAGATTTGCCCTGCCCCGCGAGGGTCGCAGCAATATTCACGGCGGTGCGTAGCGGCTCGGTGCCGGGGGCGGCGGTGACGGTGAACGAGTTGCCGCTGGCGGCCGCATCAAGAATGGTCTGCGCGGCCGGGTCGGCGTCAAGCAGCTGCGTCTCCCGCTGCGGGTCACGGTCGTCATGAGGAGGCTGGGTCTGCACCAGTGGGCGGATGCTCGGCTGCACCCCGGGGACTTTGAGCGCGGCAATATCACGCACCAGCGGCGTGTGGGCGGTGTGCGGCAGCTCGCCCATGCTTTCTTTGAGGTCGGCGAATGTTGAGATGAAGAACCGTGATTCAATGGCCATCCCGGGGATATTCCCGGTGGTGGCGCGCATCCGCTCAATTACGGGCTCGGGGTCAAGGCGGGACATGGAATTGGCCAGCTGCGCCACATCCATGGTGCCCAAGTCAATATCGTATTCCTGTTTGATTTGGCGCACCATGGCGGGGTTAAGCCGCGCGGCACCGGCAAGGCGCAGCTCGTAGTCGTCGCTGCTGGGGTGCGGGGTGATGCTCAGCGGCGCCATGAGGATAGGGGCAATAAACCGTTTCTCGTAGGAGACGGTGTGCTCGCGGGTGGAGCGTGAGAGCCAGGAGGCGGTACCGGCCACGAAATACCCGGAGTCTAGCCCGTGGTCGGTGGACAGCTCATAGATTTTGGTGCGCAGGGTGCGGGCGGCACGCATCCCCTCCTCCAGCAGGCTTTTTTCGCGCAGAATGGTGGACAGGCGGGTTTTCCGCCCGGCCAGCAGCTGGGCGAGTCCGGAGGGGTTTGCGGCGGTGAGGTCGATGTGCACATAGTCAACCCGGTTAAAGTTGAGCATCGCGTCCGGGCCGGTGTAGATGTCCATCTGTTCCGCCCAGCGTTCCAGCCCCGCCGCTGGGTCGAAGCTGTGGCTGGCGGGGTCAAGGTGCGGCGGCAGTGCCTCAAGGGGCCCGTCGGGGTTGGGTGCCGGTGCGGGTTCTGAGGTTGGCGAGTTTCCCGTCCTGGGCGCGCCCTGGGGGGTCTCGGGGGTTCCGTTCACGTCGTGTGCGTCCTTGGGTGTGTTGTATTCTGCACGTTCTTACATCATACGGCCGGGTGGGTGCGCCTCGTGTCTTTGCCGGGCGGATGGGTTCAGCGTTTCGCGGGCAGCCCACCGTGGCGCGTTATAGTGCCGTAGTTTCTGCGGTTCGTCCTTCCTATGCGGCCTTGTAGCAGCTAAGGTGTGTGTTTAGCTTGTCCAGAGGCGGATGTTCGCCGCGAGAACCAGCAGACTCACCATCCCCAAAAATACCATGGCGGCGATGAGTACCCAACGGTAGGTGGGCGCAAATTTTTCGGTCTCGTCCCAGTCGCGGGTGGCGCGCAGCAGCAGGTAGCAGGCGAGCGCGCCGGGCAGGTTCCCCACCACTATCTGCACCGCGAGGGCGTAGAGGGTGAAGACGCGTTCGGTGCGTTCGTTTTCGCTTCCAGCGAGTTTGAAGAGTCCCGCGAGCAGGATCGTCAGGCACCCGTTGAGGAACGCGACAGCGAAGAAGGGGATGTTAAGCGCCTGCTGGAAGGTCATATTGGAGTTCGCGGCGCCAAGCAGAATCCAGGCGAAGAGCGCGAAGGGCACCAGGAGCCAGTACCAGAAGAGGAAACGGCGGAGTTTACGGTCGTCGTCAAGCGCGGCGAAGATGTTCATGTCTTGTGTGCTTTCTGGGGGTTAGTCGGCGGTGGGTTCTGCCGGGCCGGTGCCCGGGTCTGTTTCGTTCCCGCCGGGCTGCCGCTGGGGGTTTCGGGTCTCAATGTGGTCGATGTACCGGCGCACCAGGTAGTCCAGCAGCACTGAGAGCGCCACGAATGAGTTGTAGGGGCCGCGCTGGCCGGTGATCTGCGTGGGCGTGCTCTGGTAGTGCAGTGAGTATTCGGCGTGGGAGGACATGTAGTTCACTCCGAGGGCGGTGACCGCGACCATGGGGATTTTGCGCAGGGCAAGCATTTTCACGTGTTCGCGCATGTTCTCTGTCTGCCCGGAGAACGATACGAGGATCACCAAATCGTTGGTGGTCATGGAGGTCATGGTGCTCTCAAACTCGTTGCGGGCTGGGATGACGTGGCAGAATTTGCCGCACACCTGCATGGATTTGGCGAACTCTTGCACGGCGTTGCGTTGGGCGTACCCGGTGCCGAAGCAGTAGATGGTGCGGGCGTCGTGCATTTTTTCGATGAGCTTCGACAGCTCCATGTGTTCGAGGTAGTCGTAGGTTCGCAGGATGTCTTCTTTACCGCTCTCAATAAACCTGGGGTTGTAGGGTTCGGAGCGGGTGAGGGAGGATTTGATGAAGTATTTCAGCTCCGCAAAGCCTGAGAAGTTCAGTTTCTTGGTGAGGCGAATAATGGAGCTGGTTGAGGTGTAGGTTTTGTGCGCGAGGGAGCTGATGGTGGCTTCGGCAACGAACTTTTCGTTGTCGAGCATAAACGCCAGAATCTCGCGCTCTGTACCGCTGAAGCGGTGCTGGTTTGCATTCACCACATCTTGTAAATCCACTCAAGGCTCCTGAATCGCTGACAAGCAATATTAAAAATATTACAACGTCTGCGGCTCAGGAGCCTTGTGGTGTTATCGCGTGAAGCGGGTTTTAGCCCAGCTCACGTTTTAGGCTTTGGTGTTCACCATGGTTTCAAAACGTTCGCGAACCTGCGGAACGTCCATGCCCACGATCACCTGGAATGCCTTACCCTTGCGTACGATACCCAGAGCACCGGCGTCCTTGAACGCGGCATCCGAGGTGTCGACCAGGGATTCATCGGCCACCGACACGCGCAGGCGGGTGGCGCAGTTGTTCACGGTGGTGATGTTGTCGGCGCCGCCGAGCAGTTCAAGGAAACCAGCCGCACGCGGTGCGTACAGGTCAGCGTCGCCGTCTTCTGCGGATGCGCCGCCCTTCTTCTCGGCAGCCTTGGCGGCCTTGTACTCGGCTTTCGAGTACAGCTTCGTTTCGCCGCCCTCAGCCTCACGGCCGGGGGTCTTGAAGTCGAACTTCAGGATCAGGAAGCGGAAGAGCAGGAAGTAGATGACGGTGAAGCACAGGCCCACGCCAATCTGCATGAGGTAGGTCGGCCAGTGGTTCTGCCACAGCGGAACCCAGTTGAGGAAGATGAAGTTATCCAGCAAACCGCCGCCCATGTTGCCTGAAAGCCCGAACATGTACATGATCGACGCCATGGTTGCAGCCAACACAGCGTGCACTGCGAACAGCGGGGGTGCCACGAACAGGAAGGTGAATTCCAGCGGCTCGGTAATACCGATGAGCATCGCGGTGAGGCTCACGGGCAGCACCAGGGCGAGAACCTCTTTACGCTTCTCGGGCCGTGCGGTGGTGTAGAAGGCCGCCGCAATACCTGCCGGTGCGAACACCTTGGAGTTGCCGTGCAGTGCGAAGCCGCCGCCGGGGAAGAGCTCACGCAGGGGCTTGTCGCTCTGCGCGAATTCGCTCAGGTGGGTCGGCCAGTCCTTCGCAATGCCGTTGGGGGTTACGGCGTTGCCGAACATGAACGGCGAGTAGATGAAGTGGTGCAGACCGGTCGGGATGAGGAAGCGCTCCAAGAAGGTGTAGATCCACACACCGAGCGCGCCGGAGGCGATGAAGAACCCCTGCATGCTTTCAATACCGTGCTGGGCGTAGGGCCACAGCAGGGTGAAGAGGAACGCGACGGGGAACATGAGGAAGAAGCACACGGCGTACACGTACTGGGTGCCCTGGAAAATACCCAGGAAGTCGGGCAGCTTCTTGTCGAACCAGCGGTTATGTACCCACACCACGATGGCGGAGATAATAATCGCACCAAAGATACCGGTGTCAATGGTCTTAATACCGGCGATCATTTTCAGGCCGGTACCGGCGGCGGACTCGGAAATATCCACTCCGTAGTTGAGCTGGAAGATACCACCGCTGTCTTGGCCCCAGTACTTGAGCATTGTCCCGCTCAGGTAGTTGAAGGTCAGGTAGACCATGCCAGCTTCGAGCACGGCGCGTGCGTTTGCGGTCTTAGCGAGCGCAATCGGCAGGCCGAGCACGAAGAGCAGCTCCATCTGAGTGAAGACGGTCCAGGCACCAGAGAGCCAGACATCCCAGATTTTAAACCACATCGTGTCTTCATTAGCTAGAGGACCAACGATGTTCTCTAGGGTGGCAACTTTGCCAATACCAACCGCCAAACCGGCGAAGGCAAAAAGAAGCACGGGGGCCAGCATGGCCGAACCGAACCTCTGAACTTTTTCCATCATGAGGCTTACGCCTTTCGGGTTACGAGAAAAATACGCAGGCACACGCGCCCGCGCGAATGTCATCAGTATTTGAATGGCACCATCATCCCACCTTTTGGCGGGGCTACACGTCTGTTGCGGGAGATTAGACATGTTTTTTCATAACATGAAACATCTCCCGGTACCGGGTAAAAATACTAACCTACTGTCACGGTTTTTTAGTGCTTTGAAACGGTGTTTCTCTGTAGCATGTAACCGTAGCCCGCCCCACCGTGGCAGGTGGCGTGGTGTTATTGAACGCACGACCTCTCGAAAACTACATACCTATGCTTTTTCTTACCTTGAATACCCACAGCTGGTGCGAGCCTCACCAGATCGTTAAGATTCATGAGCTTGCCCGTTTTATTGCCGACCGTCAGGTTGATGTTATTGCGTTGCAGGAGGTCAACCAGTACCTGCACTCCCCTATTGTGGATACTCCACTGGGGTACCAGGGCGGGGCCGGTATTCCTATTCGTGAGGATAATTATGCACTGCTGCTGGTTCGGTTCCTGGCTGATTTAGGGCTTCAGTACGAATGGGCGCTGACCGAAACACATATTGGGTGGGATCGGTATGACGAGTGTGTGGCTGTGCTTTCTCGCGTGCCTATTGAACGCATCGAGCCTATTGTAATGAGCCCGCAGTACAGCTACGACCGGGTTGAACGCAGGTCTTCTCTCGCGGTTCGGGTGGGTACCGATACGGGTTCCGTATGGTGTGCAAGCGCCCATATGTCGTGGTGGGATTTTCAGGGCGAACCGCTTTTCGCACATGAGTTTGCACGGCTTTCGCAGGCCCTCACCGAGCGCGGTCAGGATGCGCCCGTTCTGCTGGGCGGCGATTTCAACACGGCGGCGCAGGTGCGCGGCGAAGGGTACGATCTGGCGCTGTCTTCCGGCCTGGTGGACACCCGCGAGATTGCCGAGCGTACCGACGGCGAATTCACCGTACATCGCGAGATTGCCGGGTGGGAAGGGCAGGAGGATGCCAAGCGCATCGACTTCGTGTTTGCCGACCGCGCGGTGAAGGTACTTTCGCATGCGGTGGTATTCCGCGATAATTCTCCTGAGGCGATTTCCGATCACAGCGGCGTGCTGGTAGAGCTTGACGAGTCGAGTTTCGAGCCCACCGCCAGGATGCACCCCGTGCCGCCGCCGTCACAGGCTCAGCCCGGATAGTGCGGTAGGGTGCCGCGACTAAGCGACCGATCCCGTTTTCAGACCTTTATT
>ERZ773071.163-NODE-163-length-12289-cov-5.06196_pt1 | contig 12289 bp, 11 predicted proteins | sample MGYA00580621_ERZ773071 | MGnify/ENA primary metagenome ERZ773071 (study PRJEB29015, sample SAMEA2738136) | human oral metagenome | biome: human oral; feature: human-associated habitat; material: saliva | place: China | collected 2211 ... | reverse complement strand
GTCCCATCGGCGAGCTGTCCGGCGGCCAGCGCCAGCGCGTCCTCGTCGCCCGGGCCCTCGCGATCCGGCCCGCCGTGCTGCTCCTCGACGAGCCCTTCACCGGCCTCGACATGCCTACGCAGGAGATGCTCATGGACCTGTTCCGTAGCCTCGCGGATGGCGGGCGGGCCCTCCTCATGACCACGCACGACCTCATCGGCGCGCGTGCCGGGTGCGACCGCCTGTACCTGCTGCGACGCACGATCGTCGCCTCCGGGCGACCCGAGGAGCTGGCCGACGCCGACCCGTGGATCCGTGCCTTCGACGTGCGACCCGACAACCCGATCCTCGACGCCCTAGGAGTGCGCGCATGAGCACCGTGATCCACGCGGCCGGACGTGCCCTCGTCCCGGCGGCGGACTTCCTGAGCCCCTACGACTTCTTCCGCGACCTGACGAACCCCGCGCTGGCGTTCCTGCCGCGCGCGCTGTTGATAGCGGTCGTCGCTGCGCTCGTGTGCGGCAGCGTCGGCGTGCACGTCGTCCTGCGCGGTATGGCGTTCATCGGCGACGCGGTCGCGCACTCCGTGTTCCCCGGCCTGGCGATCGCCTTCGTGTGCGGCGGGTCCCTGGTGTTCGGTGGTGCGCTCGCGGGCGTCGTGACCGCCGTGCTCGTGGCGCTTCTGGCGCAGAACCGCAGGCTGAAGGAGGACTCCGTCATCGGCGTGCTCTTCGTGGGCGCGTTTGCGCTGGGCGTCGCGATCATCGCGCGGGCGCCCGGGTACGCGGGGAGCCTGCAGGACTTCCTGTTCGGGTCGATCACCGGTATTCCGGCGTCGGATGTGCCCGTGGTGCTGGGCGGCGCGTTGTTTGTGTTGCTCATGCTGTTCCTGGCGCACCGGCCCATCGTCGCGGTGACCCTTGACCGCGAGAGCGCGCGGGCGGCGGGCGTGCACGTGCTGCTGGCTGATCTTTCCCTGTACGTCGCCGTGGCCCTGGCCGTCGTGATCTCCGTGCAGACGATCGGCAACGTCCTGGTGCTTGCTTTGTTGGTGACCCCCGCGGCCACCGCTCGCCTCCTGTGCGACCGCCTGGGGACCATGATGATCCTGTCGCCCGTGCTCGGGGCTTCCGGGGGCCTGGTGGGCCTGTACCTGTCGTGGGCGCTGGACGTGCCCACGGGGGCCACGATCGTCCTGGTGCTCACCGCGTGCTTCGTACTCGCCTGGGTCTTCGCGCCGAGGCATGGCCTCCTCGCGCGGAGCCTGCGCGAGAGGCGGGGGTGAGGTCGGCGTTGCCGTGTGCGGGCCCGTGTGCGGGCCTGTGTGTGGGCCTGCGTGTGGGCTTTTTCGAGGACCCGGCCCCGGCCTCGTGAACCTCTGAATCGCTTGTTAACCTGAACAACTGGTCATATGCTTGGTGAGGTAGCACAGTGTTCTGTGGCCCACGAAATCGTGGGTCGGTTGATCAGGAGGTAGCGCGTGGTTGACGTCGGCTTCGATTCCGATAAGCACGCCCAGACGCGTGACGATATGAAGCGAGGAGGGCAGTCCCTGGGGGACTCATCGGAGGCTCTCGGGCGGCTCATTGACGCGCAAGACCCCTCGTATTGGTCCGACGAGGGCGGGTTTCAGGCCATGCGCACGGCGATCATTTCGCTGCTGAAGACAGAGGATCGTCTCATCAGCAAGCAGAAGAAGAGCTTCACAACGTTCGACGGCAATGTCGAACAGGCTGCCGAGGCCTTCGAGGCCGCAGAGACGGCCAATGCTGACCAGCTCGCCGCGATCCTGGCGGGCCTGGATCAGAGCCCGGCGAGTACCGGTGGGCCGACTGCTTATGCGACGTACACTGCAGCTCCGACGCCGGTCGACAATTCCGCCCCGCCGGCGAATGCGGGCACCGACCCCGGTGCCTCGTCCTCCGAACCCGCCCAAAACGCGCCGTCGGCCATCTGAGAACGAGGAGCACGAATCATGGTTGAGAGCCCGATGTACGAGCGCCTTATGCAGCTGGTTGCCGCGATCGAGACGGCCTCCGCGCTGGACGCCTCGGACCACGAACACAATACGGTCGTGTGCGGCCTGAACGAAGCCAACAACTCGACGTACCACCTGCGGACGAACCAGGGATTCACCGGGGAAACCGGAGACCAGATCGACGAGTGGACCGATCGTGCGATGAAGCAGGTGCAGGCCATCAAGGATGGGCACAACACCGCGATGGAATTCTATGCGGAGGCCCGTCGCGTCATGAAGCACGTGCGCGAGGACGCTATGCAGCTCTCGCCCACCCTGGTCGACTCGAAGCTACAGGCGTTGGCAGACGCAGCCCACGTCGTCATTCCTGTGACCGGATATATGGGCGTCGTAGGCCTGCCCATCAACGCGCTAGCTACGACGGGTGAAGCATACGTCCAAGGGCTCATCATGCAGGCGAACAACCAGCGTGAAGCCGCCGCGACGGACATCCTGCAGCGCGCGAACGACACGATGCAGGCCCTGGCGGATGGGACGAATGCGCAGCGTGTCGCAATGGAGAACGGAAAAGCAGGGGACGTCGGTGTTCGTGGGCCTAAAGGGCCGTCGAGCGCAACTGTTCGCCGTGATATCGAGCGGGGATACCTGAATACCTCCGCTCACGAGACGGGTGTGTACCCGGGCAGCCGCGACACGGACTACGGCCGATCTGATCTGCGAGACTCTGGCTCTGGGCTGTATCCGGCGGGATACGACGAGGGCGGCCCGGTGAGCGGTCGCGTCATGTCGTCGCCTCGTATCCCCAATCGCTTCGTGACCGAGGGGGAGGAGGGGTCGCGCCTGAACCCGATTTCCGACCCTCAGGACCTCATGGGTATCGATCTGCTGCACACGCGAGTGAACGGGGATTGGCACCGCAACGGCGTCGTCGGCGGCTACACGCCGGCGCCCCCGGTAGACCGCTACCACCCACTGTGGAACGTGAACGGTGGACCGGGCAGCGAGTCCGCGTTGACCTCCCGCTTGGGTGGAGCCGGTGTGCTAGGAGCGGGAGCCCTGGGCGTTGGTGGTGCCGCCCGCATGGCGGGAGGCATCGGCTCGTCGGCGAACGCTCTTGGCCGCGGTGCTGCGGGTACCCTCGGGCGCGGAGGGTCGGCAGGCGCCCTCGGGCGGGGAGGGTCGGCAGGTGCCGGCGGAATGTCTTCGTTGCGTGCGGGGTCGTACTCCGGTCCGGGTTACGGGACCTACAAGGCACCCTCTGGCACTGGAGGCCTATCTGGTATCGTCGGAGCTGATGGCTCCCGCGGCGCGGGTGCCGGTGTTGGTGCCGCTGGCTCCGGGAAAGCCGGAACTCAGGGGGCCTCTGGCTTCATGGGCGGCGGTGCCGGTGCGGGCGCCGGCCGTGGCAAGGACGATGAGAAGGCGAAGCGTCGCAAGTACACGCCTTTCCGCGTGGAGGACGACGATGAGTTGCCGGAAGGGTATGTGAATCCGATGTCGCAGACATACGGGACCGACAAGGACATTGCGCCCGTTCCGCGTCGGGATGACGGATGGGATCCGCGCCAATGGTGAAGGCAATGAGGGGTCGACGAGTGCGTGTGAGGAACAGTGTTGCCGTGGCTGCCGTGGGCGTGCTTGCGGCGGGCATCGTGTCGATTCCTGCTGCCCCCGCACACGCAGCCGACACGATCACCGCGGCCGATCAGGCGTACTTCGCGTACTACGGCCTGGATCGTGCTCGCGCTAAGGGCTACACGGGCGAGGGCGTCACCATCGCGATGATCGATGGCAAGGTGAATACCTCCGTCCCTGAGCTTGCGGGTGCAAACATCACGGTGAAAACTCCGTGCACGATTAACTCGTCACCTGCTGTAGAAACGCACGGAACGGGGGTTGCATCCATCCTCGTGTCTGCGGACTATGGTGTGGCACCGAAGGTCTCTCTTCTTGCGTATCAGGGGACATTCGGTGCTGATGGCGATCAAGGTAGTAGCGATTGTGATGACCCAAGTGGCGTCACCAAGGATAGCCAGCCGTGGCTGTTGAATCAGGCGATGAATGATGGGGCCCAGATCATCAACGTCTCGGCTTCGACGCCGAATGAGTATAAGGAACTCAAGTGGGTTACCGCTCGAGCGATCGCGCAACAGGTTATTTTGGTCAACGCTGCTGGCAATAGTTCACGTGATGACGACGATACGTCGTTGTCTGCGTGGTCCGGTGTCGTTGGCGTGTCAGCGATCAGTGTCGATGGGACTCGGCAGGATTATTCCTCGTGGGGTCAAGGTGTTGTGACAACATCGATCGGCGGGCCTGTGCTCTTCCGTAACATCGAAACTGGTGCTAACGACACCGTCTCTGGCACGTCGGTCGCCTCGCCGATCGTCGCGGGCGTTCTGGCGTTGGCGAAGCAGCGGTGGCCTGAGGCGACTTCCAATCAGCTGCTGCAGCTGCTGGTGAAGACGGGCTTGAATCCTGATCATGGGTGGAACAAGTACACGGGGTTCGGTGGCATTGATCCGGGCGCGATTTTGAATACGGATCCGTCGCAGTTCCCTGATGAGAACCCGTTGGCGCAGAAGCAGGGCGGGTCGAGTCCGACGCCGGAGGAGGTCCAGCAGTACGCGGATGGCGTCGTGGATCCGACGGATATCGTGAACGATAATTCGTACACGTATCGCGGCTTCGACGAGTCGAAGCTGAAGGATGGCCTGAACGTCTACCCGACGCACTTGGGCACGAGCCCGCGCTACCACCGGAAGTAGTTGTGGCGGCCTGCTCGAGGCCGCTTGGTGACTGTTCCCGCGATTGTTTCACGTGAAACATTGACGCTGAGGCCCCAGCCCACGATGGTGGGCTGGGGCCTCAGCGTGTTTAGTGGCCTTGTTTTTCTTCTGAGGTGTCGGTATCGTGCCGCGTCGCGCGCTACGGTTCCGGCCTCGCACTTCCTGAAGTCCCTCTATGCCGCTTTCCGCCTCGCCAATGAACTTCTATGGGATCTGTTAAGGGTTCTATGAGATAGAAGTGGGCTTCTATGAGATAGAAGTAGGCTTCTATGACATAGAAGCGAGGTTCTATGAAATGGTGCCATCAGAGGAGTAGATGCTCATGCTCCGCCATCGTCGACCGATAGCTGATGCGAAACCGGCGCGAGGCAGTTCGCTACGAGGTCTTGACTAAACCCTGGTACCCCAGCATTTGGCGCCTGTCCGTGACACTAGGCCATGCCTTGTCGGCGATAGCTACGCGGAGGACCCCTACAACACGGGTGTTCATGGAACGATGGCGAGTATCGGGAGAGCTTTGGTGTCACTGCTGAAGAAGCACGTGCAGATCTGCGGGACCTTGTGTCACGAGGCCTGGTTACGTCCTCAGGTGAGCGCCGTTGGGTGCGTTACGAGCTTGTTCAGGGGAACTGAAAGCTTCTTATTGCTGTCCCGGCAGTAATTGCACGTGAAACATTGCTGCTGAGGCTCCAGCCCACGATGGTGGGCTGGAGCCTCAGCGCATAGGTTCTGTCGAACGTGAGTGTTGCGTGGTGCCTCGTGGGTCATCCTTGTCGAGGGTGAAGCGAGTCATTGGAACTATCGCTGTCGGAGAGAACCTTCGAGGGAGATGCCCGCTTCTGGCGGAATTCTATTCCTTATGTGACCAGAAGTGTTTGACGACCCATGTATCTCCGTCAGCTACAAGCAGCATGGTGCCTTCATAATGGTCGACAGCTTCATTACTCTTCGAAGAAAAGGAGATTGTGGAGTAGTCAGGTTTAGTTGCATCATTGTCTTTGCGAATAGCGGTTCCACTCTGCTCGGAGTAGTCGAATCTAATGCAAGTTCCGCTAATGTGATCTGGTGTAGATGTGCAGTCCCATATCTCTTTTGTCATGAGGTACTTGATCGTAATTGGTCGCGTGACAATCCGATCCGTATGTAGTGCCTGGACGTCGTTATTTAATCTGGTGCAGAAATTGTCGATCTGGCATGTCTTCATGAAATCTTCTGTATCCCCGGTGTTGAGCGCATACGCCCAGAGGTCGATGTACCACTGTGATGTTGCTTGGGCACCAATTTGTCCACCCGCGTAGAGGTGTGGCGGGGGAGTGGGCTTCGGGACCTCAACGGGTGTTGGTTCCGCGGATTGAGGAGTGTCTCCTGATTGGGGGCCAGATTGTTCGGTGCTGTCAGACTGGGGCGACTGTGCCCCGGACTGAAGCTCCGCCTTCGCATGGGCTCGAGCGTTGAACGCGTGGAGACCCAGAAATGACGCAGTGACGATAACGATGGCGGCGATGGCAGCGCCGATCCACTTGCTGATGGTGGAGAGTTTGGTGGTCATGGTGCATCACTCGCTTAGTGGCCCTGTTTTTCTTCTGCAGTGTCGGTGTTGTTGACGATGAGTTGGCCGAGTGGGAACGGGCCGGTTGTTTCGGTGGTGGTGACCAGGCCGTTGATGGTCTGGGTGTCGCCGGTGAAGGGGTTGGTGGCCGTGCCCGCCCACGTGGTGGTGAGCGTGATGGTGCGCGTGGCGTAGGGGTATGGGCCGTCAAGGAAGGACTTCCACCCGTTGGGGGCCTTGTAGTAGTGGCGGATTAGGGCGGGGTCGGTGTTGGGGTCCATGCCTTCTTGCCAGGGCATGCCCGGCGAGGTTGTGGTCAGGTCCGGGGTTCCGTCTCCCCAGCTCCACGTGTAGGACGTGGCCGTCAGAGTGATGGTGATGTCGCGGCCCAGCAGCGTGACAGTGTGAGTCTGCGTGGGATGGGTGGCGGCAACGAGCGTGGGAATGTACTTGTTCGTGTAGGACACCCCTTCGGGCCGCTTGTGCAGGCCCGCGCCGTCTGGGTGAATGGTGGTGGCTGCCATGTAGAGGATGTCACGCGTCGTGGGAATACGTCCCGGATCCTGATTAGAACCGCCCTCAGGGTCTGACGGGAGAGGACAGTTGTCGACCGTGTCATCGTCGGAGACCGTGGGGCTGTTGGGAGCCTTGTTCACGTACAGGTTCTTACAGCGTGCAGAGTCCCTGTAAGCGGCAGCAGCGGGATCGACAGCACCTGCCGCCGTCTTCTGCGCCCTTTGATCCTCCAGAGTAGAAGAACCAGTGCTCGAATTTTGTCCAGTTGATTGTTCCTGTTTTTGCTGCTGTACCAACACGTTGAGTGTGTCATTCTTGGTATTTACACAAATTCCTAGTTGCATTCCGGAGGTGTCTGTACAATTGTCAATCGGTTGAGAGAATGTTCCGTTGGCAGTTGCTATCGTAAGATGAGCGCATATTATGGTAACGAGCATGCATTTGATAAGTAAGGTGAAGTTACTTCGAATCAGCATACGAAACAGACCCCCCAGTTGAAATCCATGCACCGTCTTTCCAAGTCATGAAGAATGCGAAAGTGACTGGCATATCCGTATTGCTGTCAATGAGCCTTTGCTTAACACATGAGATACCGTTGTTTGCAGTGCCGTCGAATACCACTGCAATAGTATTCGGTTGAACCCCCCATTCCTCAGGAGATACTGGGAGGACTGACACTATGTTTGTGACGGTTACTCTGTTCCCGTACATCCAGCCGTTTCTGTAGAGCGCGTTGATATTCTTGATGTGACCTTCACGGAATTCTTCTCCCGGTTCTGTGATGTTAGCGAATGGTTGTGTGTCGCCGGTGTTCCATGCGTAGCTGAGTGTATCCAGGAGGTACTCAGCTGCAAGCTCTGCGCCGCGTTCGGTATTTTCCTCGGCTTCTTCGGGTAGCTCTGGTTTGGTGTAGGTGTCAGCTGCGAACTGGGCTGGTCGTACGAGGACTCCGTCGGGGCCGATTGCGTAGCCGCCTGACATCGGAGGTTCGCTGGATGCCGATGGTGCGGGCGCGGGGTGCACGGTGGGTGTTGCGGCGCTGCTGGGGCGATCGTTCCACGAGCTGATGCTCGCGCCCAGCGTGTAGGCACCAACAGCTGCCACAGCCACCAGCACGGTAAGACCGATACCCATTGCCCACGGGTGTAGTGCTGCGCGCCTGGCTGATAGGGAGCGCTTATTGCGGCGTGATGTTGGGGTGGGGAAGTCCTGCTCGTCTTCCTCGGTGATGGGTCGCTCGGATAGGGGTGGGACCTTCATGGTGTGTGTGCCTCCACGGTGAGGTGTCCTCCGGCGCGCCCCCACCCTTGGGAGCGCGTCTTTTCTCATCAGAGTACGCGCAGAACCGACACGAAACACCAAGAATGCTGCGCAACCATCACGCAAATCCTCCCACTTGCATTCCCGTAATCGCACGAATGTGCAGAGGGGGGTGGAATTTCTGATTTCGGTCGTGAATATTTCCTCCCTGATCAGCGAGTACAATCCTGGCGTTTGACGGGTGTACGCAGATGTGTGTGGCTACCCATACTCTCTGCTTGACAGTGAGGTGCTGTCTATGAAGACCGTGATCGATGTGAAGGGAAATATCGTGTCTTGGATTGTTGAACTTGTTATTGGTGTTGTCTCCGGTGTTGTCTCCGGAATCATTCTGGCGAGACTGGTACCGGATGGCTCGATGGCTTTGGAACCTGCCGAATCATCTGGAGGCACCGTAACCCAACAGGTGATGGCTGCGAATGGTGATGTCGCCATGGTTGCCGGCGATCGAAACTATACGCATATTGGTGACGACAACTCGACACACGTGACTGTCGCCGGTGAGAGTGGCTCAAGAAGGGCCGACAGTGATGCGGACATGTGGCTGATGATTGGGCTTGGCTTCGCTGTCTTTGTTGTCATCGCGATTTTCCTCTTGAGGTACTACGAGATTCTGGTGGGCTTCCTCGTGATCACTTCCGTGTTTCTGATGACGATGTCATTGCTGACCGCAGGGCTGTCCCTGCGGTGTAGGCACCTGTCGAAGACTCTGGGCTCCTCCATTGTTGCGAGTATTTTCGCGGTGACGTCTACCTATGCGACCTACTGGTCGTGCTTCACCTTGTCGACGGGAAAATCCGGACTATCCATGCCGGATCTGAGTCGAATGTTGTCTGAAGCTGCTGGAGACGAGAAACTGGTACCGTTCGCTGATGCCTTCCAACTGCTCAGTGCTGAAAGCGCCTTCCCCTATGTTTCAGTGGTCTTTATGGCGATGCTTGTGGCAGCCGTGCTCTGCTTCTTTGCCCTTGGCATGATGATTCGAGAGTTCTGTGAGCGCCGATTTGCAACGGGGCGCTCGGGTAGCGTGAGTGCCTGGCTTGTTGCTCATCTTCCCGTTCCGGGTTGGCACTACATTCTGGGTGTTCTGCTGCTTGCTTGCGTGCCAGTCGTGATTGTCGTTCTGTTCCGCTACGTTCAGCCAACCTGGCTCAGCTAGTGCTGATCACAAACATGTTGTTGTCCCCGCGCGGCTGTCCGCGCGGGGACAACCGTGTGCGATGATAGTGGAGTTCCTGGCGGGGATCCCGCCGCGTTTAATGAGGTAGACCGTGAGAGGTGGCGTCGTGTCGGATCGCAGACTGGCCTCGACTATCACGGTGGGCGGTGCGACGAACGCGGGAACGTTTGAGGCGGCTGAGCTGATGACCGCCGGCATGAGCGCCCGCGAGGCGAGCGATGTCCTGTTCGAGCAGAACCTGGTGGTTGCGGGCTCGGAGTCGACGCGGCGACGCTTGGCGAGTGCGACGACGAAGCATCTGTCGTTCCTGGAGGATGATGCCCTCCGGTTCGTCGCCAGTCGCGAGTATGGATGGGAGCTTGTCATGTGGCTGGCTCTCGTGACGGAGTCCTACGTGTTTGCGGCATGCGCGCGCGAGGTTGCCTGGCCGCGTCTGGTCGTTGATGAGGCTCCCTTGACAGCGTCGGACATTGACGACTTCGTGGAGCGCCAGCGCAGGGTGGACCCCGCGATGTCGACGCTAACGGTGAAGAGTGGGCAGAAAGTGCGCTCGGTCTTTCTGCGCTGCATGCGCGATGTGGGCTTCATCGATGAGGCCGGGGCTGCTTTGCCGATCGTGGTCCCCGTGGGGGTTGCCCGCTTGGTGAATGCGGCTCCCCAGCCCTGGGGCTGGCCGATGCGGGAGTCGTTCCCGGTCGCGCAGTTCCAGTTTGATGTCCTCGGCTGACAGTTATTCGGGAAATTGTGACGCAGGAACCATGATTGGGCTCGAACTATGTGTGGCCTGCGGTACGGTATGAGGAGCCCGGTGAGGGGTGCTGCACGAGAGGAAGGTATGGTCGGTGTCGAAGCGTGGAGCGTATCTGGATTCGCTCAGGGAGACCTTTGATTGCGCCTTCCGGGTGCTCACGTCGGAGCGCTTTAAGAAGATGGAGGGTCTGGGCAACGAGGTCCCTTTCTTCGTCCTGCGCTATAAGCCGGAGTGGGAGCCGACGGTCGACGAGGAGCTCTCGCGTCTGCGTCGCCGCCTGCGCGAGGAGCGCTACCGCCTGGCCGATGTCGACGTGTTTGCGCTCGCGGTGGACATGTGGAAGGCATCGCCATTCTTCGATCAGATGCTGGCGATGGAAAAGACGTTGCCTCCGGAAACTTTCCGGGATGCGCTGAGCAAGGTAATCGATGTCGAGGGCTTGCTTGCACCCGCCATTAAGGAGGCCGTGGACGAGGCCGGGGGAGAGGATAGCGTAGACGCCGTCCTGCTCTCCGGGGTGCACCACCTGTTTCCGCTTGTGCGCACGCATTTGCTGCTGAACTGCCTGCAGCCCCTTCTCGGGCGCGTGCCGCTGGTCGTGACTTTCCCGGGGTCGTACCACCAGTCGCCGTCCACTCATTCGGCGCTCGTCCTCTTCGATCAAATCTCCCAGGACAACTACTACCGGGCTTTTGATTTGGTGGACTTCTCACTTACTCTAGAACCGTCGGCGAACTGAAAGACAAAGGTGTGACGCATGGACATGAAGGGTCTCTACGCGAAGGATATTTTCCGGTCGATCGACGGTGTCATCAAGGCTGATGACGTCTCGAAGGTCGCCTCCGAGGTCGACGAATACGTCATGACCAGCGAGATCCGCAGCGGTCTGTTGCGGATTGTCGATGCGTGGAACCAGGTCGATGCTCCGTCGAACGGCGTGTGGATCGCGGGTTTCTTCGGTTCAGGTAAGTCGCACCTGCTGAAGATGCTGTCCTACCTGCTCGGTGAGCAGGCTGGAAACCAGCCGGTGACCCGTGAAGATGTCGAACGAGCCTTCGAGCAGAAGGTCGCAGGTGACGAGACGATCGTCGCCGATCTTAAGAGGAGCCTGCATACTCCCACGCGCGCTGTGCTCTTCAATATCGATGCGAAGGATGACAAGTCGACGCGTGAGCGCGGATCGGCAATGATAGAGGTCTTCTACAAGGTCTACTTTGAGGCGCGTGGCCTGTACTCGAAGGATCTGGGAGTTGGCGCACTCGAGCGCGACCTGGAGGATCGGGGAGAGCTGGCGCGTTTCCGCGAGGCCTACCAAGAGGAAGCCGGACACACCTGGGAAGTCGGACGGGTCAATACGGTCTTCTCGGAGGCGCTTGTCTCGAAGGCCCTGGCCCGCTTGGGCCACCAGGTGGATCAGCCCTTCCGCAGCTATCGGGAGCAGCTCAACCTGTCGGCCGAGGCCTTCGCGCAGGACGTCGCCTCGTGGCTGGATCGTCAGGGGCCTCGCCAACGCATCGCCTTCTTTGTCGACGAGGTCGGCCAGTTCATCGGCGATGACTCGCAGCTGATGCTGAATCTGCAGACCATCACGGAGCAGCTGGCGACGCATTGCCCCGGTCGCGCCTGGGTGTTTGTGACCTCGCAGGAGGAGCTGAGCGGTATCACGGCGCAGATGAACGAGCGCCGCAGCACGGACTTCTCGAAGATTCAGGGGCGCTTCGCGATCAAGGTGAGCCTGTCGACGGAGGAGGTCACGGACGTTATCGCTCGCCGCCTCCTGACGAAGAGCAAGCAGGGGACGGACGAGCTGGATGCGATGTGGCAGCGCCTCGGTGCGGGCTTCCCATCGATGTTCCGGTTCCCGGAGGGGACGAAGAAGTACGACAACTACCTCACCAGGGATAGCTTCGTCGCGAAATACCCGTTCGTGGACTACCAGTTCGAGATGTTCACGCAGGCGATGCGAGGCCTGTCCGATAATGATTTGTTCACGGGCCGTCACTCGTCGGTGGGTGCGCGTTCGCTGCTGGGCGTGTGCCAGCAGATCGCGCAGGAGCTGACGGATGACGAGCTGGGCACGGTCGCGTCTTTCGATCGCTTCTACGACGGCATCGCGGCGATGCTCAAGTCTGACGTGAAGGACAATATCGGGCGCGCCGCACAGGATTCGCGCACGAGTGACTCCTTCACGATGAGCGTGCTCAAGGTGCTCCTGCTCGTTCGCTAC
>ERZ773071.161-NODE-161-length-12369-cov-5.50934_pt1 | contig 12369 bp, 3 predicted proteins | sample MGYA00580621_ERZ773071 | MGnify/ENA primary metagenome ERZ773071 (study PRJEB29015, sample SAMEA2738136) | human oral metagenome | biome: human oral; feature: human-associated habitat; material: saliva | place: China | collected 2211 ... | reverse complement strand
CGCAGGAGCTGACGGATGACGAGCTGGGCACGGTTGCGTCTTTTGATCGCTTCTACGACGGCATCGCGGCGATGCTGAAGTCGGACGTGAAGGACAATATCGGGCGCGCCGCCCAGGACTCACACACGCGCGACCCCTTCACGATGAGCGTGCTAAAGGTCCTCCTGCTCGTTCGCTACGTGGACTCCTTCCACGCATATCCGCGCAATATTGCGGTCCTGCTGCGGCGTTCCTTGGATCAGGACGCGACGGATCTGGAGGAGCGCGTTGGGCGTGCGCTTCGCACCCTGGCGGATCAGGTGTACGTGCAGCGTCAGGCGGACGGAACCTACGCGTACATGACGAACGAAGAAAAGGAAGTCCGGCGCGAGATCAGCCAAATCGTCGTCGAGCCGCGGGAGGTCACAGATCTGCTGCGCACCGATATCCGTAGGCACGCCGGCACCTCGGCGACGAGCTTCGTCTACCCGGGGACGAACCGTTCCATGCGCGTGTCCCTGTTTGTTGACGGGCGCCGCGAACAGGCTGAGCCGCTGGTGATCTCGGTATTTACGCCGCAGTCCTCTCTAGACGAGGAGGGTATCCGCCACGAGAGCGTCGTCCGCCACGACACCCTCTCATTGGGGCTCGATGTCAGCTCCGAGATCCTCGAGGACGTGCGTGTCTTCTGCCAGACGGAGGAGTACGTGAAGCGCCAAGCGGGCGCGGCCTCTGGCCTGCGTAAGCGCATCATCCTGACGCACAAGGAAGACAACGAGCAGCGTCGTCGAGTGATCGGCGAGGCCGTGAAGGATGCTCTTATGCGGGCGTCGTTGTTTGTTGCTGGTGAGGAAGTGAAGACGGGCACAGCAAAGACGCCAGCGGACGTGATTGAGCTGGGGTTGACTCGTCTTGCCCAGAAAGTCTATATGCGTATCGAGGATGCAAAGCCGTTGGCGAGCCTCAAGGACGGGCAGATTGCGTCCTTCCTGCGCGATCAGGAGGACGCGACGCTAGACGTCGACCCGGGCGTGGATATCGCGCAGCGTTTGGCGGGTGAATGCGCCCAGTGGGTGGAGCAGGCACGCGTGCTCAACGGCCAAAACGTGTTTGTGAAGAACGCGATCGAGTATTACGGCCAAGCCCCCTTCGGCTGGGATAAGAATGCGGTCCTGGCCATCGTGGCGACGGCCCTTCGCCTGGAGCTGCTTGAAGCCCTCGAGAACGACAGGCCTCTCACCCGCACGGAGCTGGAAGGCGCCCTGCGCGACGTGAACCGGCAGGGGCGCGTGCTGCTGCAGAAAAAGAAGCACCTGGATCGCGCTGCGCTCGCGGATTTCCAGCGTTTTGTCGGCCAGTTTGTCCCGGGGGAGTCCCCGCAGGATGGCCCTTCACGCGTCCGCGCGGTTGAGGCCAAGGCAGCCGAGTGGGTGAAGCTGCTCAAGGGATACAGGTCCGACTGGTACAGCTTTGATGACGAGGTCGCAGAGGCCCTCGACCTGCTGACGCCGCTCACAACCACACAGCACACCGAGGAGGAGATGCTTGCCCCGCAGATCCGCGGCGGATTTGACGAGCTGATGGAGATCGTCGACGAGTTCCTCATGCCCTACCGGGAGTTTGTGGAGGGCCACGAGCAGGAGCTTCGTTATGCGTTGGCGGAGGCGGAGAGCCTGTCGTTCTTCGAGCTCACGGAGGATGGTAAGCAGGCGATCGATGAGCTTGGGAAGCTCGCGGGTGACTCGAGGCTGTACGTGCGCACGCAGGAGATCGCGCCGCTGGTTCGGCGTATCGAAGCGGCGCGTCGCGCGCTGGTGCAGGCGCAGCGCGACAAGGTACTGCGACGCATCGACGAGGCCGTGGCGGGTATTCGCGGATCCGCTGAGTTCAAGGCAGCCTCGGAGAGCGCTCGACTGAGGGTTGATGCGGTGATGGAGCGGCTCTGTGCTGCAGTGAATTCGGTATCGAAGCCGGGTCATGCGGAGGAAATCGGCCGCCAGCTCGATCAGCGTGTGGACGAGCTCTACGCCGCATTGATCGCGTCGGCGACGCCTGCAGAGCGCCCAGACGCACACGAGACGACGGAGCCAGCCAAGAGGCCCACGATTGTGCGCCTGGCGGACCTGCTGCCGAAGACGAACGGCCTCCTGTCGACGCCGGATCAGGTCAACGAGTACGTCGAGCGTGTTCGCGAGCAGATGCTCGCGGCTGTGAACGACGGCAAGCAGCTGCGCCCCTGAAGGAGGGAGTAGGTAATGAACACCTCAGCGTTGGAGTCACTGGCGACGGCGTCGCGCGAGCGCCTCATCGAGATGTCCGTGGCGGCGATCGAGCGCAAGATGGCCGATCCTCTTCTGAGCGATGCCGACCGCTCGCGCCTGACCCATGCTGTCGACAAGCACGCCGAGGCCGGTGGTAACCGGGTTCTGGGTGCCGCGAAGGTGGTCGCCTACTCGTGGTTCAACCGCCTCACGGCCCTGCGCTACATGGACGCGATGGGGATCTCGGGCGACTACGGAGTCGTCACACCGGCGGAGGGATCGGGGACGGGTGTGCCCGAGTGCGTGCAGCGCGCCCGCGGGGGTGACTTCGACCGCCATATCGGAGAGGATGTGCGAGCGCGAGTAGCGCAGCTGCTGTTCGACAACAGAGACTTGGATGCATACGTCCTGCTGCTCCGCGAGTACTTCACCTCGTGGCACCAGGTCATGCCGGGCGTATTCCCCGAGGCGGACGACTGGACGAACCTTGTTCCGCCGACGGACCTTCTGTCGGCGGCGGAGTCCGTGCGCGCCGACATTGTGGTGGCGATCGGCCCGGACGAGTCCGGGCGCATGGACGTTGAGGTGATCGGCTGGCTCTATCAGTTCTACATCGCCGCCCGCAAGAAGGAAATCAACGAGTCGAAGGCCAAGATCGATAAGGACACCTTGGCTCCCGTCACGCAGCTGTTTACCCCGCACTGGGTGGTGCGCTACCTGGTGGAGAATACGCTCGGGAAGCAGTGGCTGCGCGCCCACCCGGACTCGGTGCTCCGGGAGCAATTCGAGTACCTGGTGACCCCTGCCGAGGGGCAGGAGGATCAGGGCCTGGCGATCGCCGACCCGGAGGACTTCCGCGTCATCGACCCTGCCTGCGGCTCCGGGCACATGCTCACCTATGCCTTCGACGTCCTGTGGGACATGTACGTTGAGGCCGGTTACCCAACCAGGCAGATCGCCCGCCTGATCCTGGAGAAGAACCTGCATGGGGCGGACGTGGATGGGCGTGCGGCGCAGCTCGCCTTCTTCGCCCTGACAATGAAGGCCGTTGAGCACGATGCTCGGTTCCTGGAGCGCATCGAACGTGAGAGCCAGCGAGGTGGCGAGACCTCGTGGCGGGGGCCCAGAATCGTTCACGTTGAGTCTGTGGAACTCGATGAGCTGAGCCCCGCAGAGATCGCGGATGCCTCCGGGGACGGCGTCTCCCTCGGTATCTCCCAGCTGATCGAGCAGCTCCGCCACGCCGACACCTACGGATCACTCATCCGTGTGCCCGCGGGGGCGTCTGCCTTGTTCCGCGAGATCGCGCGCCGCATTGACGCCGGGGAGAGGCAGCAGTTGCTGGGTGGTGCGGACAGTGAGGACTGGCTGCGCGCCGCCGACATGTGCGAGATCCTCGAGGACGGGTGCTACACAACCCTGGTTGCGAACCCGCCGTATTTAGGCATGAGAAAGGCAAAGGACCCGCTCAAGCGTTTCGCGAACAAACACTACAAGCGCAGTTCCACAGACCTATGCACGATGTTCATCGAGCGTGCTGCTTCCCTAGCTCAGCGTCGTGGTGCGATCGGAATGATCACGATGCACGCGTGGATGTTCCTGGACTCGTATCGAGAACTCCGTCCGTGGATGCTGTCTGCCATGAGTATCGACTCGATGGCTCACCTTGGTACGCGGGCCTTCGACTCAATCGGGGGAGAGGTTGTCCAAACGACTGCATTCACGACGACGAATGCGAGTTGTGATGCTGATCGTGCCGGTGTGTACCTGCGCCTAGTGGATGGGCGCAACGAAGCGGAGAAAGCCCAGCTGCTCCGCGAGGCAGCTAGGAACAACGCTCACGACTTGCGCTTCGAGACGTCCGCGTCGACTCTTGCGGTCATCCCGGGGCGGCCGATCGTGTACTGGGCAAGCCAGGAGATGCTCGACGCTTTTGCGACGGGGACTCCGCTGGGGGAGATCGCGCCCGCGAAGCAAGGGCTTGCGACCGCCGACAACGAGCGCTTCCTGCGTCAGTGGTTCGAGGTGAGCGCCGACCGCTCCGACATGCGGGTCCGTGATCGCGAGGATGCCCTGGCCAGCGGAGCACGCTGGTTCCCCTATAACAAGGGTGGACAGTTCCGTAAGTGGTGGGGCAATCAAGATTGCGTTGTTAACTGGGAGAGTGATGGTTATCTGATTCGGTCATTCGTTGATTCAGAGAGCGGGAAGCTGCGCTCGCGTCCACAAAATCTTGACTTCTATTTCCGCCCCAGTGTTTCTTGGTCGAAAGTTACAGCGGGTGCTATCGCATTTCGCTCGTACCCCAAGGGATTCATATTTGATGTAGCAGGAACATCGCTATACGCAAATGCCCTGGCAAAAAATATGGAAATCCTCGCACTTGTTAATTCATCAGTTGCGTTCAATGTGCTTTCAATGATTGCTCCCACTGTGAATTTTGAAGTTGGGCAAATTGCAGCAATCCCATGCATTGAGCCGGGGAATTTCAATCTTGCTCCCGTTGAAAGGCTAATCGAGATCTTCCGTACCGACTGGGACGCTCGGGAGACTTCGTGGGACTTTGCCCGGCCTCCCTACCTGCGTGGCGGGCACTCGCTGCTCCAGGACGCCTTCGACGACTGGTACCGCCGCAGCTGCGAGACCGCAGAGGAAGCGCAACGCGTGGAGACGGAGAACAACCGCTACTGGGCCGACGTCTACGGCCTCGCGGGTGAGGTGGAGGTCGACGTTCCACTCTCGCGCGTCTCCCTCACCTACAATCCGCGATTCGCCTTCGCCCCCACCAAGGGGGCACCCGAGCGCAGCGAGGAGGAATACCGCTGGCTGCACTACCAGCGCAGCGCGCGCGAACTTATCTCCTGGGCCATTGGCGTCACGATGGGGCGCTACAGCGTTGCCGTCCCCGGCCTCGTGCTGGCCGATCAGGCCTCGTCCCTCGATGACTTCCGCGCCCGCGTTGCTGAGTCGCGCCTCGAGCCCGACGACGACGGCATCATTCCTGTCACCGGCGGCGCCTTCGACGACGACGCTACGCGCCGCGTCAAGGCCGTGCTGCGAGTTGTCTTCGGCGCCGCCGACCTGGGTGACAACATCGAGTTCCTCACCCGCTGCCTGGCCGTCAAGCCCGGCAGCTCGACCGCGGAGTTCGTCCCGCCGGTGATCCCCGCCGACCCCGATCGGGCCCTCGAAGACTACATGGCGAAGTCCTTCGCCGCCGACCACCAGAAGGACTACAGCGGCCGCCCCGTGTACTGGTCCCTCGAGTCTCCAAAAGGCACGTTCCGGGCGCTCCTCTACCTGCACCGCTACACGCCCGACACAGTTGGCCAGGTGCTCACCAAGTACGCGGCCCCCTTCGTCGATCGTCTCAAGGCGGAATCGGAGGCTATCGGGCGTGAGCGTGATGCCGTGATGGGTGACGATAAGAAGGCCGATCGCGAGCGTGCCCGCATCGACAAGAGGCGTGCGGAGATCGACGCGACGATCGCGGAGGTTCAGGGCTTTATTGACTCGATCCTGCAGCCCCTCGCCCAGCGCCGCATCCACCTGGACCTGGATGATGGCGTGCGCATCAACCGTCTCAAGCTCGCCTATGGCTGGCGCACGGACCTGGCCGACCTGCCCCAGCCCGCGATCGGCGCCGCCACGGCTGCGATCAAAAAGGAGATTGAGAAGGACCTCAAGTGGGCCCGCAAGGAGGCTGCAAAGAACAACGCCTGGTGGAGTGAGCGATGAGCACGAAGCCGAACCCCACTATTCTCGATCTGGATCATGACCAGGCTCGTCGTCTGTTAATGCAACCGGAGTCGTACTGCACAATTAATTTACCTGACTACATTAATTTTAGTGATATTCTAAATAGTGCAGAAAGCTATTTGCGTCGGTATTCCAGTTCCGTGGTGACATCAAAGGGATTGAAACAGTGTAACAAAAATGCTGGCGGAGCTAATCAGTATCGCAATGATTCGGCAGAGCCAAAGGATCTGCTTGAAGGTGTGAACTATCGAATCCTGCAAAATAAAGACGGCCTGCTAAGTTGGAGGCCCATGGAATTAATTAATCCCATGATTTATGTGGCGCTAGTGCACAAGCTTACGGAAGAAACAAATTGGAATCTGATTCGAAAGCAGTTTGCTCTCTTTCAGCAGTCTTCGAATGTGGAGTGTTGCAGCATTCCTCGTGGTTTATTTACTTATGCAGAAAAGAATGCAATATTAAATTGGTGGGAGACCTTTGAACAACGCTCAATTGCGTTATCGCTAGAATATCAGTACATGGGTAAGACTGATATATCTGACTGCTATGGTGCTATCTATACTCATAGTATTGCTTGGGCTCTTCATGGAAAATCTGTGGCGAAAAATAACAAAAGTCAGACACTTCTGGGTAACTATATTGATAGTCGGCTTCAGGATATGCACTCGCGACAGACTGTTGGGATCCCACAGGGAAGTGTTCTCTCGGACTTGATTGCGGAAATGGTTCTCGGATATGCAGACTTATTGCTCGCTCGAGAGTTGGAAAACGATTCCAGGCTCAAAGATTGTGAATATAGAATCCTGCGCTATCGTGATGACTATCGCATATTTGCGACCTCTCGAGAGGGAGTGCACTCGATTCTGCTGGCCCTGATGGAAGTTCTTTCGGGGTTAAATTTCAAGCTAGGGGCCGCGAAGACCTCTATCTCCGATGACGTGGTCCTCGATTCTGTAAAACCTGACAAGATTGAGTGGCTGCTGCGGGGTTATGACCGCATGAACGTTCACAAAATGCTATTGGCGTTGAGTCGGTTTGCTCGCGACTACCCACATTCTGGTACGATTGTTCGCGAGTTGCAGAAATTGAGCAACTATCTCGATTTTGCAATTCATTTTACGCAGAAGAGAGATGTGTTGATAGCTCAGGTTGTTGATATTGTCGTTCGTAATCCGCGATGCTATCCAATTGGTGCGCGTATTCTTAGTCAATTGCTTGAGCGTGAGGATAAATGTGCGCAACGTGCGTACTTGATCAAGATTGTCGATCGTTGTCGGATGGTCCCGAATAGCGGTTTGTTTGATATATGGCTTCAGAGAATTGCTCGTGCTTTTGGTATTGACGTTGATTATGGCGAACCTCTGTGCTGTGATATTGAGTCTGTTGTCATTGGCAAACAGAGTGTTGTTAATCCGTGGCCGTGGCAGTGGCTTATGGATCCACTTAGGAAAGATATGGAGAGTATCTCCATTTTTAACTTTAACAAGTTGAGTTCCCTCTCGGCCGTTATTTCTTCGGACGAAGTCGGGGATTTGTCTTCGTACCCTCAGGCAGGCGCGTGATACGCTTTCGCAGAAAGGGAGGTTTTCGCGTGGCCGACGGTACTGCGAGGAAGAGTAAAGAAAGGCGTTACTGGTGAGCGGAATCGATGCCTCTCGGCTGGCAGAGGAACTCAACGCCCTGCTCGAGCAGGGCCGCATCGTCACGTGGCTGGATCGCAACGGCGAGTACGCCGGCGACCTCGACGCCGTCCGAGAGCTGCTCGATGGGGCTACCCTCATCACCATCAACGCCAACCTCTTTGAAACCAAACTCCGGATCTTCGCCGAAGACACCAAGTCCCGCTACGTTCTCTACCGTGGAGGCGAACTCCCGCCCCTCGAAGAAGACCTCCTCGCCGATGTGCGATGCGGATACCCCACGTTCAAGGCAGACGCCTCGACTCTCCTCGTGCGTGAACTTGGCGTCGACCCCGCGCTGGCCGCAGTCATCGACGAATACGCCCCCTTCTTCAACTCGACCGCCCGCGTCGCCGACCTCAAGAAGCACCTCGGCACCATCAGCGACGCCGATAAGAGATCCGATCGCAAGACCTTCCTCGCCGCGATGAGCGCCGTTCTGCTCAAGACACAGCAGCGTTCCTTCTCCGTCCTCTTCGCGAAGCTCGCCTCCATGACGCAGGACAGCCCACTCGATGCCCTCAAGTGGGGCCTCGATGCGTACTTCTGGGAAGGCGCGTACTCCATCTGGGGATACGACGGTGAGCACACCTTCGACGCGCTCATGACCTGGCTCTTCGTCATGAACGCGAACGGCTGGGACCACCGGCACAACTCCGCCCAGCGCGACTTCAGCATGTGGACCCGCGATGTCGCGACGCGAGACGACGCCCGCCGATGGGCCAAGCGAGTCGACGAGGCCACCGGAGCCAGCTCAGCGCTGCACGATGCGGCCACCGACGCCCTCCTCATCGACACGACCACGCCCGGCGTTGATCGAGAACTCATCTCCCGCCTCGTCCGCGGAATCATCGACGGATCCATCGGCGTCGCCCAGGTTGAAGAGCAGCGCGGAAGGCGCCGCGAAGGCCTGTGGTTCGACGACACTGAGGCGCTGTGGGATGCAGCGCGGGCGGGGGCGCGTCTGCTCACTCACCTGCGTGCGCTCCCCGGCATCGCTTTCTCGGACGCAGCCGAGGGCTTCGCCCGCTACACGGACCCGGACGGCGGCCTGTGGGCCATCGACCAGGAGTACCGCCACTACGTGCGCGCCTCCCGAGCCGTTCATGTCGACGACGTCCTCACCGACCTCGACCGGCACGTCGAAAACGCGTACCGCGACGACTATCTACGCCCCCTCTCGCGCACGTGGGATGACGCCATGCGCGGCATGCGCACATGGGACATCGCCGTGCCATCGTCCAGTGGGCGCATCGACTCGTTCCATCGCCTCCTCATCGCCGGCTCCCACAGGCGAACCGTCGTCATCATCTCCGATGCTCTCCGATACGAGGCCGGCGTCGAGCTTGCCGACTACCTGCGCTCCCTCGGACGCGGCGCTGTCTCTGTGAACCCCTGGTACACAATGCTGCCGTCGATCACCGCCCTCGGAATGGCCGCGCTGCTCCCGCATCGAGAGCTGGCCCTCGGTGTGCGCGGCAAAGACCAAGTGATCGTTGAGGCCGATGGACGATCGACGTCCGGGATCGATGCACGCCGGACAATCCTCGAAGGTGCCGATGGGCGTGCGTTCACCTACGAGGAGCTCGCGAGCGACTCCGTCAAGTCGATGCGCTCGAAGTTCAAGGGCGCCTCCGCCGTCTACATCTACCATGACGTCATCGACGCGACCGGTGATCACGCGGCCTCGGAAAGCGCCACCCCCGATGCGGTTAACCGGGCTATCGACGAGCTCTCCGGCCTCGTCGGCAAGCTTATCTCCGCGGACATCACCCGCATCCTCGTGACCGCCGACCACGGCTTCCTCTTCCAGGACAGCGAACCCGCCAACGATGACACCGCGAAACAGGGCGGCATCCCGCGCGGGCGTTCCGTCTCCGTGAGGAAGCGTCGCTACGTCCTCGGCGAGGACCTCGAGTCGACGGACGACTTCGTCGCCTTCGATGCAACGAGCGTCGGCCTGACAGAAGGGCCGAGCGTCGCCCTGCCCTACGGCACCCGCCGTATCCGCATTCGGGGCCGAGGAAACCGCTTCGTTCACGGCGGTACCTCCCTCCAGGAAATCACTACCCCCGTCATCGAGGTGTCGGTGGGCAGCGGTGGCGCCGAGGATGTCCGCGACGTCGGCATCGCCCTGCACTACGACGATACGTCCCTCAAGGTCAACCGATTCAGCCCCCGCGTCATCCAACAAGAGCCCATCAGCCCGACGCGACGCCCGCTGACCGTTACGATCGGCCTCGAGAGCATGTCGGGTGAGCAGCTGTCGAGCACTCGCATTCTCACCCTGGATGCGGGCGAGCGCTCCGAGGTGTCGCTCAAGCAGAGCAGCGAACTTATCCTTTTCGACGGGGTGCTGGAGAGGCATTCCGGTGAAGCCGTCAGGATCGTCGCCTACAAGACCGTTCACGGACAGGTTGTCGGTGAGCCCGTCGCCACTCACGAGCTGACCCTCAACGATAACGGGTTCGGAGCATTCGGAGGATTCGACCTATGAGCATCTCGCCCGAAGACGCGTTTGAGCGCGAGGATTCCCCGGCCTCGTCCCTGATCGGGGGCAGCGAGGGAGGAAAGCTCGCGGAGTACGAGGAAATCGCCGCGCGCGCATACGACGGCTTCGTCGTCCGCAAGGACCTGGTCGGCCAGGTCAAGGGCAACGCGATCGTCCCCTCCTACGTGCTCGAATTCCTGCTCGCGCAGTATTGCGCGACCACGAGCGAAACGGCCATTGTCGAGGGCATCGAGAGCGTCCGTCGTATCCTCGCCAAGCACTACGTTAACCGCGGAGATTCCGAGCTCATCAAGTCACGCATCCGCGAGGAGGGACAGTATCGGATTATCGACAAGGTCTCCGTCAACCTTGACGAAACACACGACCGATACAACGCCTCCTTCGAAAATCTCGGGGTCACCAACGCGCTGGTATCCGACGAGACCGTTCGTGAGAACGACCGCCTCCTGACCGGTGGCGTCTGGTGCATAGCGGAGATGTCCTACGTGCCGATGGGAGATTCTGGGGCAAAGGCATCCAGCCCGTGGATCGTCTCCCGCCTTCAAGCCATCCAGCTGCCGCGCTTCGATTTCGAACGCTATTGCAGAGGGCGTGCCTCGTTCAGTGCCGACCAGTGGATCGATCTGCTCGTCGCCTCGGTCGGCCTCGACCCTGTGAAGCTCAGTCGACGCTCGAAACTCTTCCAGTTGACCCGCCTCATTCCATACGTTGAACGCAACTACAACCTCGTCGAACTGGGCCCCAAGGGCACCGGAAAATCCCACATCTACTCCGAGTTCTCACCCCACGGCATCCTCGTGTCGGGCGGCGAGGTGACGCTGGCGAAGCTCTTCGTTAACAACGCGACCCGACGCATCGGCCTGGTCGGCTACTGGGACGTCGTCGCCTTCGATGAATTCGCCGGGCACAAGCGCGTCGAGCGCAGCCTGGTCGACACGCTTAAGAACTACCTTGCGAACAAGTCGTTCTCGCGCGGCGACAGCACGATCACGGCCGAGGCGTCGATGGTCTTCGTCGGCAACACGACGCGGACCGTGCCCGCGATGCTGGCCACCGCTGACCTCTTTGAGGCCCTGCCCGAGGCGTACCACGACACCGCGTACATGGACCGCATCCACTACTACCTGCCCGGATGGGAGGTCGACATCGTGCGGCCCGAGCTGTTCTCGCGCGGGTACGGGCTCATTGTCGACTACCTGGCGGAGGCGCTGCGGCACCTGCGCACCCTGGATTACTCAGGTGATCTGGATACCCTCGCGACGCTCGATCCGGCGATGTCCAAGCGCGATCAGGACGCGGTGCGGAAGACGTTCTCGGGCCTGGCGAAGCTCATCTTTCCGGCGCGCGACGGCAAGCCCGAGGAACTCGAGGAGCTGCTCCGCTTCGCGATCGAGGGGCGCAAGCGCGTCAAGGATCAGATCATCCGACTCGACGACACGATGGCCGCGTCGGGGTCCCACTTCACGTACATGCTGGGACGCGTGGATCAGGACCGCTACGATGCTTCGAGCGCCCGATCCGTTCCTACGCAGGAGGAGCTGGACTACCCGCAGTACTTCACGTCGCGCAGCGATGCTGATGAGCGGGGGAGCGGTCAATGGGATACCGGAGAGCATTCCGACGGTCTTCCGAAGTCGGACGTTGTTGTCGATGTACGCGGTGACAGTAGGTCAGATTCACCCGTCTTTGACCGTCGTGCCCTGTTGAAAGCACGTGCCGTCCCTAAGCGCTACAAGATCGAGCCGAGCATGGGTAATTCCATGCCGGACATTCTGCTCCCGTACCTATTCGATGCTGCTGAGATTCGGATCCGTGACCCGTACTTGCGTCATCCGTATCAAATCCGGAACGTGCACGAAATTCTGCTGCAGCTTATTCAGCATGCTGATGCTGCTAGGCTGCCGCGCGTTGTTATCGAGACCTGCGCGAGCGATGAGGATGACTATCGCGCGAAGCAGGAAGCGACGTTCGAACAGCTACAGCAGTCGTGGGGACAGTTCGGGATCGTCATCGATTGGAGCATCGTTGATTACTTCCACGACCGTAGCATCGTGACCGACACCGGCTGGGTGATCGATCTTGGTCGCGGGCTGGACGTTTACGAGAACTTCTCCTGGTCGTCGCCCTTCGATCCGCGTATTACATTGCCGCACCTGCGGCGGACGAAGGAGATCACGAT
>ERZ773071.157-NODE-157-length-12636-cov-5.19887_pt1 | contig 12636 bp, 10 predicted proteins | sample MGYA00580621_ERZ773071 | MGnify/ENA primary metagenome ERZ773071 (study PRJEB29015, sample SAMEA2738136) | human oral metagenome | biome: human oral; feature: human-associated habitat; material: saliva | place: China | collected 2211 ... | reverse complement strand
CACCAGCGGCTACAGTACAGGCGGCACCTAAAAGCACTGTGAGCACAGCAGAAAAAAGCAGACGCAATAACTTTAACCCTGTTCTTACCACGGGCACCTCACTATCAGGCTGCGGTTACAAAACCTACAAATACAAGACATAGCTAAGGCCACCCGCATACTAATCTTTCGGGGCGTTGAGTGTGCGGGCGCGGCGGCGCATCCACACGTAGCCAATAACTCCTGCCGCAGCTACAGCGCCGAGAACCACAAGAATCACTGTACTGTCTGGTGAGTCTTGTGAAGAACTTCTCTGCGCCGCCTCAGCACTGGGGTTGGGGCTCCACTTACCGCCCGCGCCCGGGCCCTCCCCGAAACCCGGGTTATACGCGGGGCCGAACGCGTGCGGGGAGGGCCGTGCCGCAATAATGCGGTCGTACAGGCCGTCTTTCTGAAGTGCAGCTTCGAGGCTGGTAAGAACGGCATCCCATTTGCCCTCATGTACAGTGCTTTCGATGGAGGGCACCCCGTCTGCCGGGTGCTCGGAGTATAGTTTTTGAGCTTCATCATTCTGCAAAGGACCGTGTGGAGAATGGTAGAGGCTCGCTTGATGGGTGTCCGTTTCTACCACCAGCAGCGCATCATAGGCGTCAAGATGATTCTTCTGAGTAAACTGATACGCCCACAGCATTCGTTTCTTATCTTCCGGGGTTTGATCCGCAGGCTTCGGGGCGGCATTGGGGGATGCACTCGAGGGAGCCGAGGGAACCTCTGTGGGGGAAGCATCCGGCACCGCAGTTTTTACAAACACAATATAAAAACGGAACGGGCGTTTTGAATGAATATTTGTCAGCTTTTGTGAGGCCTCCTGTACCTGCTGCTGGCTCAGCACGTCCGCCTTATCAACAATAGGATGCGAGGGGTCAAACCGGTGCTCGAAAACGCTTTCAGCATGGGCGGCAGGTGCTGCGGGAGAGGGGAGGAACAGTGGGGCGCCTGATCCACCCAGCCCAAGAGCCACAGCTAAGGCAATTTGAGTGATTCGCTGTGACCACCGGGAACGGCACACGCTGCCCGCGCCCGCACGCGTACATGTGAGCGGGGTGTCCTGCGGATTGCGGTGGGAAGAATAGTGAGCAATAACTCTGTTCAATAAGCTACTCATTAAGACTGTATTTCTCCCAGTTTTCTATGGCCAATTTGTCGATATTCGGAATATTAGTGCGTGATTGGTCGAGATTGTTGCTATCTGCCAGCGTGTTACTTTTTGGTGCGTCAGCAAAAATGCGGGATAAGCCGCGATATACCTTAATAATAAAATTGCCGAACCCTATAATAGCGGCGCATATAAACGCAATAAAAAGCCCAATAATTAAAAATACTAATACGGTATCTAAAAATCCGTTACTTTCTTTAGGGGCGGCTTTTGTCTTGGCGTCCAGCGATTCTTTTCTGATGCCTTCTAGGGCTGCTCTTATAATAACCCCGAGATCGTTATGGTTTGATTTCTCTTTAATGTAGTCATTATTAATCTTATGTAATACGTCATCGCTGATGAAGCTGCTATCATTAGTGGTTACCAAACATTTTCGAGGATCATCGCGTGTCCCATCTCCCTGGCAGACAAGCACCGCAGTGTGCGCGGGGGCATTATTAACGCGTAAGAACTCTTTGCCCCACTCCTGTAAATCTGATGGGTTTTCTGGTTTGGTCAGCAGCACAACATACAACTGGGCGTCGTCGTTTTTATTAAAACTTATAAGTTCGGGCCATAATTTCGGGTCGGTGAGTGAGTACGATGTGAGACTAAAAACTGGATCTTCAGGATTAAGCTCTGTTTTCATAACAGACTGGCCCGCTGCTGTGGGCGAAGGTGTAGGTGATGGGGTAGGCGTGGCTGTTTGCGGAGCGGGTTGAATATTATATTTATCTGGGTACCCTGTGCTATTGTCAAAAGCTTTAGCCATAGCTTGCGCTATACCCGTAAAATCACGTTTTTCAAGGAGCGGGTTTATTGTTTTATTTCTTATTTCAGAGCCCTCAACGGTACCCAGATAATGCATATTAAGAGAGTGGAAACTGGCTTCTGGGGTGGCGTTTTTATCACCAGTACCCTGCGGGTCCAGCTCTATGAGAAGCAGCGCAGTTTTATCATCGGGGCCTGCACCATTCTGCCGCAAAAATTTATGCCCCCAGGCACCCGCCCATTCCGGGGCGGCCCTGTCAATCACCACAACCTGCAACGAGACCCCGCGTCGTGCGGAGACATCAGCAAGAGGAGCGCTCATCTGTTGGATTTGTTCTGTACTGAGCACACCTGTTTTATCAATGACTGGATGCGTGGGATCCAGCTGTGAGTCAAAAGTGCGGGTGCCTACTACAGCAGAAGAAGCCGGCGGAACAATAACGCTGGTCACCACGGTATGCCCAACACCTAGTACAGCAGCGAGCGCCATTGCCAGAAAGGTACGGTGCGTCCTGTGGAATGTGCGGCGGATGCGCTCAGTGCACGTGCGGGTGGGGAAAGTATTCACTAGCGCCTGTTCCTCACAAAAGTTCGGAGAATAAATACTTTAAATAAGTATAAAGTACGTTGATTCTGCGTTGGTTGCGAGGGTTACCCCGTGCACGCTGTCTGCAAAGTAGTACTGGGTTTGCGGTGCAGTTCTGGCGGGCGGCACCCTCCCGCTATTCCTAGAAGAAATGAGCATGTGGCTATGCGGCGAAACCTTCTCGTGTGGCCTCGGAGAGCACATACTCCAGCTCTTGCAGGATCGTATGGTTCTTATACCCCAAATGGGGCAGCAGCTCCCGGCACCAGTCAAAGTGATCCCAAATATCCGTATTTGCTTTATCCCAGAAGAGCTGGTGCATGAACCGGATGGCCGCTGATTTGCGGAGAGGAACATATGTTAGGTTGTGTGAATCTAGATATTTCCAGATAAGCACCCGGGCGTTCTCAAGGGCTTGAGGGGATACGTTTCCTGCGTGCCAGTACCCTTCGGCAACCTCAAGATGTGCCCTGAGCTTTTCGGGGATTTTATGCTCGATTCGGGGGATAAAACGGAAGCAGAACTCAATGTAGATTCTGTATGCTTCCTGCTCCGTAAAGTTCTCTTCTAGGCCATCAATAATATCTAAGATACGCTGCTCGTCAGCCACGGGTTCCCTCTTTTTCCTCGTTTAGTGCGGGAGCTTAGTAGTGTATGGGCATGAGGATTTAGCGCATTTTCCAGACTGAGTTTTCCTAGAGCTCCGCGCAAGTTCCGCATATTCTACAGGCCCTATTGTATGCGCATCAGAGAAGAAACCTGGGGGCGGACAGTTGCACACGAATTGATGTGGCGGGAATTAGAAACGTGAACTGGTGGCCGTGGCTGCCTGCGCAGCGATGGGAACCTGCACACCGCAGAGGCAACACGGGCGGCACAGAATTTACATAAACGAAACCTGCACCCTGGGCGTTCCGCCGCAGAACCCGATAGGCTAGAGGGGAGACAAAACCGTGACAGCGCACGCGTGTGCGCCCGGTACCGCTCACCGCCGACTCAACGACCGCCCGGATCGAGGGAGAAACATATGGACCGTCAGCAGGAATTCGTGATGCGCACCATTGAGGAGCGTGACATCCGCTTTATTCGCCTCTGGTTCACCGATGTGGTTGGCACTCTCAAATCTGTGGCGCTCGCCCCCGCCGAGGTTGAAAGCGCCTTTGAGGAAGGGCTGGGGTTTGACGGTTCGTCCATTGAGGGCCTCTCCCGGGTGTACGAGTCAGACATGCTGCTGCAGCCTGACCCCTCAACATTCCAGATCCTGCCGTGGCGCGGCGCCGAATCCCACACCTCCCGCATGTTCTGCGACATCCTCACCCCAGATGGGGAAGCGAGCGCATCCGACACCCGCGGCGTTCTTAAACGCACCCTGAACCGTGCCGCCGAAATGGGGTTCACCTGCTACACCTCACCCGAGATCGAGTTCTACCTCCTTAAATCCACGGAGCTGGGGGCTGACGGGTTCCCCGTCCCGGTGGACTACGAGTCGTATTTCGACCACACACCCGGCGGGATTGTGCAGGATTTTCGCCGTAATGCGGTGACCATGCTGGAAGAGGTTGGTATTTCGGTGGAGTTCAGCCACCACGAAACCGGCCCCGGGCAGAACGAGATCGACCTGCGTCACGCCGACGCCCTGCAAACCGCCGATAATGTGATGACGTTCCGCACCGTCATTAAAGAGGTGGCGTTTACCCGAAACATGTACGCCACATTCATGCCCAAGCCTTTCACCAAATATGCTGGCAGTGGGATGCACACCCATTTCTCCCTGTTTGAGGGGGACACCAACGCATTCTTCGAGGCGGGTGCCGAATACCGGCTCTCAAAAACGGGGCGGCATTTTATTGCCGGGGTACTCAAGCATGCCCCCGAATTCACGGCGGTCACCAACCAGTTCATTAACTCGTATAAGCGCCTGTGGGGCGGCGGGGAAGCACCCAGCTACGTTTCGTGGGGGCACAATAACCGGTCTGCGCTGGTGCGGGTTCCGCTGTATAAACCAAACAAGATGCAGTCGGCCCGCATTGAATACCGCGGCCTTGACTCGGCCTCTAACCCGTACCTGGCGTATGCGGTAATTCTTTCTGCCGGGCTGAAAGGCATTGAAAACGAGTATGAGCTGATGCCAGCGGTGACCGAAGATTTGGCGGCAATGACAACCGCTGAACGCCGCGCCATGGGGTACCACCCGCTGCCAGCGTCGCTGCGGGAAGCCATTAACCTGACCGAGGACTCCGAGTTCATGGCTGAGGTGTTGGGGGAGCAGGTGTTTGAGCATTTCCTGCGGAATAAGCGGGCCGACTGGGAAGACTACCGGGCACAGGTGACCCCGTACGAGCTTAAACACAACCTGGGCATCCTCTAAAGCTGCTTGCGGGCAGGCTATGAGAGAAGCGGCGGGTACTACGTACCGGGAAGGTGAGTATGAATCAAGCGGAACCAGGGCATACACCCCAGAACGGGAGGGAAACGCACCCCAGAGGCACCGCATCTGGCACCGAGAGCCACCTCACCGGTGCCACCCATGCGGTGGGAGCGGCAGATGCAGCCGACGCTGATGTATCTAAACCCGCTGATACCGAGCAGGCTGAGGAGCAGCGCCGCACCCGCACACGGTTACGGGCGCAAATGGTCAGCGCGGGTTTCTACGACTCCGGCAAAAGCGAACGCTGGCTAGAGGCCCCTGAGCTTGCCGCCGTGGACCGGGTAAACCTGTTCGCGGGGCTGCGGTACGCGCCTTCACCGGATACCGCCCTACCAGCGTTAGTGCGGCTGATTGAGAAACACCCGCCGGTTGCTGAACGCGCTAACAGCGGCGAAAAACAGATGGGCCTGTTCCGGCTGCTGGGCGCATCCCAGGCGGTGGGAGATTTTCTGTACCGCCACCCGCAGACGATCGACCCGCTCTTTGACACTGATACGGTGCGCGGCGAGACGGAGCTGGTGGCAACTGAACACCCGAAAACAGTACTAGATACCCCCGAAACAGACACGCCGAATAAAACACCGGAACGGGCGCAGAAGAGCCCCCTTCCCCAGAGCGCCCCGCTTAATACCCCGTACCGAACCCGTCTGCTACACGCCGTCGGCGCCGACCCGGACGCTGAGCGCCCGCGCGCCCACGCAGAACTCACCGGCAAAGACGGGTACGTGGCTTTACGGGTGGCCTACCGTGCGGAGCTGGCAAAAATAGCGCTGATTGACGTGTGCTCACCCGACCCGGTGGAGCTCATGCCCACCATTGGACGGCACCTTGCTGACCTGGCCGCAGCCGCCCTAGAGGCGGCGCTCGCTATCGCCCGCACCGAAGTCGCTGAAGGCGCTGGCGGGGGGCTGTGCGCTGCCCCCGCGCGTGGCGCATCCGTGGATGCCCTGGATCTGGCAATTATTGGCATGGGCAAGTGCGGGGCACGTGAACTGAACTATATTTCTGACGTGGACGTGGTGTACGTGATCGCCCCCGCACCCGCCAGCGACCTGCCCGAGGGGACTGAGCCGCTCACCGAGCAGCAGTGCGCGCAGATCGGCACGGAACTGGTGCACGCCCTCACGAAAGCAATCATGGCCCCAGCCCCGGAGCCGCCCCTGTGGGAGGTGGACGCAAACCTGCGCCCCGAAGGTAAGGACGGGCCGCTGGTACGCACCGTCGAATCCTACGTGAGCTACTACAAGCGGTGGGCGGAGAACTGGGAGTTCCAGGCGCTGCTGAAAGCCCGCCCGGTCGCAGGTTCGGCGCACCTGGGGCGGCGTTTCGCCCACGCGATCGACCCGTTCGTGTGGGACTCAGCGGCGCGGGAGTCCTTTGTCGAGTCGGTGCAGGCGATGCGCGCCCGCGTGACCGACAACATCCCCCCAGCGCAGGTGGAACAACAGATAAAGCTCGGCCCCGGCGGGCTGCGTGATATTGAGTTCACGGTTCAGCTGCTGCAGCTGGTGCACGGGCGCACCGACCCCACGGTACGCACCAAATCCACCATCGAATCTTTAGAAGCGCTGACCGGTTCAAGCTACATTAGCCGCGCCGACGCGCAGACATTCGCGCTCTACTACAAGAAACTGCGCCTGCTGGAGCACCGCATCCAGCTGTCCCAGCTGCGCCGCACCCACCTGATGCCCGCCAAAGAACACGAGAGGCGCGCCCTGGCCCGCTCGCTTGTTTCCCCGGAGAGGCTGGGCACTCTCTCGGCGGAGCAAATGTATAAGGCGTGGCAGAAGCTTAAACGGAACGTGCGTTCCCTCCACGAACGTGTCTTCTTCCGCCCGCTGCTGGCGGCGGTCTCAACCTTGAGCCGTGACGAAGTGGTGCTCACAGAATCAGCCGCACAAGACCGCCTGGCTGCGCTCGGGTACCGCGACCCGCGCGGCGCTATGCGGCATATTCAGGCGCTTACCAGCGGGGTCAGCCGCCGCGCCGAAATTCAGCGGCACCTGATGCCTGTGCTCCTGGGGTGGTTCGCTGACGGGGTGGACGCGGACGCCGGGCTGCTGGGGTTCCGCATTGTTTCTGAGTCGCTGGGAACCACTAGCTGGTACCTGCGCATGCTGCGCGATTCACCTGCCGCTGCGGAGCGGCTGTGCCACATACTTTCAAGCTCCCGGTACATCACCGACCTGCTGGAGGATGCGCCCACCTCCATCACCTGGCTTGATAAGGTTGCCGACCTGCAGCCACTAGGTGCGACCGCGCTCAAGGCCGAGATAGCCTCACTGCTGTCACGGCATGACGACTCTGCGGAGGCGATGCGTGCCGTACGGTACCTGCGCCGCCGCGAAATTCTGCGCATCGCCATGGGGGACGCCCTGAACCTGCTGGGCGTGCAACAGGTGTGCACCGGGCTGGCGACCGTGGACGAGTGCACCATCGGTGCGGCGCTCGCCCTAGCCGAGCGTGAGGAAATAACGGCGAAAGAACGCGAAGAAGCCGCCGGGATTAGGGAAATCCCCGAGGAAGAACCGGAGAACCCGCTGCTGACCGAGATCACGGTAATCGCCATGGGCCGACTAGGCGGCGCTGAGAACGGTTTTGGTTCCGACGCAGACGTGATGTTTGTGCACCGCCCCGTGGAAGGCGCCGGTGAAGAGGAAGCCCAGTCGCAGGCGAATCGTATTGTAAACCGGCTAATGCAGCTAATTAAACAGCCGGTACGCCCGGCAATCCGTGCCGAACGCCCGCTAGAGGTGGACGCGGATCTGCGCCCGGAAGGTAAGCAGGGGGCGATGGTGCGCTCGCTGGATTCGTATCGCGCCTATTATGAGCGCTGGGCGGAGACCTGGGAGTTTCAGGCGCTTTTGCGGGCGCGCCCTATCGCCGGTTCTGAGGAGCTGGGGCGTGCGTTTATTGAGCTGATTGACCCGTACCGGTACCCGCGCGAGTTCACGGCTGAGCAGGCGCAGCAGGTGCGGCGCATGAAGGCGCGCGTGGAGCATGAGCGCATGCCGCACGGGGCAGATCGTACCCGGCAGTTGAAGCTAGGGCGTGGCGGCCTTTCGGATGTGGAGTGGCTGGTTCAGCTGATTCAGCTTCAACATGCTCATAAGGTTGAGGGGCTTCGCACGACTTCGACTCTGGAGGCGCTGGACGCCGCCGTGGAAGCAAACCTGGTGGCCGCCGAGGACGCCGAAGTTTTGCGGGACGCGTGGCTGCTGGCGACCAAGATTCGCGGCGGCAACGTGCTGCGCGGCGTGCGCCAATCCGATCTGCTGCCCACCCTGCGCGATGCCCTGGAGGCGGTCGCCCGCTGGAGCGGCTACACCCCAGGCAGCGCCCGCCAACTGGAAGAAGACTATCTACGGGTTACCCGAAATGCCAGGAAAGTTTACGAGAGGCTTTTCTTTGAGGGATAAGAACAGAATCTAAGAAGAAAATTAGGAGAGAAATGTTTGGACGCAAGAAACGCAAGAAAGATTATACAGAACTCACAACGAACCTTCAGAATATTAGTGGAGATTTAGTTCGATTAAATCACACGGTTCAAAATGCTTCTCAAGTGACTTGCAAAGAAACGAAAAAAGAAAGTAAAAACTTATTGGAAAATATAGATAAAATATTAAAAATAATATCTGTATATTTGGCCATATGGGGCGCTTTAAATATATTTCTATGGGCATCATATATATCCTCCTGGAACTTAGTAGACACCGCTTTTATAATCCAGCAGGAAGGGATAAGTGGTGGTGTATCTAGAATGTTTGCATTGATAGTTTCATATGCTATTATGATTTTGATATATTTTGTTTTTATTGGGTTTCCAATTATTTTCGGGAAATGGGTTTATAAAAAACTTAAAAGTCGAATAGATAGAAGATTTTATTTTGTGCCCTATATTTTTGGTGTTATCGCGTCAATTATCTTATTCGCTGTAATATATTGGACAATTGTATTTATACGTAAGAATATACTTTATATGGATGATATTTCTGTAGATGGGTATTTTTATTACTGGGTAAAGGGGGAAGATTTTGTCGGACCATTTATTATAGTTTCTATCGCAGCTTTCTGCATTGCGATGAGATGGGATAGGCGTAAGCTGGGGGGTAAAAAGGAGGCTGGCCTTTATGGAAGAAGAATGTTTTTGATATATTCAGCTATTTTTCTTGCTATATTCCCGATCCTTGTTTTCTCAGGTGCTTATTCTAAGGGGTATGGTACTGACTGTATGTACCTTATTATTAAAGAGGATTCTGCTGAAAAACAGAAGAACTATATATATAGATCTATCTCTTCTGGAGGAAAGCGTGTCGCTGATAAGTTATCTGAAAAAGCTGATGGAAAAGAACATAGATATACGTTATCTAGCTATGTTTATTCTGAAGATAAAGATTATTTAAATGTTATGGTTTTCTCTGTTCGAGAAATGTCAGATAATATTCCAGATGGTACTCCGGGAAATGATTTATTGGGGTATGAATCGGGGGTACTCATGTCAATTAAGAAAAATTCTATAGGCGGTAGGTATGCCAGTCATCCTTATTGCTTTAATGGTAAGCCGTAGGATTTATGTGGGTTTGTTTGAGATTGCCCTTCTGTAGTAATATTTGTAGAATCGGTTGGGTGATAATGATAGCTTGTGCATGCAAATTATTGTATATTAAAAAATTAATTAACTTATAAAAACTTTTCCCTATAACGATTCCGCCAAGTAGCTCACTGAGATTCTTGTCCATGTCGAAAACCAGCATAAGGAAGTCGTGATTACTCGTGCTAGAGGTATGAGTTACTCCTAGAGACTATGACTATATATTTGATAGTTCTTCGACAAATGTGCCTGACTTACAATTCTGCTCGCTGAATTACAGACGGGACGCTAAGCAATAAATCTTTATAAGATCCAGCCCAGGGTACTACTAAAACACCCTCAACGTACCTCTCCCACCCATCAGGAACTCTGCCTCCCAGAACGAAGCTTTCTCTGCGTCTGCGTGTCGTATCCTTAATAGACACGTTCTGTGGCGCCGTCCATCCGTTGGGTTGCCGCCTCGAACATGCCTAAATTATTCGCCAAATATGTTGATAGGAAGGCGCTGTCATGGATACGAACATTGAGCACATCATCACAGTAGATGAGATTATCCACAGCATGGGCGCGTTACAGGCTCTCAAGCGTAAACTCCAGGACGGGGAACGCGACCCCGAGAAGCTGGGGGAGGCATGCGACCGTATCGTGGCCGCCACCCAGAAGGTTATTAGCGAGTCCGGGGAAGAAGGGGAGGCTATCGCCGAGCTGCTGCGTGACTCCGTTTCAGACACCGTCTACTTCTTCCTGGAAGAGCACAACCTTGACGACGATTTCGATATCCGTGCATTCGTCACAGCCCGCAACTGGTAGGTTGCCCGCCCCTCACAGAACCCGTGATGACCGAGCCGGTTGCCCGCCGCATTTAGCGCATGGGATTATAAAGCTCAGCCCCGGTAACCGCCGGGGCCACACCTCACAATTTTGAAGGAAAACTATGCTGAAAAATGATGACTACGTCTACGATATGCGCGACGACGACTATTACCCGCCCCACCTGGTGCAGAAAGTCGCTGACGAGCTGCGGAAATTTGATGAGCTTTTGGACGCGGGCGAACGTGACCCGCAGAAAATCCAGGCCCGCGCCGACGAAGTCACCAAGAACATTAACACCCTTGAAGATGAGTTCGATGAGGCAGACAGCGAGATTGAGACCGTTGCACGCGAGTCCATTGCTGAGACCTTCTACCTCATCCTCAAAGAGTACGGGCTTGAGGAAGACTTCGATATTGAAGAGCTCATCGCAGAGCGTGACTGGTAAATTAGACCCGCTTTACATATAGCACCTCGTCGTCTCAGAGGCTGCTCAAGGGCAGTAATCTGAGCGGCGAGGCTTCGGGCTGCCTCAACCCTAGCGAGCACAGTTTTCTTCCTTGCATCATATCTCGATTAAAAGTACGCTATCCTGTACATAAAAGGAGATGAGCTTATGAAAACCATGTCTTACACCGAGTCTCGGGCTCGGTATGCTGAAGTACTTGACCACGTTGAGGACCACCGCGAAGAGGTCGTTATTACTCGCTCGGGGCACGAGCCAGCAGTTATCCTCTCCTTGTCTGAGTACGAATCTCTTCAAGAGACTGCCTACCTTATGCGCTCCCCGGCTAATGCACATCGTCTTATGGAATCTATCTCTCGTCTTGAAGCTGGTCTTGGGTCTGAACATCAGCTGATTGAGGAATAGTTGTGAGAATTATTTTTGACGATTCAGCATGGAGCGACTATCTCTGGTGGCAGGTGCAAGATCGGAAGGTTCTCAAGCGCATTAATCTGCTGATCAAAGATGTTGAGCGAAATGGTAATGAAGGTATAGGGAAGCCTGAAGCTCTCAGGCATCAATTTTCAGGCTGGTGGTCACGCAGAATTACTGATGAACACCGTCTCGTATACAAGCTTACTGATGAGTCTATTGTCATAGCTTCATGCCGATACCACTATGGGGTATAGGTTCTATTCAGAAGAGGCTGTGCGCATTCAGAAGCGATATTTTCTGAATGCGCACAGTTCTTCTGGATAGGATTCGCGGGGCAGGCGGGAACCTACTTCTTCACCTGCTCCAGCGCCTCGCGTTGTGCCTTGGCGATGCGCTTCTCAGAGACAGTGTACGCCGTGCCGAGTTCCTGGGCGAAGAAGCTCACGCGCAGCTCCTCAAGCATCCAGTTCACGCGAGCGAGCGCATCGGGAATAAGAATCCCCTCGGGCAGAGACTTGACGGCGGAATCGTAGGAATCCTCCAAATCCTGCACCGTGAGCATGAGCTGATTATCTCGGTTCAGGTTCGGTCCCAGCTTCGTCAGGCGTATCTGCGCGGCTTTCAGATAGCGCGGCAGGTGAACCAGCTGATCGTACCCGGTGCCCGCCACGAATCCGGGGTACACCAGGTTATCGAGCTGCCCCTTCACGTCTGAGACGGCGTGCATGGTGCTCAGCGAGGTTGCCTTCTTAATGGCTTTGCGCAGCGCCGCCGCCTCCGAGAGGATTTCGGCAACCAGCTTGGTGACCTCAAAGACAGTATCGATCAGCTCGGCGCGCACATGCTCGAACAGCTCGCGGTATTCGGCGCGCGTGAACACGGGCGTGTGCGGCACCAGCTTGTCGAGCGCGGCAACCGTGCAGTCCCGAATCAGTTCGTCAATCGAACCGTGCGGGTTCTGCGTGAACACAATCTTCTCTTTATTTGACAGGTGATCACTCACGTACCGCTCAGGTGAGGGCACCTGCAGCTGCAGAAGACGAATAATACCGCGCCGCTGCGAATGCACCTGCTCGGCCTCGGTGGGGAAAATACGGATGCCCACGCTCGTTTTTTCGTCCACCAGCGCCGGGTATCCACTGACCGCCTGGGTCGCAATAATGCGCTGCACCTTACGCGGAATCTCCTCGCCGGGAAAGTCAGTCAGACCCGTGGTTTCACGGATAGAATCCTGGAAGTCCGCACCCTGAGCGGCGGCTTTCCCAGGTTTTGCGCCCGATCCTGCGCTGTTTTTCTTCGCACCCTGCTGCGCCGAACCGGTCTGCGATGTGGCACTCTGGGTGGAGTTCCCGCCCGCGAGCGCCGCCATCTTCGCCACCGTATCCTCCGAAGCACC
>ERZ773071.153-NODE-153-length-12738-cov-4.26516_pt1 | contig 12738 bp, 11 predicted proteins | sample MGYA00580621_ERZ773071 | MGnify/ENA primary metagenome ERZ773071 (study PRJEB29015, sample SAMEA2738136) | human oral metagenome | biome: human oral; feature: human-associated habitat; material: saliva | place: China | collected 2211 ... | reverse complement strand
GGCCTCGTCGTATGTGTGTCCCGCGCCCGGGCTCGATGCCGCGCGATTGACGCGCCGCGAGTTGTCCGCTCGGCGGTCCGCCCGCTGTCAGTGCCGCGAGTTGCCCGCTCGGCGGGGCATCTCGATGCCCCCGCCTGGCCCTGCCGTCCCTGTGTCCGACACCTGTCGGGTCCGTCGACCTCCATTCGGGAGGTCCGCATGTGAGCTTGTTACGGATGGGGCAGTGCACCCGATCCGTAGGCATTGCACCCTTTCTGATCGGGTGCACAGCCCCTTAACGGGTGCACTGCCCCGTAACGGGTGCATAGTCTCACGACCAGTCCTGGTCTTGGTCTGATCTTGTATGGGGCGTCGTCTTGGTTTCCCAACAATGTCGCATGCAATTTCCCGATCAACCTTTTGGGTATTGAAATAGTCTCGTTGTGATTCCAATGTTTCTGGGTGATAAGAAAAATATGGTCAGTCGAATTGCATGCGACTTTTGGGTGGGCAGCGCAGAGGTTGCCTCTGAACCGAACATGGCAAGGCCTTGTATGTGGGGGGAGACGCCCCGGCCTCATGCGTGGGGGAGAGACCGCGCCCCGGCCTCGTCGTGTGCCCGGGGACCCTTGAGGTGTGTGAGGGGTCTCAGCTAAGGTTGCCCTTGGCAACGGCGCGCTAGACTTAGTGCCCAGGTGCGCGCACACGCGCGCGGTCACGAAGAAGGAGAAATCGGTTGGCACCGCTCAACGTCGCCGTCATCGGCGCTGGTCCCGCTGGCATTTACGCGTCGGACATCCTGTCCAAGTCGGGGCTCGAGGTGAATATCGACCTGTTTGAGCGTCTTCCCGCGCCCTACGGTCTCGTGCGTTACGGCGTCGCTCCGGATCATCCGCGTATCAAGCAGATCATCGTGGCGCTGTACAAGATCCTCCAGCGTGGCGACATCCGCCTGCTCGGCAACGTCGAGGTTGGTCGCGACGTGACGATCGACGACCTGCGTGACCATTACGACGCGATCATCATTGCGACGGGCGCGGACCGCGATCACCCGCTCGACATTCCGGGTGTGGATCTGCCGGAGTCCTACGGCGCCGCCGACTTTGTCTCCTGGTACGACGGCAACCCGGACTACCCGCGCACGTGGCCGCTGAAGGCCCGCGAGGTCGCGGTCTTGGGCGTCGGCAACGTGGCGCTGGACGTGGCTCGCGTCCTGGCTAAGCACGCCGAGGACATGCTCAAGACCGAGGTGCCGGCCAACGTGGCCGAGGGCCTCGCGCAGAACCCGATCACCGACGTGCACGTGTTTGGTCGTCGCGGCCCCGCCCAGGTGAAGTTCACGCCGCTGGAGCTGCGCGAGCTGGGCAAGGTGCCGGACGTGGACGTCATCGTCTCGGAAGAGGACTTCGACTTCGACGAGGGCTCGGAGGAGGCGCTGCGCGCGTCGAACCAGCAGCGTCAGGTCGTCAAGACCCTGACGAGCTACGCGATGGCGGACCCGGAGGAGCACACGGCGTCGCGTCGCATTCACATTCACCTGTTCCAGGCCCCGGTCGAGATCGTCGCGGACGAGAACGGCCACGTGAAGGCCCTGCGCACCGAGCGCACCGCCCTGAACGGCGACGGCAGCGTCTCGGGTACGGGCGTCATCACGACGTGGCCCGTGCAGGCCGTGTACCGCGCGGTGGGCTACTACTCCTCGCCGATCCCGGGCCTGCCCTTCGATGAGCGCGCCGGCGTCGTGCCAAACGTCGAGGGGCGCGTCATCGAGGGCGACACCACGAAGGACGAGGCCGCCCCGGTTATCCCGGGTGTGTACGCGACCGGTTGGATCAAGCGCGGCCCCGTCGGCCTCATCGGTTCGACGAAGTCGGACGCCCAGCAGACGATCTCCCACCTCGTGGAGGACGCCTCCGAGGGCCGTCTGCACGCGAACACCGCCGAGGTGGGCCACGAGGCCATGGTGGCGCTCCTGGAGTCCCGTGGCGTCGAGTTCACGACGTGGGAGGGCTGGGAGCTCCTGGACGCCTACGAGCAGGCTCTGGGCGAGGACTACGGCGAGCTTCCGGGCGGCCGCGGCACGCGCGAGCGCATCAAGGTTGTCTCGCGTCGCGCGATGACGGACATTTCGCGTGGTGCGCAGGTGGATCCGACGGCAACGGATCTCATCGGCGAGATGGGCGAGATGGGCGTGCCGAGCGCCCCTGAGCGCTTCGATGACTACACGGGTCCGGGCCGCCGCAACTGAGTGTCCCTGAATCTCTCGACGAGGCCGTGGCCGGGTTTCCCGGTCGCGGCCTCGTTGTGTGGGGGAGCGAGGCTGTGGCGGATCTCGCTGCGGCTGGTACCTCCGGTCGCGGCTCGGTGTTTCTCATTGAGGGTTCGGCTGGTTCTCAGCAGCTTCTCAGGTAACCCCCATAGGATCGCCTGTATGGTTCACCGCAACTATCACAACGGTCTGAAGACGACTCTCCTGCTGGGAAGCATGTGGGCGCTGCTGCTTGCCATTGGCGCGCTGATCGCTTCGGGTACGGGGCGCGTGGTGTGGATTGTTGTGTTTGCGGGTATTGGGCTTGTCCAGACTGCGTACGCGTACTGGAACTCTGCGACGATCGCGCTGAGGTCCATGGGCGCGTACCGGGTCACTGAGATGCAGCAGCCGCAGCTATACGCGATCGTTCGTGAGCTGTCTGCGCGCGCACAGCAGCCGATGCCGTCGATCTGGGTGGCGCCGTCCTTGACGCCGAACGCGTTTGCGACCGGGCGTAACCCGAACAATGCGGCGGTGTGCTGCACGGAGGGCATCCTGGCTATTCTCAATGAGCGTGAGCTGCGCGGAGTGCTGGGGCATGAGCTGATGCATGTCTACAACCGCGACATCCTGACGACGTCTGTCGCTGCGGCGATGGGTGGTCTGATCACGTCGATCGCGCAGGGACTGCTCTTCTTCGGAGGCGGGAACCGTCGAGAGGGTGGGGCAATGAGCTTCATCGGCCTCCTTGCGATGAGTATTTTGGCTCCCGTTGCGTCGATGCTCATCCAGTTCTCGCTATCGCGCACGCGCGAGTTCGATGCCGACGAGGATGGCGCGATGCTGACCCAGGATCCGCTGGCTCTGGCGTCGGCGTTGCGCAAGCTGGAGATCGCGACGGACCGCCGTCCGATGGAAGAAACCCCACGCACGCGCAACGTGGCGGCGATGATGATCGCGAACCCGTTCCGCGGGCAGTCCCTCATACGCATGTTGTCGACGCACCCGCCGATGGAGCAGCGTATTGCGAGACTGGAGAAAATCGCAGGCTATTAGGCCTTGTAAACGCGTGGGCGGGCGGCCGGAATGAACCGGCCACCCGCCCTCTGCTATCGCAGCGATCAGCGGTAGTTCACGAACTGGAGCGCGACGTCGAGTTCTTCGCCCTTGGGGCCCTTGAGGAGGGCGATGACGGCCTGCAGGTCGTCGCGGGACTTTGAGGAAACGCGAAGTTCGTCACCCTGGATCTGGGCCTTGACGCCCTTGGGGCCTTCCTCGCGGATGAGCTTCGAGATCTTCTTCGCGGTGTCCTGCGGGATGCCTTCCTTGAGGGGGCAGGCGAGCTTGAACAGCTTGCCCGAGGCCTTGGGTTCGCGGTCCTTGTAGTCGAGGACCTTCAGCGACAGGCCGCGGCGGATCAGCTTGGACTGCAGGACGTCGAGGATTGCCATCACGCGGGAAGCGGAGTTTGCTTCCATAGCGATCGTGTCGCCGCTGAGGGTGATGGCGGCATCGACGCCGCGGAAGTCGTAGCGGTTGGCGATCTCCTTGGCGGTCTGGTTGACAGCGTTGTCGACCTCCTGGCGGTCGAGCTTGGAGACAACGTCGAAGGAGGAGTCTGCCATGAGTGCACCTTTCGTTGGAATTGCGCCGATCTTCGTTCCGATTGGCGCTCGGAACCATTTTAATGCTATTCTTTCACGGCACCGCGAGAGCGGCGCACGGCAGGTTACCAAAGCGGCCAAATGGATCTGACTGTAAATCAGACGCTTCGTGCTTCGGGGGTTCGAATCCCTCACCTGCCACCACTCGCTGGTTCCAGTGAGTAACGCCTGTGACGTCATTCTCAGGCTCCGGGATTGCTTCGGCGCTCGGACATGAGATAGGCTTTCCGGCGTTGCCCCGATAGCTCAGTAGGCAGAGCGTCTCCATGGTAAGGAGAAGGTCAAGGGTTCGATTCCCTTTCGGGGCTCCGGTCGCGGATTCATCCGCTTCCGGCGGCGGGGTAGCTCAGCTGGTCAGAGCGCACGACTCATAATCGTGAGGTCGCGGGTTCGAGCCCCGCCCCCGCTACAATTCTTTGATCCGACAGGTCGCGTGAGCGACGAAACTAAGCGAGGGAAACAACCGTGGCAAGCAAGTCCCAGGACGTTCGCCCCAAGATCACTCTGGCCTGCTCGGAGTGCAAGGAGCGCAACTACATCACCAAGAAGAACCGTCGTAACACGCCGGATCGTCTCGAGCTGGCGAAGTACTGCCCGCGCTGCCACAAGTCGACGGCGCACCGCGAGACCCGCTGACGGCTTCCGTCTCAAAGCCCCGAGGAACTTTGGTTCCCCGGGGTTCTTTGTATCTGCGCTCGGGTGCCTCTGTTATCCTGGACACATGACTGACTCCGTTGATTTTCGCTGCATCGTCGCCCCGAAGGGCGCGGGGGAGGCGCGCATCCCCGGCCTCGTGACGCTCGCGGACGAGCGGACCGTTTTGTTTTTTGACGAGCGTCCGGCCCCGGCCTCGGGCACAGGATCGGACTTCAACGGGCTGACGATGGCCTCGGATCTGCCGAATCCGAACCGCATCCTGTGGATGGTACGCGAGGGGGTGGGGCGGTGGAGTGAGCCCCGCCCGCTTCCCGCCGGCGGTCCGCCGATCTCTTCGGACGCGTGTGTCGGCGTGGATGGTGACGGGCTTCTGCATCTGGCGTTCGCGTCGTCGGATGGGCGCGTGGGCTACATGGATTCTCGCGCGGATGGTGAGCGACTGCGCGCCTGGTGGGCGTGGGGGAGTGGTCCCGAAGACCTCGCCTATGTGGACATGACGGACGAGCTCTATGAGCTCACGGGTGCCGACGCGCTGTTTGCGACATCCGGGGGCACCGCGACCGTCGACGGGGCTGTGGCGCTGCCCTACGTCGTGCGCGTGGGTGATGAGACGCACGTGCGCGTCGTTTATGCCCGCGCGGGTCGCCTCGTCGGTGCGGCGGATCCCCTCGTGGGCGATGGGGGAGTGCTCCTCGACGAGACGACGCTCGGCGTATGGGACGGTCGCCTCGTCGCCAACTGCCGCATCCAGGGCTTTGAAGGGCGAGGCTCTGGTGCGCGCTACCTCGCGTGGGGAGACGGGCGCACCTGGGAGGGTGGGCGCCTGTGGGGGCTCAACGACCCGGGCTGTAATGCGCGCATGATCGGTTCGCTTTTCGTGCACCCCGGGAGGGTGGATGCGAGGGCCAGCGGTGAGATCGTACGCCTGACGCCCCCGTGGGAGGGTGAGGTGCGCGCCGAGGCGGTCGCCTCCTTTGGTCAGGGCGCCTTCGGGTACAGCGACGCGACGGTCGATGGGGACGAGGCCGTGGTGGTTTTTGAGCGCGACCGCGGCCTGTGGGAGGCTGCGATTCCTCGCTGAGTGGATACAGAAAACCCGGTGCGTGTGCCCCCACAACGCTCCGGGTTTTTCTGTGTGCTCTAGCGACCTTCGATGATCGCGAGGAGTGGGGCGTAGTGTGCGTCGACTGCCGCGGTGTATGCCTCGACGTCTCCGGCTTCACACGCCCGCAGGATGGCCGCGTGAGCCTCGGCGGTGTCTTCCATTTCCTGGCGCGACGCTGCGGCCAGCTGGGGAGTGACGCTCTGGTGGACGAGCCACATGGCGCCCACGAGCTGCTGCATGAGCTCGTTGTTGATGTAGGCCAGCAGGCCGGAGTGGAACGCGATGTCCGGCTCCAGGTAGGTCGAACCCGAGTGCGCGTATTCGGTCATCGCCTCGACGAGCTCCCACAGGTGTGGGTTCGAGGTTCCCTTCATGGCGCGGGTGAGCGGAACCGCGATCCCGAGGTCGAGGGCGCGACGCGTGTCGATGATCGCGTGCAGGGACTGCGCACCGTTGATCTCGTCGAGGGCGGCGCGCAGAACGAGCGTCTCGACGAGCGGCTGCATGGACATCTCGCCGACGTAGGATCCCGAACCCTGACGGACCGTCACAATGTCGAGCGCCTGGAGGCGTCGGAGAGCTTCTCGCACGGATGAGCGCGAAACGCCAAGGTCGGCGCATAGTGCCGATTCTGTGGGGAGGCGGTCACCTGGATGTAATCCATGTCGCAAAATATAGGATTTGATCGCATCCATCGTTACCGAGGATCTTGAGTCAATCGTTGCCGGTACGGGTCGGTTCTGGCTTGTTCCTGAGGGCGATGGAGGTGATATCGCTTGCATTAATTTGTCTGACAACATAGAATTAGTATAGCGAGCGGAACAACAGAACCGCACGTCCCAATTCTCGAAGATGAGGAGCGAGAACATGCGAATGCGCAAACACTTCGCAACCGGCGCTGCACTGACCGCAGCTGCCGCCATGATCCTGACCGCGTGCGGCGGCGGATCGACCACCAGCACCACGTCGACCGACGGCGGCTCGAAGGCCTCCGACGGGCCGAAGGGTATGATCACCGCCGGTGTCGCCTACGAGACCACCGATTACGGCCCGATCACCACCTCGGCTCTCGGCATGGGTGCGAACTGGCAGGTCCTCGAGGGCCTGTACCGTTTCAACATGGCGGACTACTCCGTCAGCCCCGCGCTGGCCGCCGGTGACCCGGAGAAGATCTCCGACACCGAGTATGAGGTGAAGCTGCGCGACGGCGCGAAGTTCTCCGACGGCACCCCCGTGACCGCCGCCGACTTCGTGGCCTCCTACGAGCGCGCGACCTCCGAGAAGTCGATCTACCGTCAGTTCTTCACCTTCGTCGACTCTGTCGAAGCCAAGGACGACAACACCATCACGATCAAGCTGAAGCACCCCTTCGCCAACCTGAAGGAGCGCTTCGTCAACGTCCGCGTTGTCCCCGCCTCGATGGACGAAGACTCGCTCAAGGCGAAGCCGATCGGCACCGGCCCGTACAAGTATGAGAACATCACGGCGACTGAGATCACCGCTGTTCCGAACGAGAACTACACCGGCAACGAGCCCGCGAAGGTCGCCACCCTCAAGTGGCAGTCCCTCAAGGATGACTCCGCCCGCCTCGCCGCCGCCATTGGTGGCACCGTCGACATCATGGAAGCCGTTCCCGCCTCCGCGCAGGATCAGCTCAAGGGCGCTGGCTGGAACGTTGAGTCCAAGCCCGGCTACGGCAACCCCTTCCTGATGTTCAACACGCAGAAGGCCCCCTTCGACAAGCCCGAGGTTCGCCGCGCGATCCTCAAGGCCATCGACAAGCAGAAGCTGATCAGCTCCTCGCTTGAGGGCCAGGCCGTTGAGGCGACCTCCTTCCTGCCCGAGGCGAACCCCGCCTACAAGAAGCCCTCCACCGATCTGTCCTACGACAAGGATGCCGCCGCCAAGCTCCTGAGCGACGCTGGTGTCTCCGGCCTCGAGATCAACCTGGTGTCGACGGACCACCCGTGGGTCCTCTCCCTGGTTCCCCAGATCAAGTCCGATCTGGAGGCCCTGGGCCTGAAGGTCAACCACACTCAGATGGCTTCGTCTGACCTCTACGCCAACGTCACCGACGTTGACAACCCCACCTACGACATCGTGCTGGCCCCCGGCGACCCCTCGGTCTTCGGCACCGACCCCGGCATCATCATCTCCTGGTGGAACGGCGACAACGTCTGGACCAAGAAGCGTGATGGTTGGCAGGTCTCGGACCCCGAGTCCTTCAACAAGCTGCAGTCCATCATGGACGAGGCTGTTCAGCTCGACGGTGACGCCGCCAAGGCCAAGTGGGGCGAGGCTCAGGATCTGCTCGCCGAGAAGACCGTGATCTTCCCGCTCGTGTTCCGCAACATGATCACCGGCTCCAACCCCCAGAAGGTGGAAGGATTCCAGCCGATCTCCTCCACCGGCCTGCAGCTGCTCGGTGTGAGCGCTAAGTAAGTCCCCCAGGGACCACAGAGAGGAGGGGTGGAGCCCCGCCCTGAGGCAGACGCCACAGTCGGGCGCCACCCCTCCTTTCCTATTGCCAAAATCCGTTGAAATGGAGGTCTAGCAGTGAATAACCTTCTGCGACTCATCGGACGACGTTTGTTGGCCCTGCCGATCATGGTGGTCGGCGTGTCATTCCTCGTCTTCTTCATCATGTCGCTGTCTCCCATCGACCCGGCCTACTCGGCACTGGGCGAGACCGCGACCCCCGAAGCTCTCGAAGAGTACCGTGTGGAGCACGGTCTCAACGACCCCTTCTTCGTTCAGTACGGTCACTACCTGTGGAACATGCTCCATGGTGACCTCGGCACCTACGGCGTTGGCACGTCCAACCACGTGAGCGATCTGGTCGCTCAGGCTCTTCCGATCACCCTGCAGCTCACCTTCCTCGGCCTGTTCTTCGCCGTCATCATCGCATTCCCCCTCGGTGTTCTCGCCGCTCTGTACCGCGACCGCTGGCCCGACCAGGTCATCCGCGTTTTCTCGGTCATCGGCATCGGCACCCCGTCCTTCTGGCTGGCAGCGCTGCTGGTACTCGCATTTGTTCAGAAGCTTCCGGTCTCCGGCCCGCTGCCCGCGTTCAGTGAAGATCCGAGCGGCTGGTTCCTGCGGATGCTTCTCCCTGCCATCGCCCTGGCGGTTCCCGTCATCGGTCAGATGACGCGAGTCGTGCGTACCTCAATGGTTGAGGAACTGGATCGCGACTACGTCCGCACCGCGGTTGGCGCCGGCATCCCCAAGCGCATCGTCGTGGCCCGCAACGTGCTGCGTAACGCGCTCATCACGCCCGTGACCGTCCTCGGCCTGCGCATCGGCTACCTGATGGGTGGCGCGGTCGTCATCGAAATTATCTTCTCCATCGATGGAATGGGTAAGGCGGTCCTGCTCAAGGGCATCCAGGAAAACTGGGTCACCCTGGTGCAGGGTGGCGCGCTCGTCGTCGCGATCGCGTTCATCGTCGTCAACATCATCGTTGACATGCTCTACCTGCTCATCAATCCGCGTATTAGGTCGGTGTGAGGCATGAATCAGAAAGAAAAGCTCGGCAAGGTCACCGCGAAGGGCGCGCGTTTCTCGCGTATCGGTGCGATGTCCACCGGATCGAAGATCGCGATGGGCCTCCTTGCCCTCATCGTCCTCGTCTCGATCCTGGCGCCCTACGTTTCTCCCTACGGTCCCGATGAGATCTTCGACAAGTGGAGCGCCCCGTCCAGCGAGCACCTGTTCGGAACCGACCACGTCGGCCGTGACATCTTCGCGCGCGTCCTATACGGCGGCCGTTTCTCGCTGATGATCGGTCTGTGCTCGACCCTGATCGCCCTCTTCTTCGGCGCGATCATCGGTTCGGTCGCAGCCGTCGTGCGCAAGTCCTTCTCCGAAGCGATCATGCGCGTCATGGACATCATCATGGCGGTGCCCGGCATTGCGATGGCGGCCGTCTCCGTCCTGGTCTTCGGTCGCACGCTGTCCAAGTCCGGCAACACTTTCGGCCTGGTCCTCGTGATCATCTGCTCGATCGCCTTCGTCTACATCCCGCAGCTGTCGCGCATCGTTCGTGCGAACGTGATGGCCGCCTACGGTGAGGACTACGTCCGCGCGGTGATCGTCTCCGGCGCCCGCGCCCCCTGGATCCTCACCAAGCACGTCATGCGCAACACGGCCGCCCCGGTTCTCGTGTTCGCGACCGTCCTCGTCGCCGACGCGATCATCCTCGAGGCCTCCCTGACCTTCATCGGTTCGGGCCTCCAGGCGACCACCGTGGCCACGTGGGGCAACGTCCTGTCCGAGGCCTCGTCGAACCTGTCGGTGCTGCTGGGCAAGTGGTGGACCGCGTTCTTCCCGGGCCTGTTCATCATGATTACGGTCCTGTGCCTCAACATTCTGTCTGAGGGCATCACCGACGCCATGGTGGCTGCTCCCTCCTCGGGTGCTGTCGCACAGGTCGATAAGGACACCGACCGCGAGGCCGACAAGCTCCTGCTCGACCCGCGTCGCGCCTACGCCGAGCAGGCCGAGTCGCTGCAGGCCCGCCTCGACGACCTCGAGTCCGTCGAAGGCAAGCGCACCGACCGCTTCGAGGCACACCTGGAGAAGACCCCGCTGCTCGAGGTCAACGACCTGTGCATCAAGTTCGAGCGCCACGGCAACGTCAACGTCGTCGACCACGTGTCCTTCAAGGTCCGCCCCGGCGAGACCATGGGCCTCGTTGGCGAGTCCGGCTGCGGCAAGTCGATCACGGCCCTGACCATCATGGGTCTCATCGACCCCAAGGCCGAGATCACGGGCGAAATCCTCTACCAGGGTGAGAACCTGCTCGAGAAGTCGACCGAGGAACGCCGCGCGCTGCTCGGTCACGAGATGGCGATGATCTACCAGGACGCCCTGTCGTCCCTGAACCCCGCCATGCTGATCAAGGCTCAGATGAAGCAGCTGACCAGCCGCGGCGGCACGCGCAGCGCCGTGGAACTCCTCGAGCTCGTGGGCCTGGATCCCAAGCGCACCCTCGAGTCCTACCCGCACGAGCTCTCGGGTGGCCAGCGCCAGCGCGTTCTCATCGCCATGGCCCTGACCCGCGACCCGAAGCTCATCATCGCGGACGAGCCGACCACCGCCCTGGACGTCACCGTCCAGAAGCAGGTCATCGCACTGCTCAACGAGCTGCGCGAGAAGCTCGGCTTCGCCATGATCTTCGTGTCCCACGACCTAGCTCTCGTCGCCGAGGTGGCACACCACATCACCGTCATGTACGCCGGCCAGGTCATCGAGCAGGCCCCCACCAAGGAACTGCTCACGCACCCGACCCACGAGTACACGCGCGGCCTGCTGGGCGCCGTCCTCTCGATCGAGTCCGGCTCCGGCCGACTCCACCAGGTCCCCGGCACGGTGCCCTCGCCTCGTGACTTCCCCGTGGGCGACCGCTTCGCACCGCGGTCCTCGCACCCCGATTACGGACTGGACATCCGCCCGGTCCTCACCGAGGTCGGTCCCGAGCACGTGTACGCGGCTCTGCCGCCCCGCGATGAGGCTGACGCCTTCGCGCAGGAAACGAACGGTCAGGAGGAAACGCGATGAGCGACAACACCCCGATCATCGAACTGAAGGACGTCGAGGTGACCTTCACCTCGCGTACCGGCTCCCTGTTCAAGCCCAACAAGGTCTACGCGGTGCGTGGCGTCAACATGCGCATCGAGCGCGGACAGACGCTCGGCATCGTCGGCGAGTCCGGCTGTGGCAAGTCCACGACCGCGAACGTCATGTGTGGCCTGCAGATGGCGAGCGCCGGCCAGGTGTTCTTCAACGGCAAAGAGGTCACGAAGCGTAGCGCCGCTGCCCGACGGGAAATCGGTCGCGTCGTCTCCGTGGTCTTCCAGGACCCCGCGACGGCCCTGAACCCCCGCATGCACGTCCAGGATCAGCTCGCTGACCCGCTGCGCGTGCACGGCATCGGCGACGAGGCCTCGCGAGCCAAGCGCGTGCGCGAACTCATCTCGCTCGTCGGCCTGCCCTCGAGCGCGCTCGACGCGCTTCCCGGACAGCTCTCGGGTGGCCAGCGCCAGCGCGTGGCCATCGCCCGAGCCCTGTCCATCGGCCCGGATGCGATCATCGCAGACGAGCCCACCTCCGCACTCGACGTGTCGGTGCGAGCGCAGATCCTGAACCTGCTCACGGACCTCAAGAAGGAACTGGGCCTGGCGATGGTCTTCATCTCGCACGACATCCAGACCGTCCGCTACATCTCTGACCGCATTGCGGTCATGAACCGCGGCGTCGTCGTCGAAGAAGGGCCGGCCGCACAGCTGCTCGCCGACCCGAAGGACCCCTACACCCGCAAGCTGTTGGGCGCCGCGCCCTCGCTGCTGCACCCCAACCTTGAAGGAGAGAAGTAATTATGTCTTCGAAGATTCGTGGCGTTGTCCCGCCCCTGGCCATTCCGCTCAAGGACGGCGAGCTCGACGTCCCCTCGCTCGAGCGTCACATCAACCGCCTGATCGAGGCAGGCCTCGACGGCCTCTTCGTCTCCGGCTCCACCGGTGAGGTCGCCTTCTCGACCGCCGAGCGCCGCGCCCAGATCCAGCGCGAAGCCGTGCGCATCGTCGACGGCCGCATCCCGCTGCTGGTCGGCGTCATCGACACCGAGACCGAGCGCGTCATCGAGAACATCAAGGCCGTGGAAGAGATCGGCGGCGCCACCGGCGTCGTCGCGACCGCCCCGTTCTACGCCCTCGGCGGCGAGACCGAGGTCGAGCGCCACTTCCGCCTCCTCAAGGAGAACACCAGCCTCGAGCTGTGGGCCTACGACATCCCCGTGTGCGTGCACACGAAGCTGTCGCCCGACCTGCTCATGCGCCTGGGCCGCGATGGCGTCATCGACGGCGTCAAGGACTCCTCCGGCGACGACGTCGCCTTCCGCTGGCTGTGCCTGGCCAACGAGGCCGCCGGCCACCCGATGCAGCTGCTCACCGGCCACGAGGTCGTCGTCGACGGCGCCTACATGTCCGGCGCGGACGGCTCCGTGCCCGGCCTGGCCAACGTGGACCCCGAGGGCTACGTGCGCCAGTGGCAGGCCTACGAGCGCCGCGACTGGGAGGCCG
>ERZ773071.152-NODE-152-length-12748-cov-4.0546_pt1 | contig 12748 bp, 8 predicted proteins | sample MGYA00580621_ERZ773071 | MGnify/ENA primary metagenome ERZ773071 (study PRJEB29015, sample SAMEA2738136) | human oral metagenome | biome: human oral; feature: human-associated habitat; material: saliva | place: China | collected 2211 ... | reverse complement strand
GCCCGCACCGGACCCGGTCGTTGAGCCCACGACGGAGCCTTCCGTCGCTCCCGCACCGGTGCCCGACGACCCGCAGCTGCCGGCCGTGCGCCCGAGCCTGACTCCTTCCGATAGCGCGTCCCCCACGCCCAGCCCGTCCGCTTCCGCGACCACTTCGCAGCCGTCCGAGACCCCCGTTTCGCCGATTAGCGATGTGTCTCAGCTCAACGACTCGAACAAGGGTGGCGTGAGCGCAGCCTTCACCGCCGGCCAGCTGACGATCAATGTGCCGTCGGATAAGGCTGCCGCAGGCGACTGGGTGAGTGCCAACATCATGCAGACCGGCGAGGCCCGTTGGCTGCAGGTCGAGGACTCCAACAAGGTCACCATGGATCTCACGGGTCTGCCGACCGGCGAATACAAGGTCGTCGTGGCCAATCGTTCGCACGAGCTCGTCGGATGGGCAGAATTCAAGGTCGCCTCTGCGGTGGGCGCTGCTGCGAACGGTTCGTCCGTGGACGCATCGGGTGCCGTGAAGCTTCATGCAGAGATGCTGTCCTCCTCGCTCGCTGGCGATGAGTCCGAGGGACTGAACGGATACCTGCTCGGTGCCGGTGCCTGCATGCTGATCCTTGGCGGCCTCGTGGTCGTCCAGGTTCTCTCCGGACCGAAGATCGGCTCCTCCTCGAGTGGAGTCACTCTGTCCTAAGCTAGGTTCCATGGATCTGTTTGATTCCGAATCTGTCGACGAGTCGGGCGTGCCTGCTTTCAACGCGGGTGCGCCCCTCGCCGTTCGTATGCGGCCGACGACCCTCGATGAGGTGGTCGGTCAGTCTCACTTACTCGGCGAAGGGGCGCCGCTACGCCGCCTCCTATCGCCCGGTTTAAATGATGGTGTCGCCGTTTCCTCCGTGGTGCTGTGGGGTCCGCCGGGCACGGGTAAGACAACGCTCGCATATTTGATTGCGCGTGCGTCTGGACGGCGTTTCGTTGAGCTGTCAGCGGTTTCCTCCGGCGTGAGCGACGTTCGCCGCGTGGTGGACGACGCGCGCCGAACCCTCGCCAGCGGGGGAGAGGAAACGATTCTGTTCGTCGACGAGGTGCATCGCTTCTCGAAGTCGCAGCAGGATTCGCTTCTTCCTGCGGTCGAGAATCGCTGGGTCGTGCTCGTCGCGGCGACGACGGAGAATCCTTCGTTCTCCGTCATTTCGCCGTTGCTCTCGCGCTCGCTGCTGCTGACGCTACGTCCCCTCGATGCGGATGCGATTGAGGGACTCATCCGTCGTGCGCTGGCGGACGATCGTGGCCTCGGCGGTCGATTCGCTATCACGGACGAGGCCGTGGCTGGCCTCGTACGCCTGGCTGGTTCCGACGCGCGAAAGTCACTGACCCTTCTTGAAGCTGCCGCGGGTGTTGCCGCCGATGATGGATCGGGGGAGATCACCGTTGCGAGCGTCGAAGCGGCAGCGAACCAGGCCCTCGTGCGTTGGAGTCGGGATCAACATTACGACGTCGCCAGTGCGTTCATTAAGTCGATGCGCGGCTCGGACGTGGACGCCTCTCTTCACTACCTAGCCCGCATGATCGAGGCGGGGGAGGCCCCTCGCTTCATTGCGCGGCGTATCATGATTGCCGCCTCCGAAGAGATTGGTATGGCAGCCCCCGAGGTGCTCAATACCTGTGTGAGTGTTGCGCAGGGAGTTGCCCTCATCGGCATGCCCGAGGCGCGTCTGCTTCTTGCGCAGGCTGTGGTCGCTGTCGCGACCGCTCCGAAGTCGAACGCAACGTATCTGGCGATCGACCGTGCGATCGCTGACGTGCGTGCCGGCCGTGGGGGAGCTGTGCCCGAACATTTGCGCGACGCGCACTACGCCGGCGCCAAGTCCCTGGGGCACGGTGACGGTTACCTTTATGCCCACGATCAGCCCCACCACGTGGCGGCTCAGCAGTACCTGCCGGACGATCTGGAAGGCACGCACTACTACGAGCCGACGGAGAACGGACATGAGGCGATGCTCACGAAGCGGCTCGCTGTGATTCGCAATCTGCTGAAAAGACGCTAGGATGGAACAGTTGTCCGCGCCAGCGGGCACCTGGGGCCTTAGCCGACGGATCGATTCGATCCTGGAGTTGGCCCCATGCCGGTATTGCCGGCATGACATGAGAAACAGGAAGAAGAAACATGGCAACGAATCGTTCCCGCAAGCAGGTGCGCGAGTCCCGCGCCCTCGGTCTGGCCCTGACCCCCAAGGCCGTTCGCTACTTCGAGAAGCGTCCCTACGGCCCCGGTGAGCACGGCCGTACCCGCCGCCGCCAGGACTCCGACTACGCCGTTCGTCTGAAGGAAAAGCAGCGTCTGCGCGCCCAGTACGGCATCCGTGAGTCGCAGATGCGCAGCGCCTTCGAAGAGGCCCGCCGTACCGCCGGCCTGACCGGTGAGAACCTGGTCGAGCTGCTCGAGATGCGTCTGGACGCCCTCGTCCTGCGCGCCGGCTTCGCCCGCACCATCCAGCAGGCCCGCCAGTTCGTCGTTCACCGTCACATCCTCGTTGACGGCAAGATCGTCGACCGCCCCTCGTTCCGCGTGAAGCCCGGCCAGACCCTCCAGGTCAAGCCCAAGTCGCAGACCACGGTTCCCTTCGAGATCGCCGCTGAGGGTATCCACCGCGACGTGCTGCCCGCCGTCCCCGAGTACCTGGATGTCGAGCTGTCCCGCCTGAAGGCAACCCTGGTGCGTCGCCCCAAGCGCGCTGAGGTTCCCGTGACCTGCGACGTCCAGATGGTCGTCGAGCACTACTCGCGCTGACACTCACGCCCACCTGACGCCGGGGCGCCCCGGACCCATGAGAGGTTCGGGGTTTTTTTCTTTCAATCCACTGTCCGCTTGCGCGCGCCGAGGTGCCGCGAGCGGCGCCAACCGTCTAACATGGGGGACTATGCGTACGTCTGAAATCCGCACCCGCTGGCTCGACTACTTCGAGAAGCAGGGTCATGAGATTCGGCCTTCCGTTTCTCTCGTCTCTCCGGAGCCCTCGATTCTGTTCACGATCGCGGGCATGGTTCCGTTCATTCCCTACATCACGGGTGTCGAACCCGCGCCGTGGCCGCGCGCCGCCTCGGTGCAGAAGTGCATCCGCACGAACGACATCGACAATGTCGGCAAGACCACCCGTCACGGCACGTTCTTCCAGATGAACGGCAACTTCTCCTTCGGTGATTACTTCAAGGAAGGTGCGATCAACTACGCGTGGGAGCTGCTCACCGGCTCGCGCGATGAGGGTAAGTACGGCCTCGATGGTGACCGCTTCTGGGTGACCCTGTGGGATCAGGACGATGAGGCTTTTGATGTGCTGACCAAGGAGATCGGTATGGATCCCAAGCACATCGTTCGCCTGCCTCGCGAAGAGAACTTCTGGGACACCGGCCAGCCCGGCCCCGCAGGACCGTGCGCCGAGTGGCACTACGACCGCGGCCCCGAGTACGGCCCCGAGGCTGTTGGCGGCACCGTCGACCCGGGTGGCGACCGCTACCTCGAGGTGTGGAACCTGGTGTTCGACCAGTACATGCGCGGCGAGGGTTCGGGCAAGGACTACCCGCTGCTGGGTGAGCTTGACAAGAAGGCGATCGATACGGGTGCAGGCCTGGAGCGTCTCGCGTTTGTCATGCAGGACAAGCTCAACATGTACGAAATCGACGAGGTCTTCCCCGTCATCGACGCGGCGATGCAGATGAGCGGCAAGCGCTACGGTTTGGGTGCCGCGGGCCCCGAGGCCGGCGCTGCCTACGACGACGACGTGCGCATGCGCGTCGTGGCCGACCACGTGCGTTCCTCGCTGATGCTGATTGGCGACGGTGTGCGTCCAGGTAACGATGGCCGCGGCTACGTGCTGCGCCGCCTCATCCGCCGCGCGGTTCGCTCCATGCGTTTGCTGGGCGTTGACGAGGCGACCATGCCGACCCTGCTCACGGCGTCGAAGGACGCGATGAAGGCGTCCTACCCGGAGCTCGAGACCAATTGGAAGACGATCTCCGAGGTGGCATACGCGGAAGAAGACGCGTTCCGCCGCACGCTGAGCGCCGGAACGACGATCCTCGACGCCGCTGTGGCGAGCGCCAAGGAGACGAAGGGCGCACCCGTCATCTCCGGCGCGTCGGCGTTCTCGCTGCACGACACCTACGGTTTCCCGATCGACCTGACCCTCGAGATGGCCGCCGAGCAGGGCGTGTCCGTCGACGAGGAGGGCTTCCGTACCCTCATGGCCGAGCAGAAGGAACGTGCTCGCGCCGACGCTCGCTCCAAGAAGACCGGACACACCGACGTCCGCGTGTTCCATGACATCGAAAAGGCGATGGGTGGCGGCTCGACGTTCCTGGGCTACACGGAGCAGGCTGCTGAGGCCACCGTTGAGGCTCTGCTCGTCGATGGCGTTGCTGCGCCCGCTGCGAGCGCTCCCGCCGAGGTCGAGGTCATCCTGGACCGGACCCCCTTCTACGCCGAGATGGGCGGCCAGCTCGCCGACCATGGCACCATCCGTCTCGCGGGTGGCGGCGTCGTCGAGGTTCATGACGTGCAGGCGCCGATCCGCGGCCTGAGCGTTCACCGCGGCACCCTCACCGAAGGCAGCATGACGGTGGGCGAGAAGGCCTACGCCGAGATCGATGGCCAGCGTCGCCTCGCCATCGCCCGCGCGCACACCGCCACGCACATGGTCTACGCGGGCCTGCGCAACGTCGTGTCGGAGGACGCGACCCAGGCGGGATCCGAGAACTCGCCGTCGCGCCTGCGCTTCGACTTCCGCCACGGTTCCGCGCTCGAGGGCTCCCAGCTGAACGACATCGAGGCTCTCGTCAACGAGAAGCTCGCCGAGGACCTGGCCGTCACGACTGAGGTCATGAGCATCGACGCCGCGCGCGAAGCCGGTGCGATCGCTCTGTTCGGCGAAAAGTATGGCTCCGAGGTCCGCGTCGTGACGATTGGTGACGGCTTCGACCGCGAGCTGTGCGGTGGCACCCACGTGCCCACCACCGGCCACATCGGTCGCATCACGGTGCTCAGCGAGGGCTCCGTCGGCTCCGGCGTGCGCCGTATCGACGCCCTGGTCGGCGACGGCGCCTACGAGTTCCAGGCCAAGGAACACGCTCTCGTCAACCAGCTGTCTCAGCTCGTTGGTGGACGCGCTGACGAGCTGCCCGAGCGCATCGAGTCGCTGCTGGCGAAGCTGCGCGAGTCCGAGAAGGAACTGGAGAAGATCCGCACGGCACAGGCTCTGAGCCAGGGCGCCGATCTGGCAGCTTCCGCGAAGGCTATCGGTCCCGTGACCGTCGTCGCCTCAGCTGTTGGCGAGATGCCCTCTGCGGATGCACTGCGTACGCTCGCGCTCGATGTGCGCGACCGCCTCGGCAACGAGCGCGGAACCGTCGTCGCTCTCGGCGGTGTCGTCGGTGGCAAGCCGTCGCTTGTCGTCGCGACGAACGAGGCCGCGCGTGAGGCTTCGGTGAAGGCCGGTGCGCTCGTTCGCGCTGTCGGCAAGCACATGGGCGGTGGCGGCGGTGGCCGTGACGATATCGCTCAGGGTGGCGGCACCAAGCCCGAGGGCATCGCTGACGCGATCGACGCGATTCGCAAGGAGATCGAGGCTCTGTGAGTATTCGTCGGGGTATCCGCATCGGCGTGGACGTCGGCACCGTGCGTGTCGGCGTCAGCCGGTGCGACCCCGACGGCATTCTCACGATGCCCGTCGAAACCCTTCACAGGGCTCCCGACCTGTCCGATCTCGATCGATTGGCGCATATCGTGCGTAGCCACGACGCGATCGAAGTGATCGTCGGACTTCCCCGCCACCTGCGTGGGGGAGAGGGGATCTCCGCGAAGGGGGCGCGTAAGTACGCGCGCCGTATCAAGAAGCTTGTTCCGCACGTTCGCGTGGCGATGGTCGATGAACGCATGACGTCTAACCAGGCGCATGCCAGGCTGCGCGCATCGGGGATTCCCGAGATCGAACACCGCAGCGTCATCGATCAGGTGGCAGCACAGATCATTTTGGAACAGGCACTCGAGCTTGAGCGCATGGGCGGTCGGGCTCCCGGTGAGGAGATCATCCTCGAACCAAACGAAGGAGCGCACGCGTGAGTACGCCTCCCCCTTACCCCTTCCGTTCTCGCCGCGAGATTCACTCCGGTGAGCCAAAGGTTTACTCCGACGCCGAGCTGCATGAACAGCACGTGTCGCAGGACGAGGCTGTGACACCTGCTCAGGGAACATCCCTGCGTGAGGCGTCCTCGCGCGACGATGCCGAGAGCCCAGTCCGAGCGGCGGCGCGCGCTGAGCGCTCGCTTCCCTCCTTCGACGAGGTGACGGATACGGGCGGGACTCCTCGCGTGTCTGGTGCTGCGCTGCGTCAGCGCAGTGCGGCGCAGGCCGCTGAGTCGCCCTCCGAGACCACGGGTATGCGCTCTCGCCGCCTCGCCAGCGAACGACGCGCGGCGCGTAAGCGCAAGCGTCGCCGTCGGGTGCGTTCCTTCTTCATCATCGTTGTGGTGCTCGGTTTGCTGGCCGGCGCCAGCTACGTTGCCTACGACCAGCTCTTCAACTCGTCATCGACGGCATCTGACGATTTCCCCGGTCCGGGCACCGGCTCGGTCGAGGTGACGATTGCCGAGAATTCCTCCGGCCGCGATATCGGTCAGGCTCTCGTGGATGCGGGTGTCGTGAAGTCGGTGGGTGCCTTCGTGCGCCAGTTCGAGAAGACCCCCGCGTCGATGTCCATTCGCCCCGGCACGTATCGCCTCAAGCAGCAGATGAGCGCCGCCGGCGCGCTCGCCGGCCTGCTGGACGAGACCAACCGCGTCGATTCGACGATCACGATCACATCCGGCCAGAAGATGTCCGAGGTGAAGAAACGGATCGTCGACATCATGGGTGTCACCGAGGAACAGGTGGACAGCGCCTTCGCCGACACGGAGGCGATCGGCCTGCCGTCCGAGGCCGGTGGCAACGCCGAGGGATGGCTGCTGCCCGGCTCCTACGAGGTGTCCGAGGAAGACACACCGACGACCGTCATTGCCCGCATGGTGAAGGGGACCGTCGAGGAGCTTGATCGCCTCGGCGTGGCCCCCGCGGATCGCGAGACCGTGCTGATTAAGGCATCGATCGTGGACGGCGAAATGAACATCGACAAGTACATGCCGATGGTCGCCCGCGTCATCGACAACCGCCTCGCAGACACGAACGGCGAGACGAAGGGCTACCTGGGCATGGACTCGACCGTCCTCTACGGCGTCGGTAAGACAAGCGGCGTTCCGGACCAGGCGGACCTCGACAACGACAACCCCTACAACACGCGCCTGCACGCAGGGCTGCCGCCGACCCCGATCGGACAGCCCAGCGAGAAGGCCATCAAGGCGGTTCTCAACCCTGCTGAGGGCAACTGGCTGTACTTCGTGACCGTCAACCTGGACACGGGCGAGACCCTGTTCGCCTCGACACTCGAGGAGCAGGAAAAGAACCGCGAACAGTTCAAGGCGTACTGCAACGCGAACCCGAAGGTCTGCACCGCGTCATGATGTGGGCCGGCGTTATCGGTTCCCCGATTGATCACTCCCTGTCCCCGGTGATTCACCGGGCGGCATGGGAGGCCCTCGGAATCGTGGGATGGGAGTATCGCCGCATCGAGCAGGATGAGACGAGCCTGCCCGCGTTTATCGCGGGATTGGATGATTCCTTCCGCGGGCTGTCGGTCACGATGCCCTGTAAACAGGCGATTATCCCGCTCCTGGACGCGATCGATCCACTTGCTACAGGCGTCGGTGCCGTGAACACGGTGGTGCCGGCCTCCGGGGTACTCGCGGGCTTCAACACGGACGTCACGGGGATCGCGTCAGCGATCCGGCGCGCGTGCTCGCTGGCAGAGCGACCGCTTCCCACGAGCGCTGTCGTCCTGGGGGCCCGTGCTACGGCCTCGTCGGCGCTCGCCGCACTCGGCGAACTTGGCATCACCGCTTCCACCGTCGCCGCTCGTCGTTTCGGAGGCCCGGGTTCTGTCGTCACGGCGGCGTCACGACTGGGCGTGAGCATCGAACAGGTGCTGTGGTCGGATGCAGATGCGGTTCTTCGCGCACTTCGCGCCGCAGACGTCGTGATCTCGACGCTGCCCGCAGGCGTCGCGGACCCGCTCGCACAGCAGATGGAAGTACGCGAGGGGCAGGTCCTCCTGGACGTCGTCTACTCGCCGCGTGAGACGGCGCTGCGCAGCTCCTTCGCGAAGAACGGCGGCGTCGTCGCTGAAGGCACCGACATGCTTATCTTCCAGGCAGCCGCGCAGGTGCAGCTGATGACCGGGCGTAGCCCGAACACCGATGTCATGCGCGACGCTCTTGAACGGGAACTCCTCCGACGCGCGCAGGTCAGCGGGGGAGGATCCGCCTCGTGATCATCTCGTGGCTGCCCGACTGGCTGAGCGCCGATCTGTCCCTCATCTCCGGTTTCCTCACGTGGATCATCGTGTTGGCGTGGCTGTGGAAGTCGGGTTGGAAGATCCAGCGTCGCTATTTCATTGAAGCGACGCAAAAGCCTCTTACTCGCAATGCGATCGTGTGGAGCGCGGGCATCGTCGGCGCCATCTTCTTCGTCGCCGCGCAGATGCGTCCCGGCATGCCCGGAGTGATGACGGTCGCGATGATCGGCGCGTTGAGCGCCTACGTCGACGCTCGAACCCATCGGCTTCCTAACGCCTATACGCTCGCGATGGCCATCGGCGTCGTCCTCGGCGTGATCGTCGGCGGTGTCATTTCGCCTCTCTGGCAACAAAGGCTGGTGGGCACGCTGGTCGGCGCACTCATCTGGTTCGTTCCTGTGGCTCTCCTCAATCGCCTGCCCGGTGGCATGGGCGGCGGAGACGTTAAGCTCGCCCCGGTGCTCGGCGCGATGGTTGGCTCAGTGTCCTTGCACGCAACGGTTTTCGCGCTCGCGCTGTCCTTCGTGTCGGCGGGCGTTGCCGCGCTGTGGAAGATCGTCGTCGGATCTGCGGGAACGAAGACGCGCGTGCCGATGGGTCCGTGGATGATCGGATCGGCGCTTGTCGGCACCATCGCATGGGGTGTTGTGCCCGACTGGCTGTAGGGCCTTCCGTCGGTCTTATTGTGGACCCGCCGGGACGAGTGCCCGTCCGGATGGGACAATAGACCGGTGAGTATTTCGACGCCTTCGTATCAGTCCGAGCCCGTCAGCCTCGAATGGGGCCAGACGTGGCCTCCGCGCGATGTCTTTGTCGATCTCGCGGCCGAGCGTCGTGTCATTCCGGTGGTGCGCCGAGTGCTCGCCGACGAGCTGAGCGCGGTTGGCGTTTACCGACAGCTCGCGCACGGTAACTTTGGCAGCTTCATTCTCGAATCCGCTGAGCACGGTGGTTCGTGGGGCCGCTGGTCGTTCGTTGGTGCCTCGAGCGCGGGCGCGATCGTCGCACGTGACGGTCACGCGCAGTGGATCGGTTCGCATCCGGAGGGCGCGTTGGAGAAAGGAACCTTCCTCGAGGTTGTGCACTCCGCCCTCGAGGAGCTTGCGGCACCCGCGATTGAAGGAATGCCTCCTCTGACGGGCGCTCTCGTCGGCTCTCTCGGCTGGGGCATCATTCCCGAGTGGGAGCCGACCCTTGCCGCGACCGCGCCGAAGGAATCTGACATTCCCGATGCGACGCTCGTCCTGGCCACCGAGGTCGCCGCCCTTGATCACGCGACCGGCTCGGTGTACCTGATGGCCATCGCCTGGAACATGAACGGTTCGGCGGAAGGCGTCGACGGGGCGTACGATCGCGCGATCGAACGCCTCGATGCGATGACGACGCAGCTTGCCACTCCCATCGCCCCCGCGGTTTTGGGCTCCAGCGGCGCAACGCCGCCTCAGGTGCGCGAGCGTACCGCCCGCGCCGACTTTGAGTCGTCCGTGAACGCGGCTAAGCGTGCGATCGAAGACGGTGACGCCTTCCAGATCGTGGTCTCGCAGCGCCTCGATGTGTCGACGTCGGCGAGCGGCATCGACGTCTACCGCGTTTTGCGTACCGTCAACCCCTCGCCGTACATGTATTTCCTGGATCTGCCCGACGAGAAGGGCGGCCATTTCGAGGTTGTCGGCTCGTCTCCGGAAACCCTCGTGAAGACCGAGCGGGGCCGCGTCTGGACGTATCCGATCGCCGGGTCCCGCCCGCGCGGTGTGGATTCGGCCGAGGATCACCGCCTGGCGGCCGAGCTGCTGGAGGATCCGAAGGAGCTGTCGGAGCACGTCATGCTCGTGGATCTGGCCCGTAACGACCTGTCGAAGGTCTGCGATCCCGCGTCGGTTGAGGTCTCCACGCTCATGGAACTCAAGCGTTTCTCGCACATCCAGCACATTTCCTCCACGGTCACGGGCGTGCTGCGCGAGGATGCTGACGCGCTGGACGCCCTGGTCGCGACCTTCCCCGCGGGTACCCTGTCGGGCGCGCCCAAGCCTCGTGCCATCCAGCTGATCGATGATTTTGAACCGGCTGCGCGCGGCGTGTACGGCGGCGTCGTGGGTTACTTCGACCTCTCGGGCGACGCGGATCTGGCGATCGCGATTCGTACGGCGTCGCTGAAGGATGGCGTCGCCTCCGTGCAGGCGGGTGCGGGACTCGTCGCCGATTCGGTGCCCGCTCTCGAGTACGAGGAGTCGCGCAACAAGGCCGCCGCGGCGGTCGAGTCTGTCGTGCGGGCCTCCACCCTCGTTCCCCTGTCCTGACCCGTAGTGCGGGATGGCTGACCCAGCGTCGGCTATTTTTCGCTAGCCTTGGTGACGATTGATAGTTTCTGCCTGAAAGGGGAGCGTCGTGAGCGTTCTCGATGACATTATCGCCGGGGTCCGGCAGGACCTGAAAGAGCGCGAAGACCGCGTCCCTCTGGCTCGCATCAAGGAGATGGAGACTCAAGTACCGGAGGCGAAGGACGCCCTCAGCGCTCTGCGTAACCGCGATGGTGCCGTCAAGATCATCTCCGAGGTGAAGCGTTCCTCTCCGTCCAAGGGCGCGCTTGCCTCGATTCCGGACCCGGCCGCTCTCGCGTCGACGTACGAGGCCGGGGGAGCGTCGGTGATCTCGGTGCTCACCGAGCAGCGTCGCTTCAATGGATCGCTCGCCGACCTCGACGCGGTGCGCGCGGCCGTCGATATCCCGATCCTGCGCAAGGACTTTATTGTGACGCCGTATCAGATCCACGAGGCGCGTGCTCACGGCGCTGACCTCGTGCTCCTGATTGTCGCGGCGCTCGAGCAGAACGTGCTGGTGTCGCTGCTGGAGCGCACCCGTTCGCTGGGCATGGAGGCACTGGTCGAGACGCACTCGCGACTCGAGGCCCTGCGCGCGATGGAGGCGGGAGCCTCGATCATCGGCGTGAATGCGCGCAACCTGAAGACGCTTGAGGTGGACCGCTCGACCGTCGAGCAGGTCATCGACGTGATTCCTCAGGATGTCGTCGCGGTCGCCGAGTCCGGCGTCGCGAATGCTCACGATGTCTTCGAATACGCGAAGTGGGGTGCGGACGCGGTGCTCGTCGGCGAGGCGCTCGTGACGTCGGGCGACCCGCGCGCGAGCATCCAGGACATGGTCAGCGCCGGCCAGCACCCTGCGCTGCGTACGGATCGTAAGGCTCGCGTCGCCGCGGCGCGTCAGGAAGGACAGTGATGAACGCCGAGAACTTTGCTCAAGGACCGTACTTCGGTGACTTCGGAGGCCGTTTCGTCGCCGAGTCCCTCATGGGTCCTCTCGAAGAGGTCGAGGCCGCGTGGAAGCGCCTGTGGCGCGACAAGTCCTTCCAGCACCGTCTGCGCGACCTGTTCCTCAACTACGCCGGTCGACCGTCCCTGCTGACCGAGGCACCCCGCTTCGCGGCTGACCTGGGTGGCGTGCGCGTGTTCCTTAAGCGTGAGGACCTCAACCACACGGGTTCGCACAAGATCAATAACGTGCTCGGCCAGGCGCTGCTGACGAAGGAACTCGGAAAGACCCGCGTCATTGCGGAGACCGGTGCCGGCCAGCATGGCGTGGCCACCGCGACCGCTGCGGCTCTCCTCGGGCTGGATTGCACGATCTACATGGGGCGCGAGGATACCGAGCGTCAGGCGCTGAACGTCGCGCGCATGCAGATGCTCGGCGCCGAGGTCATTGCCGTCACGGCGGGTTCGGCGACCCTCAAGGACGCGATCAACGAGGCCTTCCGCGACTGGGTGACCAACGTCGAGACGACCAACTACATCTTCGGCACGGCCGCTGGTCCGCACCCGTTCCCCGAGCTGGTGCGCGACCTTCAGCGCGTCATCGGCGACGAGGCGCGCGCACAGCTGCTCGCCGCCGAGGGACGCCTTCCCGATGTGGTCGTCGCCTGCGTGGGCGGGGGTTCTAACGCCATCGGTTCGTTCACCGCGTTCATCGATGATCCCAGCGTTGAGCTGCTCGGATGCGAGGCCGCCGGCGATGGCTTCGAGACGGGCCGTCACGCCGCGTCTATCACCGCTGACGAGGTGGGGGTGCTCCACGGCGCGCGTACCTTTGTCCTGCAGGAGCGCGATGGCCAGACGAAGGCCTCCCACTCGATTTCCGCGGGCCTGGACTACCCGGGTGTCGGCCCCCAGCACGCCTGGTTGGCGCGCTCCGGCCGCGCCTCGTATATGCCGATTTCCGACGCCGAGGCCATGGATGCTTTCCTGCACCTCTCGCGTACGGAGGGCATCATTCCCGCCATCGAGTCCTCGCACGCGCTTGCCGGA
>ERZ773071.147-NODE-147-length-12996-cov-4.91902_pt1 | contig 12996 bp, 8 predicted proteins | sample MGYA00580621_ERZ773071 | MGnify/ENA primary metagenome ERZ773071 (study PRJEB29015, sample SAMEA2738136) | human oral metagenome | biome: human oral; feature: human-associated habitat; material: saliva | place: China | collected 2211 ... | reverse complement strand
GAAGAATCTCCCAGCACGCCAAATCGCCCGTACGGTACAGGCGCTGGCTCTCACCGTTCAGCAGCGCGAGCGCACCGGCAGGAGCCTGCTCCACGAAAGCCGCCGCGGTCGCCTGCGGGTTGTTCTTGTAGCCGCGCGCCAGCTGCACGCCCGACAGGTGCAGTTCACCCGTCACGCCCACCGGCACGGGGTGGCCGGTCGGGTCAAGAATCAGGGTGCCGGTGTTCCAGACCGGCTCGCCAATGGGCACGCTCTCGCGCTGCGGGTCGGTGGAGGTCTCCCAGAAGGTCACGTCCACCGCCGCCTCGGTCGGGCCGTACAGGTTCAGCGGGTACACGCCCAGCACCTCACCCGCAGCCTGCACCTGGTCCTTCTGCAGTGCCTCACCCGAGCAGACCACGTAGCGCAGGGGCTGCTCTCGATCCCTGCCGAAGCCGGCATCAGCCAGGATGCGGCGCGCCGCCGGCGAAGAGGTCAGCGCCGAAAGCATGGTCGGCACAAAATGCACCGCCGTGACGGACTGCTCGGCAATCACGCGCGCCAGATAGGCGGGATCGCGGTGCCCATCCGGGGCGGCAATGACCACGGCGGCACCCTCGGCGAGCGGCCAGTACAGCTCCCACACGTGCACGTCAAAGGAGATGGGGGTCTTGTGCAGAACGCGGTCGCCCTCCCCCACCGGAATCTGGTGCTGCTGCCAGCGCAGGCGGTTATCAATCGCGCGGTGGCTGATGGCAACGCCCTTAGGCCTGCCCGTGGAGCCGGAGGTGAAGAGCACGTAAGCGTCCTCGTCCAGACCGGTTTTCACGCCCGGAAGCTCCTCGGCGGCGGGTGCCCGGGTGGAATCGTCAGTGCTCAGCAACGGCAGGGTATGCTGGGGCAGGTTCGCGTGACGCTGCGGCTCCTGCGGGTTCAGCTCCTGCGCACTCAGCGGATGCAGACCGGGGCCGTGCAACAGCAGGGAACATTCGGCGTCCTCCATCATCACACCCACACGCTCAGCTGGCAGGTCCGGAAGCACCGGCACATAGGTGGCGCCAGCGTACAGCAGGGCGTACAGCGCCACGTACTGCTCCACACCGCGGTGCACACGCAGACCCACCGCATCGGAAGGGCGAACGCCCCAGTCCAGCAGCTGCGCGGCTAGCGCACGGGCGCGCTCATCCAGTTCGGCGTAGGTGAGGGCGCGGTCAAAAGCGTAGGCGCGCTCCGACTCGGGGGTGAGCACCTCACCGGGCGCGGGGGCAGAATCCAGCACCGCGAGCGCCCGCGGATGCGCCGCCACCGCATCACGGAAGCGACCCAGCAGGGTCTTGTACTCCAGCGGATGCTCGGTCAGCGCCGGGGCGGTCAGCTCGCGCAGAGTCGCAAGCTCCGCCTCGGTCGCTTAACCCAGGTTGTTCAGGGAGGCGCCCTCGCGCTGCGCCTCCGCGGCGTAGGCGGGCAGCCACTCGCTCAGGCGGGCGGCGTGGCGTTCCAGCTCCTTGGCGGTGTAGAGCGCCGGGTTCATGTCAATCTCGCAGGAGATGCTGTTGCCGCGGCCGGGCATGCCGCGCAGGGTGAAGGTCGCATCAGCAACGGGACCCGCCGAAATATTGTGGATGCGCGCCGTCGGCACCGGGGCTCCGGACCCGCCCTTGGAGGGGGCCGCCAGCGGCAGCACCGCGTCGAAGGGCACCACGTTAATCTGCGCACCAAAAAGCCTGGACTGGGCGTTACGTGCGGTACGTTCCAGGTCTTCCTGACGAGCCAGCGGGTGCTCAGCGTTGCGCGCATACTGCTCCTTCACCGAGTGCAGGGACTCCGCGATGGAACCGGTCGCCGCGACCTGCACCGGCAGCACGTTCACCGCGGTACAGCCGGTCTGCGCGCTCGCCGCACCCAGGGCGCGGGTCGCCTCCGGCAGGGTGCGGGCGAACATGCGGTTCATCTGCGGCACACCGAACGAAGCCTGCGGGTAGCCGCCCACACGCGCCAGGTACGAGCCGACGGCGGCGGTCGCCAACACGGGCCAGGAGACGGCGTGCTGCTTTGCCGCATCCAGCAGAGCCTGCTGGGTGGGCACGTCAATGCTGAACGCCAGGCGCACAGACCGCGCCGACGGGGAGGCCGTACGACCCGCCAGGGAGGTATCTTCCTGTTCCAGGGCGCCGCTCGCCTCCCAGAAGGCGACGTCTTCTTCACGGGCGGTGGAGGCGGCATCGTCGGCATCGAGCAGCTGCTGCAGGCTCATGCGGCGGGTTGCCGGAACCGGCTGACCGGCGGACAGGGCGCGGTATATCGCCGCCACGCGGGAGAGGCTGTTGAACGCGGCGAACCCGTCGGCAACCACGTGGGAGAAGGAATGGTACACCCAGAGGAACCCGCCGTAACGCACCACTGCGCTGCGCACGGTCACGCCCTCATCGGTGGCGAGGGGCTGGGCGAGCAGGCGCTGTGCCCAGGCGCGTACCGGCGCGGGCAGATCAGAGTCAGGCAGGGCTAATTCGGGCAGGTCAGAGGCGTTCTCCTCCCCCGCCTCGGCGGTGCCACTCAGCTCCCCTTCATCTACGAGCAGGTCAATGCCCGAAAGGAACGCCTCCTCGGTCAGAATCTGCTGGGAGGCGGCACCATCGGCAATGCGGGTGCGCACGCGGAAGCCCTCGTTCTCGCGGTAGAGCTGCACCAGCGCCTCACGCAGCAGGGCGAGGTCGGTGTCCGCGGGGCATTGCATAACCTCCGCGGTGTTGTAGCAGGGGTTCGACGGGTCAATCGCGGCGGCAAAGTAGATGCCGCGCGCGTTCGTGGTCAGCGGCAGCCAGGGACTGTCAGCGCTGTGCGATGCGGGGTCAGTCGCGGCGGTGCGAAGGTCGGAAGCAGTCCCGAAGCTAGCGGGTGCGATAGTATCAGCTACGCCCATGGTGGCCTCTCAAAGGTCTGGAGTAAGGGTCTGGATTAGGGATGATATGCGGTGTGTGAAAGGTAGGCTACTGCCCCGCCGTTTCGCGCTGGCAGAAGTGCGCTGACTAGGGTAAACCGACAGTGGCAACCCCAGCCACGCCTCCGGCATAAACGCGGCCAAGAGCTCCGCCACAAAATACGGCGCGAGACGGCACAGATTAAGCGGGGTGAGCGAGGCGAGTAGCAAACACCCCGGGCACCCGTCTGCATGCGCGGCAGGCGGGCACTCGGGGTGCGGTAACGCTTAGCCCAGGCGGGAGGCGATGAACTCCACGGTCGGATTCTCCACCAGCTCGGTAAACTCAATCACGGCGCCTTCGGCAGCAAGATCATCGAGCAGCGCGAAGGAACCCATCGAGTCCAGGCCCAGGGAGAACAGGTCGGTGGTCGGCTCGTCAAAAGCAGTCTGCAGGGAGTCGGGCTCGACGATGTACTTCTCCATGATGGGGCGCAGGGTCTCAAATGCGGACATTTTTCTCCTCAAGTAGGGGTAGGAATACGGGCGTAAGGTTTAGCCGAAAAGGGTTTAGCCGAAAATTTCGGCAAGCTTGGCGCGCAGTTCGCGGCGAGAAATCTTACCCACGTTCGTGGTGGGCAGCTCCTGCAGAACCTGCACGCGCTCCGGGATCTTGAAGTCGGCGAGCTTCTTCGAGGTGAAGAACTCGTGCATCGTGCGGCGCGGGTTTTCGCCCAGGTCAGCGCCTTCCTGCGGCACAATGACCAGGCCCACGCGCTCGCCCACGGTCTCATCCGGGATGCCCAGAACCACGGCGTCAAAAACGTCGGGGTGGGTCAGCGCCAGCTCTTCAATTTCGTCCACGGCAATCTTCTCGCCGTTGCGGTTAATCTGGTCCTTCGCGCGGCCGGTCACCTCAAGGTACTTGCCGGCAACCAGGCGCACAATGTCGCCGGTGCGGTAGAAGCCGTCCTCGGTGAAGCCGTAGCGGTTCGCGTTCTCCTCCAGGTAGTAGCCGCGAATCGTGTACGGGCCGCGGGTGAGCAGGTGGCCGCTTTCGCCGCGCTTAACCGGCTGGTCCTGATCATCAACAATCAGAATTTCATCGTCGGGGCTAATCGGGTAGCCCTGAGTCCTCAGACGCATCTCAATCGGGTCGGTCGAGCGGGTGTAGTTCACCAGGCCCTCAGCCATGCCGAACACCTGCTGAACGGTGCAGCCGAGCACGGACTCGATCTTGCCCGCAACCGCCGGAGCCAGCTTCGAGCCGCCCACCTGCAGGGTCTGCAGGGACGGCAGGGACACATCGCGCTTCTCCGCGGAGGCGACCCACGCCTGAGCCAGCGGCGGCACCAGCGCGGAGGTGGTCACACCCTCCATCTCAATGAGGTGGAACGCAGTCTGCGGGGACGGGTCCGCCGCAAACACCAGCTTGCCGGAGACGCACATGACGCCCAGGATGCCGGGCGAGCTCATCGTGAAGTTGTGCGCGGCGGGCAACACCACGAGCATGGTCGTGTTGTTGTTCAGCTTGCAGATATCGACCGAGCCGCGCACCGAGTACAGGTAGGCGGCGTGGGTGCGAGGAATCAGCTTCGAAATGCCGGTCGTACCGCCGGAGAGCTGCAGGAACGCCACCTGCTCGCTCGCGCGCTGGTTCTCGGTGTTCTGAACGACGCCGGGCACGAACTCTTCAGCGAGCTCCTTGTCGGTCAGCGGGGTCAGCGGCTCGGCAACGTCAATAGCGACCGGCGGCTCCTGGGAGTTCTTGCGCAGCTCGGCGGCAACGTCCTCGTGCAGGGCGGTGAAATCCGCGCCGGGGGTCAGCGAAGAGAACACGTGCGCCGCCGCGTCGGTGCGGGTCGCAAAGTGCACGAGCTCGGTGGTGCGATGCTGCGGCAGGCAGAATACCGGCAGAGCCGCCGCCCAGAAAATACCCAGCAGGTACACCAGGTACTCGGCGGTGTTACCCAACTGCAGCAGCACGCGGTCACCGGGCTGCACGCCAGCCTGAACGAGGCGCGCCGCAGCGGCACGACCTGCCGCCTCCAGCTCACCGTAGGAGAGGCGAATCTGCTGGGGCTTGCCGTCCTCATCGAGCTGCGCGTGCGAGATTGCTACCAACGCCGGGAAGTGCGGCTTTGCGCGGCAGGCATCCAGCAGGAACTCGGGGATGGTCTGGTCAATCCAGTAGCCGGCTTCGCGGTACTTCGCGGCAAAAGACTCGGGGATGAGCGGTGTGGGGGCCAGGGGGCTACGTTCTACGGTCATCTTCTCTCGATTTCTGTGTCGTTTGCGGTTTCTATAGCGCTCACGTGCTGCGTGCGTTCGCAGCGTGATGCCATCTCGTCAATGAGGGCGGGTGTACAGCCTACGCCGGGTACCTTTCGGTACCCCTCGCGGCGCGGTAGCGTTGCACTCTTCTTAGGCTGTACTTCTCTAGGATACGGGCGCGGCGGTGTTTACCCTAACGGGAACCCCGCACGCCCACCATGCGGGGTGTGCTCTACCCGTACGGGAGCCCTAGGCATTCTCTCGCTGGTCCTCTTCAGAGCCTGGCTCAGTGCGTTCAGCCTCCCGGCTGGCAGCAATAATACGTTCCAGGGCCGGCACAATCGCACCGCGCCAGCACGCATAATCGTGACCGCCGTTGAAGGTCGTGCAGCGTGCCCTCTCCAGGCCCAGCTTTTCCAGACGCGCTTTCAGCTCGCGGTGATGAGGAACCAAAACCCACTCCTGCTCCCCCACCTCAATCTCAAGGTACAGGTGGCGCAGACGGTCAATCTCGCCCGCCGCCTCCAGCTCGTCCAGGCGGTCCATGACCTGCGGCTGCCACAGCGACGAAGACTGCGCGATTGCGCCGCCAAACGCCTCCGGACGGCTCAACACCGCCAGCAGGGAGGACAAGCCGCCCAGCGACTGACCGTTAATCACAATGTTCTGCGGCGCAGTCTTAATGCCGTGCACCGCCTCCAAGTGCGGGAACGCAATCTCCACCAGGTAGTCGGCAATCGGGTTGTCACCGTTCAGTTCCTTCCAACGGTTCTCACGACCGCCAGAGTGCAGGAAGAACACGTGCATCGCCGGAATACGGCCCGCCTCATGGGCGCGGTTGAGGGTCTGCTCCATGCCCTGGCTGAACCACATCTCACCGTCGAACTGGATGAACAGCGGCGCATCCGGGGCGGGATCCCCCACACGACCGAGCACGTACTGGTGGCCGTCAGAGGTCTGCATCCACTCGGGGGCGGGCAGCGCGTCAATCTCTTCCTGAGTCAGGATGAACTCCTGCACCGGCGCGTGCTCAAGCTGCACCACACCCATGCAACGACCGATGCGGTTGCACACGGTCTCGGGGTTCAGCGGGTCACCCTCGCCGGAGTCCAGGGCGGCGCGCAGGCGCACCTGGTCGTCATCGCCCAGCCAGGCGGGGCGCTCGCCGGGCAGCGCCGGCAAGAAGTTGTAGGAGGCACGCCAGGTGGTTTCCATCTGCATGCTCAGCTGCCACCAGCCGGTGCCCTCGATGCGGGCCATAAGGGAACGGTCAAGGTTCTTCTCATCGGTCAGGCGGTTGATGAACATGAGCACCTGCTCCGCCTGCTCGTTGTAGTACAGGAAGGTGACGATGCGCTCGTTCTCACTGATGGTGCCGTCGTCAAGATGCACCGGCTCGATGATGGGGGTGCCTTCGGAGACGACCTCAACGATGCGGGCGTTCAGCTCTTCGGGGCTGACCGCCTCGGCAATGAGGGCGCTGATGAGGGGGCTGTCCACGCGCGGTGCCGGTACAGGGCGCGGGATCTTGGGAGGGCTCGGGCGCACAGCCGGCGCAACGGTACGAGGCTGCGCAGAAGCAGCCTGTGCAGAAGCGTTCTGCGCGGGAACGGTCGCGGTGGGTTCGTGCTCGCCCAACGGTTCCTCCTTGGTCTGTGGAAACACTCAATCGGTGAGAATCGGTGAGGAGGCGCATTATCGTTAGTTAGCCTCCACTACCTCACTCTATGGTATCCCTTACCCAAACTCCAGCCAAAGGGAAAAATGAAAGAACCAAAAAATGACAAGAATGACAGCCAGCGCACGCTCCTCAAACCCAAACACGAAGCCGCCACGTAGTCATCTCAGCCCCGCCCAGACCAGCCCCCCTCCCAAGCCAGCTCAGAAGTTAAATGAGATGAGGCACCGAGACCGTGCATCAAACCTCTCAAGTCGCAACTTTCAAAGTCTCATGCGGCAGTCTCGGTGCCTCATCTACGGGTTCCCAAAATGGAACCTACCCAGTGCTCGGATCCGTTCATGCGTCAAAGACGGGCGAGCACCGGGTAGGCGCCCTACGCGCAGGGGATCCTGGGTCCCTCAGATCCTAGCGTTCGCTGCTTGGCGCAATGCCGAGCTTTTCCAGCCGTACTGAGACGGTTGGTGCAAACTCCCACGCGGCTTAGGGGCGAAAACTACTCGCTTTCGCGGGCCGCCGAAATAGCGTCAGCGGCAATATGAATTGTTTGGTTTTCCTTCGGAATCACCAAAGGGGTACCGGTGCACGGATCAGGAATAATGACCGATTGCAGGTCAAAAACTTCCTGAATAAGTTCCGGTGTAATTATTGCACGCGGATCACCCTGAGCGATAATCCGGCCCTGCTTCATTAACACAACATGAGTAGCATACCTGAAAGCAAGGTTCAGGTCATGCAACACCACGGCTACAGTTCGGCCTTCGGAATGCAATTTCTTCGTCAGGTTCAGCACCTCAATCTGGTGCGTGATATCCAGGTAGGTGGTCGGCTCATCGAGCAGAATCAGCGGGGTCTGCTGCGCCAGGGTCATGGCGATCCACACACGCTGACGCTGACCGCCCGAAAGCGCCTCAATGGGACGCTCCGCAAGCTCCAGCACGTTCGCCGCCTGCATCGCCTCCACGCAGGCTCGCTCGTCCTCATCGGACCAGGAACGCAGCAGCGACTGGTGCGGGTAGCGGCCGCGCGCCACCACATCCGCCACGGTCACGCCGCTAGGCGCCTCCGGGGTCTGCGGCAGCATCGCCAGAATCTTCGCGATGGCGCGGGACTTCATCTGCGGCAGCGGGGTGCCGTCCAGGCGAACCTCACCCTCCTTGAGCGGGTTCACGCGGGCAAGAGCCTTCAAAGTGGTCGACTTACCGCAAGCGTTCGGGCCCAGGATGACGGTCAGCTCCCCCTCCGGCACCTGAAAATCTACCCCGTTGAGCACCGTATGCTCACCGTAGGCAACCACCATGTTCTCGCCTTCAAGGCGGGTCGTCACACTAGTGTTCACTAGCTCTTCTTCCTTTCGAGGTAAATCAGGTAAATCAGGTACAGGCCACCAATCGCACCGGTCACCACACCCACCTGAATGATGCGTCCGGGAACGGCGAAACGGCCAATCAGGTCGGAGCCGAGCACCATGAGCGCGCCCATGAGTGCCGCGGAGGTGAAGCCCACCCCGCCACTGCGGGCGAGAGTCTTCGCGATGTGCGGTGCCGCCAGGGCGACGAAGGCAATCGGGCCGGTCGTCGCGGTCGCCAGCGAAACCAGAAGCACACCGATGAACAGAGCCGCCACACGGTACGCGTTCACGCTCACACCCAAACCGGATGCCACCTGGTCACCAAAACGAATCGCGCCCAGCGGTCGGACCAGCATCAGCAGCAGCGGAGTCACCACGAGCAGCAGACCCAGCAGCGCGTAGGTGCGCTCCCAGGTGATGTCATTGAGCGAACCGGCAAGCCAGGACGCCGCGGTCTGCGCCTGAGTCAGCGAGGCACGCACCACCAGCAACGAATTAAACGCAGCCAGGGTCGAACCCACGCCAATACCGACCAGCACCAGACGGAAACCGTGCAGACCCGTGCGGCGCGTCAACAACCACACCAGCACCGAGGTCGCCAAGCCACCAACCACAGCGCCCAGGGCAACCTCAACGGGGCCGGAATTGAACACAATAATCTGCAACAGCGCACCGGTCGCGGCACCATTCGTGAAACCGATAATATCCGGCGACCCCAGGGCATTACCCGAAATCACCTGGAAAATCGCACCCGACAGACCAAGTGCCGCACCCACCAGAAGCGCCGCCACAATACGCGCCGCACGCTGCTGAGCGAAAGCCACCGTAATCTGCTTGCCCTCACCCAGTAGCGCCGGGATCACCTTATCCGAGGCGATATTGTAGTCACCCTGCAACATGCCCCAAAACGCCAGCGCCGCAATCAGCACCACCAACGCCACATTCAGAATCAGTACGCGCCACGGCACCTGGGCACTCACAGGACCGCGCACAGTCAGCACCAGGCGACCACCCAAATCGCGGCCACGACGACGCGCTGAACGATTAGCGGGGGCGGTGGCAGTCGCCATCGAAAGAGCGGAAGAATTCGACATTAGAGAGCCTCCACCTTACGACGAGTCATCAAGAACAAGAACACCGGGGCACCGGCAAGAGTCGCCACGATACCCACCTGAGTCTCCTGCGGAGCCACCAGCACACGCGCCAACACGTCAGCACACAGCAGCCACACCGGACCCACCAGCACCGAACCATAATTCACCCAGCGCACATCATTACCGAGCAGAGCGCGCACCACAAACGGCACCGCCAAACCCACAAAACCAATCGGACCCACCGCAGCAGTCGCAGCACCGGCAAGCACCGTCACCGCCAGCAACGTCAAATTCTGGGTCGTGCGCACACTCACGCCGAGGCTGGTCGCCGCCTCCTCGCCCATACTCAGAGCATTAATCGCAGGAGCCACAAAGAACGCCACCAGCACACCCAGCACAATCACCGGACCCACCGTCGAAGCGATATCCATACCGCGGCCCTCCAGCGAACCGGCAACCCACACACGGAACTCGTTATACGCATCCTGATCAGCCAAAATCAAGCCCTGCGCAATCGCCGACAGTGCAGCAGAAATCGCCACACCCGCCAACGCAAGCTTCACAATCGACCCGTCACGACCACGACCCAGCGTATACACCAGCACCGCAGCCAACGCGCCACCAATCGTCGCAGCAACCATGTACTGCCAAATACCCATCACACCAAAAACCACCACGGAGCTAATCACAGCCACCGCAGCACCGGCATTCACACCCATCAGACCGGGCTCAGCCAACGGGTTACGAGTCAACGACTGCATCAACGAACCGGCAACCGCCAACGCGGCACCCGCCGCAAGACCCACCAGGGTACGCGGAATACGCTGCTCCATCACAATCGTCTGCGCCTGCTCAGAAGCAGTGCCATTGAAAACAGCCAGAACCTGATCCGGCGGAAGATTATTCGACCCAAACAGCAAAGAAGCAGCCACAGCTCCCACCAAAAGCACCGCAAACAAGAACAGAAAAGCCAGGCGCTTACCCAACTTCTGCCCCTGAATCACAGAACCCTGACGGGACGTACTCTCCTGCTGAACATCTCGGGACAATGAGCTCGTGCGGGCCACTATGCTCCTTATGCTCGATACAAGAAAACAGGGAGGCACACCCGGCACCCCACAAGAGGGGCACCCGGCACACCGGTAGATAACGAGAGAAACGCCGGAGCGAGCGGGGTACTCCCCCACCCGCATCCGACGTTAAGTCTTAGCGCTTACGGGTCAGCAGCAGCGCAGCGGCAGCCACCACGCTCACGCCCAGAACCACCACGCCAATCCACGGGAACGCAGCACCGTAAGTCACAGTCTGAACGGTGGATGCGGTGTTAGCCGAAGCCGAAGCGCTCGGGCTCGACGCAGTACCGCGCGCAACAGCCGAAGAGGACGCGCTCGCCGAAGCGGTCGCCTTCTTCTGGGCATTTGCAGACGCCGAAGCAGCGGGAGCGGCGGAAGAACCGGAGGAAGCGGAGGTACCGGAAGAGTCAGATTCCGCGTTCAGGCGGTCGTACTCCTCCTTGGTGATGGTGTTGCCGTCAGCGTCGGTGTAGACGGTCTCAGCCTCAGCCGCGCCGCCTGCAGAACCATTCGAGGAACCGTTCGAGCCACCGTTGGACGAGGACTCGTTGGAATCGTTAGAGCCCTGAGCCTCATCTGCAGAGTCGGAGCTATTAGAGTTCGAGCCGCCATTCGAGGAACCACCGTTGCTCTTCGAGCTGGACGAGCCACGGTTCGAGGAAGAACCCGAAGAGTTCGAGGAGGAATTATCCGAACCGCCTTCGCCCACCACGGTGAACTCGGGGCTGCGGTTAGTGTACGCCTCGGTACCCAGGTACTTGCCGTCCTTGTCACGCTTCTCGCCGGTCGCAAGGAAACGCAGGGTGTGGGTGCCAGCGCCTACATCCGGCAGAACGAAGGAACCGGAGACGTTGCCGTTGCTATCGGTCTTCTGCTGGTGCACCACGCAAGCGCCCTGAGCAGCATCGGAGGGGCACAGGTCGCCGTCGTCCACCTTCACGGACACCACGGTGTTCGCGGGGAAGCCGCTCACGCTAAAGGAAATCACGCCGTGCTCATTCACCGAGGAGGAAACGGTCGAGGAGGTGCCGGGGGTAGATGCCTTCGCACCGCCCGGAGGCAGAGCGGATGCGGTGCCAACGCCCAAGCCCAGCGCCAGGGTTGCTGCGGCGCAGGCGGTCAGCGCCTTAGAGGTCAGGGATGCCTTCGGGGATCCCGAAAAAGGTGCACGCATGGTGGTCCTTTCAAAAGTACCGGGGTCGAAGCTGAACGCTACCGAGTTCGTGTCAGTGCAGTTCAGTAGGTCGGTGCAGTTCAGTAGGTTGCGACCCGAGTGGTTAGTGGGGCACCCGGTCCACGCCCCTGTTCAAGGGTGCAAGGTCAAGAGTGCGGGGCGTGAGCCGGTGCCGATATGAATGTGTGGTCAGAGCTTACTTCTTGAGAGAGCTTACTTCTTGGAGGTGCGCAGGATCAGAGCCGCAGCCAAAACCACCAGGCCAGCCGCCGAGAGCAGCAGGTTATTGGCGTTGTTGACCAGCCACTTGGTCAGACCGGTCAGCTCGGTACCCTCAATGACCGGGCCCTGCGCCTTGGTGCCTGCGGCGGAGCTCTGCGAGCCCTGGGCGTTCTGCGAGTTCTGCGAACCAGCGGCTGCCTTCACAGCCTTCTTTGCGTTGGCTTCGGTCTTCTGCACGGTGGCTGCCAGGTTCTTCTGCGCGCCCTGAACCTTCGCCTTAGCCTGCACGCGGTTCACAACCGGAGCGGTGCTCTGCGAGAGGGCGGCGAGGGATGCGTCCACGTCGGTAGCGCGGGTGCTGATGCGGCCGCCCGCGTTACGCATGGGCACAGGTGCCGTGGAGGTTGCGGTTGAGGGGTGCTCGTTCAGCTCTTCGACCAGCTGGTCGGAGGCGTCCTGCTCATCGCGGGAAAATTCCTGACGAGGGGTAATAGCACGTTCCACGGTCATGTCTGCGAAACCGAGCACCGCATTGTCAGCACCCTGATTGCCGTTGTGCACGACCACACGGTAGGTGGCGGCGGGCATGCTCACGCTGGTTTCGTAGCTGAAGCTGCGGTTACCATCCAGGCGCTTCCAGCCGGAGCCGTAGAGGGTCTGCGGGGAGTTACCGAGGTAGGTCGCAGCGTACACCCAGGTGCCCGGCTCAGCGTTCGGCACGGTCACGGTCACGGTGGAGCCGTTACGGCTCACCTGCACGCCGTGACCATCGGTCAGATCGGAGGCGTTGACCGGCTCGGGTGCGTCACCGGGGGCGTACTCGCCAATGGTGAAGGTCGTGTTGATGCCGCCCTGGCTGTTGGCGCCGCCGTAGGTTCCGGATCGGTCACCCTCACGCAGGCTACCGGTCAGCAGTCGCAGAGTGTGCTCACCGGAGGCGTACTTGGCGGCGTCTTCATCATTCTTGAAGGCTGCATTGTCGCGGGTGGGCAGGTCAATCCAGGTGTCGATATGGCCGTTTTCATCGGGGGTGATGACAGCCCAGATGGTGCGGTTATCGTTGACCGCGGTGGCGTCGTTACGGGATACCTTGCCGTCGTCAATCTTCAAGCCAATAACGGATGCTTTCTTATCCTCAGGGTTGCACCAGCCGTCACCGGTCAGGTGCAGCTTGCCGCCCTGAACCGCCTTGGGGTTCTCGATGGTCAGGCGCGGGGTGAAGGAGTCGCCAGCG
>ERZ773071.141-NODE-141-length-13234-cov-6.80431_pt1 | contig 13234 bp, 14 predicted proteins | sample MGYA00580621_ERZ773071 | MGnify/ENA primary metagenome ERZ773071 (study PRJEB29015, sample SAMEA2738136) | human oral metagenome | biome: human oral; feature: human-associated habitat; material: saliva | place: China | collected 2211 ... | reverse complement strand
GAGCATATTGAACCAAAAGGCCCAGTAAGAACAAGAAGCCCCAAAAATAGAGACAGCCTTTCCAAAAACCATTACCCGATTTCATAAACATTCCTTATTTTCAATTTATAAGTCTATTTTAGCACAAAAGACAAAAATGAGGGCGGAAATCCCCTAGAAAAGAGTTGATTTCTTTGCTGTAGAATGGAACTTGGTAGCGCGTGTGCTAATTTCAGTGAAGAGGACTCAAACCACAAACACACTCTGAGGAATATCAAAACAAAAGCTTGAAATATCGGAGGGGGTGTGTTAAAATGGGTTTATAGTGATGATAATTATCTAACAAGGCAACAAAAAGCCCCAACGTTCCCGCGTTGAGGTTTTTTTGGCTTTTTGCCCCTTAAAGGTTATTTCTTGCGTGAGTTGAGCCATTTCTCAAACAAGGTTGTCAAAATATTGACTACTAAGGGTGCTAGAAAAATTGTGATGATAATTTCTAACATCGGCAACACCTCCCTTCCTTAAAGCGAGAGTCCTAAAATATTATATTATATCGGATTTATATTATCAACATCGCTTAATTCTTGGAATAGATAGACTTAGATACACAAATAACCTTACTAGCAAATCTCTAAGCAAACCCAGAAATTAATCTTTTAAGACAAAGCAAAAAGCCCACTGTTGTAGGCGGCTCTATAATATTTGTAGTGGGTAAATCCCCTATAGATATTATGGAGCCTATTTTTGTGTAGAAAAAAAGTCCCATAAGATCTATAATGAAAAGCGACCAAACTATCATTAGAAAGAATCATATGGAACAATTACATTCTATCACAAAACTACTCGATATTAAAGACCCTAATATCCAAATTATAGATATCATTAATAAGGGTACACACAAGGAAATCATCGCTAAACTAGACTATGAGGCCCCATCTTGTCCTGATTGCGGAAGCCTAATGAAGAAATATGACTTTCAAAAACCGTCTAAGATTCCTTACCTTGAAACGACTGGTATGCCTACTAGAATCCTCCTTAGAAAACGCCGTTTTAAGTGCTATCAGTGCTCTAAAATGATGGTCGCTGAAACCTCTCTCGTCAAGAAAAATCACCAAATACCTCGTATCATCAACCAAAAGATTGCTCAAAAGCTGATTGAAAAAACTTCCATGACCGATATTGCTCATCAGTTGTCTATTTCAACTTCAACTGTCATTCGCAAGCTCAATGACTTTCACTTTAAGCCTGATTTTTCTCGCCTTCCTGAGATTATGTCTTGGGACGAATATACTTTTACAAAAGGAAAGATGAGTTTCATTGCACAAGATTTTGATAATCTCAGTATCATCGCTGTTCTTGAAGGTAGAACACAGGCTGTCATCCGAAATCACTTTCTTCGATACGATAGAGCTGTCCGATGTCGAGTGAAAATTATTACTATGGATATGTTTAGTCCCTATTATGACTTGGCTAAACAGCTTTTTCCGTGTGCTAAAATCGTTCTAGATCGCTTTCACATTGTACAACATCTTAGCCGTGCCATGAGTCGTGTGCGTGTCCAAATCATGAATCAGTATCATCGAAAATCCCATGAATACAAGGCTATCAAGCGTTACTGGAAACTTATCCAACAAGATAGTCGGAAACTCAGTGAGAAACGTTTTTATCGCCCTACTTTTCGTATGCACTTAACAAATAAAGAGATTCTAGACAAGCTTTTGAGCTATTCAGAAGACTTAAAACACCACTATAATCTCTATCAACTCTTACTTTTTCACTTTCAGAATAAGGAAGCTGACAAATTTTTCGGACTCATTAAGGACAATCTAAAGCAGGTTCATCCTCTTTTTCAGACTGTCTTTAAAACCTTTTTCAAGGACAAAGAGAAAATCGTCAACGCCCTTCAATTCCCCTATTCAAACGCTAAACTGGAAGCAACCAATAATCTTATCAAACTTATCAAACGAAATGCCTTTGGTTTTCGGAACTTCGAAAACTTCAAAAAACGGATTTTTATGGCTCTAAATATCAAAAAAGAAAGGACTAAATCTGTCCTTTCTCGAGCTTAGCTTTTCTTCAACCCACTACAGTTGACAAAGAGCCTTGTAGGCTTTCTGTAAGATATATCTTAAAATTAAAGCATTTTGTTGTAGAATAGATTTAGTATAAATTACACTTTGTTATGCTTTGTAAATGTTGATTCTGTAGTATTTTTAGAATTTACATATTAAATAAAATAGATTAAACTTTACTCCAAGGTGGACAAAAAGGAGTACAAATTTCATGGTGATGAGTTCAGTAGGCAAGTAAGAAGTACCGTTTAGGTGCTTTTTATTTTACTCTATTCATCTTATAGGTTAAGGGTATATATTTACATTTACTTTAGTTAAAAATTACTAGAAAACATTAACTAATGTATATAACTGTGGTATAATTAGGGTAGTGTTTAACAATATTTTAAACATAAATATAAAACAGGTGACATTTTATGAATAAAGGAAAAATTTTAAAGATAACTGAGAACACAGTGTACATAGGTTATGAAGATGGAAGTTTAAAGCAAATTCCTATTGAATCTTGTGACTTTGAGCCTAGAATGGGGGATTATGTAGAGGTTTATGGTGATATTGCTATAAAGGTTGAAGGTAGTAAAGAAAGTAGCCCAGTTAAAAAATCAAAGGCTAAAAAAATTTCATTAGTTAGCAAGATAAACATATTTTCCTCTATAGTTTTATTTCCTATCTCATTTAGTTTATTATATGATAGAGGAATAATATTAGAAGCTACAATACTATCCCTTTTTGTAGTTTCACTGTTACTGATTGTATTAAATCTGATACTTCTTATTATTTCATCTATTAAGAAGAATAAGGTTAATAAAAAAAGCTCTATAACGTATTTGATTATAGCTATTATAATTCTTATTTTATCAACTGTATATATAAGTAATAATGTCAGTCCAAATTCAAAGAAGACTGTATCACAGAGCACTTCTAAGCCCTCTACGTCGTCACCTAAGAATAGTTCTATAACTCAATCAAATGAAGATGATACTGAGAAAGCCACAGCTGATTTTAATAATTATTTAGAGAATAATTTAGGTGAAAAGATAGACTATAAAGGGGATATCACATTGATTAATGATGATGAAATTTATCTAGATACAGATAAAATCATTATTAATAATAAAAAATATGATTCCAAAGAATTTAAACATAGTCCTAAAATAAAGGCAGTTTATAAAGGGAAAGATATTTTTAGAGGTGGTCAATCTCTAGGTTTAAATGCAAAAGTTAAAAAGGAGTCAGGAAAACCACAACTTGAAATTTTTGATGTGTTCACAGTAGGGCAAACTTATGAACAATATATGCAAAAAGGGATAGAATTAAAAAGTAAATTTGAATTACGAGCAACTGTAAAAGAAGTTAATAAAATAAATAAGAGCGATAGCGATGTATTAACTTTATTGATTGTTGTAGAACCTCATTCAATTGATTTATTTGATGATGATAATGCACCATTCCAATTTGAAGATGGCAAAAAAATACACTTGGCTTTAACTGAGCAGACAGAAGAGGAATTTATTAAACAAAAAAGAGGGTTGAAATCAGGTGATGATATTAGAATTTATGGGATGTTAATGACAGATTCACTAGATTTGTTGTTAGCAAATCAAGGTGGAAGTTATTTAGACGTGAAAAGAACTAATTAGAAATAAGGTATGAGGTAATGAATACATATAAAGTTATTAAAATTGAAGGAACTCTAATCTATTTAGGTAAAGATGACGGAACTTTGCTAAAAGTTGAACAGACTTCTTTTAATTTTGTACCACAACTAGGGGATATAGTAGAGGTATATCAATCTGAAGGAACCTATATCATAACTAAAAAGTCTAGTGAAGTTCCCACAGAACAGAAAAAAGAAGAAAAAGGATATTGGACAGTTAGAAATATCAAGTGTTCTGCATGGTGTGGGGTTATTGCTATATTGGTATGGCACCCTGTTTTTGCTGTTATCCCCTCAGTAATGTATCGCCTTCTAAAAGAAAAAGGAGAGAAAGATAGTGCTACTTTGATATTAGGAGCAACAATATTTGCGACAATCTTAGCGATAATCGTTAGAGTACTTCTAACGCTCTGATAAGAGGTAACACGTTTTTTAAGAGAATAGATAAGCACTGGATAGTCAGATTCAGTGCTTTCTTTTTTCTTTTTGTTTTTTAATCGACCCCTTCAATAAAGAAAAATAATTCTCATTCCTTATCTAAATAATGTAACCTCTAATCCTCACATTATACAAAAAGTACAGATAATTTCTAATCGCCCGACCTACAGTTTACTATTAAAAATCACTTCGAGAGAGACTATAACAATTTTAAGCATGATGAAATAGTAATAGATACTAAAGCAACTATATATGGTTGGATAGATTTAGTATAAATTACACTTTAGTACTTTTTATCACTAACTATCTTGGCTTAATTCAAGTATCTCTATTACCTTATGAACAATCATCTTATGCTGTGGATGTTTCTGAATCTTCAATAACAGTTCCATCATCTCTGTATCTTGTGGTACAGAATAAGGTAAGAAAAAATCACTCAATGGAACTTCTAAAGCATCAACAATCTTCACAAAAGTTTCCAAAGAGATATTTCTGTGGTTATTCTCTATCTGACTGATATAAGGAACGCTTAGATTTGTTCTTTCTGCTAGTTCTTGCTGTGTAATCTTCTTTGAAACTCGTAAGTCTCGTATCTGATTACTTATAGTTTCTAATATATCATCCATTCCTTCACCCTCTATGTTAAATCTACTATCTATCTTATAGATTAAACAATTAGGTTTACATTCTCTATAGTTTAATATTTACTTAAAATATATTCTATTGTTAAAATTTGTGTGATATAATTATAACTATTAGGAAATATTTCTTTTATTTTATTAAATAAAGTTAAATATTAGGAGGTTATATATGCTTAAAAAGCTTAAGGAATTGAGCAAAGAACAAAAGATTATAGGTGGTATTGTACTATTGCTTATCCTCGTTTTGTTCTTCACACTATTAACTAGCGGTAGCACTAAACACTCACAAGTTCAAACTAAGGCTAGTGATTCTGTCAAACAGTCTTCACAAGTTAAACAGTCTAGTTCATCTTCCTCTACTTCATCATCCAGTAGTGAAACTAGCTCTAAAATAGAGAAATGGTCTCCAACTGGGCATATAGCCGTAGATGCTTATCTTAATACACCACAAATTAAAATCATACTGCGAGCCAAAGCACTGAGAGAGGTAGCACACAAACTCTCTAACACAGATAAACTCTACGAAGTTGAAGCTGAGGTAATTGGGATTGAAGAAAAAGATGAATACCGTGAGTACAACATAACAGGTAAGAAACTTCTTGTCCGTACACCTGAATCACTAGCTGTGAAAATGAATGAACTTATGGTCTATACAGGAAATACAGTATCTTTAGAAAAATATGATTCAATCGATAAAGGCTCGTTAGTAATCAGTGAAGTAAGAAAAACAGAAAAAGCACAAGAAGAGGAAAAAGCAAGTATTGAAGCCTCCAAATCAAAAGAGGAGGAAAGGAAAGCATCTTCACGAGTAAAAGAGCAAGAACAAGCCCCATCTCACACTACAACTACTCCTACACAATCGTCTACGCCTGCTCCACAATCAAATTTAAGACCGTTCAAAAACTGTAAGGAAGCACGAAAAGCAGGACGTGTAAACATACCTGCTAGTGACCCACAATATGGTCCATGGCTAGATAGAGACAAAGACGGATACGGATGTGATGAATAGTAAAAAAGTTCTTATTCTACTGTCACTACTACTTATTATAATTGTCACATTCACAGCATACTTAACCACTCTGCCACAGACAGACTACCAGATAGCTATAAACAGACTCCAAAAGATAAGTTTAGAGGCTGTAGAACAGAAAATACAACATCAAGAAAGCTTTTATCTATACACAGGGAGAGAAAGTTGTCCATACTGTCAAGAATTTGCTCCAAAGCTTGCGGAAGCAGTAGATAAAACTGAGACAACTGTGTATTACTTGGATAGTGAGCATATAGATAAGACTAGTTGGAATAACTTCAAAACAACTGTAGGATTCAAAACAATCCCCAATCTCACTTACTTCACAAATGGTACAGTATACGACATATTACCGAAAGCAAGTCAAGCTAGTGTTGAAGTGGTTGAATCATTTATAAGAAAGGAATAAATAATGAATACATACAAAATACTTAAGGACAATATTGAAACGATATATCTAGGTAAGGCTGATGGTAGTCTCCTAGAGATAGAAAGAAAATACTTTGATTTCCTCCCAGAGGTTGGAGAAGAGGTGGAAGTCTTTGGTACTGATGGAAACTACATCATTACTAGGAAACTTACAACAAATTCAAATAATCCAAATAATACTAAAACGTTGAAAATATGGGGATGGATTTGCACAGCAACTTCTCTACTATTTCTCCCTTTTATTTTTGGAGTAATAGGTATTGTTTTAGGATATCTCATCAGAAGCAGAGGTGATAAAGAACAAGGAACTGTTATAATGATTTGTGCAACTGGTGCTATGATTTTTGGAATGTGGTTAGGAGCCATTGTATGGGGGAGTATATAAATAATGAATAAAGGAAAAATTATTAAAATAATTGAAGATACTGCTTACATAGGTTATGAAGATGGAAGTTTAAAGGAAATTGCCATTAAATCTTGTGACTTTGAACCTACAATAGGGGATTATGTAGAGGTTTATGGTGATATTGTTATAAGGGTTGAAGGTAGTAAAGAAAGTACCCCAGTAAAAAAGCATAAATCTAGAAAAAGTAAGATAAAACCTATTTTAATAGCTCTTGTAGTTATTGTTTTGTCAGTTAGTGCATATTTTATAATGAATCAAATAACTACATCACAGAATACCTCTAGTTCTTCTAAGTCCTCTACGTCTTCATCTAAGAGTAGTTCTAGCTCTTCATCTCAAGAAAGTAGCTCTAGTTCTACAAAATCTTCGATATCAGGACTTGTTCCTAAGTCTTTATTAACAATCGACGATGAAGAAAGGATGGATAAGCAGAAATATACCTCGTCATTTGACTATGATAAATGGATTCATGATGAATTACCTCGCTATATGAAAATACGAGTTAGTGGGGAAGTTGTACAAGTAAAAGATTCAGAGGATAAAGGTACTGTAATACAAATTGTTTCAAATGAATTAGGTTCAGGATATGGGGAACCTATTACTGTTTTTATTCCTAACGGTTACTTATCAAGAGTCATAGTAGAAGGTGATAAATTAGTGTTGTATGGAAAAACTTATGGAGTTCTGCAGACTACAAAAGATAATTCTGTAATACTACGACCATTTATGATTGCTTATCTGCATGAAACAGATAATTAGGATAAGTTATGAAACGGTCTTCAAAGCCACAAAAACACAAAAACACTACCTCTTATGATTGCCTATATGTATGAAAACTAATACTACATGAAAAAGAAAATATATAACCAAATTATTCACATTTCAGATACACATGTTATCATTCGACTCCACACAAATGAGACTCTAAATGTTCCTATAAATGAGTTAACTTTTCATCCTAAAGTAAATGATATTGTTGAAGTTTATCAAAATCAGAATCACGTAGTAGTTTGTCCTCTACCACAGAGCAACAAGCTTTGGATTCTTATAACCTCAATTACACTTCTAATTCTTATCGTTATAGGAACTACTTTTTTACTCTTTAGACAGCCAGATAGGAATATAGAAACAGTAGATAATCAATCTTCACAACAAAGCTCCTCTACTACTTCTAGTTCCTCTGCATCATCCAGCTCTTCTTCCAGCACATCTACTACAATCTCTAGCTCAAATGAAGGTAATATCATAGATACGACAGCCGAAGAACTTCGAGATATGGAGAATGATGGTAGATTAAAAACTGGTCAACTATACCGCTTCACAGCAGAACTAACACGCCAAAAGTTTTGGGAAGCATACGTAGGACATTTTAAAGCTCTAGAAACATACCATACTATTTGGGTAAAAGCTAGTAATGCTCCTATGACTGGTGTACAAGTACAAATTAAGAAATCTATGATTGAGGGATGGCAAGAAGGAACAACCGTTACTTTCACAGTCAAAATCATGGAAGACTCTGAAAAATTTCAATTCTGGGTTGCTACTGATGCCACACTTATCACGACTCCCACAGAAGAAAAACACACAGAAAATACAACACAAGAAATTGATACACAGGCTATTCTACATGGAGACTATTCTAGCATAGCTGGTACTTGGAGGAATGAGTTAGGACATGAAATAGCATTTAATAAGAATGGTTTAATAAAAGGAGGACAGATAGCTAAATCAGGCATGGGAAGCGATGGACACATAGGTTTTAGTGTTAGCTCAGGACCTATAGGAGCTGCAATGGGAATATATCCCCCTGGAACAAGTATACCTATGAAACGATTTGAGAATAACCAAATAGTATCAATCGAAGACCCAACTGATAAAAGTAAAACTAGAATTATCATTACTCAAACACATCCATCTGATGAAAAAGCTGTCTACTACAAAATAGACTAAAACAACATTCCCTATACTTACAAAGTTTTTCTAGTTACCTGAAAATCCCTGCAATTACTCATTGCAGGGATTTTGTATATCCTTTATATCACATGAACCTCCTTCAGACAATTCCACACTACTAACACATTTTTGATATAGAGAGTTAATCGGTGAATAGCAAAATTCACATACATCCTTTACTATTCTATTTTTTAATCGACCCTTAGAAATCCCATTATCACGCGCATTACTAACCACAAACACAGAGAGAGAAATTGATACTATTGTACAGTAAAAACTGATAGTTGAATCAAGTCAACACTACAAAAACATGAAATCCTATAATGTAAAACATCTTTAAATAGCTATTTTTATTCTCTAATTTATCTCATAAGCATACGCCTTTATGCCGTGAAAGCAAATTGACAGTAAGTAGGCACAAAGTACTCTAAGAACGTCTCAGACGAAAGGCTTTAGTTTTTCGGATGGACAGTTCATTTGTACGAGAGTGCCTTGTTTCTTGCTGTCAATTAGACCATGGAATAAATTAGGCGTATTTGGTACTTAACAAAGTGTTTCACTCCTTTGCTTTCGCTCATGGCGAGCTAGTCGTTCACACTTTGTAGTAATGTAGCAAGACATTTCTCTACTTACCCTTATTATATAATTCTAACTATTTTTACAAGAATAATACTACAATACTACAAAAGGAGTAAATAACTAGTGTTATTAGCACTTTTGCCTGTAGTTACTCTGTAGCTTCTATACGTTTATAGACACGTGTTGGACTACATGTACTACAAGGTCGCTTATTCTGCACAGCTATAAAATCCTCACGATGGTCCAGTACATCACGAATTTTTGAAGCATGTTTGCTATTTCGTCCGCCACCTGTTTTTTCATCAAACAGTATGTAAGCTAGTTCACTTGTGTAAGTAACAGTAACTAAGTTTTCCCCAGTTGCATCCCAATACTCTCTTGTTTCTTTCTCATACCCTTTCCACATATTATAGTATTTCTTTCTTTCAGATAAGGTATAGCGATTCCAACAATCAGGTGCAGGAAACTCATCCAAGAACTCATTTATTAACTCCCTTTCCACATCCTCTTCTTTGAAATCAAATTGTATCTCTTCCAATTTTTCTGAAGTCGTTCTACTTGGAAACATAATTCCATATTGGTAGAATAGTAGTCTAGCTTCAGCAAGAATTTGCAAGAAGTAATCATCTGAAACATCCATTGGATGCTCTTCAACAACATTTTCTCCACAATTCAAAGGATAGAATCTTCTTTCAACTCCAAAATCCCCGAGAAATGCTTTAGAATTTCCAGTTGCAATAAATACATTATGTCTTAGTTGTCTTTTGTGTGTTTTATACAGTTCCCTATACGTATCGTGTGAAGCACCAAGAAATGCCTTAATTCTATTTATATCACTCTGCTTTAGCCCCTGTAACTCTGGAATTTCAACAACACATACATATTTAAGCATCCTATAGTCTTCTTGTGTTTTTCCAAATGAAATAGGAGTATCAGTAAAAGCATCAGGCAATAAACGACGAGCTACTGTGCTTTTTCCTATCCCTTGTGGACCAATCAACACAGGTACATTATCAAATTTTATACCTGGTTTATATACGCGTCCAATTAGACCTGTTAAAAACATCTGAGATACCTCACGTGTATATATACTATCCTCACACCCTAACAGTTTATGAAAGAAGTATTGCACACGAGATACTCCATCCCAGTCAAGACTTTCTATCCGTTCCTTTACAGGATTAAATATCCATCTACGTGCCACTTCTAATACAGCATCTTCAATATAATCCTTTTTAGGAGTAAAGTGAAACAATTTATCTATATATACCGAAAACAAAGAAGTGTCATCACTATCCCATTCTCCTTTCGGAGTTCCCCACGGAGTCTTATCTAGTTTTTCAACTGCTCCTGTGAACTCATTGTAACCTAATAATGTCATCTTAGATTCAAATGCTTCTAAGATAAGCACTACGTTTTGAGGTGAACTGACAGGTTTCCCTGAATTATTAAGATTAAATTTAGGCATGTCAAGAACTTTATCCTCTGTCTTCTGTTTTTTAAAAATGATTGTCATAAACAGCTCCTTCTGTTAGTAACATAATTACACTATATAGTGTAATTGATAGCAATTGAATCAAAGATTCAACATGGTTACAAGTACCTATGTGTTTCAAGTAATCATAGGAATTTTTAGCTATATGTATTATTTTTTCATACAATATAGTTACTCCCTTCTAGTAATTGAAAGGAACTTCATAACATCTGATTTCTTATAGAAAACTTTGCGAGTTCCTTCTATGGGTGGACAGTATCGGGTTAACCCCAAACGTTCCCATTCATGCAGAGTTACTAAACTAATACCTAGTTCTTTGATTAACTCTTTCTGTTGTATCAGGCCAACCGAGTCACTATGAGGTGAAAGCATTGCATGTGATAGATAATCATTTATTAAATGCTCAATCCTCTCCAACAATGCTAGTTCTGCTTCTTGAGATAATATCCCTTGTGGTATACTATACATATATCCTCCTTCTTTCCTATTTGTTCACAACTATCCTCTCATAACTAGTACAGCTTGCCTGTTAACCAAGTTAACTAGGTTAATTAACTTAGGTTATGTTTTGCATTTTATCAGTTTTTTATTTACATGTCAAGAGTTTTGTGCTAAAATATTACTAAAGTTATTAAACGGAGGTTAAATATGATAGGAGCATATCTAAAAAAATACCGTACAGAAGGTAACGTAACTACTAAGAGCCTTGCTGAAGAACTAAAAGTATCACAGTCTTATATCTCACAAATTGAAAATGAGAAAAAGATTCCCAGCGTAAATAAGCTCTTTAAAATCACTGAATCTATTGCTCTATGTTCTATAAAAGAAAAATGTGAACAAGATGGATTAAATTCCGTGGAGTACTATATAGAATGTCAAATATTAGCCAGCTCTTATATTAGTGAAATAATTAAAAATATTAATCTTGATTCAATCCATAATGATAAAGAAAAACAGATGTTAAAAGATTTAATAGAATTCAATGATAAAACATCATCTTTACCATGGGTATCCTCAACATACAAAGATATTAGCCACGATATTATCAATGGAGAAAATATTAAAATCAACCTTGATTATATCTTTAGAAAGAATGTAAAAATAACTATTGATGGTCAATCACTCACAACTGAAGACTTAACTGCTCTACAAATACTAATTGAAGGTATTCGTTCTAGACACAAATCATAATAACTTTTTTTCATAACCTTTTACAGCTTGCCTACTGATGTTAGAAAGGTTAAGAAATGAAAATAGCAGAAATCAAGAAACAAAACGGTGACACTGTATATCGTGCAAAAGTATACTTAGGAGTAGATAAACTCACAGGAAAAAAAATAAAGGCTAATCTGACAGCTAGAACTAAAACTGAATTGAAGAAAAGAGCTCAATTAGCTAAGACTGAATTCCAAAATAATGGCTTCACTAAAAAAGAAATAATCCCACTAACAAGCTATGAAGAAGTAGCTCAACTATGGTGGGAAAGCTATCAACACACAGTAAAACCAAATACGCAAGATTCAGTAAAGCGACTACTATCTAACCATGTAATTCCTTTATTTGGTTCTTATAGGTTAGATAAGTTAACTACTCCAACTATCCAACGCATTGTTAATCAACTAGCTCTACGTGCTAATAAACGAGAAGAAGGCGCATTTCTACACTATGATAAAATTCACGCGCTAAATAAACGTATACTACAATATGCTGTGACAATGCAGATTATTGATATGAATCCAGCTCGTGAAGTTATTCTTCCTCGTAAAATAAAAAAGGGTAGAAACAAAGTAAAACACTTTAATAACTTAGAGTTAAAGCAATTTCTCAGCTATTTAGAAGAGGCTAACTTAGCAATATATAGAAATATCTATGAAATTACTTTGTACAAGTTTCTTCTTGCTACTGGTTGCCGTATTAACGAAGCCTTAGCTCTACACTGGTCAGATATTGACCTACATAATGCAACTGTGAATATTACAAAGACACTAAATCATTTAGGTGAGATTAACAGCCCAAAGTCTGAGGCAAGTTATCGCACAATTGATATTGACCCACAAACTATAGAGGTCTTAAAAGTGTATCAAAAAAGACAAAGGCAAGAAGCTTGGAAACTTGGTCGAACTGAAACTGTTGTCTTCTCAGATTTTATTCATAAATACCCAAACAATAAAACACTAGCCACTCGTTTAAACACACGTTTCAAACATGCTGGTGTACCTAATATTGGATTCCACGGTTTTAGACACACACACGCTAGTCTCTTGCTAAACTCTGGAATACCATATAAAGAATTACAACACCGTCTAGGTCATTCTACACTAGCTATGACTATGGACACTTACAGTCATCTCTCCAAAGAAAAAGCAAAAACAGCCGTCTCATTTTATGAGAAAGCTGTAAGTTCATTGTGAAGGGGGACAAAAAGGGGGACAAACCCAGAAATCAACGTTTTAAGACAAAGCAAAAAGCCCACTGTTGTAGGCTTTCTGTAAGATATTTCTTAAAATTAAAGCATTTTGTTGTAGAATTCAACGACAAGTGCTTCGTTGATTTCT
>ERZ773071.140-NODE-140-length-13241-cov-3.47232_pt1 | contig 13241 bp, 11 predicted proteins | sample MGYA00580621_ERZ773071 | MGnify/ENA primary metagenome ERZ773071 (study PRJEB29015, sample SAMEA2738136) | human oral metagenome | biome: human oral; feature: human-associated habitat; material: saliva | place: China | collected 2211 ... | reverse complement strand
CGGCGAGCAGCTCTTCGACACGCGCATCCGGCGCACGATCAAGTTCCCGGACGCTTCTGTGGCCACCGAGCCGATCATTTCCTACGCCCCCAACCACGCGGGCGCGCACGCGTACCGCCGACTCGCGCGGGAAGTCATCGCCCGTGGCGACGCGGCCTGACAGCCTCGAGGTTCAGGGGGAGTTTGACCTTTTCGCGGTCTCGCTCCCGGTCTTCGAAGGCCCCTTCGACCTTCTTCTGTCGCTGATCGCGCGTAAGAAGCTCGATATCACCGAGGTCGCGCTCGCCCAGGTGACCGACGAGTTCATCGCCTTCATGAAGGCTTCTCCGGATCTGTCGCGCACGACGGAGTTCCTGGTCGTCGCGGCGACGCTGCTGGATATGAAGGCCGCGCATTTGCTGCCCAGCGTCGACGAGGAGGACAACGCATCCGAGGCAGACCTGGAGGCCCGCGATCTCCTCTTTTCCCGGCTCCTTCAGTACCGGGCCTTTAAGGAAGCCGCGAAACATATTGACGAGCGCATGGGGGAGTTCGGCTCCTACATCGCCAGGGACGTGCCCCTCGAGCCGCATTTCGCCACGCTCCTGCCTGAGCTGCGGTGGCTGACGACCCCCGAGGATCTCGCCCGGCTGGCCGCGGACGCACTCTCCGCGGCGACGCCGACCGTTCAGGTCACCCACCTGCACGATCCCGTCGTTCCCGTGCGCGAGCAGGCCCTCGTTGTCTCGGCGATGCTGGCCGATGCGGGGTGCATGACCTTCCACGACCTCGTCGAGGACGCGCCGACGCGCGCGGTCGTCGTCTCGCGTTTCCTCGCGCTCCTCGAGCTCTACCGGCGTGGCGCGGTCGAGTTCGAGCAGGACGACGCGCTTGGAACGCTGTCGATCACGTGGACGGGCGGTGACGGCAGCGTCGATATCGACGTGGATGACTACACGGGTGCCGATGAAGAGGACTCATCCCTCAGTGACGACCCGATGAATAGCGAAGGAGAAGGCGTCGATGACCGACAATGACCTGCGTGCTCCGATCGAGGCGATCCTCATGATCGCCTCTGAGCCGGTTGCCGCATCGGACCTCGCGGATGTCCTCGACGCGAGCATTGATGCCGTGGAAGAGCAGCTGCGCGCCCTCGCTGCCGAGTACCTGGGGGACGAAACACACGCGCCCCGAGGATTCGAGCTTCGCGAGGTGGCCGGCGGCTGGCGCATCTACTCGGCGCGCGCCTACGCGGATATCGTGGGGCGCTTCGTCGTCGGCTCCTCCCACGCACGCCTGTCGCAGGCAGCGCTTGAGACGCTGGCAGTCATTGCCTATCGCCAGCCCATTTCCAGGGCGCGAATCTGCCGTATTCGCGGGGTTAACGTGGACGGCGTCGTGCGCACGCTGCTCGCCCGAGGCCTCGTGGAAGAGACGGGACTGACACCCTCGGGGGCGCGCCTGTACGGGACGACCGGGGAATTTCTTGAGAAAATGGGACTAACGAGCCTGTCGGAGCTGGTACCGTTGGCACCCTACCTGCCAGACGCCGACGCGCTGGATGAATTGGAGGAAGAACTATGAGGGCTAACCCCTACACCGAGGGTGGAGTGCGCCTGCAGAAGGTGCTCGCCCAGGCTGGCGTCGCATCCAGGCGTGCGTCCGAACAGATGATCGCCGACGGCCGCGTGAGCGTCGACGGAACCGTCGTGCGCAACCAGGGCGTGCGCGTGGACCCCGCGAAGCAGGTCATCCACGTCGACGGCGAACGGCTCATCCTCGACGAGACCAAGCACATCGTCCTGGCCGTCAACAAGCCGATCGGAACCGTCTCCACGATGAGCGACCCCGAGGGGCGCCCGACGGTCGCCGATCTGATCGCCGACTACCCCGAGCGCCTGTACCACGTGGGCCGCCTCGATATCGATACGTCCGGTCTGCTGCTGCTGACCAACGACGGCGAACTGGCCAACCGCCTGACCCACCCCAAGTACGAGATTCGCAAGACGTATGTTGCGCGCCTGCACGGTGAGGTTAAGCCCGGCGTCAAGCGCACCCTCATGAACGGAATCGAGCTGGAAGACGGCCCCATCAAGGTAGATTCCTTCCGCATCGTCGACACCTACGGCGACATCACGACCGTCGAAATCGTCGTGCACGAGGGCCGTAACCGCCTCGTGCGTCGCATGATGGAGGCCGTCGGCTACCCGGTGCGCGAGCTTGTTCGCACCGGTTTTGGCCCCATCTCGCTCGACCACCTCAAGCAGGGCACGACCCGCCGCGTGAAGGGCAACGCCCTGAGTGCGCTGTACGGAGCCGTCGGCCTGTGATCAGCTCCGACGGTGCCCCGGCTCGCGCCGTGCAAACGGCGGGTCCGGTCCTCATCATCGGATCGGGCCTGCTGGGCGCGTCCCTCGGGCTCGCACTGCGTGCCGGGGGAGTGAAGGTCTACCTCGAGGACGCGTCGCCCACCTCGCTGCGCCTGGCCTCCGATGTGGGCGCGGGGCAGGCGTTTGGTGATGTCCTTGCCGAGGCCGGGGTGCGTCCGGGCGAGTGCGGCTCGGATACGCCCTCCTATGAGGCTCCGTCCCTCGTCGTTGTCGCAACGCCTCCCGATGTCGCCGACCGCGTTATCGTCGAGTCGCTGCTGCGTTTCCCCGATGCAATCGTCACCGACGTCGCATCCGTGAAGGATGCCGTCGTCGCCGATGTGCTGCGCGGGCTGGAACGTGAGGATTGCCTCGAAGCAGCTTCGCGCTACGTTGGCTCGCACCCGATGGCCGGTCGCGAGCGCAGCGGCGCTGGCGCTGCCGACGCCGACCTGTTCTACGGGCGCCCGTGGGTGATCGTCGCGCACGAGAGGACCTGGCCGCGAGCGGTGCTGGTTGCGCGCGCGCTGGCAACGGATGTCGGTGCCGTGCCTCTCGAGATGAACGCGGGCACGCATGACCACGCCGTCGCTCTCGTGTCGCACGTTCCCCAGCTGGTGTCGTCGATGCTCGCCGCGCGCCTTGTTGACGCCCCTGCCCAAGCGCTGGGCTTGGCTGGGCAGGGCCTGCGCGATACGGCCCGCATCGCGGCATCCGACCCGCGCCTGTGGACAGCGATTTTGGCCGGGAACGCCGGCCCCGTCGCGGACATCTTGCGTGAGCTGCGCGCTGACTTGGATGACCTCCTCACTCACTTGGAGGCTGCCGCCGATTTAGGGCCCCTTCGCGGAGGCAGTGTCGGTGCTATCAACCGCGTCATGACCGCCGGAAACCAGGGAGTCTCGCGGATTCCCGGCAAGCACGGTGGGGCTCCCTCTCGGTATCGCGAGATCGAGGTTTTGATCCCGGATGAGCCCGGCGCGCTCGGACGCCTTTTTGGCGAGCTCGGCGAGAGCGGCATCAACATCGAAGACCTTGTCCTCGAACACTCTGCGGGCGCCCAGGCAGGCGTCGCCCGTGTCATGATTGACCCGGCGGTCGCAGACCGCTGCGTCGCCGACCTGCAGGAGCGCGGTTGGCGACTCATCACCCACTAAACGACCTCGGTGAGGAGAACGTTTTGATGAACGACACGATGCGTCGGGATGCGATTTCTCGCGTTGGCATCACGATTGCCATCGACGGGCCGGCCGGCTCGGGCAAGTCGACGGTCTCGAAGGCCCTGGCGACGCGTCTGGGCATCGGCTACCTTGATACGGGCGCCATGTACCGTGCGCTCACCTGGTACTGCATGGAGCAGGGCCTCGACCTGGAGGACACCGTAGCCGTCGCTGCAGCCGCCGATTCGATGCCTCTGCGCCTTGTCTCCGATCCCTCTGATCCGCACGTGTGGGTGGGGGAGCGTGAGATCACTCAGGAGATCCGCGAGCCGCGCATCGCCCTCGCGATCAAGCACATTTCGACGAATCTCGACGTGCGCGCGTGGATGGCAACCGAGCAGCGTCGGCGCATGATGGAGGCCCGTGAAGAGGGCTCCGGCATGATCGCGGAGGGACGCGACATCACGACCGTCGTCTGCCCCGACGCAGATGTTCGCATCCTCTTGCAAGCCGATCAGGAAGCCCGCCTGCGACGCCGGACGCTCGAGCTGTACGGTGACGCGACCGAGGAGCACATGGAGATCGTGCGTGCCCAGGTCGAGGGGCGCGACAAGGCGGACTCTCAGGTGTCTGAGTTCATGGTCGCCGCCCCCGGCGTTGAGACGGTGGACTCGACGGGCCTCGACATCGAAGGCGTGTGCGAGGCTATCCTCGTCTTCGTCGATCGCGATCTCGAGGCGCGCGACGCCTCGCGCTGAGAGTAAGAAGCAACATACGTGAGTGCCCCGTACCGTCAGGTACGGGGCACTCACGCCACAGGTGTCAGTATCCCGTCCCGTAGGGGCCCTGTCCGCCCTGAACGCCGTAGGAAGGGTAGCCACCCTGCTGGTTACCGTACGTTCCGGTGCCGTACACCTGGGACCCGGGCTGCGGCGTGCCCGCCTGCGGGTAGTTCGCGGTGCCGTAGCTGGGACCCGTGACACCGTACTGCGGCCCATTGGGGCCGTTGAACGTCGTCGTCGGGGTCGAGTTGCGCTGGGTGGCCTTGAAGATCGCGTAACGTACCAGGATGCCGCCACCGACGATAAGGATCGCCAGGATCCAGGAAATGATCGTGATGGTGGGATTGTTGGAGTGTGAGCGGATTCGGATGCGCTTCGCGGGCATCGTCACAGTCTGCATCTGTGCCTGCGTTGCCTGAGTGACGCTGGTCGGCGCCTGTACGGACACGCTTGAAGGCGCGCTCACCGCCGGGCTCGCTAGCGCAGCCGAGCCCTGCGTGACGAATGCGGGTGCAATGAAGCCTGCGCCCGCCAGCGCAAGGCTTGCGCTGAGCGAGAGGAGTCGTCGGTTCATCATCAAAAGAATCTCTCGTGTGCGTTGGGCAGGATGGGTACCAGTGTAGCCGTCCGAGGCTGAGTGGGAGCACGCATCGGTCACGAGGTGGTACGCCCAGTTTTGGTTCTGGCCGTAGGCTTATGTGTGTGGATGTGTCGCGGCGCACTGTGGTCGGCTTGCTTCGCCCAATTAAGATGCGCTATAGTTCTACAGGTCGCCACGGCGACGAACTGAATACGGGCTGTGGCGCAGCTTGGTAGCGCACTTGACTGGGGGTCAAGGGGTCGTGGGTTCAAATCCCGCCAGCCCGACGATAAGAACCGCGAGAACTCGTTTCTCGCGGTTTTTTCTATGCCAGGTGCGATTGATGGACGCAGGGCTGAGTCTTGGGGACCTCGGTCCTTGGTCGGTCAGAGCTGTTCGTTTGTAACCGAAATGTGATGCAACGATTTTTGCTTTTATTTCCGCTGGTAAATTGCGGTTTTCTGCTAATCTTCCGCCTATTTATGCAGGTCTGAGAGCTGATAACCGTCTACTGACTCGGTCACATTTCCTTCAATCGCTGCAGTAAACTGTTTCACAGGTCGAAGTCGTCAACGGGGATGATTTCGACCTGCTTATCTATGTGGCCACGGTGATGGTCAAGCGTGGTAGCGGCGCATTCACTCGTGGTCCAGTGCACACACCGATATGCGCACGAGCCGCGTGAGTTGGCCCGATGCACAGCCCCGGCCTCGTCCATTGAAGAACGAGGCCGGGGAACGTGTGCACAGTCGGACAGTCTTTTACTGCGCGGGAGTCTCTTCGGTACTGCCCGGATCCACCGTGAAGTCCTCCAGTGTCGGATTCGCAGTTTCCGGGTTCTGGAACTCGGTCACCATCGTCACCTCGTTGATAGCCGGATCAGATACTGTCATCGCAGTTGTGTTTCCTGTCTGAGAGACGATGTTCAGCCGGTTATTGGCGTCAAGTTCGACAACGAAGAGATCCTCCACGTTGCCGATGCCCGCCGACGAAAGCTCTGTGCGCAACCATTCCTCGTCGCGATGCGCCAACTTGAGGTTGTCGGTCACGACCTGGCCACTGGACACCAGGACGTAGTTGACGCCGCCCTCGCCCTTGCGCCGTACCGTCAGGGAGCCGTTGGCTTCGCGTTGTACGAGGCTGACGTCGCTCAGTGAAAAGATGCCCATGGCGCGTAGCTCTGCGAGAAACTCGACTGGGTCGAGCTTGTGATCCGTGTTGTCGAGCGCGTCCTGAGTAAATCGCCCGCCCTCGATGATCATGTACGCCTTTCCCATCACGAGCGAGCGGGTCGACATGAACGTCGACATCAGGTAGTTCAGGCCGGAGATGATTCCAAAGGTAACGAGCAGGAAGCTGATGTACTCCGCGAACGAGATTGCGTGGTTGTAGATGACGCCGCCGATAATGCCACCGAGGATAAAGTTCCCGATAAAGTCGATCGGTGTCAGCTGGACCGTCCGCTGCTTGCCCGTGAGGCGCAGGTGGAGGACGATCAGGGTGACACCGATCAGGAGCTTAAAGACCGTCATTTCGAAACCATGAAGATCGAACATGAGACCAGTCTATTCGCACGTGGGGACGCGGTTTGGCGTGGTGTGATTAACTCGTCGGATCCGCGTCGATAGCTCCCTGGATGTCGTTGAAGAGCAGATTGGAGATCTCGACCTGCACCGTCTCAACCTTCGGTACGTCGCGCAACAGCAGCGGGTCATCCGCGGAGGTCTGGAGGGCGAGGGTTCCGCAGCCGAAGAATCGATCGTCGAAGTTCTTTTCGATCTGAATGTCGGAGATGCGGGTGAGCGGCAGGTCATGACCGGTGCGCGTGAAGACGCCAGTGCGGGTGATGACTCGCTTCGTCGTGACCGTGTAGGTGGTCGACGACCACTTGATCCACGGGACGACGATGAGCGGAATCGACAGGAGGAGGACGGCGATCCAGATGGTCGGAAGCGCCCAGTAACGCGCGTTCTCCGGAACGTAGAACGAGCCGACCGCCGCTGCGATCACGAGGATCGACTCCACGATGATCGCGGGCAGCAGCTTCTTGATGTGGGTGTGCATGTGGCGGACGACGATCTCGTCCTGGCTGAGGAGCTTCTGTGACAATGCCATGGCACTATCATGCCAGATTTCGCGAGTGCGTGAGTTCGCCTACGACGGTGGCAGTGCGCCTCAGCGAGGCCTGCGGTGCGTTCCCACGATGTCTGTGTTCACGATGCCGATCGCCGCCATCAGCGCAAGCATCGTCGTGGGACCCACGAAATTAAAACCGCGACTCTTGAGGTCGGCCGCGAGAGCCACCGACTCCGGCAGCTGCGTGGGGACCTCCTCGCCGCTGCGCGGGCGTGGATCGCAGGCGGGGCGGTACGACCACACGAGCTCTCCCAGATGGGACGGGCCGTCGGATGCTTTGGAACCGAGTCTCATCGCGACCGTCGCGCGAGCGTTGGTGACCGCCGCCTCGATCTTGCGGCGGTTATGAATGATCCCGGGCGCGCTCACGAGGCGATCGACGTCCTCGCTTGTGAGCGCAGCGACGCGATCAGGAACAAATCCGTGAAACGCCTGCCGGAATGCCTCCCGTTTGGCCAGAATGGTGCGCCATGAGAGACCAGCCTGGAAACCTTCCAAGACGAGACGCTCGAAGACGCCGGCCTCGTCGTGGACGGGCAGCCCCCATTCGGTGTCGTAGTAACTGCGTAACAGCTCATCATGGGAGGCCCACGTGGGCCGGATGAGTCCGTCATCGCACAGGGTGAGTCCGGAGGCTAGGGGGAGAACTGCGGATTGGGTGAGTGGAGTGTTCATATGTCGATCCTGCGTACGTGGTGTTCACCGGTCAAGGGGCAGCCGTGATGCTTGTGGATAACGACGCCGGTTGAAACGAGCCTGTGGATACACGCCAGGGAAGTGCGGGTACGGGTGTGGCCCGCCCCCAAGAAGGGAAGCGGGCCACGCACCAAAGCGTGATCAGCGACGGCGCTTTTCGCGCACGCGCACCGAAATCTGGATCGGCGTGCCGGCGAAGCCGAAAGTCTCCCGCAGGCGACGCTCGATGAAGCGGCGGTAACCGGGATCAAGGAAGCCCGTCGTGAAGAGCACGAAGCGCGGGGGCTTGCTGGAGACCTGTGTGCCGAAGAGGATGCGGGGCTGCTTGCCGCCGCGCAGCGGGTGGGGGTGCGCGGCAACGAGCTGACCGAGGAAGGCGTTGAGCTGACCGGTGGGGATACGGGTCTCCCAGCCTTCGAGCGCGGTGTCGAGGGCGCGAACGATGCGGTTGGTGTGCCAGCCGGTCTTCGCCGCCAGGTTGATGCGCGGCGCCCACTGGATCTGTACCAGCTCGCGCTCCAGCTCGTTCTTGATCTCCTTCTGGCGGTCCTCGTCGACGAGGTCCCACTTGTTGGTGACGACGACGAGCGCGCGGCCCGCGTCGATGACCTGCTGGACGACGCGCACGTCCTGCTCGGTTAGCGGCGTCGAGCCGTCGATGAGGACGAGTGCGACCTCGGCCTTTTCGATCGCGGCCTGGGTGCGAATCGACGCGTAGTAGTCCGCGCCGGTGGTGCGGTGCATCTTGCGGCGGATACCCGCGGTGTCGACGAACCACCATGAGCGCCCGTCGAGCTCGATGAGCTCGTCGACGGGGTCACGCGTGGTGCCGGCAAGCTCGTTCACGACGACGCGCTCGCCGCCGGCCAGCGCGTTGAGCAGGGAGGACTTACCGACGTTGGGGCGACCAACAAGCGCGACGCGACGGGGGCCGCCGGAGGGCAGGGCAGAGGCAACAGCCGACTCGGTCGGCAGAACCTCCATGATGGCGTCGAGCAGGTCGCCCGTTCCGCGCCCGTGCAGCGCCGAGATCGGGTAGGGCTCGCCGAGGCCGAGGCTCCACAGGTAGGCCGCGTCGGCCTCCTGGAGCGGAGAGTCGACCTTGTTGGCGGCCAGGATGATCGGCTTTTTCTTCGCGCGAAGCATCTCGACGATGCGCTCGTCCGAGGCCGTCACGCCAACGGTCGCGTCGAGGACGAGGACGACGGCGTCGGCCAGGTCGACGGCGATTTCGGCTTGCTCTGCGACGGAGCGATCCAGGCCCTTGACGTCGATTTCCCAACCGCCCGTGTCGACGAGCGTGAAGTCACGACCCGCCCATTCGGCGGGGTAGGACACTCGGTCGCGCGTCACGCCGGGTGTGTCCTGGACGACGGCCTCGCGGCGGCCGAGGATACGGTTGACCAGGGTGGACTTGCCGACGTTGGGGCGGCCGACGACAGCGAGCACGGGCAGGCCCGCCGCCACGTCGTCGAAGTCCGCGAGCGCAGACTCGCCCGCCAGGAGCGCCAGGTCCTCCTCGTCCAGGTCGAACTGGTCAAGGTTGGCGCGCATGAGCCGGGCGCGGGCCTCGGTCTCCTCGTCGCTCAGTTCGATCGCATCGGACGAGGCCACCTCCGTGTCCGCGATGTAGTTCTCGGCGGCGTCCGCGTCGAATTCGGCGGTCGCGTCGGGCTGGTTATCAAAGTCATTCCCCCGCCCAGTCTACGGCGTGGCGCGCCGCAAAGGCCCGATGGGAGCCCCTGCGGCGCGCCAGTTCACAGCTTCGCAGCGTTTATTCGTGCGAACGAACGTCTCCGGCGAGCACTTCGGCGGCGACGGGCACGTCGTTGTATCGGTGGTGGATCCCCTGGATTTCCTGGTACCACTCGGCTCCCTTGCCCGTGATGATGACGGTGTCGCCGGGCTCAGCAGCGAGGATCGCGCGTCGCACGGCATCGCGGCGGCAGGTCGTCACCTCGGTGACGTCCTCCATGCCCGGGCGCACGGATGCGATGCCGCGCAGCAGATAGTCGCGGATTTCCTGCGGGTCCTCGGTGCGCGGGTTCTCGTCCGTCACCCACAGGACGTCGGCCTCGCGTGCGGCGATCTCGGCCAGATGCTCACGCTTTGTCGCGTCGCGGTCGCCGTCCGTTCCAAAGACGACGACGACACGGCCGGGGGTCAGCTCGCGGGTCGAGCGCAGTGTCCATTCGAGGGCCTCGGGCGTATGCGCGTAGTCGACGATGACGAGTGGCTGACGGCCGGGCGTCGGATTGACCTTCTCCATGCGTCCCGGGATCTGGGGAGCATCCTCGATCGCAGAGATCACGTCCGCGAGGTCGATGCCGAGACTCACAGCGCTGACGATCGCGACGGCGGTGTTCTGAATATTGACCTCGCCAAGGATCGGCATGGCAACGCGGTGCCCGGTGCCCGACGGGTCGACGAGGGTAAACACGGTGCGTCCGATCGTCTGATCGGGCGTCACATTTCGGACCTGCCAGTCGGCGGCCTCCTCCGTCAGCGCGGACACCGTGGTGACCGGAACGGTGGCCTGCTGAGCGAGGCGCCGACCCCATTCGTCATCGACGCAGACGACGCCGCGGCGTGAATGCTCCGGCGTGAACAGGAGTGCCTTCGCCTGGAAGTAGTTCTCCATGTCACCGTAGTAGTCCAGGTGGTCGTGCTGCAGGTTCGTAAACGCAGCCACGTCGAAGACGATGCCGTCGACACGGTGCAGCGACAGCGCGTGCGCGGACAGCTCGATGATGCCGGCGCCGCACTCGTACTGTTCGGTGGCCGCGAGGAGACGTGCGATGACGGGAGCCTCGGCGGTCGTACGCACGGCCTCGAACGAAATGGGGCCGACGTGCGTTTCCACGGTGCCGCACAGCGACGCGTTGGGGAATCGTGACGCGATGGCGGCACGCATCAGGTAGGAGGTTGTCGTCTTCCCGTTCGTGCCGGTGACCGCCATGGTCGTCAGGCGCGTGGCAGGCGATGCGTACACGTTGGCGCACAGCGCGGGGACGACGGCGCGCGGGTCGGACACCTGAACGACCGGAACGCCCAGGCCTCGTTCGAAGGCCTGCGTGCGGCCCTCCTCGTCCGTCAGCACGACGCTCGCCCCGGCCTCGATCGCCGCGTGTGCGAAACGAATGCCGTGCTGCTTGAGGCCCGGGATTGCGACGAACATCCACTCGGCCTCACAGTCGTCCGATGAAACCGTGATACCGCGCAAGGCAAGAGATGAGTCCTCAATCGGCGTCGGGGCTCCATCAGCTCCGAAAAAGCCCTGGATTTCCAGACCGGCCAGGGCACTCGCCAGGGAGACCGGAGCGATCGTGGGACGAATATCAGTCACTGAAGTCATGGGTCTACTCTAGTTCGTCGTGACGGCGGCGCGCGCCACCACAGACTAGCCGTGACACAGTAGGATAAGAGTCATGCAGATTTTGACACGCAACGAAGCAACACATCGCGCTGCCCATCTTCACGTCTCCGCCATCGACGTCGTTGTCGGTCTTCGAGATGCACAGGACACCACGAAGCCGACCTATCCCGTGACGTCGACGCTGACGTTGACGTCGGACGAGGAACGCACCTTCATTGACATCGCTGGAGAGGTGAGAGAGGTTCTCCTCAACGGCGAAGCGCATGCGTTCGACGACGACGAAGACCGTGTGTGGGTTGGTGGCCTGCCGGTAGGGGAGACGATCACCCTTGAGGTCCGCGCCCTGGCGAGCTACTCGCGTAGCGGTGAAGGCCTGCACCGCTACACCGACCCCGAGGACGGCGAGGTCTACCTCTACACACAGTTCGAACCCAACGACGCTCACCGCGCGTGGCCGTGCGTGGACCAGCCGGACGTGAAGCCTGAGTGGACGTTCCACGTCATCGCTCCCGCGGGCTGGGTTGTGTCCTCCAACGGGGTTGAAACGGCCGTCGAGGCCGTGGATGACTCCGGCGCGCTGCGCCACGACTTCTCGGCGACCCGCCCGCTCTCCAGCTATATCACCGCGATCGTTGCCGGCCCGTGGGCCGTTATCGAGGGTGGCACCTGGAGCGGCGGCGCGTCGGATGGCGGACACGCCGAGCTGCCCCTGCGCCTGCTGTGCCGCCGCACCCTCGCTCGCTACCTCGACTCCGAGGACGTGTTCGAGGTGACGCGCGCCGGCCTGGACTTCTTCCACGAGCGCTACGGCGTGACTTTCCCCTGGGGTTCCTACGACCAGGTGTACGTGCCCGAGTACAACCTCGGCGCTATGGAAAACCCGGGGTGCATCACCTTCAACGAAAACTACATTTCGCGCTCGACGCCCACTTTCTCCGAGCGCCAGCGCCGCGCGAACACGACGCTGCACGAGATGTGCCACATGTGGTTCGGTGACCTCGCCACGCCTTCGTGGTGGGATGACCTGTGGCTCAAGGAGTCCTTCGCCGAAAACCAGGGTGCCAGCGCGATCGCGACTGCGACCCGTTACGTGGGTGAATGGGCGAACTTCGCGATGAACCGTAAGATCTGGGCCTACACGCAGGACCAGATGCCTACGACACACCCGATCGCCGCCGACATCCCGGACGTGGCCGCCGCTAAGACCAACTTCGATGGCATCACCTATGCCAAGGGGGCCGCCGTCCTCAAGCAGCTTGTCGCGTGGGTTGGAGAGGCCGCCTTCTACGAGGGTGCCCGACGCTACTTCGACAAGCATCGCTTCGGTGCGACCAGCCTGGGTGACCTGCTTGAGGCACTCGAGGAGGCTTCCCACCAGGAGTTGGGTTCGTGGAAGAGCGCCTGGCTGGATACTCCCGGCCCGTCGACGCTGTCTGCCTCGTGGGAAACCGACCCCGTCGGCGCAATCACGAACTTCACTCTCCATCAGGGTGGCGAGGCATGCGGCGGTGTCCTGCGTCCCCACCGTGTGACCGTCTCGACCTGGCGTGCAGCCGACGGTACCCTCGAGCGCACCCATGTTTTCGACGTGCGCATCGACGCCGAGAACGCACCCATCGACCCCGAGGGAGTGCTCGCCATTCCGGGTGGCGCTGCCTTCGTTGACCTCGTCGTCATCAACGACGACGATCTCACCTACGCGATCTCTCGTCTGGATGAGCGCTCCACCGACGTCGCCCTGGCCTACGTCGGCACGATCAACGCACCCATCACCCGAGCGGTCGTCTGGGCGTCCCTGTGGAACGCGGTCCGCGACGGCCTGCTTGATCCGCGCCGCTTCATCGCTTCCGTCCTGGGCGCTGTGCCCACCGAGACCGAACCTGCGATCCGCGACCGTCTGCTGCTCTTCGTGGCCGAGGCCCTGTCCTCCTTCCTGCCCGGAAGTGTCCGCGCCGAGTCGCACGACCAAGTGCTGGCCACCACCATTCGCTTGGCGAAGGAATCCGTCGCCAGCGACGCGGACGCGTGGCGTGCCTACACGCGCGCGTTCATCGCTGAGTTCGCCGCCCGAGGCGGAGACGAGTACGAGGCCATGGTGCGCGGCTTCGCTGCTGTCGATAACCCCGACATTGCCTGGCGTGCGCGCCGAGCGCTGGCTGCCCG
>ERZ773071.138-NODE-138-length-13384-cov-7.07187_pt1 | contig 13384 bp, 9 predicted proteins | sample MGYA00580621_ERZ773071 | MGnify/ENA primary metagenome ERZ773071 (study PRJEB29015, sample SAMEA2738136) | human oral metagenome | biome: human oral; feature: human-associated habitat; material: saliva | place: China | collected 2211 ... | reverse complement strand
ATGCCCCATTATCGTTTCCTAAATCCTTTAACCATGCTCTTCTTTGCCTTTGTCTTTGTAACCCTCTTTTTACAAGAGTCTACCTTTGTAGGAGCAATCGGATCAGCTATCTGGATTATCGGTTTTGGGATTTATAGCCAGTGGAAATTTAGAAAATAGATTAAGAACTCATCAACTAAGCTTGGTGAGTTTTTTTCTTTAAAATCAAGTCAAAAAAGCACCAGAGTCTAAAGTGACTTTGGTGCTTTTGAAGTTATAAACATGTTGCTCTAAACTGGTGTTGATAGTTATTCTTCATCTTCCGTAGGGAATGGAATGCCAGTTTTATTTAGTCGTTGAACTTCTTTGACGAATGTGTTCTTTTCTTCAAACATCTTTGCTAGTGGGAAGAGGTTGTTTTGGGCATCAATGTAGTGAAGAACAGTATTAGCTAGTTCAATCGCCTTAGGATTATTTTGTCGTAGTAGATTGAAAACTTCGAATATGTTTAAATAAATTAGGGGATATATTGAATACTCAAGAGAGAATTTTTCAGATATATTTATCTTCAACTTATAGATGAGTTTTTCAGCTTTATCATAATAGCCATAGCGAGAATATGTTCTAACTAAAAACATTCCAGTAATAGCATATCTGTAAGGAAAATCATAAGTTACATACTTAGTTTCTTCCAATCCTTTAAGAATTATCTTTTCGAGGTATTCAAGGAATTTTAACTCAAAACATTGAACCTTATGTCCCAAAAGAATTTCAATAACAGTAAAATCACGAATATAAAGAGTATCAATACTAAATATATAGTCGACCAAGTAATGAATAGCTTCTACTTCATCAGGAGCCAATTCATCTATTTTCTTTCCTTGAGTTTGTAAAATAGCTAATTTTAGTGTGTAATAGTCTATGATATTTCCCCAGTCACTTTTCTTTCCTAGTATTTGTCTAGCTTTTATTCTATCATTTTTAATTAATGCATTTATAATTTGCTTTGCTCTTTGGGCATTCTCATCTTGAATATGAAGAACTTCATTAAAGTCGTCTCCATCTAAATTAAATCTACTCAAAATTTCAAAAAAAGTATCGACTTTGATAGAAGATAATCCTTTTTCAAAGCGACTGAGGTTATTGGGAGTAATGACATCTCCAGCAGCCTCTTTGAGGGTCATATTACGATCTTGACGGATTTTGTGGATAATTTCTCCATAGTGTTTGAATTCCATGATAGTCTCCTTAGTCTCAGTTTATTACATTATAACTTAAATTTTTATATTTTTGAAAAAATCTACTGTTTTTAGTAGATTTTTGTTTAAAACTCAAGATAAGGAATAAAATTATACTGTTTTCAGTAGAAAGTTCCAAAATGAGACTTAATTACAGTATAATATACAAAAAAATAAAAAGGAGACAAAATTATGAAGAAAAAAGATATTTTGTTAGGTGCTGGTTTGACAACTATTCTTGTTGGGGCTGGTGCTGTAAATGCAACTGCCCATGCAGAAGAGGTTGATTCTGGTAAACCCAAGCCTACGGTGAAGACGACCCCTGTTCATGTTACTGAACAAGATGTAAATACAGCAAAAGCTAACGTTGACACTGCGCAAGCTGATGTCAACGCAAAACAGGGCACAGTCGACCAAGCAAAAGCTGATAAAGTAAAAGCTGATGGCAAAATTGACTCCATCAATAAAGACATCGACACTGCTAATAACGCAAACAAAATTATCGACGCACAAAACGATATTATCACTAGCAAAACAGCAGACAAGACAAACGCAACAAATGATTTGAATGCCGCTAAAGATGGTGAACGTGATGCGCATACAGCACTAGACAATGCTAATACTGCAAAAACAGAAGCTGATAATGCCCGTGACACTAAGAAAGCTGATGTGGATACGAAACAAGCAGACCTTGACGCAATCACAGACGCTAATGTACGTAAAAACATCACAAACACAACTAGCAAAATTTCAAACGTTGATAATGATTTGAATGCTAAAGGTGCGCAAATCACAGCTACAGACGCTAAAATTGCTGCTAAACAAGGGGAAATCGATAACTATAACGTTAAAGTTATTTCAACAGATTTAAACCCTGATGAACGTAATCACACCGCTCATGATAATCTTGATGATTATGCACATAACCACGGTCCGTATCGCAATAAACAAATGGAACCGGTTAATTTCCAAGGTGTTGACATCAAAGAAATTGATGCAACTAAAGACATGATTGATTTCACAGAGGCTTTAGCGGATTATAAGAAAGAACCATTTGACCGTGTTACCCGAAAATTAAAAGAACGCCCAGCATATCGCTACAAGGTAGATAACAAAGGTATTTCAGATGCATTTGTAAAATTAATTAACCAACTACGTGTTAATAACAACTTGAAGGGTGATATGGTGGTTGACGATGAGTACCTTGCATACGCACAAAAACGTGCTGATGAAATGCAGAAAACAGGCCTATTGTCACACCGTACAAGTTTAACCGACAAACCGGGCTATATTGAAAGAGTTCAACCAGGGGAAAACGTTGAAAACATCCTTGGTGGTGCATATGGTCAACTTATTGACCGTGATGGCGAATATTTAATGTTCGACCACATTGTAACTAACGAAACATTAGCCTACGAAATGTTGTTGGGTTGGTATGATGACTACAATAACGTGCGAGGTTTAGATTATGGACACCGTAAAAACCTATTGGCACCAACAGGTGGTAAAATGGGTGTTGCTCTATCTACAATCAATGGTGTAGAAAAAACAACTTATTTCGGTTCATTCAATGCTAGCGCTTTCAAGGATTCTACTTATGAATGGGATGACGAATACAACGAATTCTTTCCGTTAAACCGAAGTCAGAGTGAGAAGGATTATTGGAACAATAACAGTAACTTCAAACAAGATGACCCAATGAACCCAACATTATACGGCAAAAAGATGAAGTTTATCGCAGACACTCATTATGTGTTTGTTAAACGTCAAATCATCGATGACAGACCAAAAATGCAAGCAGAGTTAGATGCATTGAAATCTCAAAAAGCGACACAAGAACGAGAACGTGACGTATTAGTTGCGAAGAAAGCTAATTTGATTCGAGAGTTGGATGCGTTAAACAACCAATTGAATGATATTGCTACTGCACGTACGAATGCGACAACAGCTCTAAATCAAGCAAAATCTGATTTAGCTACACTTACAGCGACAGCTCAAGATAAGGCAGACACTGTAGTTCAAAAACAAAAAGAGTTGGATAAAGCAATCGCTCGTGTAAATGATGTGACTGAACGTATCAACACGATTCAAAGTGAAATCGATGCAGCAACAAGCAAACGTGATGACGCTATGCGTGTCCACGCGCAATTACCACAATTGCGTGCAAGTTTGGTGCAGGCAGAAGCTGATAGAACAACCGTGGAACAACGCATCACAGTTGCAGAGCAAGACTTAGCGGATGCCAAAGCTCGTTTGACACAAGCACAAGCTGACCACAAATACAAATCAGATATCTTTTCAATCGATAAGATGCTGAATGTATATACGGATGGTAACCGTGTCATTTCAGCAACACCAAAAGTAGCTCCAACAGTGGATGAATTGCCAGAATTGGATATCACAGCTGACATCCCTAGTGATTTGAATACAAAACAAAATCCTGACGGTATCGGTGCGACACCAAAAGTAGCTCCAACCGTAGACGAATTGCCAGAATTGGATATCACAGCTGACATCCCAAGTGATTTGAATACAAAACAAAATCCTGATGGTATTGGTGCAACACCAAAAGTTGCTCCAACAGTGGATGAATTACCAGAGTTGGATCCAAGTGCTATCATTGACAAGCCAGCGGATAAGCCAGCGAATAAGCCAGCGGATAAGCCAGCAGATAAACCAGCAGATAAACCAGCGGATAAGCTAGCGAATAAGCCAGCGGATAAGCCAGCAGATAAACCAGCGGATAAGCTAGCGAATAAGCCAGCGGATAAGCCGGCAGATAAACCAGCGGATAAGCTAGCAAATAAGCCAGCGGATAAACCAGCGGATAAACCAGCGGATAAGCCGGCAGATAAACCAGCAGAACAACTTGCGTTACCAAGTACAGGAGAAAATCCTAGGGTAGCAAATTCAATTGTTACAGTTGGCTACGGATTATTAGCAATGATTGGCTTGGCAGGGTTCTTTACTAAGCGGAAAGAGACTAAGTAATTATATAGAACTATCTAGTGTCATGCTGGATAGTTTATTTTAAAAAGGAGAAGTAATGGCAGTAGAAGATAAGATTAAAAATCTATTAGATATGTTAGACGGTTATGGTTACCAGTATAAGTTATTTGACGGTAAAGTTGTTGTTGAGAATCATTCATCGGATATAATACGAGCAGTAGAGATATTGGAAGAATTTTCTAAATATAATTTGATTCCAATGTACCGAACCACTTCGTTTAAAAACGTACCGAAATTAGTTTATTATTCCTTTATGACAAAACTAGAAGAGATTTATAAAGAAGAAGCAAATAGAATAGGGATAGAATTTAAAGATTTCTATTTAAAGGAAAGATACAAATTAAAGGAATATCTTGAGTATATGCATGCTAGTTTTTCTGATTATGGAACATTTATAATAGATTACTATGATACAGAAAGCTTAGTTATTAAAGGTTGGCCAGAGAATTCTGCGGTGAGTTTGGCTAGTAATGATAGAATAAAACAATATATAAATAAAGACACTTTTACCATAGATTTTAATCGTGTGAAAAATGTGGATAATCAAGCTAATCTGATGTATGGTTATTTAGAGATGATTGATGAAGAGCCTGAATTTTTAGAAGAACTAATTAGAAATCATAGCTCTAGTTTTTAAGTAAGTTTATTGAGCACACACACGAGGTATTAAATGAGAAATATAAATTATTCAACATTTTTAAGTGCTAAAGATGCTCTAACTTTTGAAGAATGTCAAAACATTCATCAGACAATTCTAAACAATATTGGTAACGATGAGGAAATTTTAGAAGTATGGTCTGAGTTTTTGCAAGCTAGTATAAGCTATGCTCATATTCGTAGCCAGTGGTTGCTTTGGGAACGTGAAGAGCGTCAACAAAAAGATGAAGGTAGAACAGCAAAGCATGAGCGAGTAATATATTGTCTAAAGCTTCTTAGTCGTTATCTAGGGCAAGAAGGTGTGGACGTTTCATGGTTTGATGCTATAGAGGATAACAGAAAGCAAATAGGAGATTTTGCTTGTTATATAGCTTATATCTACTCTATAAATGCTAGATAGAAAATGCAGGCTGATTAATGCCTGCATTTTGGACTTCAATTATTCATTCAAAAGATTTTACTATTTTCATGAATAATTGAAGTGAAAGAATAAAAAAAGAAGAGCTACTCATCTGTGAAGTAGCTCTTCTCTTATATCCGTAATCTCTTTTTATTTATCTGAAAATGTAGAGAAAAATGTAGAGATTCGGCTGATTTGTATTGCAATACATTGAAATTTGAAATCTCAAGAATCGCTTAAAATCAGGGATTCTCACGCCTGCTGACGTGTAGTGAATCTCTATTTAACCTCTGTAAACACAACGTGTTTGCGAAGTTTTGGTGAGTATTTCTTCAATTGAAGACGGTCTGGAGTGTTACGTTTGTTTTTAGAAGTAAGGTACAAGCGTTCACCAGATTCTTTGTGTTCAAGTGTAATATTTACGCGCATGGTATCTCCCTTCTATTATTCAGCTGATGCAGCTTTAGCGATCTTACGTCCTTTGTAGTATCCTTTAAGTGATACACGGTGAGAACGTGAGTAATCTCCAGTAGTTTCGTCAAAGTTTACAGATGGAGCTGTTACTTTGTAGTGTGTACGACGTTTGTTTTTCTTCGCTTTTGAAGTGCGACGTGCAGGTACTGCCATTTTGATTTCTCCTTTAGGTATTTATATTCGATTCAATCTACTGATTTTCATCAACCATATTAGAATAACACATTTTTTTTGTAAAGTAAAGTTACTTGACAAAAAAAGATGAAAAAATTCTCCTGTCCGATCTAGCAGACAGGAGAAGGTGTTAAATATCAATCTCAAATGGTTCGTCAATGGTTTCTGATACGTATTTTCCGTCTTTTTTCCGTTGCTTGACACATCGTAAGGATAGATGCGGATAATATTACGGAGGGCGCTATCACATTGCAATGAAAGATATTCTTTGTAGTTATCAACGTTGAAAACTGCCTTAGCAGTATCGACTACACGCCAAGTAACGGCAATTCCGATTTCTACAGGATTTCCTAAGCAATCATTGATTTTTTGACGGGAATTACTTAAGGTCATAACCTTGAGGGAAATCTGTTTCTTGCCAATTTCAAGATTTACATCATTGCCATTTGATGATTTCATCCCTGAAAAAGGAGATTTCGTGCTAACGTCACTACTTTGTCCAAGTCGAGTGTGGTTTGCAGGGTTGACTGCTACGCTGAAGGGATTGACAAAGTAAAAGCCAGGTTCTTTGATGGTATCTGTATAGTTACCAAAGAGTGTCAGAACTAGAGCCTCCTGAGGTTTGACAACTTTTAAACCAGCATGAGTTAGCGCTGCAATTACGATTAGTAAAGGTCCGATAATAATTCCAAAAATGTTTTCCGAACCAGCACCCATTATAAGTATAAAGATACCAAGTACGAGTGTCAACTCAATGAGAATCAATGCGAATACACCATTTGGTTTTGAATTGATGAGTTTTTCAGTCATAAGAATGACCTCCTGTTATTTGATATCTAAATGATATCATTTTGTTTTTAAAAATTAATAGAAAGTTGACAAATAATCACTAAAAAGTTTCAGCCCAATGATTACTTGTAGGAGGTGAGATTATATTGTGCTGAAATACTCTTTTATTCTTATAACTTTTACACTATAATTGTAGTTAGAAAGGAAGAGAAATGTTTGATTATAGAGCACTAGTTATTTTGATGACTTTGATGAATCATTGTGAGCTATCATTATATGAATTATCTGTTAAGGTGAGCTTACCTATAAAGGAAGTCAAAGAAGGAATAGATTATTTAGTGCCTTATCTAGCTAATAAAGGGATAGTGCTGGATAAAAAACAAGGTCGCTATAGTTTATCAAATCGTACGAAGCAGTCTTTGACAGATATTATTAAGTCGGATGAATTGGTTTTACCAAAGTCGACTCGCTTAGCATTAATCTATCTTTACACTTTTTGCCGATTAGATTTTATATCGAATAATCATTATCAAGACTTTTTGAAAGTAAGTAAGAATACAACCTTATCTGATATTCAATCATTAAGAAAGATTATGTTAGATAATGATTTGGAGCTAGGGTACAGTAGAGCAAAAGGTTATACTTTACACGGTTCAGAGTGGAATAAGCACCGTTTAGCTTTTCAAATGGTTAGTGAGTTGCTGGAATCCTCCATAGGGATTTGGGGGTTGGATTATGTTTTATCCAGTTGGGGGTATTCATTAACTTATGATTTGATTGATCAGGTAGTTAAAGATTATTATGAAAAGCTACAGATAGTACCTATTGTTAATCAATTAAAAGTTTGCCTTTTTGGTTTAGTATTCATTATATGTAGGTATCAAAGGGATGTTGAAAGAGTATGTCTTTCAGAGACATTAGTATCTCCTATTATTCAAGATATAACGACTGTTTTATTGGATACAGTGGTTGATTTGGGAATTATAGATACGGTATTTTCAGAGGATGATTATCGCTATATCACAGTTTTATTATCAAGTTGCTTTGAAGGTGAAGTAGATGTTGCTCCGGTTTACTTTAATCAATTAACAGAGTCTATTATAAGTAGAATGGAAGATATTTCTTTGTTACATTTTAAACAAAGAGAAGTATTGAGAGAAAATCTTCGTCGCCACCTTATACCGGCTTACTATAGATTAAAGTTCGGCTTACCTAGTTCAAATGAATATGTGTTGCATGTTAAAGAACAGTATCCTGATTTATTTGAACTAGTAAAAGATTCTTTGACTCCCTTGATGGACGCTATTGACAAGCCCATACCTGATAGTGAAACAGCATATTTTGTTATCCATTTTGGAGGATATTTAAAGAAAGCAGACAATTTGCCTCAAAAATGTTATAAAGCAGCAATTATCTGTCCTAATGGAATTAGTTCTTCATTGATGATAAAAGAGAATCTATTAGCATTATTCCCTCAAATTGAGTTTATAGGAACCTCAAAGATTGATGATTTATATGCGAAAACTAGTAGTGACTATGATATGGTTTTTTCTACTATAAAGGTGGATACAGAGAAGCCAAATTATCTAGTTTCTGTTATGATGACGGAAGAACAAACAACACAGTTAGTTGAATTGGTATCAAAAGATTTCCCAGATACAGGTTATCGAGATATTGAGCTTGATCAGATAATTAGCATAGTAAGACGATATAGTGTAATCACACAAGAATTAGAGTTAAAATTAGCATTAAAGAGGTATCTCTATCAAGAAATGAACAGAAAGGAAGTGTTACCATTGTTAGAAGAATTAATTACAAAAGAAACTTATCAGGTTAGTTCGGAAAAATTAGGATGGAAGGAGGCAATTCGTTTAGCAGCTAAACCGCTTTTGGATCAACATAAGATAACTGAGAACTACCCTGAGGCAATGATTCAAAAAGTAGAAGAGTTTGGTCCTTTTATTAATTTAGGGAAGGGAGTAGCAATTCCTCACGCTCGGCCAGATGAAGGTGTGAATGAAATAGGAATGTCAATGTTAGTTTTGGAAGAACCGATTTATTTATTGGATAATCCAGAACAAGAGGTAAGATTGTTGATTTGTATTGCAGCTATTGATAATGAGAGTCATTTAAAGGCTTTGTCACATTTAACAACAATTTTAAGAGATAAAAATCATGTTCAAACTTTAATATCATCAAAAAACTATGATGACATTGAAATGATAATTAAACAGGAGGATTAGATAATGTTAAAAATTGGTACAGCTTGTGGTTCAGGATTAGGTTCAAGTTTTATGGTACAGATGAATATTGAATCTGTATTGAGTGATTTGAATGTTTCAGATGTAGAAGTTGAACACTATGATTTAGGTGGAGCAGATCCAAATGCAGCTGATATTTGGATTGTTGGTCGTGATTTAGCTGATTCAGCTAGTCATCTTGGAGATGTTCGTATCTTAAATAGTATTATTGATATGGATGAACTACGAGAATTAATTACTAAACTTTGTGAAGAAAAAGGACTTATTTAGGAGGCTAGCGTCATGATGAAGTTCATATTGGATATTGTTAGTACACCAGCTATTTTAGTAGCTTTAATTGCAATCTTAGGATTAGTTCTTCAGAAGAAGAAATTACCTGATATTATTAAAGGTGGAATTAAGACCTTTGTTGGTTTCTTAGTTGTATCTGGTGGTGCAGGAATTGTACAAAATTCTTTGAATCCATTTGGTACCATGTTTGAACATGCTTTTCATTTATCTGGAGTTGTACCGAATAATGAAGCAATTGTAGCTGTAGCTTTAACCACATATGGCTCAGCTACTGCAATGATTATGTTTGCAGGTATGGTATTCAATATCTTAATTGCTCGTTTTACTCGATTCAAATATATCTTTTTAACAGGGCACCACACTCTATATATGGCGTGTATGATTGCGGTCATTTTATCAGTTGCTGGCTTTACAAGTTTGCCTCTTATCTTACTAGGAGGATTAGCACTTGGTATTATTATGAGTGTTTCCCCGGCATTTGTGCAAAAATATATGGTTCAATTAACTGGAAATGACAAGGTGGCTTTAGGTCATTTCAGTTCTTTGGGATATTGGTTAAGTGGTTTCACTGGTAGCCTTATCGGTGACAAATCAAAATCAACAGAGGACATTAAATTCCCAAAGAGTTTAGCTTTTTTACGTGATAGTACTGTTAGTATTACTTTATCTATGGCAGTTATTTACATTATTGTAGCTATCTTTGCAGGGTCAGAATATATAGAAAAAGAAATCAGTAATGGTACAAGTGGTCTAGTTTATGCTTTACAATTAGCAGGTCAATTTGCAGCAGGTGTATTTGTTATTTTAGCAGGTGTTCGCCTTATTTTGGGTGAAATTGTTCCAGCCTTTAAAGGTATTTCAGAGCGTCTTGTACCTAATTCAAAACCTGCTTTGGATTGTCCGATTGTTTATACTTATGCACCTAATGCAGTCCTAATTGGATTTATCTCTAGTTTTGTTGGTGGTTTAGTAAGTATGGCAATTATGATTGCTTCAGGAACGGTTGTCATCTTACCAGGCGTTGTGCCTCATTTCTTCTGTGGAGCGACTGCAGGTGTCATTGGGAATGCATCTGGTGGTGTTCGTGGAGCCACTATTGGAGCATTTTTACAAGGTATTTTAATTAGTTTTCTTCCAGTCTTTTTAATGCCAGTTTTGGGAGGACTTGGTTTCCAAGGGTCAACTTTCTCAGATGCAGATTTTGGTCTATCAGGAATTATTTTAGGAATGTTGAATCAATTTGGCTCACAAGCAGGCATTGTTATTGGTCTTGTTCTTATTCTAGCAGTTATGTTTGGAGTATCCTTTATTAAAAAGCCATCTGCAAAGGAGGAATAAGGGATGATTTTAAGTGAAAATAGAGAAGATGAGTTAAGAAAATTTGCAACAAAAATCCGATTAAATACTCTTAGAACATTGAATCATCTTGGATTCGGCCATTATGGAGGGAGTCTGTCTATAGTAGAAGTTTTAGCAGTGCTTTATGGTGAAATAATGCCGATGACTCCAGAAATATTTGCGTCACGAGATAGAGATTATTTTGTTTTATCCAAGGGACATGCTGGACCAGCTTTGTACAGCACACTCTATTTGAATGGTTTCTTTGACAAAGAATTCTTACATTCTTTAAATACAAATGGGACCAAATTACCGTCTCATCCTGATAGAAATCTAACGCCGGGCATAGATATGACAACTGGCTCTTTAGGACAGGGAATTAGTGTTGCAACCGGGCTTGCATATGGTCAGAGAATAAGAAAAAGTCCCTTTTATACCTATGCTATTGTTGGAGATGGTGAGTTAAATGAGGGACAATGTTGGGAGGCTATACAGTTTGCTTCTCATCAACAGTTATCTAATTTAATTGTATTTGTAGACGATAACAAAAAACAATTAGATGGTTTTACAAAGGATATTTGTAATCCAGGTGATTTTGTAGAAAAATTCTCAGCATTTGGGTTTGAATCCATTAGGGTCAATGGTTCAGATATTAGAGAAATTTATGAAGGGATTATCCAATTAAAACAGTCAAATAATTCATCCCCTAAGTGTATTGTATTAGACACTATTAAAGGTCAAGGAGTTCGAGAGCTGGAAGAAATGAAATCCAATCATCATCTTCGCCCTACTGTAGAGGAGAGACAAATGTTAACTTCAGTTGTAGAAAGATTAAGTCAGGAATTGGAGGAAACAGAATGATGAGAAGTACGAAAGAATTACGACATGTGTATAGAGATTTCCTTCTAGAAGCTAACCAAAGTTATTCTGATATAGTAGTTTTAGAAGCAGACTTGTCAAGTTCGATGGCTACTAATAATCTTGAAAAGGACTTTGGAGACCGTTATGTGAATGTTGGAATCATGGAAGCAGAAATGGTCGGGCTTGCAGCAGGTTTATCTATTCAGGGGTTTAGACCTTATCTTCATACATTTGGCCCATTTGCTTCACGAAGAGTATTTGATCAATTATTTATTTCTCTTGGATACGCACAATTGGATGCCACTGTGATTGGTTCAGATGCAGGAGTAACTGCAGAAATGAATGGTGGGACACATATGCCATTTGAAGAAATTGGATTGTTACGTTTAATTCCTAAATCAATCATTTTCGAAGCAACTGATGATATCCAATTTCGTGAAATCTTGAACCAGACATTAGACTTAAAAGGACTAAAATATATTCGAACAATTAGAAAAGCTCCAGAGGCTGTATATCAAGGTGGAGAAGACTTTTCTAAAGGCTACATTGAGTTAAGACACGGTGAAGATGTTGTAATAGTTGCTTCTGGCATAATGGTTGCTCCAAGTATTCGAGTTGCGGATGAACTGTCTAAATTAGGTTATTCAGTAGGTGTGATAGATTTATTTAGAATCAAACCGATACCAGAACAGATAAAAACAATGTTAAGTGGAAAAACTATATTTACTGTAGAAAACCACAATCAGATAGGTGGAATTGGCAGTGCTTTATGTGAATTATTCTCTGATGATGGAATAACAAAAATTCATCGGATGGGTGTTCAAGAAAGATTCGGTCAAGTAGGGAAAATGGATTATCTTCTTAATGAGTATGGTTTGAGTGAATCGAATATAAAAGAGAAAGTTTTAGCGTTTTATAATGCAAGATAGATATTAAATACACTTATCTGAAAGAACTTCTGTAAAAATTACATTACGTTATTTAAAGCGAGCGGATTAAAAGCATATTCTGGTAATCAGAAAGTGCCCTGATCCGCTTTGTTGTTTTTAATTTAAAATGTTTATATATGTATAGAATTTTCTGAAAATTCAAGAATTTTCTTCTGTTCATTGCTTTTAAAATGTGCTATAATAGTAAAAACTGAAATGGGAGGGATAAGATGACTGAATTAGATAAACGTCACCGCAGTAGCATTTATGACAGCATGGTAAAATCACCAAACCGTGCCATGCTTCGTGCGACTGGTATGACAGATAAGGACTTTGAAACACCGATTGTGGGAGTGATTTCGACTTGGGCGGAAAATACACCATGTAACATTCACTTGCATGATTTTGGGAAATTAGCCAAAGAAGGTGTCAAATCTGCAGGTGCTTGGCCTGTGCAGTTTGGGACTATCACTGTAGCGGACGGGATTGCCATGGGAACGCCTGGTATGCGTTTCTCTTTGACATCTCGTGATATCATTGCGGACTCTATCGAGGCGGCGATGGGTGGTCACAACGTTGATGCCTTCGTTGCTATCGGTGGCTGTGACAAGAACATGCCTGGTTCTATGATTGCCATTGCTAATATGGATATTCCAGCAATTTTCGCCTATGGTGGTACTATTGCACCGGGAAATCTTGATGGCAAAGACATCGACTTGGTTTCTGTCTTTGAGGGTATCGGAAAATGGAACCACGGTGACATGACAGCTGAGGATGTGAAACGTCTTGAATGTAATGCCTGCCCTGGACCTGGTGGCTGTGGAGGTATGTACACAGCTAATACCATGGCGACTGCTATCGAAGTTCTCGGTATGAGTTTGCCAGGGTCTTCATCTCACCCAGCTGAATCAGCTGATAAGAAAGAAGACATCGAAGCAGCAGGACGTGCTGTTGTTAAGATGTTGGAACTTGGTCTCAAACCAT